>Ga0256867_10000476_pt1 | contig 15834 bp, 13 predicted proteins | sample RVTome_15_FD_185939 | JGI IMG/M metagenome (GOLD analysis project Ga0256867, IMG submission 185939) | Soil microbial communities from uranium-contaminated site in the Upper Colorado River Basin, Wyoming, United States - RVT150D86 (HiSeq) ... | reverse complement strand
CACCGAGCTCGTCACGGGTCTCGACCTCGTTCGTCTCCAGTTCGAGGTGGAAGAGGGCCTGGACCTCCCGGGCACCCGCCCCCGTCTCGACGGCCACGCCATCGAAGCCAGGCTCTACGCCGAGGACCCACGCAACGACTACCTTCCTGTCACCGGCCCGATCCTCGGGTTCGAGTTCCCCGAATTCCAAGGTCTCCGTGTTGACTCGGCCGTCGAGGCTGGCTCAACGGTGACGGTCCATTACGACCCGATGCTCGCCAAAGTCGTCGCCCATGCATCCAACCGGGAAACAGCAACCCGTCTCCTCGCCAGCGCGCTGCGTCGAGCGCATATCCACGGCCTGACCACCAACCGAGAGCTCCTGGTTCACATCCTCGAGCATCCCGAATTCGCCACCGGTGAGACCGACACCCACTTCCTCCAACGCAACGACGCGCGCGTGTTGGGTCGGCCATTGCTCGACGAAGCCGGCGAACGGCTGGCGAGTCTCGCCGCGGCGATCGCCGACCAGGCCGAAGAGCGAAGGTCGGCGCGGGTATTGACACCGATCCCCTCGGGGTGGCGCAACTCCCCAAGCCAGCGACCGCACCGTGCCTATGTGGGAGACCATGGAACCCATGACATCCGGTACGACATGTCCCGGCCCTTTGCCGTCGGTGGTCTCGGAACCGTAACGGTGCGAGCCGGCTCCCCCCATCACGTGGCCTTGGCCATCGGCGATGAGGAGCATCGGTTCGAGGTGGCACGGTATGGCGACATACGTCACGTCGATTCGGTGGCGGGGCCGGCGCGACTCGTGGTGGTCCCACGTTTTCCCGTCAAGGAGGCCGAGGAGGACTCCGGCTCCCTGCACGCCCCGATGCCCGGCCGCGTCATCAGGGTCGAAGTGGCCGTCGGCGACACGATATCGGAGGGCGTTGGCCTGTTGGTCATGGAGGCTATGAAGATGGAACACACCTTGCGTGCCCCACACGGTGGCACCGTGTCCCAAGTGCTGTGCGCCGCCGATGACCAGGTCGAAGCGGGCGAGATTCTGGTGGTCGTCGACGAAGCTTGAACGGTAGGGTCGGACAACATGGCCGAGGCCCCAGCACCATGCAGCTCAGCCGATGCCCGTCAGTTCGATTTCTGGTTGGGGGACTGGGACCTCTCCTGGCCCGCCGAGCAGACGGGAGGCGAGGAGGGTGAAAGGCAGACCGGCACCAACCGCATCACCCGTCTCTTCGGCGACTGCGTCATCGAGGAGAACTTCGCCACCGACGACGGGAAACTCTCCGGTCACAGCGTCTCGGTCTACGACGAGAGAGCCCGGCTGTGGCGACAGACCTGGGTCGACAGCAGCGGGGGTTATCTCGTCTTCACCGGTGGGCTCGACGGTGGAGACATGGAGTTGCGCACCCAGCCCGTCCCAGAAGGCGGGGAAACAAAGGTGCAGCGCATGGTTTTCTCCCAGATCACGGCGAATTCGCTGGAGTGGTCCTGGCAGGGCAGCCGCGACGACGGGTCCAGGTGGACCGAACTCTGGAACATCTGCTACCGGCGAAGGGCGTGAGGTTCGGTCAGAAGTCCCGGAGGGTCTGCAATAGGTAGTCGACGTCGGCGACGGTGTGGTCGGCGTTCACCTGGAAGCGAATCTCCTCGTCTCCGCGAGGCACGACCGGGTAGTTGAGACCCGTGGCCAGGACCCCGTTCTCGTAGAGGTGTGTCACGAGGGCGGCGGTTTTCTCGGTGTCACGGACCATCAAAGGGACAATGGGATGGGGGCCGGGAATGGTCTCGAACCCGGCGTCGACCAAACCCGATTCGAACTTGGAGGTCAGCATCCCGAGATGCGCCAGGAGCTCATGGCCTTCGGCCGAGTCGAGGATCGAGACCGACATCTCGGCGGCAGCGGCCTCCCCGGCGGTGATCGGGTTGGAGTAGATGTACATCGGACCCTTCTCCCGGAGAAAGGTGGTGACAGTGACCGACCCGGTCACGTAACCGCCGTTGACCCCCAAGGCCTTTCCCAACGTCCCGATGAGCACGTCGGCCCGTCCCGACGCGACCTCTTCGGTTCCGCGGCCCGTGGCGCCATAGGCCCCCACACCATGTGAGTCGTCAACCACCACCACCACGTTCTCGGCGAAGGATTGGTCGTGCGTAGCGGCGACCTCGCCCATGACGGCGAGATCTGCGAAGTCGCCCCGCATCGAGAAGACCCCGTCCGTCACGATCACCACCCGATTCCCCAGCTCGACGGCGCCCACCAATTCGGCATCGAGCGCCGCCATGTCGAGATGCGGGTAGACCGCCCGCGCCGCCGGCCGGCTCATCCGAATTGCGTTGATGATGCAGCTGTGGTTGAGCTCGTCGGAGAGCACCACCGTGTCTCGGGTGATCAGCGAGGTTAGCGTGGAGATCACGGCGGCATAGGCCGAGGAGTAGATGATGGCCGACTCTCGGCCGTGGAACGCGGCAAGCCGACGCTCTAGATCGACGTGGGGCTGATAGGTGCCCGATATGAAACGCACGGCCCCGGGCCCGGCGCCGAAGCGACGAGTGGCGGCCTCCTCGGCAGCGACGACGGCAGGATGTGACGACAGGCCGAGATAGCTGTTCGAGTTCATTCGGAGGAACTCGCCCTCACTACCGGCGAGGCGATATCTGGGCCCCAGCCCGGCTCGCGGAGCCACGATGTCGATCACCACCGACTCGGCGCCCTTGTCGGTGCCGCTTTCACGCAGCTCGGCGAGTTCCGCGGCCAATGCGTTGTCGAGTCTCTGGCTGGGCATGGGACCCGGTTTAGCAGGTCTCTATGGTGCGACGGCATGACACGTCTCGGATACATCGGGCTGGGGATAATGGGCAGGGGAATGGCCGCCAACCTCATCGCGGCCGGCCATCCATTGACCGTCTGGAATCGCACGAGCACCAAGACCGAGGGGCTCGAGGCCAACGTCGCCGAGACTCCCCAGGACGTGGGCCCCGAGTCGGACATCGTCTTCGTGTGCGTGTCGGACACACCTGACGTCGAAGAAGTGGTCTTTGGTGACTACGGGGTCATCCACGGCATGACCGAGGGCGACGTCCTGGTCGACCACTCGACCATCTCGCCGGTGGCCACCAGGCAATTCGCCTCGGCGGCAGCCGAGCTGGGCATCGCGTGGATGGATGCCCCGGTGTCGGGTGGTTCCGAGGGTGCCCAGCGAGGGACGCTGGCCGTCATGGCAGGGGGTGACGCCGTGGTGCTGGAGCGGATCAGGCCATTTATGGAGGCCTACGCGACCTCGATCGTCCACGTCGGCGAAGAGCCCGGCTCGGGCCAGATGGTGAAAGCAGTCAACCAGGTGTTGGTCGTCCTCAACCAGCTCGCCGCCTCGGAGGCGCTGATGCTCGCCGACGCTGCCGGGCTCGACCTGCGGCGGACTCTGGCCGCAGTGGAGGGCGGCGCTGCCGGCTCGTGGATGTTGTCGAACCGGGGGCCGCAGATGATCGAACGCGATTGGCGACCCGGCTTCACCATCGACCTGCAGCTGAAGGATCTCCGGCTGGTCCTGGAAGCGGCGGACGAGTTGGGGATGGCCCTGCCCGGGGTGGCCCTGGTCTTTCAGCTCTATCGATCGCTCCAGGCGCGCGGTCACGGCGACGAGGGCAACCACGCCCTGGTCAAGGCGCTCGAGAACCTGACCGGGCACGAAATGGGGGGTTGAACCCGTTCTGTGAAGGTTTACGGCGCGTCACGCGCCGCCAGCGTTCACAGAACGGATCAGGACTCCAGCAGATCGGCCTTGACCCTGGCGACGTGACCCGCGGCGCGAATGTTCCGGTAGGCCTGGACCACCTGGCCTTGGTCGTCGATGACGAAGGTGGAGCGAATGAGGCCTTCGCTGGTCTTGCCATACATCCTCTTCTCGCCCCAGGCTCCCAGGGACTCGGCCAGCGTATGGTCCTCGTCGGAGAGCAGGTCGAAGGTGAGACCCTCTTTCTCCTTGAACTTGCGGTTACGCGACGGTGGGTCGGGGCTCACACCGATCACCTCGTATCCAGCCTCGTTGAACTCGGAGTAGCTGTCACGGAAGTCACATGACTCGGTGGTGCACCCCGGCGTCATCGCTCGGGGATAGAAGAACATGATGTACTTCTTGCCGGAGAAGTCGTTGCTGCTGATTCGCTCGCCGTCCTGGTTGGTGAGATCGAAGGAGACTGTGTCGGCCATGAATCGAGGCTAACCGGCTTCGGCGACTGCCTTTGCCTCGTCGGAGCGGAGGAAGGTCGAGCCTCCGGCGAGAAGGCTGAGGGCGGAGGGGAGCCAGTACGAGACGACCCGGTACACCAGGACCGGGGCCAGGGTCGTCGAAACCGGGAAGCCGTAGGCCGCCAGGATGGCGGTGATGGCCCCTTCGGTCACCCCGAGACCGCCCGGCATGCCGGGAAGCCCGCCGACGATCTGAGACGCAGCGTAGGTCGCTACGGCCTGGCTGACCGTGAGGTCGATGCCGAACGCCACCATCACCAGCCAGAAGGCCGCCGCCTCGAGCACCAGACGAGCCCAGAGATAGATCTGAGACTCCCATCCGGGGGCGTGGTTGATCATGGACGACTCGACCTTCTCCCGGATGAACGACGGGAAGAAGCGTACGAGGCTGCCCAGCTTGCCCGAACCGAACATCAATAGGAGCCCGATGATGAAAACGATGGGGGCGATCACTATCAGGGATGTGCCCAGTACGGGTATCGCCCTCCCGGGACGCTCCACGAGGATCCCGGCTCCGGCCATCATGAGCAGCCCGGCGTAGTTGAGGAGGACTGCGCGGATGGCCGGGCCGGCAGTGCTCTCCTCGAGCTCATCGCGCACGGTCCATGACATCGCCACCGGTGTTATGGCTCCCCCGGCGGGAATCAACCGGGCCACCCCGGCACCGACCAGGGCGGCCTTGAAGGCCGACCACGCTCTCACGTCGGAGCCCGTCTCCTGAATCGACTCCTTGAACAGCAGGCCAAAGAACAACTTCGCCGCGATCTGGCACAAGGCGGCGAGAGCGACGATGGCCAATGCGGCGCCCCGGATCGGAGGGAGGTCGAAGTTCGGGTTGGTCACGACCCAGTAGGCGAACCCGCCGTACAAGACGGCGGCGATCGCGGCGATCCAAAAGACTCTCTTCGGGCTCACGGAGTCAGCGGATCGTCAGCCGTTTCACCCGACCCCTCGGCCACGAGGTCTCTGTCGTACAGGGCGCGTCGCATCATCGAAGCCGTGTCCATCTCGTCACCGGGATTCCCCTGCATCCGCCGGCCCACGATGACAAAAGCGAGCAGGACGATCACGATGCTCTCGGTGACCGGTGCTCCCAGGGCGATGCTCACGATCGGCAGGAGCCCCCAGCCGAGGAACCCGGCGAGACCACTTCCGATCTTCCATCCGACCAGGGCCCATCCCGTAGTCCAGATCGCGAGGGGGAGGTGCAGGGCCACGATCATGCCGAAGGCCGTCGCCAACCCGCGACCGGAGCGGCCACGCATGAAGATCGACCAGTTGTGGCCGATCACCGCGGACACCCCCACCAGACCGGCCGCGCCGGGGCCCAGCCCGCTGCGCAGACAGAGCCACACCGGGACCAGGCCCTTGAGACCGTCGAGGATCCCGGCAGCCAACCCCCAAGGCCATCCTGCACTGCGGGTCAGGTTGCCTGCGCCTACGTTGCCCGAGCCGACCACGCGGAGGTCGAATCCCTTGACGCGACCCAAGACTTGGGCGAACGGGATCGAACCCAGAACATAAGCCCCCAACAACAACAGCGGCCAGTAGAGGATTGGTGATGAAAGGACCGGCATCACCGTAGAAGTTAGCTAGAGCGAATCTGACTGTGAAGCCAGAGCCGGCCGACGCGCATCGCTCAGGGGCAGCTGCAACCGGAAGACACTTTCCCCGGCGCTTCTCTCATATTGAAGGGACCCGCCCATCAACTCGGCGAGTTGCCGGGCCACCGCCAATCCCAGACCCACCGAGCCCTGTGCGCCGGAGTGCCCGGTCACGTAGGGCTCGAATATGTGATCCGCCTCATCATCGGGAATCCCTGCTCCATTGTCCCGGACCTCCAGCCACACCCGGTCGCGCAGTGCGCCGGTGGTGATGCGCCGTTTCGGCCCGCCGTAGCGCTGGGCATTAGTGAGCAGGTTGCGCAGGATCTGACGAACGCGGCGGGGGTCGGCGACGACGCGCGGTGGGCCTTCCACCGGCATGTCGACGGTCATGCCGAGACCGTCGAGTGTCGAGGTCAGCTCGTCGATGAGATCCATCTCCTGAAAGTCGACGGCCACCGTCCCCATCTCGGCGCGCGCCGCCACCAACAGGTCGTCGACGATGTTGGCCATCTCGGACGCCTGTTGTGCCACGAGAGCCAGCAGCTCCTCACGCTCCTCGGGACCCATGCCGGGGGTCGCCGCCATCTCCGAAGTCAGCCCGATGACCGCGGTCAGGGGGGTGCGAAGCTCATGGCTGACACTGGCGATGAACTCGTCTTTCGCCTTGACCATGGCGGCCATCGCCTCGTTGCGCGCTTTCATGTGGGTGATGTCGGCAAGAGCCACAACGATGGAGCCGCCCTGGGCACCAGTGGAGGTGTCCACAGAACGGCTCTGCAGCCATTGCAGCTCACCGGACTTGCGCCGGTTGGGCACCTCGTGCTCCCAGGTGGCGGAACCCTCGTATAACGCGACAAGGGCGCTGATGAAGGTCTCCATGGTGTCGTCCGTCACCACGTCCGGGTGTCGATAGCCGAGGAAATGAGCCACATCGTCGATTTCGAGAAGCGCGAGGGCCGCCTCGTTGGCGCGGAGGATCCTGGCCTTGGCGACCGCACGCCGCACCACCGCGGGATAGGCGCCGAGAAACTGCTTGATGCGTCCCGGCTTGCCGGTGTATTCCGAGCGCACATAGGCGATCGCCTCCGACCAGTCCTCTTCCAGCGCCGCGGTCGGCGACTCCTCGAACAGCATCTGGTAGCGGGCGTTGAGGGCGGCGGACGTGCTTTGAATCGAGTTGAAGATGAGAAAAGCCATCACGTAGCTCAAGGCCATGATCGACCCCAGCATGACGCGCTGGTCGGATTCCAGATCCCAGAGGAACGGAATCGCAAAGAGGACGACGGCCATGGTGCCCGCCACCGCGGTTCGGTGGCTGGTGACGAACAGCATGCCGAGTGAGGCGATGATCACCAGGGCGACCGCGGCCGGGACGATCGTTCCTTCGTCGCCAAAGGCCGAGTACCAGACCGCGACCACCAGGCCCGATCCCAGGAGGGCAATGCCGCCATCCTCTCGTCCAAGGAGGATCTGGAGAGTCATCAGAGTGGCGGCGAGGAGCGGGCCGATCGCCTCGATCAGCATGCTCTCGTCGCCCGTGAAGACGCCGGCCACCAAATAGATCGCGGTAGCGACCCACGCGGCGGCAGCACCCACCCGGACCACGATCCGATGGAGGCGAGACCGCTCGTGGCGTGACGCCAGGAGCGTTGCGACGGCTCGACTGGCCATGTCAGGGATATCGGAACACCGCACCCAGGGCGGAATCGGTCTAGCGACTCATTCCCCTCATGACAGGTATCGTCCGCTCCAATCAGCCCCGTGTGAGAGGACAGCGGAATGGCCGTGAAGATCACTTACGCCACGATGTCACCCGACAACGAGGAGCTCAACATCGCTTACGAGAAGGCGGTGGTGGAGGCCGACTCCAGACTGGGCCAGACCCACGGGGTCATCGTGAACGGCGAGAGTCGGACCGACCGCGAGAAGTTCGAAGAAACGTCGCCGATCGACCACGACATCGTGGTCGGGCGCTACGCACAGGCCAACCAACGGGACGTCGACGACGCCATCGCCGCCGCCAAGGCCTATCAGCCGGAGTGGGAGGCGCTCGGTTGGGAGACGCGACGCGACCTGATGCTGAGCGCAGCCGACATCATGGAGTCCCAGGTGTTCGACCTGGGAGCCCTCCTCACCTTCGAGATCGGCAAGAATCGGCTCGAGGCTCTCGGTGATGCTGCCGAGACCGTGGAATTTCTCCGCTATTACTCCAGGCTGATCACCGACAACGAAGGATTCGTTCGCCCCCTCGGCTCCCTCAGCGCAAATGAGCACAACATCTCGGTGGCGCGACCTTGGGGAGTCTGGGGGGTCATCTCACCGTTCAACTTTCCGCTCGCCCTCGCCGGAGGGCCCTCGATCGGAGCCCTCATCACCGGCAACACCGTCGTGATCAAGCCGTCGAACACCGGAGCGCTGATGGCCCTCGAGTTCTATCGCGTCATGCGCGAGGCGGGACTCCCCGCCGGAGCGCTCCACGTGGTGACAGGTGGAGACGAGATCGGTGACTACCTGGCACATCACGACGACCTCGACGGACTCACGTTCACCGGCTCTCACGAAGTGGGGATGTACCTCTACCGCACGGTGAACGAGAGACGTCCCAAACCGGTCACAGCCGAGATGGGGGGAAAGAACCCGGTGGTAGTCACCGCCACGGCCGACCTGGACGTCGCCGCCGAAGGCGTCGCTCGGGGCGCGTTCGGGCTGAGCGGTCAGAAGTGCTCGGCTACCTCGCGGGTCTTCGTCGAAGACGACGTCTACGAAGAGTTCGTCGACAGATTGGTGGCACGCACCCGCAAGATCAAGGTCGGTGTCCCTTCCGATCGGGACGTGTACATGGGCCCGGTCATCGACGAGGACGCTGTGCAGCGGTTCAAAGAGGCCGTGAGCGAGGTCCAGTCGAGTGGCGGCAAGGTCCTCGCAGGAGGAAGCGTCATCGAAGATGGCGACCTGGCGAGGGGCAACTTCGTCGAGCCCACCGTGGTCACCGCGCCCGGGGGCTCGTGGGTCTGGGATCGGGAGTTGTTCGTCCCTTTCGTCGCGGTCGCCAAGGTCTCCGGGCTCGAGGAGGGCCTCGAGAAGTCCAACGACACCCCGTTTGGCCTCACCGCCGGTCTCTTCACCGGCGATGTGAGCGAGATCGAACGATGGTTCCGGGGAATCCAAGCCGGCGTCACATACGTGAATCGAGCCGCTGGAGCAACCACGGGGGCATGGCCCGACATCCAGTCGTTCGGCGGCTGGAAGGGGTCGGGGACATCGGGTGCAGGGGGAGGCGGTCCCTGGTACCTGAGGCAGTTCCTGCGCGAGCAATCCCGAACGCTGGTCGAGTGATCCCTACTCGAGGACGATCCGCAGACCGTCGGGATCGGTGAGCACCAGACGTGGTCCCTCGACGGCTGCGCTCACGCCCAAGCTCGCCAGGTGGTCCTTCCAACGCGGCTGGTCTTGGACGTGGAACACCAGCGACTCGGGTCGCGCCGAGCCGCCCTCCACCAACTCGATGTGCTGTCCCGGCGCCGCTTCGACCACCGCGGCGATGACACCCTCGGAAGGCGACCGGACCTGATTGAACCCAAGGACGTCCTGATAGAAATCGAGAGAGGCGGTCAACGAGGAGACACCGACCGGGGTCCGAGTCGTCGTTATGCCACCCGGAGCGCGTGTGGGCCCGCCACCGGCGATGACTTGCTTGGCCTCCTCGACGGTGAAACGGCCGGCCGTGACCTCGCGGCCGACGACGACGCCGCTGAGGAATCGACCCGCCGTCTCGAGAAGCATCAATTTGCGCAGGTCTTCGAGGTCACGGACCCCTCCCGCGGCGATGACCGGATCCTCGACGGTGGCCAGCGCCTCGGCGAGGATCTGCAGGTTGGGCGGCTCGCTTAGGGCATCCCGACCCGCCTCGGCCACGAGAAACGCGACGGCGCCCGCAGACGACATCTCGATGAGCACCTCTTCGAGGAACCGGCCGCTGTTCTGGGTCCACCCTCTGGTGGCCACCTCCTCGTTGGGACGCACGTCCAGGGAAACCACGATCTTGTCCGGGTGATCGCGGCACATCTCCCAGACCATGATTTGGTTCTCGATGGCGGCCGTGCCCATGACGATTCGCCACGCTCCACTTTCCAAGAGCCTCTCCCCCTCACCCTCGGACCGGATCCCCCCGGCAACCTGAACCGGGATGTCGACCTCGTCGATCAGCCTCCGGATGAGGTCACGGTTGCGATAGTCGCCGTAGGCGGCTGCGTCGAGATCGACGATGTGAAGAAAGTCGACACCCTGCTGTTCCCAGTTGCGGGCCCGCCCGATCGGGTCGTTGTCGAGGGGTATCGCCTCGTCGAGACCACCCCGGGGAAGTCGGACGGACAGCCCACCCAGGATGTTGACGCGGGCGTAGAGATCCATGCCCTAACCCTACCGACCGGGGATGAACGCGGGGCCAACGATCGGTCCGGGGCCTCTCGTGGCCTACTCGTCTCTGATCCCCAATGCCTCCTCGGCTGCATCCAGGGTTTGCCCGCCCTGGGTCACAGGGGCGAACAGGTCGCCGTACCTCTGGAACCGGTCCCAGACGTTGACGATGGTCAGGTCACCATTGGCGATGGGGCCGACCTCGTCCCAGGTGAGGGGGGCCGCAACGGGGGCGCCGGCCCGGGGTCGCACCGAGTAGACCGAAGCGACTGTCTGTCCGGATGCGTTCCTGTTGTGGTCGACGAAGACCTTGCCCGTCCGCTTCGGCTTGTCCCATTCCATGGTGATGTCAGCCGGATTGGCCGCCGCCAGGTAGTCCCCGACGACCCCGACGAACCGTCGGACCCGCGAGTGGGTGTGCTCCCGATCGAGCGGCACGTAGACGTGGATGCCCCTCGACCCCGAAAGCTTGGGGTATCCGACCAATCCCAACTGGCCGAGAGCGATCTTGAGCAGTTGGGCCGCCCCCGCCACCTGGTCCCAGACCGCCCCCTCGGCCGGGTCGAAATCGAAGATCGCATATGTCGGTTTGTCCAGGTCGGGTGTGGTGGCGTGGAATGGGTGGAACTCGATGCACCCCATGTTGGCGAACCACATGAGCGCCTCGGGTGAGTCGGCGAGGAGGAAGTCGATGATCCCTCCTTGGGAGTCGGAGACCACCGGCGCGGTCCTCATCCAGTCGGGTTGGTGGCCGGGCGCCCGCTTCTCGTAGAAGGTCTGACCGGTGATCCCGTCCGGATACCGGGACATGGAGATGGGCCTGCCGGCGAGATGTGGCATCAGCAGGGGAGACACTGACTGGTAGTACTGGATGAGGTCGCCCTTGGTGTACCCGACCTCGGGGAAGAAGACCTTGTCGATGTTGGAGAAAGTGATCGGCCGGTCCACGCCGGCCGCGATGAACCGGTCCCCTTCCTTGATCACCCGAACCGGGGAGGGAAAGTCGACCTTCACCGAAGCCAGTGGGCGACCGACCGGCGCCGCCCGACGCGTCAGCGTCTCCTGCACCTCGTCCCAGATCAGTCGATGGCTCTTCATGTCCCTCGCCTCGGAGATGAGCACCATCGACATGCCCAACTCCTCCACGGCCTCGATGAGCGGGCCCACCCGTAACGTGCCCTCGCCATACGCCACGTGCCGAATCTCACCAGCGTCACCGAACTGGTTGTCGGAGAACTGCACCTGTAGCGGGGAGATCATCCAGCCCGGGAAACTGTCCCGGACGAAGGCGAGGACCGAGATGAATGCCGCCTTAGACGTCAAGCCTCCGTTGGTCATGGCGTGGATGTGTGCCCAGTCGACCACGGGTCGGACAAAGCTGTACTCGGCGGCCAGTTGGGCGATGTCTCCCAGGCTGCCGAAGGAGCTCTTCTTTCCCGACGTCTCGAGGCCCAGCCCGACTCCAAGTGACTCCACCTTGGGCCCGATGAAGTCGAGCCGGGACCGAATCCGGTCCATGAGAGCCGCGGGGTCCTCGTCGTAGGTGGCACCGAAATGGGCGACGATGACCGGAGCGCCGAGCCATTTTCCTAGTTTCATGGTGTGCTCCATGGCGTACACCGACTGCTTCCCCTTTTCCTCTTCGGGGATGGTCAGCCCGGCGAAGTATGGGGCGTGGACCGAGAGCCGGATGTCCCTCTCGGTGGCGAGCTGGGCGAAGGACAGACACCGCTTCTCCTTCCAGGGAAACCCTCCGGTGAAGGGGAGCTCGAGGGCACGGTGACCTTGGGCCACGAGATCGTCGAGGAACCCGGCGTCGTCACCGTCCTCGGGAGGGAGATCGGAGATCCCGAACCGCAGCGTGCTCATGGGCGAATGGTGCCAGGCGTAACGTAGAACGACATGTCCAACGCCGAGTCCCTCCGCTCGCTAGAGGTCATCCATGGTTTCTGGTGCATGACGGGGCACGCCGCGGTCGTCGACGCCGCCGCCGCCGCCGGTCCCGACTTCATCTGCATCGACACCCAACATGGGGTCGACATCGGCCAGCTCGACGCCTCGCTGTTCACGGTCATTGCCGGCTACGGCGTCGCCGGGTTGGTCCGGGTGGAGTCGATCGACCTGGGGCGCATCGGTCGGGCCCTGGACCTCGGTGCGGCGGGGATCATCGTCCCCCTGGTCGAGTCGGCCGGAGACGCACTAGAGGCGGTTCACGCCACCAGGCACGCCACGAAAGGTGGTCGCTCCTTCGGGATGCAGACGAGGCGAGTAGGCCCCTTCGACGAGCGCCCATTCGTGGTCATCCAGGTGGAGACCGCCGGTGCCGTAGCGGACATCGATCGAGTCGCCGCAGTGGAAGGGGTGGATGCCCTCTATATCGGTCCGGCGGACCTCGGCTTGGGTCTCGGAGGTCAGCCGGCGCCGAATGTCCTCGACGTCTTCGACCGGGCACATCCCAACTCTGGCGCGTTGCAGAACGCTTTCGCGGCGGTCATCTCCGCCGGACGTGACCACGGGGTGATCCCTGGCCTCCATTGCGGCAATGGAGCCAGTTCCGCCCGCGCCATCGAAGAAGGATTCCGGATGACGTCGGTGGCGGTCGATCTCGGTCTGGTCGAAACCGGGCTGAGAGAGCAACTGGCGGCGGCGCGGGCGGACTCAGACGCCGATCGATCGCGCGGGTAGTCACCATCTTCCCGGTGTCGGGAATACCCATCGCCAATTACCCTTTGCTCTCTCAGGGGTCTCTAGCTCAATTGGCAGAGCAGCGGGCTTTTAACCCGAAGGTTGTGGGTTCGATTCCCACGGGACCCACCCACCGCCGGCCCGACTGAGACCGGGTTCTCCTAGCCGGCAGTCCCGGTCACCGACGCCACACCAATGGCCAATCGCATCTCGAATGATCCGCGCTGCAGGACAGGAACCGACCGGTGAAGCCACGTTGGGAAAATCTCCGTGTGAGACGACTCCTCCGACAGGCGTTGGGTACCGTGTTGGGCGAGCGTTTGGTGGGTGGTTGCTTCGTCTGAGGGAAAGGACTCCACATGGGTCACAAGAGCATGGGACGATTGATCCTCGCCTCATGCACCGTCACCCTGCTCGCCGTTTCATGTGCCGGGACGACGGAGCCAGGGACGACCACTGCAACCACGACAACAGCAATGGTCGAAGAGACCACCACCTCTGAGGTGGCCGAGACGACCACCACGTTGGCCCCTGATGCGGTCCCGCCCGAGATGAGCGGCGTCTGGAGGACTGATCTGGAGACTGGCGACCCGGTCATGGACAATGTCTCGTTGAACCTCTCGGCGAATCGATATCTGATCAATCGAGGACCCAATTCAGCCGTCGGATCGATCTCCGTTGAGGGCGACATGATCACATTCTCCGACGCTTCGGTCTGCGACGGCACTGGGATCTACCAATGGGCGATCGAAGGGGACACTTTGTCACTCACGATGGTCGACCCTGCCGATCAGTGCTCCGGAAGGAGCCAAGTACTGGACGGGATCACTTATCGGCGTTGATCCGTACTGCCAACCAGGGACAACGCTACTGCTCGTTCGGAACAAAGAAGGGATTGCTCTGGAGTGATACGAACGCTACCTGTGCCGAAGTCCCCCAAGCCCTCCCACCCCAGCGTGATGAACCTCAAGCTGGTCTACCCTTGCCTCTGGACGACGTCTCCGCGCCGTTGCCGTTGCCGGCGACCGGGACCGGATCGCCCGCGACCTCCACGACCTGATCATCCAAAGACTGTTCGGTGCCGGACTGTCCTTGCAGGTCACCTCACAGCTCTATGCAGACGACCCGGGCCTGACGGCGCGACTGAATGAGGCTATCGGGAGACCGTCCTTGTAGAGCCCGTCAGTAGAGGAGGGCTCAGGGCGCGAGGCACTCGATCAGGGCGTGTATCCGCTCTTGGGCCGCATGGTTCGATTCCGCGGGAACCACTCAGAAAGCCGAATCGTCGACACTGCTCAAGACGACAGCTCCTGGCGGTGGCGCAAAGCGGCATCGGCCATCATCTGCCGGGCGTACTCGGCGGCGATCTCCCCCGGCAGCCGTCCGCGGGAGGAATGATCCAGGGACCACAGGACTGCGGCAACGGCATCCACGGTTTCCGGTGAGATCTTGGCTGCATGGGCGTATAGGTCCGCACCCAGTGCGCGCGCCTCGGCTGTGAGTTGCGCCGCTTCGAATTCTGCGCCGAGCGTCGACACCCTCTGCTCCCTGGAAGCCAGCCAACAAACATAGGGGCTGAGCTAGCAGAACTTGTCGAGAGCGCGAAAGAACTTCAGGAGGGTCGGCGAGCCACGCTGGGCTGCCCGTAAGGTCGCGGCCATCAGTTCTCGGGGATCGCCCCCGATCGCGACCAGGGCTATGGCGAGGACCCCCAATGTCGTGGCCACGATCACCACTGCGGAGCGATCTCCGGATCTCGAAAGAGCAATGGGCCCGGAGATGAGCGACGAGACACCGGATACCGCCGTGGATACCCGCCAGAAGAGACCCCTGCCGTTCGCTGGCCAAACACACCGAGGAACTCCGTGTTGTAGGCGAAGATGAGTGCCGCCAGGAGACACACGGCCAATATTTCAGACGCCATGGCGCCCCCCGATGACCCCCACGGTGACCCGAAGGCTGTGCGTTCATTTCCGGGGACCCAGCTCATGGCACGGCACGCCCTATGTCGACGCGTGCCGAATAGAGCACCAATGACTGGCCGACGCCTTTGAGTTCCACCGGGCCGATTCGGGTGAAAACGGCGTCGTTCGAACCCCGAGCATCGACCACCTCCTGGCTCACCAGGATCTCTCCGGGACGAGCGAAGTCGCCAATGCGCGCAGCGATGTTCACCGTCTGGCCGTAGTAGTCGCCCTCGCGGAACACGATGGGTCCGACATGTATGCCGACATGGACGAGCGCCATGCCAGCTGACCCCAAGACCGCCACCATGTCCAGTGCCGCCCCCACCGCCGAAACCGGGTCGGGGAAGTAGAGCATCACCCCATCTCCCAACCACTTCACTGCGCGCCCGCCGTGCTCCACCGCAGATCGCTCCACTGTCCGTCGCACGTTCTCGGCCAGATCGGCGGCGGCCTGATCGCCGTGCTCCTGGGTGAGGCGGGTATACCCGCTGATATCCAGAAAACACATGGCCGGGTTGCTCTGGTCTCTCCGGTAGAGGCCGGCTCGCTCCAGGGCGAGCGCCATTCCATCGATGATGTTCACCGACCAGGCGTGCCGCTGTTGTCGATGGAAGATGGCCATCACGGCCCGGTCGGAGACTTCCGACAGACGAGGCGAGATTTCGGCGCTGAATCTCCCGACATCGTCTTCGGTCTGGCCTCTGGCGAACATCGGCTGCACTATTTCGGTCCTGAACCACTCTGCCTCGGTCTCGGCGATCCGTCGCAAGCTCTCGCCATACACACGGAGAGCCTGTTCGATGGCACGGGAACGAAATCCGAGCGATTGCTGCATCTCGACCAAGGGGAGAATGGCCAACTCCTCTTCTCCTATTTGGTCCCCGGCGTCTGGTGGAGTTCCCCCAAGAGCTTCCCGGATGGC
>Ga0256867_10000474_pt1 | contig 15861 bp, 12 predicted proteins | sample RVTome_15_FD_185939 | JGI IMG/M metagenome (GOLD analysis project Ga0256867, IMG submission 185939) | Soil microbial communities from uranium-contaminated site in the Upper Colorado River Basin, Wyoming, United States - RVT150D86 (HiSeq) ... | reverse complement strand
CTGCCGAAGTCTCGCCGCCCGACCTCGCCCGGCACCGTATGTGGTGGCCTAGGGACGACCCAGCACCCGAGCTGCGACGGTGGGCGACCCAGTTCGCCAGCCGAGCACGGCATCGTCCTCGATCTCCACGGCCGCAACCTCGGCGCCGAGGACCTCGTCCACCTCCCCGCCGACCATCCCGACCGGCTCAGCCTCTACGGTGCCGACCGGCCGCTCCCGCCGGACGTTCCCGTGCGTGTCATCCCGATCGTCGAGCCGGTGCTGCTCCATCCGTGGTCGCTGCTGTGGCTGCGGGCCAACACCCATCCCGTGTTGCCGGAGTTCCTCTCCGAGGCGGCCGCGATGCCTGTGCCGTGCCTCGGCGCCGACGGCGGGCGACGCGTCGAGCTCCATACGTTCACATTTCGCGCTGACGCAGAGGACGCCGCCCCGATCACCATGGCCCTGGATGGTCGCCGTGAGGCCATGGTGGTCCTGGGAGCGTCGGTCTGCGGTTGGGTCGGATGAGTGACAGAGGGGGCGTGGGCTCCGCCATTCGCAGGACACGCCCTAGTCAGTCGTCGTCTGCGGCCAACAGTGCCGCGGCGCCGGAGTCGTAGACGTCGATCAGCTCGGACCCCCGGTTGCGCACGTTGCCCACCTTGGGGTCGACGGGGTGCGCGGTCAACAGCCCCTCCGGGGCGGGCACCAGCAGCCGCTGGAGGGCCTCGGTGTCGTCGACATCGGGGTCGAGCCACTGCTCCCATGCCGACGGCGGCAGGAACACCGGCATCCGGTCGTGGATCTGGGACATGAACTCGTTGGCCTGGGTGGTCACCACGGCCACGGAGTGGAGAGCCTCGGCGCGGTCCTTGTCCGGGCCCATCCAACGCTCCCAGACCCCGGCCATGGCCAGGGGCTCGCCGTCGGCCCGATGGATGAAGAAGGGCTGCTTGCGGGGCTTGCCCCGCTCGTCGGTGCCCACCACCTTCCACTCGTAGAAGCCGTCGGCGGGCAGGATGCAGCGGCGGCGCTTGAAGGCGGTGCGGTAGGCGTTCTTGCGGGCGATGGTCTCGGCCCTGGCGTTGATCATGCGGTAGCCGACCTTGGTGTCCTTGGCCCACAACGGCACCAACCCCCAGTGGAAGGCCTCCAGCCGACGGGTCGCCTGGCCTTGTGCGCCGGGTGCGTCGGCGTCTGCGGCGCCCTGGGTACTCTCGGGAACCGACTCGTCCTCCTCGCCAGAGCGCCGGGGTCTCTCCTCGACCACGGCGTAGACGTCCTGGCTGGGGGCGACGTTGTAGTTCTCACCCAGCATGGCCTCCGGCGGAGCCGCGCCGAAGTACTTGGCCAGCTCGTCGGGTGGGGAGGTCGAGACGTAGCGGCCGCACATGTCAGGCCCCTCCGCCGTCGTCGTCGACCACCGAGCCGGCGCGCCATGGGCCGCGGTCGCGCCTCACGCCGTCTCGGCCTCGGTGCGGCCCAGCTCGGCCGCCATGGCCTCGCGCATCTTGAACTTCTGGATCTTGCCCGTGACCGTCATCGGGAACTCGGTGACGAAGCGGATGTGGCCCGGCACCTTGAAGTGGCTGATGCGGCCGCGGCAGTGCTCGATCACGTCCTCTGCCGAGAGCTCGTGGCCCTCCTTGACCATGATCCACGCCGCCAGCTCCTCGCCCAGACGCTCGTCGGGGATGCCGAAGACCTGCACGTCCACCACGGCCGGATGGGTGAACAGGAACTCCTCGACCTCACGCGGGTAGACGTTCTCGCCACCGCGGATGACCATGTCCTTCAACCGCCCGGTGATGCGGTAGTAGCCGTCCTCGTCGACGATGGCCAGGTCGCCGGAGTGCAACCAGCCGTCGGCGTCGATCGTGTGGGCCGTTTCGGTGGGCTTGTTGTAGTAACCGGCCATCACCGTGAAGCCCCTGGCGCAGAACTCGCCCTGCGTGCCGGTGGGCACCTCCTGGCCGGACTCGGGGTCGACGACGCGTGCCTCGAGGCCCGGCAGCACCCGACCCACGGTGGTCACCCTGCGCTCGACGGAGTCCTGCGTGGTGGTCATCGTCACCACCGGCGACATCTCGGTCTGGCCGTAGGCGATGGTGACCTCCGACGCCCCCATCTCGTCGACCACCTGGCGCATGACCTCGATCGGGCAGGGGGAGCCGGCCATGATCCCGGTCCGGAGGCTGGACAGGTCCACCTCGCCCCGGCGGGGATCGTTGAGCTGGGCGATGAACATGGTGGGGACGCCGTACAGGGACGTGGCGCCGAAGCGGGCGATGGCGTCGAGGGTCTCGGTGGGCAGGAAGTGGTCGTGGGGGGTCACGAAGGCGCACCCCCGGGTGAGCGCCGTCAGCACCGCCATGACGCAGCCGAAGCAGTGGTAGAAGGGCACAGGGGCGCAGATCACGTCGTCGGCACCGAGGTCCTGGGCCCGTCCCACCAGGTCGGCGTCGCCCAGGATGTTGCGGTGGGTGAGCATCGCCCCCTTGGGAAAGCCTGTGGTGCCCGACGTGTACTGGATGTTGATGACGTCGCCTGGCTGGCAGGCGGCCTGAGCCGCGGCCAGATCCTCGTCGGACACCTCCCGGCCTGCCGCCAGCAGGTCCGACCAGGCGCGGAAGGCACCGCCCTCGTCCCCGTCGATGAGCACGACCTCACGCAGGCAGGGATAGCTCTCGTTGGCGATCGACCCCGGCGACGCCGTGTCGACGTCGGGGACGGCCTTGCGCAGCGTGGCCACGTAGTCGTTGCCCCTGAACTCGCTGGCCATGACCAGCGCCTTGGTGTCGGACTGGGCCAGGAGGTACTCCAGCTCGGACAGCTGGTAGGCCGGGTTCACCGTGACCAGCACGGCCCCGATCCGGGCGGTGGCCAGCTGCGTCACGACCCACTCGGGCACGTTGCCGGCCCAGATGGCCACGTGGTCGCCCTTGCCGATGCCCCGCGCCAGGAACCCCTTGGCCGCCTCGTCGGTGGCGCGCTCCATCTCCGCGAACGTGTAGCTGACGTCGCGGCTGTGATGGGCGAAGTAGAGGCGATCCCCGATGGCGCGGGCCTGCTCGGAGAGCAGCGCACCGATGGTCGTGTCCTGGATGTCCGTCACCCTCGCTCCTCCTGTCGACGTAGAACGCCAACCCGGCCCCAACCCAGCGGCGGGGCCCCCGCTCACACGTAGGTGCTGCCCTTTGGCCCTCCCCGGTCCTGGCGCATCTCGACGTTGACCAGCGCCGGACGGCCCGAGGCCAGGGCCCGCTCCAGTGCCGGGCGGATCTGTCCCGGCTCGGTGACGTGCTCGCCGTGACCCCCGAGCGCCTCGACCACCTTGTCGTAGCGGGTGTAGGCCAGCTCGGTGGCCACGAGACGGTCCTCGCCGTAGAGCATGCCCTGGGGCCGCATCATCTGCCCCCACGCCGCGTCGTTGCCCACCACGCCCACGATGGGTAGGCCGAAGCGGACCGCGGTGTCGAACTCGAAGCCGTTCAGCCCGAAACTGCCGTCGCCGTAGATGATCAGGACGCGCTTGTCCGGATGGGAGAGCTGGGCGGCCAGCGCGAAGGGCATACCGACCCCCAGCGTGCCCAACGGGCCCGGGTCCATCCAGGCGCCGTTCCGGGGTACGCGCACGACCTTGGAGGCCTGCGCCACGATGTCGCCGCCGTCGCCGATCACGATCATCTCGTCGTCGATCACGTCCGCGATCTCACGGCACAGGCGCAGCGGGTCGATGGGTACCTCGTCGGAGCTGAGCTGGGTGGCGAAACCGGCTTCTAGCTCGTCCTCGGCGGCCCGCAGCTCGTCGCGGTAGGCGGTCAGGTCGAGCTTGACGTCGTCTTCGGCCATCACCTCCAGCATCGAGCGCAACGTGGCACCCAGGTTGCCGACGAGGCCCACGTCCGCCGGCCGGTTGGCGCCTATGAGCGTCTCGTCCAGGTCGAGCTGCACGATGCGCGCCCCGGCGGGGATGGCCCGCCCGAACTTCATGCGGAAGTCGAGGGGGGTGCCGGCCAGCAGCACCATGTCGGACGCGGCCAGGGCGTCCTTGCGCACCCGGTTGAAGAAGCACGGGTGGTCCATGGGGACCTGGCCACGTCCCATGCCGTTGGTGAAGCAGGGCACGTTGGTGGTGTCGAGGAACTCGACCAGCGCCGGTCCGCCCTCGCTCCACTTGAGGCTGGTGCCGGCCATGACCACGGGCCGCTCCGCCGCGGCCAGCATGGCCACGGCCTGGCGGACGCGCTCGATGGGAGCCGGGCTGGTCACCCGGTAGTCGCGGAACGGCGGCACGGGCGCGGTGTCGAGGTCGACGGGCCCGTGCAGCACGTCCATGGGGATCTCCAGGAAGGCGGGGCCTGGTACACCGGACAGGGCGTGGCGCACCGCCGTCTCGACGTATTCGCCGATGCGGTCGGTCTGGTAGCAGGCGTCGGCCCACTTCGTTACGGGGCGCATGACCGCCACATGGTCCATCTCCTGCAGCGAGCCCCGCCGCAGGTGGGAGAACGGGCCCTGCCCGCCGAACACGAGGATGGGGCTGTTGGCCCGCCAGGCGTTGGCCACCCCGGTCACGCCGTCGGTCACCCCCGGCCCTGCGGTCACGATGGCCACCCCGACCGTGCCTGGGTGCAGGCGCGCCCAGGCATCGGCAGCGTGCACGGCGGCCTGCTCGTGGCGGACGTCGACCACCCGGATCCCCTCGTCCAGGCATCCGTCGTAGATGCCCATGACGTGGCCGCCCGAAAGGGTGAACACGCAGTCCACCCCCGCGGCCCGCAGCGCCTTGGCGGCGAGCTTCCCTCCGTGGCTCATGGCTGCTCCTATGTGGTCCGGCTGTTCGGACGCCAAGTTACTGCGGGGCCCTGGCCCCGACCCGTAGCCGCACGGCCACCCCCGCATCGGGCCCCTCGGCACCGGCGTGGGCGCGGCCACCTCCACCCGGCTCGGTCGCGGGCGGGCGGCTGCGCCGGACGCCCGTGAGCACGACCGCCACCACGCTGCCGTCGCTCACCTCGTCGAGCGTGGCCACCAGTCCGGCCAGCCCCGCCGAACCCGTCTCGTCGGCACCGATGCCGAGCCGCTCGACCACCAGGCGGTTGGACGCCTCGAGCTCGACGTCGTCGACCACGGCGAAGCTGCCGCCGCTGGAGAGCACGGCGTCGGTGACGGCCGCCCAGTCGTAGGTGACGTCGTCGATGATGCCCCCAGCCACGCTGCGGGGCTCCGGCCCCCAGGGCCACATGACCTGGGACCGGTGCCGCACCGCCCAGGCCAGCGCCGCTCCCAGACCCTGGCGCTCGGCCCGGGCCGCCACCAGCCCGCCGGCCCTGGCCAGCGGAGCGGCGCCCTCGGTCTGCACCGCGGTCAGCACCGGTCGGCGGGGCAACACCCCCAGCCGCGCCGCCAGGGCCAGGCCCGAGTACGTCGAGGCGGCCAGGGCCCCGCCTCCCACCTGCAGGACGACGTGGTCGAGGGCGCCAGCCGAGGCCGCGGCCTCGGCCAGCTCGAAGCCGATGGTCCGGCCGCCGTCCAGGCACCATGCGTTGTCGGGCCCCTGGACACCGAAGGGGACGGCGCCGGCGGCGACGGCGTCCCGGAAGGCGTGGTGGCAGGGGTCACCGGCCTCTCCAGGTGCCCGTGGGCACGGCACCACCCTGGCCCCGAAGCGCTCCAGCTCCGACAGCACCACGGGGTCGACGGTGGTGGGGACGAACACGTCGAGCGGCCACTCCATGGCCGCCGCCACCACCGCCGCCGCGTAGGCGGCGTTGCCGCAACTGGAGATGGCCAGCCGGGGTGGCGGTCCCTCCGTGCGGGGCGGGCCGGTCAGCCGCAGGTGAAGGCCGAGGCCGAACATGTGGCGGATCTTGTGGCTGCCGGCCGGCAGGCCCGTGTCGTCCTTGACCAGCAGCCGGATCCCTGGCCGGCCCACGGCGGCGGCCAGCTCGGGTGCCTGGACGGTGGGGGTGACGATGACCCGCCGGCCCGTCAGGTCGGCCACGGCGTCGTCCAGCGCGGTGACCGCCTCCGCGTAGCCCCCCGGCGAGCGGCGCCGGGCTGCGATGTGGCCCCCATAGCGCAGGAACGGCTGGTCCGACGTCGGGTCGCTGACGAGGGGAAGGCGCTGGTCGTCGTCGACGCCGGGCACGCAGTCGACGTCGGGATCGTCGCTGCGGGGGCAAGCCAGCACGATCCCCGTCGCCGCTCCCTGGCAGTCGCAGAACCGGCCCCTCGCCATCGCCGGCCAGGGCCGGGGTGCCAAGAGTCCGCTCGAGGTGCCCACGTCAGCCCGCCCGGGCCGAAACGCGCTGGTTGAACTCCACGATGAGCTCGTCCCAGGTGGCCACCCGCTCCCGCAGCGCCTGCCAGAAACCTTGCTGGCGACGGGCGTCGAAATGCTCGAGTCCCGTGCCCTGCTGCTCGACCCAGGTGTAGTAGCCGAGGTTGAAGACCCGCTCCCGGCCCGCCGCCCCCAGCTCCTCGATGTGGTCGACGGTGACCCCGTCCAGGTGCAGGGCCGCCACCGACGCCGCCTCGCGGGACCCGAACCCGTCGGGGTGGTGGCGCCGCAGGTAGCTCTTCCGCTCCGAACCGTAGAGCTCGCCGCCGTCGGTGGCCACGCTGACGACGACGTCGTCGGGCCCCAAGCCCAGCAGCCGGGCCGTCTTGACGGCGGCCAACACGTTGCAGATGGACGAGAGCCCCAGATCGGTCAGGGCTCCCACCACGGAGTCGGCCACGCCCCGCCGCCCCAGCTCGGCCCGTCCTGCGTCGCTTGCGAACAGCGCACCCAGGGCATCAGTCGAGGCATCGGAGACGGCGGCCACCACGTCGGTGTTCATCACGTTGTGGATCAGGGGCACGTGCTTGTCGCCGATCCCCTGGATGTTGTGCTCGCCGTAGCCGTTGCACAGCATGGTCGGGCACTCGAGTGCCTCGGCGGCCACGATGCGGGTGCCGTAGCGGTCCTTGAGGACGTCACCCGCACCGAGGGTGCCGGCCGAGCCCGAAGCCGAGACGAACGCCACCAGCCGGCCGGGACGTTCGGCCGTGACGTGCTCGTAGACGTGGGCCAGGGCCGCCGCGGTGACGGCGGCGTGCGCTGCGTGGTTGGCGTACTCGGCGAACTGGTTGACGATCACGTTGGCCGGGTCGCGGGCCAGCTCCCTGCAGGCGTCGTAGATCTCCTTGACGTTGCTCTCGGTGCCTACGGTGCGGATGACGTCGCCCGGTTCGAGCACCCATCGCTCGAGCCACTCGAAGCGCTCGCTGCTCATCCCCTCTGGCAGGACGGCCACCCCCCGGCAGCCCATGATGCGGCTGATGGCCACCCCACCCCTGGCGTAGTTGCCGGTGGAGGGCCACACAGCCCGATGCTCGGTGGGGTCGAATCGGCCGGTGACGACCCTGGGCACCAGGCAGGCATAGGCGGCCAGCACCTTGTGGGCCCGGATCATGGGGAAGCGGTTGCCCAGGGCCAGCACGATGCGACACTCGGTGCCGCTGAGCTCGGGCGGGATCTCGAGGTGGTCGGGCACCGGCACCGGCCCCTTCCGGTCCGCCCCGTTGTACCAGTGTACGCGGAACAGGTTGGCCGGATCGGCAGCGTCGGGGTCGACCGTCGCCGAGGGCGCGGACTCGGGCCGCGGTGCGGCCAGCTGGGCGAAGGTGGGGAGCTCGATCGCCTGGGCCGCGAAGCGCTCGACGGCACGCTCCAGCACCTGCTCGTCGGCCACGTCGTCGAACGTCTCGACCTCTGCTGGGAGTGCGAGGCTGCTCACAGCAGGGCAGGGTATTTGTCGTTGCCCGCGCGGCGCGCCCCACGGCGCCGGGGCCCCAGCGCCTGCCCTCGCGCCTGGTGGCGGCGCGGTCGGGCGGCCATCGTTGACAATGGCGGCCGTGCGGATCACCGTGCCCGCCTCATCGGCCAACCTCGGACCCGGCTTCGACGCCGTCGGCATGGCCCTCGGACTGCACCTGGTGGTGTCGACCGGGGAAGGGCCCTCGGCGCCGGAACGCCATCCGGCCGTGCAGGCCTTCCGGCATCTCGGCGGCCGCGGCCCCCTCGACGTCGTCACCTCCGTCCCCCCGGCCAGAGGCCTGGGGTTCTCCGGTGCCGCCCGCGTCGGAGGCCTGCTTGCGGCTGCCTGCCAGCAGGGGCTCGACGTCGACGTCCTGGGCGAGGCGACCGCGCTCGAGGGCCACGCCGACAACGCCGCCGCGTCCCTGCTCGGCGGCGTCGTGGTGGTGGCCGACGGCCGCGCCGCACGCCTGCCGGTCCCAGTGCAGGGCCGCATCGTGCTGTGGATCCCTCCGACGGAGACCCATACCAGCCGCTCGCGGGCGGTGCTGGACGACCCGGTCCGCCGTGAGGACGCCGTGTTCAACGTTGGCCGGACCGCGCTGCTGGTGGCCGCCATCACCACGGGCTCGGTGGAACTGCTGCGTACCGCCACCCAGGACCGCCTGCACCAGGACGTCCGGCTGCGCACCGCCACCGACAGCAGGGCCGCCATCGACGCGGCGCTGGACGCAGGTGCCTGGGCGGCCTGGTTGAGCGGTTCGGGGCCGTCGGTGGCGGCCTGGTGTGCAGCCGGGGAGGCGGCGACCGTGGCTGCCAACCTCCCCCCGGCCGGACGTCACCGGGTCGTGGACATCGACACGCAGGGGGCACACGTCGAGGCCTGATGCCGGACCACTACAGTCCCGGCCGGCGAACCGGGACCGAGGGGGTCGGCATGACGACGTTCGTACTGGTGCACGGCGCGTGGCACGGAGCCTGGTGCTGGGATCGACTGGTGCCCGAACTGGAGCAGCGGGGGCACAGCGCTGTCACCCTCGACCTACCCAGCCACGGCTCGGACACGGCGCCGGCGGAGGGCGTGACGCTGACCGACTACGTCGACCGGGTGTCCGAGGTGCTCGAGATGCAGACCGAGCCGGTGGTGCTGGTGGGTCACTCGATGGGCGGGATGGTGATCACCGGCGCCGCCGAGCGGGTGCCAGAGCGCATCCGGGCCCTTGTCTACCTGACTGCCTTCCTACCCGGCGACGGCGACAGCCTGCTGGCCCTCGAGGAGGGCAATCCCAACTCGGCGGTGCCACCGGCGCTGCTGAGGGCCGAGGACGGTCGGACGGCGACGATCGACCCTTCGCGGATCCGCGAACTGTTCTTCCACGACTGCAGCGACGCCGACGCTGCCGCCGCCGTGGCCCAGCTCACCGCGCAGGCGCTGGCGCCGCTGGCCGAACCGCTGCAGCTCACCGAGGAGCGGTTCGGGTCGATCCCCCGGGTGTACGTCGAGTGCACCGATGACCGGGCCATCTGCATAGAGATGCAGAGGCAGATGATCACAGCCCGAGGATGCGACCAAATCGTGTCCATGGACACGAGCCACTCGCCGTTCCTGTCCGCCCCGGCCGAGCTGGCCGATCACCTCTCGGCCGTCTGAACCCACGCCCACCTGAGCGGCACCCGGACGCCGGCGAGTCCCCTCAGATGGGCGGCAGGTCGCCGAAGTCGAGGTCGAAGGGAAGGCCGTCGGCGTCGGCTTCGACCGCGATCTCGACCTCGGTCTTCTGAGGCTCGAGGATGTCGCCGACTGCCAGCATCGCCGCGGCCAGGGCGGCACCGCCCCCCGACCGGCGTCCGCCCCTGGTCCGCGGGGTCGGCCTCTCGTCGCCGCTGGCGCCTCCGCCGACCTGCTCGTCGAGCATCACCTCAGGATAGGGCGTAGCCGCATACCGACCGTTGCGGCTCTGTGGCAGCCCACGACGTCCGGCCGTCGGCGTCGTCTCGGTCACACCCTCTGGCTACCGTTGGGGGATGGCCGACCCGACCGCAGCCCCGGTCTTCGCTCCGTATCACCGCGCCGACTGGGAGCAGGCCGCGAAGGGCGCGCTCGGGGACCGCGCGCTCGACGACATGGCCCACGTCAACCCTGACGGCATCGTCATCTCTCCGCTGTACGCCCGTGGCGACGTCGCCACCGAGGCTGACGAGCCCGGCTGGCCGGGCCTGCACCCGTACCGGCGGGGCCGCACGCCCGCCGGCGCTGCAGAGCACGGCTGGGACGTCCGCCAACGGCACGACGAAGCCGACCCCGAGCTGGCCAACCGCCGCATCCTGGCTGACCTCGAAGGTGGAGCCACCTCCCTCGAGCTCGACACCGACGCCATGGGATTGGCCGACGCGGCCACGCTGCGCCGGGTCATCGAGGGGGTCATGCTGGATCTGGCCCCGGTGGCGCTACGTCCCGACGGCGGCCCGGTGGCCGACCTCCTGGTCACGCACCTGCTGGAGGGGGAGCGACCGTCCCAGGTTCGGGCCGAGCTCGGCCTCGACCCGCTCGGGAGCGGCCGCGACCCAGCCTCGGCCATCACCACCGCACTGACCTGCCGGGCCGAGCTGGCCCAGGTCCGCAGCCTGGCGGTGGACGGCACACGGCTCGACGATGCCGGCGTCACCACCGCCGACCAGCTGGCCGCCATCGTGGCCTGCGGTGTCGACTACCTGCGCCTGCTCACCGACGCAGGTCTCCCCCTCGCCGAGGCCTGCGACCAGTTGGTGCTGCACGTCTCGGTCGGGCCCGACCAGTTCGAGACCATGGCCGCCCTACGCGCCCTGCGCCGCTGCTGGGCCCGCGTCACCGAGGTGGCCGGCGACCCCGACGCCTCTGCTCGCGCCCGCGTCCACGCCACCACGTCCCGCACGGTGATGAGCCGGCGGGATCCGTGGGTGAACCTGCTTCGCACCACGACGGCCTGCTTCGCGGCCGCCGCCGGCGGGGCCGACGGCATCACCGTCCTGCGCTTCGACGAGGCCGTCGGCGTGGCCGACGATCTGGCCCTGCGACTGGCCCGCAACACCCAGCTCATCCTCACAGCCGAGACCGGGCTCCACTACGTGATCGACCCAGGAGGGGGTTCCTGGTACGTCGAGGCCCTCACCGACGCCCTCGCCGACCGGGCCTGGGCACGCTTCCAGGAGCTGGAACGGGCCGGTGGCTTCACGGAGGCCTCGCGCTCGGGGCTGCTGGCCCAGTGGGCCGACTCGGACTGGTCGAGGACCGAGGCAGAGGTCGCCCACCGCCGCCTGCCCATCACCGGGGTCAGCGAGTTCCCGCTCCTGACCGAACCCCGCATAGAGCGCCCGCAGCCCGGCCACACCCGACCGGTCCGCCGCCGGGCCCAGGCGTTCGAAGCGCTGCGCGACGCCGCCGACGCCGCCACCGACGTCGCGGGCTCACGTCCCACCGTCTTCCTGGCCAAACTTGGGCCGCAGGCCGTCCACGGGGCCAGGGCGGCCTTCGCCGAAAACCTGTTCGCGGCCGGCGGTGTCGCCGTCAGCGACGGGACGGGCTTCGACGATGCGGCCGCCCTGGCTGCCGGGTTCTCACGCCAACCCCGACCCATCGCCTGCCTGTGCTCGTCGGATCGCATCTATGCCGAGTGGGGACCCGAGGCGGCGGCGGCCCTGGCCGAGGCCGGCGCCCGCGAGGTGTGGTTGGCCGGCACCGCCGCCGTGGCCGGCATCGATCACCGCATCCACTCAGGCGGCGACGCGCTGGCCGACCTGAGGCGCGCCCACCGGGTGCTGGGGATACCGGCGTGACCGCGCTGGCCGACTTCAGCGACGTGCCCCTGGGCGGCGCCGCGCCACCGGCCGCGGCCGTGCCGGCGTCGACGCGGGCCGACTGGGAGGAGGCCGTCGCCACCGAGATCGGCAAGGGCCCCGATGCCCTCGTGGTCGAGACCCCCGAAGGCATCGAGCAGCGGCCCCTGTACTCCGCCGCCGACATCGCCGGGCTGGACCACCTCGACACCTGGCCCGGGCTGCCCCCGTACCTGCGCGGTCCCTATCCCACCATGTACACCACACGTCCGTGGACGATCCGCCAGTACGCCGGCTTCTCCACGGCCGAGGAGTCCAACTCCTTCTACCGGCGCAACCTGGCGGCCGGCCAGAAGGGCCTCTCGGTGGCGTTCGACCTGGCCACCCACCGAGGCTACGACTCCGACCATCCACGGGTAGGGGGCGACGTGGGCATGGCCGGGGTGGCCATCGACTCCATACTGGACATGCGCCAGCTGTTCGACGGGATCCCGCTCGAGCAGATGTCGGTGTCGATGACGATGAACGGAGCCGTGCTCCCGGTGATGGCGCTGTACATCGTGGCCGCCGAGGAGCAGGGGGTCCGACCGGCCCAGCTGAGCGGGACCATCCAGAACGACATCCTCAAGGAGTTCATGGTCCGCAACACCTACATCTACCCTCCCGCCCCCTCGATGCGGATCGTCAGCGACATACTCGCCTTCACGTCGGCCGAGATGCCGCGGTTCAACTCCATCTCGATCTCCGGCTACCACATGCAGGAGGCGGGAGCGACCGCCGACCTCGAGCTGGCCTACACGCTGGCCGACGGCGTGGAGTACCTCAGGGCCGGCCTCGACGCAGGCCTCGACATCGACGCCTTCGCGCCCCGCCTCAGCTTCTTCTGGGCCATCGGCATGAACTTCTTCATGGAGGTGGCCAAGATGCGGGCCGCCCGCCTGCTGTGGGCTGGCCTGGTGCAGCAGTTCGGGCCCAGGGACCAGCGCTCGTCGGCGCTGAGGACGCACTGCCAGACATCGGGCTGGAGCCTGGCCGCCACCGATGTCTACAACAACGTCGTCCGTACCTGCGTCGAGGCCATGGCCGCCACCCAGGGCCACACGCAGAGCCTCCACACCAACTCCTTCGACGAGGCACTGGCCCTGCCCAGCGACTTCAGCGCCCGCATCGCCCGTAACACCCAGCTGTTCCTGCAGCACGAATCGGGGACGTGCCGGGTCATCGACCCGTGGGGAGGCAGCTACTTCGTGGAACGGCTGACGGTCGACCTCGCCGCCCGCGCCACGGTTCACATGGCCGAGGTCGAGCGATCGGGGGGCATGACCAGGGCCATCGAGTCGGGCATCCCCAAGATGCGCATCGAGGAGGCCGCGGCCCGTACCCAGGCCCGCATCGACTCCGGCCGCCAGACCCTGGTCGGTGTGAACAGGTTCCGGCCGGAGATGGCCGACGATGTGGACGTCCTCAAGGTGCGCAACGCCGAGGTCAGGGCCTCCCAGCTGGCCAAGCTGGAGCGATTGCGGACCGAGCGCGATCCGGACGCCGTGGCCCAGAGCCTGGCCGCTTTGACCCACGGCGCCGAGACCGGTGAGGGCAACCTCCTGGCCCTGGCCGTCGACGCCGCCCGCGCCCACGCCACTGTGGGCGAGATCAGCGACGCGCTGGAGAAGGTGTTCGGCCGTCACGTGGCCGAGGTGCGCACCATCGAGGGCGTCTACCGCAGCGAGGTCGGGGAGGGTTCTGCCGCCGTGAACGAGGTCCGCGCCCTCATCGATCGGTTCGCCGAGCTGGACGGGCGCCGGCCCCGCATCCTGGTGGCCAAGATGGGCCAGGACGGGCACGACCGCGGCCAGAAGGTGATCGCCACGGGCTTCGCAGACCTGGGCTTCGACGTCGACATCGGCCCCCTCTTCCAGACCCCGACCGAGGCGGCCCGCCAGGCCGTCGAGAACGACGTGCACGTCGTGGGCGCTTCGTCGCTGGCCGCAGGGCACCTCACGCTGGTGCCCGAGCTGCGCGACGAGCTGGCCGCCCTTGGCCGCGACGACATCATGATCGTCGTTGGCGGGGTGGTGCCGCCCGACGACGTCGGCGAGCTGGTGGCGGCGGGCGCCGCTGCGGTGTTCGGGCCGGGCACGGTCATCGGTGAGGCGGCCGAGCGGCTCGTGCGCGAGCTGGCGGACCGGCGGGGCTACCAGCTGGCCCCGTGACCTCGCCCTGAATCGTCCGAGCCCGGTGCAACCTCCCGACGTCGACCTCCTCGTTGCCGGTGTGCGGTCCGGCGACCGCTCCGCGTTGGGGCGGGCCATCACCCTGGTCGAGAGCCGCCGTCCCGATCACCACGACGCCGCCCAGGACCTCCTCACCAGGCTGCTGCCCGATTCCGGTGGTGCCCTGCGGGTCGGCATCACCGGCATCCCGGGCGCCGGCAAGTCGACGTTCATCGACCAGCTCGGGACCAACCTCACCACCGCAGGGCACCGGGTGGCCGTCCTCGCCGTCGACCCGACCTCCAGCCGCACCAGGGGCTCGATCCTGGCCGACAAGACGCGCATGACCCGGCTGGCCAACGACCCGGCCGCCTTCATCCGTCCTTCCCCCACCGCGGGCACGCTGGGCGGCGTCACCAGGACCACCCGCGAGACGATGTTGATCTGCGAGGCGGCTGGGTTCGACGTCGTGCTGGTGGAGACGGTGGGGGTGGGCCAGTCCGAGATCGTCGTGGTCGAGATGGTCGACTTCTTCCTGGTCCTGCTTATCGCCGGTGCCGGCGACCAGTTGCAGGGGCTGAAGAAGGGTGTGATCGAGCTGGCCGACCTGATCGCCGTGAACAAGGCCGACGGTCCCACCGCCGCCCAGGCCCGCTCGGCGGCGGCCGAGTACCAGGCCGCTCTCCACCTGCTGGCTCGGCGCGACGACGGCTGGACCCCTCCGGTCGTGACCTGCTCAGCCCTGCACGATGTCGGCCTGGACACGATCTGGGCCCACGTCGAGGCCCACCGCGACCATATGACGGAGTCGGGCCGCTTCGCCGCCCGCCGCCAGGACCAGCGTGTGACCTGGCTGTGGTCGGCCGTCGACGACCGCCTCATGGACATGTTCCGCCGCGACGGCCAGGTGGCAGCGGCGCTCGCCGAGATCGAACAAGCCGTCCGGCTCGGGACCCTGCCCCCGGGCACCGGTGCCGACGAGCTGATCGCCAGGTTCCTGGCCCGCTGAGGCCCTCAGCCTGCGGTCCGCAGCAGAGCGAGCTGGCGGGAGTCGGCCACCAGGCGTCCTGTCGCGTCCCACAGCTGCCCGTCCTCGACGAGGTAGCCGTCCACCATCGACTGCGTTGTGAAGCGGGCCCTGATCCACCCAGGTGCGGGCCGGCGGCGCACGTGCACCGTCATCTCGAGTGTTGGCACCCAGCCCACCCGGCCCAGCAGCGGGAACAGCGACGGCGGGAAGGCGTCGGCGAAGAGCGCCAGCACGGCGCTGTCGGGCGGCCTGCCGTCGACCATGCGGATCCATCCACGCATCTCCGCCACTCCCGCCACCCCCGGTTCGGCGAAGCGCGGGTCGACGCGCACCTCCAACCGGGAGGCGATGGGCAGCTCGACGCCCTGTTCGAGCGTTTGGCGGGGCCGGCATTGGCTCGGTGGGGCGATGTCGGTAGGGAGGGACACCTCGTGGTCGGGACCTTCGGCCTCGGCCAGATTGGAGAAGAGCGCCAGGGTGCGCAGCCGCTCGACGCCGTCCTGCACCAGGCGGCCGGTGGCAGAGGTGACGGTGCGGCCTGCCCGCACCAGCTCGGTCTCGACGGTGGCGTCGGCGTCGGCCAGGGCGGGTCGCAGGAAGTGGATGGTGATCGACACGGGGTCGGGATGGGCGGCCTCTGCAATCAGGGCCTGCTGCACCAGCGCCGCCGCGTAGCCCCCGTTCGGGTTGTCGCCGATGTTCCAGTGCGGGTCCAGCCGGCCCCGCCACCGACCCGGCCCTGCCGGTTCCACTGCAGTCTCGACCTCGAAGCGCCATGTCACCGCGACGCCGCCCTGGGGATGCGGACCGCGGCGGCCAGGCCCACGGCCGACAGGGCCGCGGACAGCAGGTACACCAGGGTGAACGAGCCCGCCTGGTCGCCGATGATGCCGCCGATCTGGGGCCCGAAGACCTGGGCGATGCCGAAGGACAGGGTGACCACGCCGAAGGCAGCGGCAAAGGACCTGGCGTCGAGGTGATCGGAGATGTGGGCGGAGATGACCGAAGGCACCCCCGAGAAG
>Ga0256867_10000473_pt1 | contig 15870 bp, 15 predicted proteins | sample RVTome_15_FD_185939 | JGI IMG/M metagenome (GOLD analysis project Ga0256867, IMG submission 185939) | Soil microbial communities from uranium-contaminated site in the Upper Colorado River Basin, Wyoming, United States - RVT150D86 (HiSeq) ... | reverse complement strand
TCAGGGCGGCGAGCGCGCCGGTGACGTCGACGATCTCGACGTCGAGCTGCCAGATCGCGTTCCACCACTCGAACCACTCGACGACGGCGCCCGCGCCGGTCGAGGTGGTCGTGACGTAGAAGTCCTCCTCGGAGAGGCGCGCGATGGTGCCGTCGTCCATGATCCGGCCTGCGTCGGAGTTGAGGACGCCGTAGCGGATGCGCCCCGGCTTCATGTCGCCGAAGCGGTTCGGATAGAGCCGCTCGAGGAACTCGACGGCGTCAGGGCCGGTGACGAGCAGCTTGCCGAGCGTGGAGACGTCGATGAGGCCGAGCGTCTCGTGGACGTTCTTCGCCTCCCCGGCCGGGTCGCCGTAGGAGTGGGGGCGCTTCCAGGTCCCCGTCCACATCATCGTCGCACCGAGCTCCTCGTGGCGGTGGTGGATTGCCGTGCGCTGCGCCGGCTCGTGCGGGCGGCCGGCGAGGAGGCCGAGCTCGACCGGCTGCCAGGGCGGGCGCGCGGTCGTCGTGCCGATCGTCGCCTCGTCCGTCTCGTTCTCGCGCGCGTAGAGGCGGATGGAGGGGACGTGGCAGAGCTTCCCCTGGCAGGGGCCCATGGTCACGGTCGTGTAGCGCTTGGCCAGCTCGATCGAGTCGAAGCCCTCCGCGAGCGCGCGTTTCATGTCCTTCTCGGTCACGTCCTCGCAGATGCAGACGAAGCACTTGCCCTTACCGCCTGCGCCGTTGTAGGTCGCCGCCGGAACCGCGGCCGAGATCCCGTCGCCTGCGGCCGAGCCGACGACCTCCATGTCAGAGGGGATCTCGGCCGCAAGGAAGATCCCGCGCGCACTGTCGTACTCGACCCTGGCGCCTGCGTGGGCGAGGAGCGCGTAGGCCGGCTGGCGGCCGCCGGACATGACCAGCAGGTCGCAGGCGACCTTGCGCCCGTCGAGCTCGACGGAGGCCAGGCGCCCGGTGCGGCCTCTGGCCGCGATCTGGCGCACGCGTGTCTCTCGCAGGTCGACGACCTCGGCCACCTCGGTCGCGGCCTGCTCCAGGAACCCGACCGTGTCCAGCGCCTCCGCGTCCGCCGCGATCACGACGGCGCGGTCGCCCGGCTTGAGCGACCAGCGGCCGACGAGCCGGCGCACCGCCTCGGGCAGGACGACGCCCACCAGGTCGTTCCCCGGGAAGACGAGCGGCTGTTCCATGGCGCCGGCCGCGACGACGACGTGCTGCGCTCGGTAACGGAGGAGGACGTTGCCCGCGTCGACGGGCACGAGCCCTCCCTCGTAGATCCCGATGGCGGAGCCGTGCACGACCTCGAAGCCCTCGCCGGCATCCAGGAGCGTAGGGTCGGCCTCGACCACGACGACGCGCCGGCCCTCGGCGGCGTGGCGCCGGGCGGCCTCGCGCCCGGCCGAGCCGGCGCCCACCACGAGCACCTCGGCCCGCCGGTGCTCCACGTCGTAGCGGCCCTCGCGGCCGCGGTGCTTGTCCACCTTCCCGAGCCCGGCGACGCTGCGCAGGAACCTCTCGTAGAGGGGCCAGGCGCGCCGCGGCCTGATCATCGTCCGGTAGTAGAAGCCGACCGGCGTGAACGGGCCGCCGATCTTGTCCGTGACGGCGAGCAGGTCGAAGTCGAGCGAGCCGCGGACGTTCTGCGCCTCGACCCGCATCCCCGCCGCGAGGGGCGTCACGCAGGCGCGGACGTTCGGCGTTCCGTCCACCGTCACCATGCAGTTCGGGCAGGTGCCCTGGCAGCAGAGGAGCCCGCGCGGGCGGTGGTACTTGAAGCTGCGCGAGAAGACGCGCTGGCCCTCGCCGAAGAGCGCCGACGCGACCGAGTCGCCCTCGAAGCCGCGGGCCGCGGCGCCGTGGAAGGTGAACTCGAGCGGACGCTCCCGGTCGAGGCGCTCGCCTGACTGCGGAGGGAGCCTCACCGCTTGGCCGGGACCTCGACGGAGAGGACCTCGTTGGTGCGCGTGTCGCGCTCGGCTACGAACCACGCCTGGCAGCCGTGGCGGTGGCGCCACCACTCGCGCTGGATCCCGGCCGCGTTGCGCTTGAAGTAGAGGTAGTCGGTGAGCTCGCGGAGGCTCGGGGCGCCCTTCGGCCGCACGGTCACCTCGCCGGTGCAGGTGAACTCGTCCACCGGCCGGGGTCCGCAGTTGGGGCAGGGAAGCAGGAAGGACATCAGGCTGAGGCCTCCGCCGAGGCCTGGTCATTTTCGAGCATCCGCTGGAGCTCTGCCAGCACCCACTGGAGGGCGTCGCGCGTCGCCGCCTCGGCCGCCGCCCCGTCGCGCGCGCGGCACGCCTCGAGCAGCGTGTCGGGCCCGCGGCGCAGGTCGGCGAAGGCCCCGGGGTCACGGCAGAGGGTGAGGACGTAGCGCTCGACGCGCACGCGCTGGTCCTGGAGCGTCCGCTCGAGCCGCGGCCGGCCGGCGCAGCGGTAGCAGGCGTCGCGGAGCGACCAGAAGGACGCGAGGTAGGCGTCGAGGTCACCGGCCCGGAAGGCGCGCTCCATCTCGTCGCGCGCAGCGGTCATCTCGGCGAGCGACTCCTCGGTCACCCGCTCGGCGCCGAGGCGGGCCAGGAAGGTCTCCACCCCGAGCCTGAGCGCCTGGATCTCCTCGAGCTCCTCCACGGAGAGCGGCGCGACCCGGGAGCCGCGCCGGGGCAGGCTGACGACGAGGCCCTCGCTCTCCAGCCGCCGCAGGGCGTGGCGGACCGGGGTCAGGCTCACCCGGAAGCGCGCGGCCAGCTCCTCGAGCGGGAGCCGCTGCCCGGGCGCGAGGTCGAGCCGCCCGATCTCGGAGCGAAGCGCACGGTAGACCCCGTCCTCGACGGACGAGATCTCGAGCGGAGTGGGGTCGGCAGCGGCCATTCTTGATCTTTGATCAAAGATCCTTCCAGCGCGACTCGCGGCCGTCAAATCACACCAGTGTGGGGAAGCACCACCGACCCCGCGGCCACGCTGTGGAATCAGGCGCCGATGGGGACGTGGCCCGGGCGGGCGGCGACGCGCTCCAGCCAGGCGCCGATCGCCGGGTACGCGGCGAGGTCGAAGCCGCCCTCGCCGGCGACGTGGGTGTAGGCGTAGAGCGCGATGTCGGCGATCGAGTACGCGCCGCCGGCGAGGTACTCGTGGCCGGCGAGGTGGGCCTCCATCGCGTCGAAGGCGAGGTAGCCGAGGCGCTGCCGCTCCGCCAGGGTCTCCGGGTCGACCTCGATGCCCTTCGTCAGCCAGAAGCGCGACACGGCGACGTACGGCTCGTGCGAGTACTGCTCGAAGAACATCCACTGCAGCACCTTCGCTCGGTCCCACGGGTCCGTCGGGACGTACTCGGTGCCGTCTCCGAGGTACCAGAGGATCGCGCCCGATTCCCCCAGCGCCCGGCCGTCGTCGAAGACGAGCGTCGGGACGCGCAGCCCCGGGTTCAGCCCGCCCAGTACCTCGCTCCGGTTCGACCGGTCGACCACGTCCAGCTCGTACCGCTCGTACTCGAGCCCCAGGTGGGCGAGCAGGACGCGCACCTTGTAGCAGTTGCCCGAGACGCCGGAGTCGTACAGCAACACGGGAAGATCAGGCCTCCTTCAGCCCGGGGATCCAGTCGGTGCCGGCGAGCGGGACGCGCGCCATGGCGGCCGCCTCCACGGTCAGCGCGACGAGATCCTCGGGCTCGAGGTTCAAGACGTGGGACTTCCCGCACGCGCGCGCCAGGGTCTGGGTCTCCAGCGTGAGGACGCGCAGGTAGTTGGCGATCCGCCGGCCGCCCAGCTCCGGATCGAAGCGGGCGGCGAGCTCGTCCTCCTGCGTGGAGATCCCCACGGGATCGCGCCCCGCCTGCCAGTCGTCGTAGTAGCCGGCCGCGCTCCCGAGCTCGCGGTAGGCGGCGTCGTGCTCGGGCGCGTTGTCGCCCATCGCGACGAGGGCCGCCGTGCCGATGGAGACCGCATCCGCCCCGAGCGCGAGCGCCTTGGCCACGTCCGCCCCGGTGCGGATCCCGCCGGAGACGATCAGCTGCACCTGCCGGTGCATGCCCAGCTCCTGGAGGGCATCCACGGCGAGCCGCACGGCCGGCAGGGTCGGGATGCCGACGTGCTCGATGAAGACGTCCTGCGTCGCCGCCGTCCCGCCCTGCATCCCGTCCACGACGATCACGTCGGCGCCGGCCTTCACCGCCAGCTGGACGTCGTAGTACGTGCGCGAGGCGCCCACCTTCACGAAGACGGGCTTCTCCCAGTCGGTGATCTCGCGCAGCTCGCCGATCTTGATCTCCAGGTCGTCCGGGCCGGTCCAGTCGGGATGCCGCGAGGCGCTCCGCTGGTCGATTCCCTTCGGCAGGTCGCGCATCTCGGCGACGCGGTCGGAGATCTTGTGGCCGAGCAGCATGCCGCCGCCGCCGGGCTTCGCGCCCTGGCCGACCACGACCTCGATCGCGTCGGCCTTCCGCAGGTCGTCCGGGTTCATGCCGTAGCGCGAGGGCAGGAGCTGGTAGACGAGGATCGCCGAGTGCTCGCGCTCCTCCGGCGTCATCCCGCCGTCGCCGGTCGTCGTCGACGTGCCGACCTCGGTGGCGCCGCGCCCGAGCGCCTCCTTGGCGGGCGCGGAGAGCGCGCCGAAGCTCATCCCGGCGATCGTGACCGGGATCCGGAGCTCGAGCGGCCGCCTGGCGAAGCGCGTCCCGAGCGTGACGTTCGTGTCGCAGCGCTCGCGGTAGCCCTCGAGGGGGTAGCGGGAGACGCTCGCGCCGAGCAGGAGCAGGTCGTCGAAGTGCGGAACCTTGCGCTTGGCGCCGAAGCCGCGGATGTCGTAGATGCCCTCGCGCGCCGCGCGCTGGATCTCGGCGATGACCGGCTTGTCGAAGAGGTAGGACTCGCGCAGGCTCCAGGGACGCCCGGTCATCAGTAGGCGGACGCGTTATCGACCTTGAACGTGTAGAGCTGCCGGGCAGAGCCGTAGCGGCGGAACTCCCCCGGGTCGACGTCGGCGAAGCCTGCCCGCTCGAGCAGCTCCTCCAGCTCGGCCCGGTGCTCGTCGCGCAGCTCCTTCTCGACGCAGTCGGCGCCGAGGCCGGCGACCTCGCCGCGGACGTAGAGCCGCGCCTCGTAGATCGAGTCGCCGAGCGCCTCGCCGGCGTCGCCGCAGACGACCAGCCGGCCGGTCTGGGCCATGAAGCCGCTCAGATGCCCGACGGAGCCGCGCACGAGGATGTCCATGCCCTTCATCGAGATTCCGCAGCGCGCGGCGGCGTCGCCGTGGACGACGAGCAGCCCGCCGTGCCCGGTCGCGCCCGCGGACTGGCTCGCGTTCCCCTCGATCACGACCGTGCCGGACATCATGTTCTCGGCGAGGCCGGTGCTCGCGTTCCCGTGCACGCGCACCGTGGCGAGCTTGTTCATGCCCGCGCAGTAGTAGCCGACGTGCCCGTCGATCTCGACCTCGATCTCCGCGTCGAGCCCACAGGCGACGGCGTGGGCGCCGTTCGGGTTGAGGACGCGCCAGTGCCGCGGGCCGGGCGCGCCGCCGGCGAGATCGTGCAGTCGCTGGTTCAGCTCACGGAGCGGCGTCTCGGCGAGGTCGACGACCTCGACGGCAGTCGCCTCCGCGGCCTCCATCAGACCTTCGCCCGCTCCCAGGCGTAGACGACGCCGGGAACGGGCTCCCAGGAGCGGGCCTCGGCCGCGCCGGGCAGCGTGGCGATCGCCCGCCACTCGGAGGCCATCGCCACCCAGTCGTCCGTCTCCGCGAGCACGGCCGGCTTGCAGGCAATCGGGTCGCGGAGCACGGCGAAGCCGTCCTCCGTGCCGACGAGGAAGGTGTAGAAGCCGTCCAGGTCGGTCAGGCAGCCCTCGAGCGCCTCCTCGAGGGAGGCGCCCTCGCGCAGGCGCCACGCGAGGTAGCCGGCGGCGACCTCCGTGTCGTTCTCCGTCTGGAACTCGATGCCCTCGCGGCGCAGGCTCTCGCGCAGGCGGTTGTGGTTCGAGAGCGAGCCGTTGTGGACGAGGCAGAGGTCGTGCCCGGTCGAGAACGGGTGCGAGCCCTCCGTCGTGACGCGGCTCTCGGTCGCCATGCGCGTGTGGCCGAGCGCGTGCGAGCCGCGGAGATCCTCGAGCGCGAAAGCGCGCACGAACTCCTCGGGCCGGCCGACCTCCTTGTAGATCTCGATCGTCCGCCCGGCGCTCATCACCCGCAGCTCGGGATGGGCGCTGCGAACCCGTGCCTCGGCCTCGGGCGCGTCCGCCGCGACGACGAAGACCGCGTGGCTCGCGCGGACCTCCGGGGCCGGCGAGCCGCCGAAGGCCGCCGCGAGCTCCGAGGCGAGCGCCTCCCAGTCCTGGAGCGGGTCGGCGGAGAAGAGCGTGAGCTTGCTGGAGCCGGTCGGAGCGGGGTCGCGGTAGACGGCGACGCCGGCGCTGTCCGGCCCGCGGTCGCTCATCTGGGCGAGCATCGCGGCCAGGTGCGCGCCGAGGGAGTCCTCGATCTCGGGCGCCTTCGCGAACAGTCCGACGATGCCGCACATATGTCCGAAATCTACATGCGGAAAGCGGGGTGAAAACCCGCCTGTCCTACGATGTTTCCCCCTGGCATATGGAGGTTTCCTCCATGCCGATCAGAAGCGCGTCAGGTACTCAACCACCTCCCACGGCGTCACCTGCTCGTGGTAGCGGTCCCACTCCTCGCGCTTCACGCGGATGAAGTAGTCCGCGTAGTCCTCGTCGCGGCCGCGCCCGAGCGCCTTGCGGATGACGTCGTTCACCTTCAGCTCGTGGGTCGCCTCCAGGAGGTTGGCCGGCAGCGTCTCGAGGCCGCGGGCGCGCAGCTCGTCGTACGGGATCGCGTAGAGGTTCTCGGAGTTCGGCTCGCCCGGGTCGAGCCGGTTGGCGATGCCGTCGAGACCGGCCGCGAGGACGACGGTCGCCGCGAGGTACGGGTTGCAGGAGCCGTCGACGGTGCGATCCTCGATGCGCCCCGGCCCGGGGATCCGGAGCATCTGCGTGCGGTTGTTGTAGCCGTAGCTGATCCAGACCGGAGACCACGTCGCGCCGCTCGCGGTCGTGCCCACCTTCAGCCGCTTGTAGGAGTTCACCGTCGGCGCGGTGACGGCGCTGTACGCGCGTGCGTGCTTCCTGAGGCCGCCGATGAAGTGGTACCCGGTCTCCGAGAGGCCGAGGCCGCGCGGGTCGTTCTCGTCGAGGAACAGGTTCGTCTCGCCGTCCCAGAGGGACATGTGGAAGTGGCAGCCGTTGCCGGTCAGGTGGGAGAACGGCTTCGGCATGAACGTGGCGAGGATGGTCCGCCCCTCGTCGCGACCCTTCCGCTCCGCGAGCTGGTGGACCATGTAGCGGAAGAAGATCGCCCGGTCGCAGCTCGTGAGGGCGTCCGCGTAGGTGAAGTTCTGCTCGAACTGGCCGTTGGCGTCCTCGTGGTCGTTCGCGTAGTTCCCCCAGCCGAGCTCGTTCACGTAGCGGGAGACCGTCGTAAGGAAGTCGTAGTGGCGCGAGAGGCCGTTCAGGTCGTAGCAGGGCTTCTCCAGCGTGTCGAGCGCGTCGGCGAGCCGGATCGAGCCGTCGTCCATGAGCTCCACGAGGAAGTACTCGAGCTCGAGGCCCATCTTGAAATCGAAGCCCTGCCCGCGCGCGACGGCGAGCTGCCGCCGGAGGATCGTGCGCGGGTCGTAGGGCCACTCCTCCCCGTCCACGGTGACGTCGCAGGCGAAGCGCGCGACGGTCGGCTCCCAGGGCACCGGCGTGAAGCTCGACAGGTCGGGGATGGCGGCGATGTCGGGGTCGCTCGGCACCTGGCCGATCTCGCCGGCGGCGAAGCCGGCGAACCCGGCACCATCGGTCACCAGGTCGTCCAGGTAGGCCGCCGGCACGAGCTTCGCGCTCGGCCGCGCGTACATGTCCACGAACTGCGCGAAGTAGAAATCGATGCCGCGTCTCTCCGACTCCTTGCGGATGTCCTCGACGGTGGGCGCGGCGGCGTTCTCCCGGGCCATGCAACTCCTCCTTTGGGGACGCCCGGGACGATAACCGCAGCCGGCGCGCCGGCCGATGGCAGCGCCGCACACGCCCTGGCCCGTGCTTATGTCGGCGTGCTCCAGGCTCCGCGAGTCTTGCTCCGAGGGGGCATTAGTACGATGGTGCACGTGCGGACGATTGTCATCGCGCTCGCCGCCGTCCTCGCCACCGCCGGCTGCGATCGCTCCGGCGCCGAGGCCGAGCCCGAGCCCGAGCCGGAGCAGCCGGCGACGCTGTCCCTCGAGGTCGAGGAGCCGCGCGCTCGCGAGCTCGAGGATGCCGGCCTCGTCGTCCTCCGCGGCTCGGACGAGCTTCCGATCGTGGACTGCGAGGGCGCGGCCTATTTCTCCTGGTGGGCACGCGCGGGCGCGGGCGAGGAGGACGAGTGGGAGTACCTCGGCCCGGAGCAGGACGCGCGCACGACCTGCGCCGCCGGCTTCAAGCGGCTCGACGCGGCAGTGCCGTTCGAGGACCGGCTGAGCGGCTCCTGTCCCGCGGAGTGGCCCGGGCCCTGGACTGCGTGCCCCGATGCCGCTTGGATCGCGGCGGTCATCGGTCGCGCGAACTACTCGGTCACGGGCGAGACGGGCACCGCCGCCACGGCGGAGGGCGACGGCTGGGGCTTCAACCTGTGGGCGACGCCGATCCCGGAGGACATCGCGCTCGAGGACTGGCCGGTCTTCGGCCGCACCGCCGGCGTCGAGATCTACGGCGACGCCGAGCCGCGGCTCTGGTGGTCGGCCCAGCAGCGCATCGTCTGGCTGAGCGCCGGCGTGACGGAGGACGCGCGCGTCCCCACGCTCGCCGAGCTCGCCCCGCTCGTCCGCGCCAGCCGCCAGCTCACCGCGCCAGCGGCCCGCTAGCCGTGGCTCCGACAGCCACGCCCAGGGGTCTGACCCCAGGGCATGGCCGCTCGGGACGAGATGTGTGTCACAGAAGTGTGTCGGGCGGCCGGGGGCCGGTGCGGGAGACGAGGCACGATGCGTCCTTGCGGGGCGTTCGCAGTCCCGGCGCGCCAGGTCCGCTGGAGATACGTCGGGGGGTCAGGCCCCTGGGCCTGCTCGGGACGGACGTGTCCCGCCTCGGGCTGGCTACGGCTCGCGCGGCTCGCCCGGGTTAAGCGCTTCCTGCAGGCGGACCATCTTCACGGCGATCTCGACCATGAGCCAGTCGTCCTTGCGCAGGTCGAGGCCGGAGAGCTCGCCGATGCGGCGCAGGCGCTGGCGCAGCGTGTTCGGGTGGACGTAAAGGGCCTCCGCGGTCGCGCCGATCGAGCCGCGGCGGCGCAGGAACTCCTCCAGCGTCTTGAGGAGCGCGGTCGAGCGCTGGCGGTCGTACTCGGCGATGCGCGCGACGGCGTCGCGGTGGGCGTCGCGGACGTCGCCGTCGAACGGCATGCGGAGGAGGTACTTGTACGGTCCGAGCTCCTCGTAGGCCATGACGCCGGGCGTTCCCTGGAGAACGGTGGTGCCGAGCAGCGCGTGCTGCGCCTCCTCGAACCCCGCGGCGAAGGACGCCGCCCCGCGGCAGACGTTGGAGACGCCCACGGACACCTGCGTCTCCAGCCCCGCCCGCAGCTCGCGGACGGTCGCCAGCAGCCGCTCCTCGCCCTCGTGCGGGACGCGCAGGAGGGCGCGCATCGAGTCGTCGCGGCGGTCGACGAGCGAGCCGGGCGCCGCCGCCGCGAGGGCGCGCTCGAGCTCGTCCGAAGGCGGCGAGGCGGCGAGGACGACGTGGCGCCCGTCGAGGTCGCAGCCGAGCCGCGCGGCGCGCCCCTCGAGCCCCGGGAGCGACTCGGCGCGGGCGAGCTGCTCGAAGAAGTCCTTGATGAGGTTCTTCTCGGTGAGGCGCTCGATCAGCTCGATCTTCTTGAGCGCGACGGCGGTCTGGTTGGCGACGGCACGGGCGAGGTCGACCTCGGAGGTGCCGGTGGCGGCCAGGAGACCGAGGAGCTCGTCGTTCGCCACGAGCGGGACGGCGACCGACGCCGACCGGCCGCTGCGGGCGAGCTCCGGGCCGAGCTCCGAGAGGCCGATCTCGGTCTGGGCGCCTGAGCGGCCCGGCGCGGAGGCGCGCAGGTGCAGGATCTCGGAGGCGGGGTCGAGCAGGTAGAGGTGGCAGGCCTCGGCGCGCAGCAGCCGGCGGGCGCGCGAGGCAACGGCCGGGAGGACCGTCTCGACGGTCTCCGTGCCGGCGAGCGTCTCGCCGAGCTCGGCGAGGTGCTCGAGCTCGTCCACGCGGCGGCGCATCTCCTCGTAGAGCCGCGCGTTCTCGATGGCGCGGGCGACGAGCGAGGCGCTGGAGACGAGCACGTCGACCTCGTCCTCGGAGAACTCGCGCGGAGCCTCTGTGTGGCTCGAGATGACGCCGATGACGTTGCCGTCCTTGCCCACGATCGGCACCGAGACGAGCGACTGGAAGCGCTCCTCCTCGAGCTCGGGGACGTACTTCACGCGCGGGTCGTCGAGCAGCTCGTCGCGGATCCACGCGGGCTCCTTGTGCTCCGCCGCCCACCAGGCGAGGCCCTCGCCGCGGTCGAGCGCGATCTCGCCGACGAGGTGGGCGTACGGCTCCGACGCCGCCTCGAGCACCAGCCGGTCGCCCTCGACGAGGTAGACGAAGCACGCGTGCACGGAGGTGGCGTCCGTCAGGAGCCGGACGACCCCGCCGAGGACCTCCTCCAGGTCCAGGGACGAGCCGACCGTCGAGATGATCGCGTAGAGGAACCGGTTCTCACCGGCATGGGTGCCAGGCGCGCCTATCCGCGCATCGTACGGTGAAAACGGCGCGAGGTCACGCCCGGTACTCGGCGAGGGGGCTCCCTGGGAGAAGCCCCCTCGCCTCCTCCACCCGGGTTACCGGCGCGGCTCGCACTCCATGGGGCGCACGCGCCCCCCAGGGCGAGTAGGGGCGAACGCCGGCTCCGACGCGACCATACAGCGCTCGCGCGAAACGATCAACTCACTTGCACTTATGCAGGTCGACCGGCAAATCAGGGCCTTCCTCCGGGCCCGGCGAGCGCGCTCGCTCAGGTCACCCGCGGCCGCGCGGCGTCGACGAGCAGATGCTCGGCGCGCTCGAGGACCGCCCTCAGCCGCTCGACCCCCTCGCGCACGTCCGCGAAGCGCGTGTAGAGCGGCGGGAAGCCGAAGCGGATCGTGTCCGGGCCCCGGAAGTCCGGGACGACCCGGGCGCGCTCGATGAGGGCGCGGCAGAGCCGCCAGGCCTCGGGGTGCCGGAACGAGACGTGCGCGCCCCGGCGGGCGGGGTCGCGCGGCGTGCCGAGCTCGAAGCCCTGCGGGGCGAGATGGGCGTCGTGGAGGTCGACCGCGTATCCGGTGAGAGCGCGCCCCTTGGCGGCGATCTCCACGATGCCGGCCTCGGCCACGAGCTCGGCGCCCGCGCGCACGGCCACCAGGCCGAGCACCTGCGGGCTGCCCGCGAGGAAGCGCGCGACTCCCTCGGCCGGCTCGTACGGGCGCTCCATGGCGAACTGGTCGCGCTGCCCGAACCAGCCCTGGATGGGGGTGCGAAGCTCCTCCTGGAGCGTCGAGCGGACGTAGAGGAACGCGGGCGCGCCCGGGCCGGCGTTCAGGTACTTGTAGGTGCAGCCGACGGCGAGGTCGACCCCGTGCTCCTCGAGCCCGACGGGGACCGCGCCCGCCGAGTGGCTCAGGTCCCAGAGGACGAGCGCTCCCGCCGCGTGCGCCGCCTCTGTGATCGCCGGCAGGTCGGCGAGCGCCCCGGACCGGTACGCGACGTGCGAGAGCGCCACGAGGGCCACGTCGCCGGGCGCGCACGCCGCCTCGACGTCCGCGGCCGTCGGGCCCTCGACCGGGTCGCCGGCGACGAGGCGGAGCTCCGGCGCGAGGCCCTCGAGGACGTAGCGGTCGGTCGGGAAGTTGTCCACGTCCGTGACGACGACGCCCCTTCCGCCGCGCGCGGCGAGGGCCGCACCGGCGAGCTTGTAGAGGTTCACGGTGACGGAGTCGGTCACGATCACCTCGCCGGAGCGAGCGCCGAGGATGTGCTCGGCGAGCAGGTCTCCGACCTGCTCGGGCAGCTCGATCCACTCGTGCCAGCCGCGGACGAGCGCCGTCGCCCACTGCTCGACCGTGTCCGCGATCGCCTGCCGTGTCCGCACGGGCAGGCGGCCGAGCGAGTTGCCGTCGACGTACACTGGCCCGTCCTCCTCGTGGACGAACTCGTCCCGGAAGCGGGCGAGGGGGTCTCCGCGGTCGAGCGCCGTCGTCTCTATGGTTCGATCATAGTGAACGCCCTCCCGCCGTACTCCGCCGCCCGGGCCGACGTTCTGCGGCTTCCCGGCGGGCGGACGGAGCGGGACGAGCTGGCCGTCGAAGAGCCGCTCGAGATCCGTGTGAACGGCGAGCCCGTCGCCGTCACGATGCGCACGCCCGGCCACGACGAGGAGCTCGCGCTCGGGTTCCTGCTCTCCGAGGGGGTCAGACCCCGGGACGCGTCCCTTCCGGACGATCTGGCGGCGAACACGGTCGAGGTCGCCGTCGAAGGCTTCGACCCGGAGCCGCTGCGGCGCAACTTCTACACAACGTCCTCCTGCGGGGTCTGCGGCAAGGGAGCGCTCGAGGCCGTGGCCGTCGAGGCGCCGCGCGTCAAGAGCGGCCTACGGGTCCCGGCGACGGTCGTCGCGGGGCTGCCCGACCGGCTGCGCGAGGCCCAGCCCACGTTCGCGGCGACCGGCGGCCTGCACGCGACCGGCCTCTTCGCCGCCGACGGGGCCCTGCTCGTCGTCCGCGAGGACGTCGGCCGCCACAACGCCTTCGACAAGGTCGTGGGCCGTGCGTTCCTCGACGGTCTCCTGCCGCTCGCCGACAAGCTCGTGTGCGTGAGCGGCCGCCTCTCCTTCGAGCTCGTGCAGAAGGCCGCCGTCGCCGGCGCGCCGGTCGTCGTCGCCGTGGGCGCCCCCTCCACCCTGGCCGTCGAGCTTGCGCTCGACCGGGGGATCACGCTCTGCGGCTTCGTCCGCGACGGCCGCGTCAACGTCTACTCGGAGCCGTGGAGGATCACATGACGTTCGCGGTCCCGGCGGAGGCCTACGACCGCCTGGTCGGGCGGTACAGCTACGCGCTCGCCAGCGCCCTGGCCGACGCGGCCGGGATCGAGTCCGGCTGGTCGGTGCTGGACGTCGGTGCCGGCTCGGGCGCAGGGACGCGGCGGCTCGTCGAGCTGGTCGGGCCAGGGCGCGTCGCGGCCGTGGAGCCGTCCGAGCCCTTCGTCGAAGCGCTCCGGGAGCGGCTTCCGGGCATGGACGTCCGCCGCGGCTCGGCGGAGTCGCTCCCGTTCGAGGACGGCGAGTTCGATTCGGCGCTGTCCGCGCTCGTCGTCAACTTCATGGAGGATCCGTTGGCCGGCGTGGGCGAGATGCGGCGGGTGACACGGCCCGGTGGCGCCGTCGGGGCGTGCGTCTGGGATTACGGCGGCGAGATGACCCTGCTGCGGGCCTTCTGGGACTCGGCCGTCGCGCTCGCCCCCGACCTCGCCGCGGTCGCAGACGAGCGGAGCCGGATGCGCTTCGCCCGCGAGGGCGAGCTCGCCGGGCTCTGGCGGCAGGCCGGCCTCCGGGACGTCCAGCAGGGCGAGCTCGTCGTCTCCGCGGAGTACGAGAGCTTCGACGACCTCTGGGAGCCGTTCACGCTCGGAGCCGGGCCGGCGGGCGCCTACGCCGCCTCGCTCGAGCCCGGGCGGCAGGAGGCGCTCAGGGACGACTACCGCAGGCGGCTGACCGTCCCGGACGGCGGCTTTAGCCTGAGCGCGCGAGCATGGTACGCGGTCGGCCGGCCGTAGCGGGAGCGCTCCTCGTGGGCGGGGCCAGCACCCGGTTCGGCTCCCCGAAGGCGCTCGCCCGCTACGAGGGCGAGACGCTGTCCGAGCGCGCGTACCGCGTCCTCGGCGAGGCCTTCGAGCACGTGATCGTCGTCGGCAAGGCGGCCGACCGCCTCGACCTGCCGTTCCCGGTGCTCGACGACGGCAGCGAGACCCGGGCGGCGATCGTCGGCGTCGCCGCCGCGCTGCGCCTCGCCGACGCGGACCGCGTCGTCGTCCTGCCGACGGACATGCCGCTCGTGACTGCCGAGCTCCTGCGCACGCTCGCCGACGCCTGCGAGAGCGCCGATGCCGCCGTCCCGCACACGGGGCCGCTGCCCGGCGCGTACCGCTGCTCTGCCCTGCCGCTCCTGGAGCAGCGGATCGCCGCCGGCGACCTGGCGCTCTACCGGGCCTGCATCGAGCTCGAGCCGCGGACCGTGCAGTGGGACGAGGATCTGCTCCGGAACGTCAACACGCCGGCCGACCTGGAGGGCGTCTAGGGACGGTACGGACTCCCCGCAGTGAGCGTCCGTGCGAATGCGGATGCGGCCCGGGCGGTCTGCGACCATGGTGTCGGGGTGCGACCGGTGAGCACCATCCTCGACCGCTTCCGCCGTGCGGCGGCGGTTCCCGCGGGAGTCGGCGACGACCTTGCGCGCGAGCTCGCGCCGGTCTTCGCTTCTCTCGACGCGATCGAGGCCGAGTGCGAGCGGGTCCGCGCGGATGCCGCCGAGGCCGCCGAGCGCAGGGTCGCGGCCCTCCGCGCCGAATCCGCCGTCGTCTCGTCACGGAGCCGGGGGCACGCCGAGCAGGTTCGCACCGAGACCGAGGCCGAGCGCCGCCGGGCCCGCGAGGAGGAGGCGCGCGCGCTTCGGGCCGAGGCCGAGGCAGAGGCCGAGCGCATCAGGGAGCGGGGCGCGGCCGCCGTGCCCGAGCTCGTTGCCGCCGTCGTCGCCTGCGTGCGGGCGGAGTCGCCATGAGCGCCGGGTGGGTGGCGGGAAGCGTCCGTGGGAGGCTCCTCCTCGGGCGCCGGCTCGGCCGCGAGCCCGCCCTCGGCCTGGCCCGCGCCGGCTCGGTCGGCGAGGGCCTGGCGTTGCTGGCTGCGTCGCCCTACGGCCGGGCCGCCGAGCTCGCCGGGGACGTCGCCCAGGCTCAGCGGGCGATCGCGGCGACGCTGCTCCTCCACCTGCGCCTTCTCGCCGGCTGGCTGCCGCCGCCCGGCGTCGGCGTGGTGCGCGCCCTGGCGGGCTGGTTCGAGGTCGTCAACGTCGAGGACCGGCTCGCCTACCTCCTCGGGCACGAGCCGGAGCATCCGTTCGAGCTGGGGAGCCTCTCGGTCTCTTGGCCGGCGCTCTCGCAGGCCCAGACCCCGGGGGACCTGCGCGCCGCCCTCGCGGCGTCGGCGTGGGGCGATCCCGGCAGCGAGGAGCCGGCCGACGTCCACGTCTCCCTCCGGGCGGCCTGGGCCCGGCGCGTGCTCGCCGAGGCGCCGGAGGCCCACGACTGGGTGGGAGGCGCACTTGCCCTGGTCGCCGCGCGTGGCCTCGCTCGCGGGGCCGCGCTCCGGGCGGCCGCCCTGACGCCGCTGCTCGGAGCCGCCTGGGAGCGCGCCCAGACCGTCCAGGCGCTCGCAGAATCCCTTCCGAGGGGGGCGGCCTGGGCGCTGGAGGGCTGCGAGGATCCCGCCGACCTGTGGCGCGCCGAGGCTGCCTGGTGGAGCCGGGTCGAGCGCGACGGCGAGGAGCTGGCCCGGGGGAGCCGGGAGGGGCGCGGCGCCGTCGTGGGCGTCGTCGCCCTGCTCGCCGCCGATGCCCGTCGCGCGAGCCTGGCGATCGCGGCGGCCGCTCGGGGCGAAGACGTTCTCGTCGGAGTGGGCGATGTCCCCGGTTGAGCCTTCGGTCCCGGCGAGGATGAGCCGGATCGCCATCGTGGCGCCGGAGCCGTCGCTGCGCGACGCGCTTGCCGCCGTGGCCGACGCGGGCGTCGTCCAGCTCGTGGGAACCTTGCCCGCCCCGGAG
>Ga0256867_10000470_pt1 | contig 15968 bp, 14 predicted proteins | sample RVTome_15_FD_185939 | JGI IMG/M metagenome (GOLD analysis project Ga0256867, IMG submission 185939) | Soil microbial communities from uranium-contaminated site in the Upper Colorado River Basin, Wyoming, United States - RVT150D86 (HiSeq) ... | reverse complement strand
CTCGGGATCACCGTGCCGCGCTTCCCCAACCTGTTCCTGCTCTACGGGCCGAACACCAACATCGTCATCAACGGCAGCATCACGTACTTCTCGGAGTGCGAGGTGCACTACGTGCTCGGGTGCCTGGAGCTGTTGTTGAGCCGGCCCGGCCGGCGGGCGCTCGACGTGCGCCCCGAGGTGCACGACGCCTACAGCCGGCGCATCGACGAGGGCAACCTCAATATGGTGTGGGGCGTGTCGACGGTCAACACCTGGTACAAGAACGCCAAGGGCCGCGTCACCCAGAACTGGCCGTTCTCGCTGCTCGACTACTGGCGCGAGACCCGCGAGCCCAACTTGGCGGACTACGAGTTCCTGTAGGCATCCCGGCAGTCAGCCGCGGCTGGACTCGAGTGTGTCGAGCCAGTCCTGGATCGAGCCGAGCAGCTCGGCGTGGCCGGTCTCGACCCCGGACAGCCGCTCGACCACCAGTCCCAACCGGAAGCTGGCGAGCAGTGCGACGTCGAGCTCAACCTGGCCCTCGACGAGGCGGATTGGCCCCCGCCGCCCGGGGCTTGCGAGGCCATGGGTCCGCCGAGGCGAGAGCGAGGCGATGGGTTCCGGATCCGGAACCGGTGACCTTGCCCCCGCGATGGTGGAACCCATGACCTCGGGTCGGCACGATGTGACTGCATCATGAGCGCCGAACCGGTCTCCCCGAGCGAAGTCGCCGCCGCATCGGTGCGATCCACGCGGCGCGGCACGCTGCGCGTCTACCTCGGGGCGGCGCCGGGCGTGGGCAAGACCTTCTCCATGCTCAACGAGGGCCGTCGGCGCAAGGCGCGCGGCACCGACGTCGTGGTCGGCTACGTCGAGACCCACGGCCGGGCCCACACCGCCGACCAGATCGACGACCTCGAGGTCGTGCCGCGCCGGGTGCTCACCTACCGCGGGGCGGCCCTCGAGGAGATGGACCTCGACGCCGTCCTGGCCCGGCAACCCGCCGTGGCCCTGGTCGACGAGCTGGCCCACACCAACGTTCCCGGGTCGAAGCACGCCAAGCGCTGGGAGGACATCGACGCGCTGCTCGACGCCGGCATCGACGTGATCTCCACGGTCAACATCCAGCACCTCGAGTCGATCAACGACGTGGTCGAGCGCATCACCGGGGTCCGCCAACGCGTGACCCTGCCCGACCGGATCCTCCGGGCCGCCGATCAGATCGAGCTTGCCGACATGACGCCCGAGGCGCTGCGACGCCGGATGGCTCACGGCAACATCTACGCCCCCGAGAAGATCGATGCCGCCCTGGCCAACTACTTCCGGCCAGGCAACCTGGCGGCGCTGCGCGAGCTGGCGCTGCTCTGGGTCGCAGACCGGGTCGACGACGCCCTGGAGGAGTACCGCGAGCGCCACGGCATCACCGAGCCCTGGGAGACGAGGGAGCGGGTGGTGGTGGCGATCACCGGCGCCCCGAGCGTCGACGCGCTGGTGCGGCGGGCGGCGCGCATCGCCCAACGGGCGCACGGCGAGCTGCTGGGCGTGCACGTGCGGTCCGACGACGGCCTGGTGGGTGATGATGACACCGTCGACCACCAGCGCCGGCTGCTCGAGGAGATGGGCGGCACCTACCACGAGACCGCCGGCAACGACATCGCCGCCGCGCTGGTCGAGTTCGCCCGGGCCGAGAACGCCACGCAACTCGTGCTCGGCGCCAGCCGACGGTCGCGCTGGGCGGAGCTGACCCGCGGCTCGGTGATCAACCGGGTGGTGCGCCTGTCGGGGCACATCGACGTGCACGTGATCTCGCAGGAGGGTGGCGACGGGGAGGACCGGGCGGTGCCCCGAGTGCGCCGTCGTGTCACGCTGTCGCCGCGCCGTCGCCTGCTGGCCTGGTTGACCGCAGTTGTCGGGATCCCCGCGCTGACCGCCGTGCTGGTCACCATGCGCAACGACGTGGGCTTGCCCACGATCCTGTTGCTCTACCTCGTGTTGGTGGTCGTCGTGGCAGCGCTCGGCGGCGTCGTGCCGGCGATGGTGTCGGCACTGGCGGCCTTCCTGGTGGTGAACCGGCTGTTCACCCCACGCATCCACACGTGGACCATCGCCGAGGCCGAAAACCTTGTGGCGCTGGTGTTGTTCCTGATCGTGGCCGGGGTGGTCAGCGCGTTCGTGTCCGCGGCCGCGCGCCGCACCGCCGAGGCCACCCGGGCGGCGGCCGAGGCCGAGACGCTGGCCGGGCTGGCGGGAACCGTGGCCGAGCCCGATCCGCTGCCGGTTCTCGTCGACAACCTGCGGCGGGCGTTCGGGCTGGGCGGGGTGGCGTTGCTTCGCCGGGCCGACGGCGACCGTTGGCAGGTGGAGACGGCGGCGGGCGAGACCGCCCCCCGGACCCCGGCGGAGGCCGACCAGGTACGCCCGCTGGGGCCTGACCTGGTGCTGGCCGTGACAGGAAGCGACCTGGCGGCCGAGGATCTGCGCGTGCTCAACGCCTTCGCGGCCCAGCTGGCGGCTGCCATCGACCGACGCCGGATCAGCGCGCAGGCCGCCCGGGCCACCGACCTGGCCGAGGCCAACGAGCTGCGGAGCGCGCTGCTCCAGGCGGTGTCCCACGACCTGCGCACGCCCTTGGCGGGGATCAAGGCGTCCGCCAGCAGCCTGCGCCAGCCCGACGTGGCCTGGTCCGACGTCGATCGCAGCGAGTTCCTGCGCACCATAGAGGACGAGACCGATCGGCTCACCGCGCTCGTCGGCAACCTGCTCGACATGAGCCGGATCCAGGCCGGCGCCGTCGCACCGAGGACGCGCCCCGTCGGCCTCGAGGAGGTCGTGCCCGCGGCGCTGGCGGGCCTGGGGGAGCGGGCGGCCAAGGTGGAAGTCGACGTGCCCGAGTCGCTGCCTCCGGTGCGGGCCGACCCGGCGCTGCTCGAGCGGGTGGTGGCCAACCTGGTGGACAACGCCGTGGCCCACGCCCCCGAGGCGTCGCCGGTGCGGGTCGAGGCCGGCGAGGTGGGTTCCAAGGTGATGATCCGGGTCGTCGATCGTGGCCCGGGAATCCCCCCGGCGGAGCGCGAGCGGATCTTCCAGCCGTTCCAGCGCCTGGGGGACAGCCCCTCGCCGGGAGCCGCCGGCGGCGACAGGAGTCATGTCGCCGGCGTGGGGCTGGGGCTGGCGGTCGCCCGAGGGTTCACCCACGCCATGGGCGGCGAGCTCGTCGTCGACGACACCCCGGGCGGCGGGACGACGATGACCATCGAACTGGAGGTCGCGGCATGAGCGAGGCGGTGGCCGGGAGTGCCGCACCGAACCGGGTGCTGGTCGTCGACGACGAGTCGCCCATGCTGCGGGCGCTCGGCACCAATTTGCGTGCCCGTGGGTACCAGGTCGACCTGGCGCCGACCGGTGAGGAGGCGTTGCAGCTGGCAGCGCGCCACCGGCCCGACGCTGTCATCCTCGATCTCGGCCTGCCCGGCATCTCCGGCATCGAGGTGATCGAGGGCCTGCGGGCCTGGACCACGGTCCCGATCATCATCCTGTCGGCGCGGGGTGCCGAGCACGACAAGGTGGCGGCCCTCGACGCCGGCGCCGACGACTACGTGACCAAGCCGTTCGGAATGGACGAGCTGCTGGCCCGCCTACGCGCCGCGCTGCGCCGGATCGCCCCCGCGCCCGAGAGCGCCGTGGTGGAGACTCCCGACTTCATCGTCGACCTGGCGGCGAAGAAGGTGACCGCGTCGGTCGGCAGACCGACGCCATCAGCGGCCACGAGTCGGCCAGAGGCCGACGCCGCCACGGGGAGGCGGGCGGGGGTCGGGCCGGAGGGTGGCGGTCGGGCCGGAGTGACGGGGCCCGAGGGCGAGGTCCGGCTCACACCCACGGAGTGGGGGCTGGTCGAGGTGCTGGTCCGCAACGCCGGCAAGCTGGTGTCCCAGCGCCAGCTGCTGCGGGACGTGTGGGGCCCGCAGTACGGCGAGGAGACCAACTACCTCCGGGTCCACATGGCCCACATCCGCCGCAAGCTCGAGCCGGACCCCTCCCGTCCCCGCTACTTCATCACCGAGCCCGGCATGGGTTACCGCTTCGAGGGCCCAGACGGCTGACCGAGCACATCGCAGTCGGCCCGCGCGCCGGTAGCTTGCCGTGTCATGGTCGTACCGCTGCCCGGGCCCGGCGAAGTGAAGCTGACCCGGCCCGACGCGGCCGAGGTGACCGCGACGGCCCGCGGCATCGCCTCCGTGGTGGCACCGGCAGGCGGGCTCACCGACCTACAGCGGATGCTGCTCGAGGCGCTGTTCCCGGCGATGACCGAGCACCGGGTCGACCTGTCCCACTACGAGCCCATGAGAGTGGACGAACTGGCCGAAGTGCTGCGCCCCCGCAACTTGGCGTTCCGCACGCGGGGCGTACAGGTCGCACTCCTGGCGGCGCTGGTGCTGCGACCGCTGCCCGCCGATGTCGCTGCGCGGATCGGCGTCCTGGCCCAGATGCTCGGCGTCGACGAGGGGATGGTCGAGGTCGCTCAGCGGTTCGCCGCGGGCTCCCTGGGCCTGGCCGCCATCGACTTCGAGCGCAACGGCTACACCGCCGACTGGCATCCCGACGACCGCCACGAACTGCACACCTCACACGAGCTGGCGTCGGCCTGGGACCTCGCGGTCCACGATCCGCCGCTGGCCGAGCGCTGGGCGGCGCTCGGCTCCCTGCCGGCGGGCACGCTGGGTCATGGCGTGTGGCGGCTCTACCGAGCCCGTGGCTTCGCGTTCCCCGGGCTGCCGGGATCGGCGCCGCCGCTGCTGGCCCAGCACGACTGGCTACACGTCCTGGGCGACTATGGAACCCGGGTCGAGTCTGAGGTCGAGGTGTTCGCCCTCATCGCACGGGCCAACGACGACATGCGGGCGTTCTCGCTGCTGGCCATGGTCGTCTCGCTGTTCGAGACCGGCTACCTGCGCACGGGCGCGGGGCTGTTCCAGGCCGACCTCGGCCACCTGTCCGGGCACTCGGCCGGACATGCCATGGCGCTCCGGCTCGCCGACGCCATGCGACGGGGCGCCTGGTGCCAGGACCGCGAGACGGGCAGCGACAGCGTCGACTTCCTCCGCCAGGACTGGTTCGCCCTGGCGCCGCTTCCCCTCGACGAGGTTCGTGCGCGGTTCAACCTGCGGCCCAAGTCACCCGAGGCCATCGCTGCCGGATCGGCCGGCCCGTGGGCACCGGGCGGCATCACCCCGTTTCAGTTGAAAACCGGGCGGGCCATGGCCGCAGACGACGAGCGGGAGTACGCTTCATACGGCGCCTCACCCGATTGATCTCAGCGCATCTCGTTGTTGAACATAGAGAATCACATCGGTAGGATTTGGCGCGGCATTTCCCGCCCGCCCGGGGGAAGCCACGATCCGGAGGACCGATGAGATGAGTTGGACAAGAGCCTTGCTCTTCATCGCCGGCCTATTCGTGCTCGTATCTATCTGGCAGAACCCTTCCGGCACAGCCGATGCCTTCGGCGATTTCCTCGGAACCGTAGGATCCTGGCTGGAAGATGCCCTCGACAGGGGTACTGAATTCGTGCGAGGCCTAACGGAGTGACCGGCCGCCGGCGTCGCGAGCGCGACGCCCTGGGTGGCACGCTCGATCCCTACCATCCGCCGTACGCGCCCGATCCATACACGGGCCATCTGCCTGGGCAGTTGCGAGAGTCGGCGCCCGCCGGCCTCGAACCCGCGGGTGGCAAGCCCCGCCTTCGCACCCGAGTGCGCAACCGCCTGGGCGCCTGGCGGCGCTCATGGCTGCCGCTGCCCGACGAGATCATCGAGGAGTACCTGGGCCACGGCGAGCGCATGATCTACAACGACCACCCGTCGTTCCAGGCGTTCGTCACCGAGCACATCTTCCTCGTGCTGGGCCTATTCGTCGCCGCCGGGTTGTTCGTGGGCGTGGTCCTCAACGGCTCGCTGACCGCCATCCTGTTCACGTTCCTGCTGCTGGCCATCGTCCTGCTGGTGCTGGTCCTCATTCGGTTGAGCGAGCGCTACACGAGCTACGTCATCACCAACGTCCGCATCATGCGTGTCTCCGGAATCGTGACCCGTCGGGTCCACTCGATCCCGTGGATGCGCGTCACCGACCTCACGTTCGACCAGAGCTGGCTCGGCCGCATTCTGGGCTACGCCACCCTCCACATCGAGTCCGCCAACGAGGACTCCGGCCTGCGCGACCTCGCCGGGGTGTCCAAGCCGATGGTCTTCAACAGGTACCTCGTCGACATGGTGGTGGCCAAGCAGGGTCCGATCGCACCCGGCTGGGAGGAGTTGGGCCAGGCGGGACCTGCCGGGATACCGCCATCCCGGCAGCGGGTCGGCTTGCGTGATCGGGTCCGGGAGGTCAGGCGCCGCCGCCGCCAGCAGCGAGCGGCCGAGTCCGGGCTCGAGGTCCCCGTCGCGCGTCGGCGGGTCCCCGGCAGCGGCGGCAGCGGCGGAGTCCCCCCGAGCCCCGCGCCCGAGGGTGGCGACCCCATCCTCTACGGCGACCCGCGTCGGATGCGCGAAGACCACCGCTCCCGCCAGCCCGAGGCCGGTGAGGACGACGTGGGCGGGGCCGGCCGCGAGGGCGACCGCGAGCCGGATCGCGGTGACGACTCGTCGCGGTCGGGGGGCTCCGATCCGCTGCGCGAGGGACCGGAGTCGAGCGTGCCCTGGGGTCGCGACCGCAACTGACCGCCGCGGCGGTCAGGCCAGCGCCCGCTGGTTGAGGTTGGTGAGCCGCTCACAGGCGTCGAGGTACTCGTCGACCAGGCGCTGGACGACCTCGGCCGAGCGCTCGACCCGGTTCATCATCCCCACCACCTGGCCGACCGGGTTGAAGTTCACATCCTTGGCGGCCTCGGGATACCGGTGACCGCGCTGGACGGCGTCCAGGGCCACCATCATCTGCAGAGGCATGGGCAGCGGACCCGGGGAGTCGGGCCCCTCCCAGGCATCGGTCCAGTCGTTCCGCAGCATCCGGCACGGCTTGCCGGTGAACGAGCGCGACCGGACCGTGTCGTGGCTGGTGGCGTCCAGGTAGCTCCGCATCTGCTCCGGGGGCACGTCGGCCTCCTCGACCGTGAGCCACAGCGAGCCTGTCCACACGCCGGCGGCGCCCATGGCCATCGCCGCCGCCACCTGCCGCCCGTTGGCGATGCCGCCCGCCGCCAGCACCGGCAGCGGGCCGACGGCGTCGATGACCTGGGGCCACAGCACCACCGACGCCACCTCGCCACAGTGGCCCCCGCCCTCGGTGCCCTGGCAGACGACGAAGTCGAGCCCGGCCTCCCGGTGGCTCAGGGCGTGGCGGACCGATCCGCAGAGCGCACCCACCAGCTTGTCGGCGGACTGGATCCGGGCCACCACGTCGGCGGGCGGTGTGCCCAGCGCGTTGGCAACCAGGCGCGCCTTGTCGTGCCGGAGGATGACCTCGACCTGCGGCTCGGCGGTGGCGGTGGTCCAGCCCAGCAGCTCGTGGTGCTTCTGGTCGGCCGGGAGCTTCGGCACGCCGTGGTCGGCGAGCAGCTTGGCGCCGAAGTCGCGGTGCTCCTGCGGAACGTGCTGGGCCAGTTCGCTCTCGAGCTGTTCGGCGCTCATGTCGAGGTCCATGCCCTCGTACTTGCTGGGGATGACGATGTCGACGCCGTAGGGTCGGTCGCCAACGCGCTCGTCGAGCCACGCCAGCTCGAGCTCGAGCTGATCGGGATCGAAGCCCACCGCCCCCAGGACCCCCAGCCCGCCGGCCTTGGTCACGGCGGCCACCACGTCGCGGCAATGGCTGAAGGCGAAGATCGGGAACTCGATCTCCAGTCGGTCGCAGATCTCGGTGCGCATCCCCCTCGTCCCCCTGGTCGTGCCGTCGATCGCAGGCTACGCAACCAAACGCTTGATCGGGAGGTCATCCCGGCGTTGCGGGGCCGCCGCTACCGTGCCGAGATGCTGTTCCCGCAGCGGTTCTGGCCCGGTCTGGCGGACGGATCGGTCGAGCTGGCGTTCCGTCGCTGGCGGCGGGCCGGCGTCAAGGCGGGCGGCACGCAGCTCACGCCGGCCGGGGTGCTGGCCATCGACGCGGTCGACGTCGTCGATGTCGGCGGCATCACCCAGGACGAGGCCCGCCGGGCCGGATACCGCGATCGGGCAGAGCTGCTGGCCGAGCTGGACCGCCACCCGGACGGGACCCTGTACCGCATCGCCTTCCACCACGCGGGCGCAGACCCCCGGTTGGCGCTGCGGGAGGACGCCGACGTCCCCGAGGACGAGCTGGCGCGCATCCGTGCCCGACTGGCGCGCCTCGATCGGGCCAGCAGCCATGGTCCCTGGACCGAGACGGTCCTGCGCCTGATCGCGGCGCGGCCGGCCGTGCGGGCCGCCGACCTGGCCGCCTCGCTGGGCCGGGAGACGCAGCGGTTCAAGACGGACGTGCGCAAGCTGAAGCAACTCGGCCTGACGGAGAGCCTGGACGTCGGCTACCGGCTGTCGCCACGGGGCCGGAACGCTCTCGGCCGCCTGTAGCTGGCGGGTGCCGATCCAGAACGTGCGGAGCCGCCGTCAGCCCCCGAACATCGCGAGCCACTCGGCTTCGGAGCGGGGCTTGAACACGTAGTTCCACTTCCGGGTCTCACCCATGGTGGCCGACGGCTCCGCGGAGTACAGGTGCCCCGGGAACAGCACGGTGTCGTCCGGGACCTTGGCCAGCCTGTGGGTGAGGCTGTCGTAGAGCTGGGCCGGGTCACCGCCGGGAAGGTCGGTGCGGCCGCAGCCCTCGAGGAACAGCGTGTCGCCCGACACCAGGTAGCGCCCGTCCACCAAGAAGCATTGGCTCCCGGGGGTGTGGCCGGGCGTGTGGATCAGCTCGATGCCGATGGCGCCGACGTCCACGACGTCGCCGCTGCGATGGCGCACCAGATCGGTCTCGCCGGCGCCGGTCACCCGCTGGACCCCGGCGGCCTCGTCGCCCTGCACGTGGACGGGCACCGGGTTGAGCGCGAGCAGCTCACGCACCCCGCTGATCTGGTAGCCCATCATGTCGCCGCCGACATGGTCCTGGTGGTAGTGCGTGACGAGCGCCCCGGTGACCCTCATGCCGTCCGCCGCGGCGACGTCGAGGATGCCCCGCACGTCGTACGCGGCGTCGACGACCACCGCCTCGCCGGTTTCGCGGTCACCCACCAGGTAGACGAAGTTGACCATCTGCCGGGCCACCGGGTCGCTGCGGGCGATGTCGCGGCCCGATAGCAGCTGGCGGAAGTAGAGGCGGTCGGGTGCGTTCACATCGACAACGTACGGGTCGGTCGCAGACCGACGCCATCAGGGACCGCGGCGGACTTGCCGGCGCCCCCGGCCAGCCGGGAGGGTGACCGGATGCGCGACGACCGGCGGCCGCTCCCGCCGTTCGATGCTGTGAGCCTCGACGTCGGTGGCGTGCTGATCATGCCCGACCGGCGGATGGTGAGCGGGGCGCTGGCGCGGGCCGGCGTGCGGCACGACCCAGCCCTGTTCTTCGACGGGCACTACCGGGCGATGGCCGAGGTCGACCGGCGCCGGTCGCGGCCCGAGGAGTTCGGGGACTACACGAGGGGCTTCCTCCCGGCGGTGGGCACCCCGGACGCGCAGCTCGAGGCCGGAGCCGTGGCACTGGCGAGCGTGCTCGGCCTGTCGTCGGCCTGGAGCCAGCGCATCCCTGGTGCGGTCCCGGCCGCGCGCCGGTTGGCGGCCGCCGGCCTGCGCCTGGCCGTCACCAGCAACTCCGACGGCACCCTGGCCGTACGCATGCGCCGCCAACGCGTTGTGCAGGTGGGCGATGGTCGGGGAGTCCCCGTCGAGCACATCACCGACTCCGGCGCGCTGGGCGTGGCCAAACCCCATCCCACGACCTTCCTGACGACCGCAGCCGGCCTGGCGTTGCCACCCCATCGCATCTGCCACGTCGGCGACAGTGGCTGCTACGACGCCGACGGCGCGGCGGCGGTGGGCATGGTCGCGGTGCACGTCGACCCTCTCGGGCTGTGTCGCGGCGACCACCATCACGTCGGTTCGCTCGCCGACTTCGCCGCCCGTGCGCTCGCGGCGCGTCGTGAGGTCGGCTGAAGGGCCCCTTTCGTCACCCGACGTGAGATTTCCGGCATGCAGGACCGTATCCTGGCGCCGCGTGGGGTTCGCGGAACGGTTCAGGGAGGCCGCGGAGGCGGCACGAGCCAAGCTCCAGGAGCATGGCGTCATTCAGGACGCCGATGCCATCCACGGCGTACATGCGGTCGACCCCCACGAGCACGACCTCGAGATCGCCAAGTCGGCGATCGCGCTCGGGGCCCCCGACCCGTACTCGCTGATCACCCACGACGAGGTGGTGGCCCTCACCGGTGTCCCCGTGGGCGGCCCATCGCTCACCTACACCGACGACGACCTGGGCGTGCGGTTCGATGCCGAGGACGGCCACCGGCGCTCATGGTCGTTCGGCGTCCATGCCGGGCACGCCGTCGACGAGGACACACCGTTCGACCCCGTCACCTGGTACGAGTGGATGGTGGCGCTGCTCGGGGCGGCCGAGGTCGTCCCCGGGCTGGGCGACGCCGCGGTCTACCAGGACGGGATGCTCTACGTGCGGGGCGCGGGGCGGGCCTTCTACGTGCTGATCGAGGCGCCGGAGGGATCTCCGGCCAAGCACTGGGCCACCACCCTGGGGCATCGCGTGCTCGAGCGTTTTGCATCGAGAGAGGCGGGATAGGCCCTGACCACTCCCGACTCCGTCGGCGAGGTGGGGCTCGCGTTCGCCTCCGCGCAGGGTCGCTGGGTGGTGGCGGCCACGACGCTCGGCTCGGGAATCGCCTTCCTGGACTCCACGGTGGTCAACGTCGCGCTGCCCCACATCGGCGAGGATCTCGACACCAGCGTCGCCGGACTCCAATGGGTGCTCAACGGCTACCTGGTGACCCTGTCGTCGCTGATCCTCCTGGGCGGGTCGCTCGGCGACCTGTTCGGCCGAAAGCGGGTGTTCCAGGCCGGCGTCGTCGTCTTCGCGGTGGCATCGGTGGCGTGCGCCCTGGCGCCCAACGACGCGGCGCTGGTGCTGGGTCGGGTGGCCCAGGGGATCGGTGGTGCGCTGCTCACGCCCGCAAGCCTCGCCATCCTCGAGGCCAGCTTCAGACCGGAGGACCGGCCCCGTGCGATCGGCGCCTGGTCGGGTCTGTCGGGCGTGGCCGCGGCCGTGGGCCCCTTCGTCGGCGGCTGGCTGGTCGACAGCGCCTCCTGGCGCTGGATCTTCCTCATCAACCTGCCGCTGGCGGCGGTGGTGATCGCCATCACCGCCCGGCACGTGCCCGAATCGTTCGACCCTCGTGCCGATCGCCGGATCGACTGGACCGGCGCCGTGCTGGTGGCAGTCTCGCTCGGTGTGCTGAGCTGGGGACTCATCGCCGCCGGCGACCGCGGCTGGGGTGCGCCCAGCGTGGTGTTCAGCCTCGTGGCCGGGGTCGCAGCGATGGCGGCCTTCGTGGTGGTGGAATCCCGCAGCCCCCACCCGATGCTGCCGCTGGACATCTTCAGATCCGCCCAGTTCCGTGCCGCCAACCTCGTCACGGCGGCTGTGTACGCGGCGCTGGGCGGGGTGTTCTTCCTGCTCACCATCCAACTGCAGCAGGTGCTCGACTACTCGGCGCTCGAGGCGGGGGCCGCGACCTTGCCGATCACGGGGCTGATGCTGGCGTTGTCCGCCCGCTCGGGAGCGCTCGCAGCCCGCATCGGCCCCCGGCTGCAGATGACCGTGGGCCCTCTGCTGGTGGCCGTGGGGATACTGCTCATGAGCAGCATCGACGCGGGCACCAGCTACCTGACCGGCGTGCTGCCCGCGGTCATCGTCATGGGCTTGGGGCTGGCCACGACGGTCGCCCCCCTGACCTCCACGGCCTTGGGCGCCGTGGACGACCGCCACGCGGGGGTGGCGTCGGGCGTGAACACCACGGTGTCCCGTGCCGCCCAGTTGGCGGCCGTGGCCGTGCTGCCGGTGGCGGTCGGCCTGACGGGCGACGACTTCCTGCGCCCGGAGACGTTCTCCGACGGCTTCCGAACCGCAATGCTGATCACGGCGGCGCTGGCGGCCGCGGGGGGCCTGGTCGCCTGGGCGACCGTGCGAAACCCCGAACCGGTCCCGGAGCGCGAGGCGGTAGCCGTGCCCGGGCCCGTGTACTTCTGCGGCGCCGAGGGCGCGCCGCTCGCTACCAGCCCGGGCCCGTCGGCGGGTGACAAAGCGGCGTAGCGGCACCGCCGGCGCGTCGGGTCCTGGGGGTCAGGCGGGCTCGTCGCCGTCGCCGCCGTTGCCGGCGCCCTCCGGTGCCGACCGGCCGGCGGCCTGGCGGCGCGCCTCGGTCTCGGCCAGGGACAGCACCTCCCGCAGCGGCCGGCCCTGGACCTGCGCGACCCGGGCGGCGTCGTCGTGCTCGACCTTGACCCGGCCGGGGCTCACCTTGACCCGGACCGGCATGCCGTCGACGTCCACGGTGTCGACCGTTCGGGCCGAGGGCCAGCGGTCGAGCGTCGTGCCCCGCAGCCCGAGGGTGCCTGTCTCGGCCATCAGCACGGCCGCCACCTGCTCGGCGAGCGCCGGATCGGCCAGTGCGCTGACCGTGTGGGCGGGCCGCCCCTTCTTCATCACGATCGGCGTCACCCAGGCGTCGTGGGCGCCGGCCTCGAGCAGGGCGCCGATGGCGTGGGCCAGCACCTCGCCGCTGGCGTCGTCGACGTTGGTCTCGAGCAGCACCACCGGCTGGCCCGGCGTCCGTCCGTGACGGCCGGCACCGTCGGCGTCCTCCGCGCCGGCGACCGACCCGCCGACCACGACCTGCACCACGTTGGGTCGCCCATCCATCTCCCGGGAGCCGGCACCGAACCCGGTGGCGGTGATGCGCATGGCGGGCAGCGGCCCCCAGGTCACGACGGTGGCGGCCAGGAGCGCCGCACCGGTCGGGGTGGTGAGCTCGACCGGGACGTCGACCCCGTGCGTGGGCGCGCCCCGCAGCAGGGCGACCACCGCCGGGGCCGGGTTGGGCAGCAGCCCGTGGGCGGAACGGATCATCCCGGTGCCGGTGGCCACCGGGCTGGCGTGGACGGTGTCGACGCCCAGGACCTCGAGCGCGGCGGCGGTGCCCACCACATCGACGATGGCGTCCAGGCCCCCCACTTCGTGGAAGTGGACCTGCTCCGGCGCCCGCCGGTGCAGCCGCCCCTCGACGTCGGCCAGCGCGCGGAACGCGCCCAGGGCTCGCCGGGCGACCCGCTCGGGCAGCCGGGCCTCCTCGACCATCCCCGTGATGTGCGACGCGGTGCGCACGACCGCGGACTCGACGACGTGCACGTGTGCCTTGGTGGCGGCGATGCCGCCGCGGAGCACGGGCTCGGCCTCGAGCCGCCAGCCATCGACCGGCAACCGCCCCAGCAGGTTCCGCACCTCATCGAGGTCGGCCCCGGCGTCGAGCAGCGAGCCCAGTGCCATGTCGCCGGCGATCCCCGAGAAGCAGTGGAACCAGGCGACGGTGGTGGGCCCGGCGGCCGCCGACTCGGTCACGCAAGAACCTCGACTCGGCCCCTGGGCCCGAGCGGCCCGGCGGTGAAGCCGCCAGGAGCGGGAATCACAGCGTCGGAGCTCGAGGCCGCTCCGTGCCTCCTGCGGAGGGCCGCGGGCGGGCGTAGCCGGCTCACTTCAACATCCGCAGGACGGCGCAGGCGGCGCCGAAGCCGTTGTCGATGCCGACCACGGTGAGCCCGGCGGCGCATGACGAGAGCATGGCCAGCAGCGCCGTGATCCCGCCGAAGCTGGCCCCGTAGCCGGCGCTGGTGGGTACGGCCACCACGGGCGCGGGGGTGATGCCGCCGACGAGGCTGGCCAGCGCGCCCTCCATCCCGGCGATGACCACGACGGCGTCGGCGTCGGCCACCTCGTCGGCCGAGGCCAGCAGCCGGTGGACCCCGGCGACCCCCACGTCGGTGAGCCGGGCGGGGTGGACCCCGTGGGCGGTGAGGGTGGCGGAGCACTCGTCGGCGACCGGGAGGTCGGCGGTGCCGGCGGTGCACACCACGACCCGCTCGGGGCGCGGGGCGGCCGGCCGCCAGCACAGCGTGGTGCCGGTGCGTTCACCCCCGGGGTTGCCTTCGAGGGCGGCGGTTGCCTGGGCCTCGTCGGCGCGGGTCAGCAGCACCGGGCCGTCGCCGGGAGCGCCCAACAGCTCCCCGACGATGGCGGCGCATTGCTCGGGCGACTTGCCGGGCCCGTAGACGGCCTCCGCCATGCCCTGGCGCAGCGTCCGGTGATGGTCGACGCGGGCGAACCCCAGGTCGGCGAAGGGAAGGCGCCGCAACCGCTCGAGGGCGTCGTCGGTGGTGACGGCGCCGACCTGGACGGCGTCGAGCAGGCGGCGAAGGGCGGCCTCGTCCACGTGACCAGCATGCTCCCGTACCGATGACGAGGGCGAACCCACCCTGGCCGACCAGCCCGCGACCCCAGATTCGTAGACGTGACGGTTGACACGTAGTTAGTTTGGATACTACACAAACAAATTATGGCGAACGGGACACCCACGGCGTCGACATCGGGCGGCGGTATCTCCCCGTTCGCCCGCCGGGGTGCCCCCCGGCGCAAGGCCGTGCCCGGTGACACCCGGCGCCACAACCGCTCGCTCGTCCTCCGCACCATCTTCCGCTCCGGCCCCCTGAGCCGCGCCGACCTTGCCCGCTCCACCCACCTGACCCGGGCGGCCACCTCGGAGTTGGCAGCCGAGCTGCTCGCCGAGGGCCTCGTGGAGGAGCTCGGCACCCGGTCCGACCAGGGCGTGGGCAAGCCGGCGACCCTCCTGGGCCTGGTCCCCGACGCCCGTGTGACCGTCACGCTCGACCTCAGCGACGACGCCCGCTTCCGCGCCGCACTCGTCGACCTCGGTGGCAAGGTCCTCGACCGCCGTACGACGGCGCGTGACGGCCGAAGGGCCGATGCCGCCCTCGAGCTGGCGACTGAGCTGTGCGTCGATCTCGCCGACGCCGCCGCCCATCCCCTCCTGGGCGTCGGCGTCGGCAGCCCGGGCGTCGTCGATCCCGGCGGCATCGTCCTCGAGGCCCCCAACCTCGGCTGGCACGGGGTCGACCTGTCCGCCCGCCTGGCGCAGGCGCTGGAGGTCCCCGTCCACGTCGCCAACGACGCCAACGCCGCCGCCCTCGGCGAGCTCGGGCTGGGCGGGCCCGCGGAGCGCAGCCTCTTCCTGGTCAAAATCGGCCACGGTGTCGGCGCCGGGCTGGTGCTCGACGGCCACCTCGTGGTCGGCGACCGCTTCGCGGCCGGCGAGATCGGACACGTGGTGGTCGACCCCGACGGCGCGCCCTGCGCCTGCGGCCGCATCGGCTGCCTGGAGACCGCGGTGGCGGCGCCCCGCCTGCGCCGCGCCAGCGAGGGTGAGAGGCAGGCCGGCGGGCGGCGGCTCGGTGAGGCACTCGCCCCCGTCGTCAGCGCCCTCAACCTGCGGGAGATCGTGCTTTCGGGGCCCCTCGACCTACTCGACGAATCGTTCCGGGCGGCGGCCCTCGACGCCATCCGTGAGCGGACCATGCCGGCGGTCGGCGACTACGTCGACATCCGGCTCAGCTCGCTCGGGGAGGACGACGTCCTCCTCGGCGCGGCGATGCTCGTTCTCGATCGAGAGCTGGGCGTCGCATGAGAAACGCGACGGGCCGGGGGGCTCGCCGCCCAACGTTGTGGAGGACGACGTGAGAATCAAAACGCTCGCAGCGATTGGGCTCGCGGGTTCGCTCTTGTTGGCGGCCTGCGGGTCCGACGATGACGACGACACCACCGCTGAAGGCGAAGGCGGGGCCACGGAGGCCCCGGAGGCGCCGGCGACCGATACGGAAGCCACATTGCGCCTCTGGCTCAACGCCAACGACACGCCGCAGCCGATGGTCGACGCCGCCATCGAGGAGTACAACGAGGCC
>Ga0256867_10000469_pt1 | contig 15998 bp, 12 predicted proteins | sample RVTome_15_FD_185939 | JGI IMG/M metagenome (GOLD analysis project Ga0256867, IMG submission 185939) | Soil microbial communities from uranium-contaminated site in the Upper Colorado River Basin, Wyoming, United States - RVT150D86 (HiSeq) ... | reverse complement strand
TCGGGCCTCCCGTCGCCGACGCCGGAACGCGCGCCGCCGTGAGGCGGCCGACGCCGACCGCTCGGTCAGCGGCGTCGCCCGCGTCGACCGTCGCACCAAGCGGCTGGTCAAGCGGCTCCGCCCGGGTGACGTGGCGGTGATCGACCACCCCGACCTCGATCGGGTGGCGGCGGAGACCCTGGTGGACGCCGCGCCCGCAGCGGTCGTGAACGCCTCGCCGTCGATCACCGGCCGCTATCCCAACGTGGGGCCCTCGTTGCTGTGCCGGGCGGGCATCCCGCTGGTCGACGGCGCCGGCGACGAGGTGATGGACGCCGTGGTCGAGGGCGCACCCGTCACCGTCCACGGCGACGAGGTGCTGGTGGGGGGCACGGTGGTGGCGCGGGGAACGCGCCAGTCGATCGAGCGCGTCGAGGCCGCCATCGACGACGCCCGTAGCAACCTGGGTCCCGAGCTCGAGCGGTTCGCGGTCAACACCGCCGACTACGTCCGCCGGGAGATCGACCTGCTGATCGACGAGCTCGACGTCCCCGACCTCGACTTCAGCATCGGGGGCCGCCACGTGCTGATCGTCGTGCGGGGCATCGACTACAAGGAGGATCTGCGCCTGCTGCGGCAGTCCGGCTACCTGCGGGAGCTGCGCCCGGTGCTCGTCGGCGTCGATGGTGGGGCCGACGCCCTGCTCGAGATCGGGGCGGTGCCCGACCTCATCATCGGCGACTTCGACTCCGTGTCCGAGGAGGCCATGCGCTGTGGCGCCCAGCTCATCGTCCACGGCTACACCGACGGACGGGCGCCGGGGGCCAAGCGGCTCGATGACCTTGGGCTGCCCTACACCGTGTTCTCGGCCCCGGGCACCAGCGAGGACGTGGCGATGCTCCTGGCGTACCAGGAGGGCGCCGAGCTGATGGTGGCGGTCGGCGCCCACAGCAGCATGCTGGAGTTCCTCGACAAGGGCCGGGCCGGCATGGCCTCGACCTTCCTGGTGCGCATGAAGGTCGGATCGACCCTGGTCGACGCCAAGGGCGTGAGCCGCCTGTACCGGCACTCGGTCCGCACCTGGGACCTGGTCTGGATGATTGCCGCGGCGATCTTCACCCTGGTGGTGGCGCTCATGTTGTCCGAGCCGGTCCGCCTGTGGCTCCGCGCCTTCTGGCGCTCGCTCATCTCCGGTTGATGATCAACTTCCGCTATCACATCGTCTCGATCACCGCCGTGTTCCTGGCACTCGGGGTCGGCCTTCTCCTCGGGACCACCTTCCTCGACGACGCCCTCGCGGACCAGCTCAGGGGCGACCTCGAGGAGCTGGAGCGCGACCTCGACCGCGCCGGGGAACGCAACGCCGAGCTCCAAGGCCAGCTCGACGCCTTCGATGAGGAGGCCGGGGGCCTGGACGAGCAGCTCGGCGCCCGCCTCTTCGATCGGCAGCTCCTCGGCCAACCTGTGCTGGTCGTCGCCCCCCGCGGCATCGACGACGGGCTGGTGGAGCGGGTGACCACGGCGCTTGACCAGGCCGACGCCGACGTGATGGGCACGTGGTGGCTGACCGACCGCCTGCTGCTCGATGACGATGACGAGGTCGCCCAGCTGGCCGATGCGCTCGGTCTCAGCACCGACGACACCGGCCGGCTCCGCAACAACCTGGCGATACAGCTGGCCGACGTGCTGTACGGCGCCATCGACCTACCGGCCGCCTCGGGCAGCGCGGCCGGCGCCGTCGGTGCCGAGCAGACCCAACAGGCGGCGCCTGCGGAGCCCGAACTGCTGGCCCGGCTGCGCGAGGCCGAGTTCGTCGACTACGACGTCCCCGACGGTGAGGACGACGTCGTGCGCCTGCCGGCCGAGGGCCTGCGGATCGTGATGGTGTCGGGCCCCGATGCGTCCGTGCCGCTCGGTGATGCGCTGATGCCGGTGCTGACCGACCTCACCTCCGACGACCAGCCGGCCCCGGTGGTGGCCGTCGAGCCGTCGCGGGTTCCCGAGGATCAGGCCGACGGTGACGAGCCGCCCGCCGAACGGCTCGTCGATGTCATCCGTGACGACGGCGACCTGTCCCAGTACGTGTCGACGGTCGACAACCTCGACCGGGTGTCGGGCCGGGTCGCGACCGTCCTCGCCCTGGTCGATGCCAAACCGGGGGCCCCGCGGATCGGGCACTACGGCACCGAGGACGGGACCGAGCTGCTGCCGCCGGTGGAGGACGCGGAGGACGGCGACACGTGAGCCGGCTACGCCCGTCCGCGCCCCTCCACTCGCGGGTCCCGTCGCCTCCGGTGCGGGGCTCCGACGCTGTGTCTCCCGCTCTCGGCGGCTTCGCCGCCGGGCCGCGAATGGCGGCCTCGGCCTTCGGCCGAGTCGAGGTTGTCGTATGAGCATGGGTTCGCGCACGGCTCGGGCGGCCGCAGGGATGGGTGCCGTCACGGCCGTGTCCCGGGTCCTCGGGTTCGTGCGCGTCCTGGTCGTGACTGCCGTGCTGGGCACGACGTCGCTCGGCGACGCCTTCCAGTCCGCCAACTCGGTGTCGAACGTGCTGTTCGAGCTGTTGGCCGCCGGTGCGCTGTCGGCAGTGCTCGTCCCCACGTTCGTGCATCTGCTCGACCGCGGCGACGAGCCCGGCGCCGAGCGGGTTGCGGGCGGCGTGCTCGGGGTAGGCCTCGCCGTCCTGGGGCCGATCACCGTCCTCGGCGTGATCGGCGCCCCCCTACTGGCGCGCGTGCTGACCATCGGCGTCGACGGCGACGTCGCCGCGGCCCAGCGGGACCTGGTCACGTTCCTGCTGTGGTTCTTCCTGCCCCAGGTGCTGCTGTACGCCGCCGGCACGATCATCACTGCGGTGCTCTATGCCAAGCGCCACTTCGCGATCACGGCAGCGGCGCCCATCGGCAACACCGTGGTCATGGTGGGGTGCCTGGCTCTGTTCCGGGTGGTGGCCGGGCCCGATCCCGGGCTTGACCTCACCACCGGCGAGAAGCTGCTGCTGGTGGCGGCGGGCACCGGCGGGGTGGTGGCGTTCGTCGGCGTCCTCCTGGCGGCCGGCGCCGCCTCCGGCTTCCGGTTGCGGCCGCGCTGGCCCGGGCGGGACCCGCAGGTCCTGGGCGTGCTCCGCCATTCGGGCTGGGGCGTGGTGCTGCACACGGGTGCGGGCCTGCTGCTGGGCGCCGCCATCGTCACTGCGGCCGGCGTCGTGGGTGGCGTGGTCGCCTACCAGGTCGGCTGGGTGATCTTCCTGGCGCCGTACGCCGTACTGGCCCAGCCCATCCACACGGCGATCCTGCCGGAGATGGTGACCGAGGCGCGGGAGGCCGGGCGCCGGCAGGTGGCGGCCTCGCTGCGCTGGGCGCTGGAGCGCATGGCAGTGCTGGTGCTGCCGGCGACGGCGGCGATGATCGCCCTGGCGTCGCCGGCCCTGCGGGTCGTGGAGTTCGGCGAGACCGACAGCCAACTCCTGGCGGCCGCCGTGGCCGGCCTGGCGATCGGCCTCTACGCCTACAGCGCGTTCCTGCTACTGGCCCGCGGCTACTACGCGCTGGGCGACAGCCGTACACCGGGCGTCGTGTCGCTGGTGAGCGCCACGATAGGGGTCGGCGTCATGGTCGTGAGCGCAGCGCTGGTCGATGGGACCGCTCGCATCGTGTTGCTCGGCCTGGGCCACTCGGTCGCGTACACCGTCGGCGCCGCGATCCTGGCGCTGGGGCTCACCCGCCGCACCGGCGCCTCGCTGCGCCCGGCGGCCCTCGGACGTATCGGCTTGGTGTCGGCGGTCGTCGGCGTGGGGGGGTGGGCAGCCAGCGAGGCGGTGCTCGGCGAGGATCCCGGTCGGCTGGCCGCCCTGGCGACCGTGATGGCGATCGCCGCCATCGGCGCCGGTGCCGTGGTCGCCGGCTTCCGGTTGCTGGGTGTGCCGGGGGCGCTGAGCACTCGCGAGCCGGCCGATGCTCCGACGGCGCCTCCCGGGTTCGACGAATCGCCCACCGTCCCCCCGGAGGTCCTCGCTTGAGGCGGGCGCCCGCGATAGCGGCGATCGTGGTGCTCGCCCTGCTCGCCGGGTGCGGGGCGGGCGACGGCGACGACGCCGGGCCCGAGCCGGTGGACCGGGTGCTGATCGTCACCCTCCCCGGCGTGGGATGGGCCGACGTTGAGGACGCCGACATGCCCAACCTGGCCGCGTTCGTCGAGGATGCGGCCGTCGGTGACATCTCGACCCGCATCGGCCGGCACGACGCCAGCACGACAGAGGCCTACCTCACGCTGGGTGCCGGGACCCGGGCGGTGGCGCCGCGCGTCGACGTGGCGGTGGCCGTGGACCGCGACGAGAGCTACGGCGGTGTCCCCACGGCGGAGATCCTCGAGCGGCGCCTGGGCTACGTCCCTGCCGGGATCGCGTACCTGGGGATGGGGGCGGCCGCCGACGCCAACGACAGCTCGGCCTTCGGGGCCGAGGTCGGCATGCTTGGCGACGCACTGTCCGACGCCGACGTCGATCGGGCGGTGATCGCCAACGCCGACGCCATCGAGGGGTTCGTGAGCGACGAGTCGCCCCCCGACGGCTCGTACGCTCGGGGCGCCGCCACCGCGCTGATCGATTCGGAGGGGATCGTGCCGAGCGGCACGGTGGGGCGTTCGCTGCTCGCGGACGACGCCGGCGCGCCGTTCGGGCATCGCCTCGACCCCGAGCAGGTGCTGGCCGCCTTCGACGGCACCTGGGGCGGCGGGAACCGCTTCTCGCCCCACCGTACGGTCGTGCTGGTCGAGGCCTCGGACCTGAGCCGTGCCGACGCCTACGGACCCCGCGCCACTGGAGAGCAGCGCCGCGCGCTCCGCACGCGGGCGCTGGCCGACGCCGACGCGGTCCTCGGACGACTGCTCGAGCGCGTCGATCCCGGAAGGGATGCGGTGATCGTGCTGTCGCCGGTGGCGTCGGCCTCGTCCCCGGGCCTGGGCATCGCCGCACTGCGCGGCCCGGGCATCGAGCCCGAGCTGCTGCGCTCCGCCACCACCCGCCGCAACGGCTATGTGCAGCTCGCCGACGTGGCGCCGACGGTCCTCTCCCTGCTGGGCGAGGAACCCCCGGACACCGTCGAGGGCCGCGCCATCAAGGTGCGCGGCGGGGCCGGTGACGATCGGATCGGGCGCCTGACCGACGCGTCCGACGAGGCCGACTTCCGGGCCGGTGTCCTCCCGGTGGTGGTGACGGTCATAGTCGTCGCGCTCGTGGCGCTGGCGCTCGCGACCTGGCAGCGCCGGCGCCTCGGCCCGCGGCCCCGGAGCGTGCTGGCTGCGGCAGCTTTCGGTGTGCTGGGGGCCGTGCCCGCCACCTTCCTGGTCGGCCAGATCGAGGCCGTGGGCACCGACACCATGCGCTACATCGGCGCCTTGGTCGCCATCACGGCGGTGCTCGGGGCCGCGGCGGCGTGGGTCGAGCGGCGCTGGCCGGGCCTGGGTGTGACCGTGGGTGTTGCCGCCATCGTGACCGCGATCGGGCTGGACGTGGCCTTGGGCGCGCCCCTCCAGGTGAACACGGTCTTCGGCTACTCAGTGGCGGTGGCGGGAAGGTTCGTGGGCCTGGGGAACCTGGCCTTCGCCCTGTTCGGCTCGGCGACGATCCTGCTGGCTGCCCTCATCGTCGACCGGACCGGGCGACGGGGCCTGGGGCTGGCGATCGGCCTGCTGGCTGTCGTGCTGCTGCTGGAAGGCCTGCCCATGCTGGGGGCCGACGTGGGCGGGGTGGTCGCCATGGTCCCCGCCTTCGGCGTCACCGCCCTGCTCCTGGCCTCACCGCGGCGGATCGGCTGGCGTGAGGTGGTGGCACTGGCCGTGGCGACCGGGGTGGCGCTGTTGGCGTTCGCCTTCATCGACGCCGCCCGCCCCGAGGACGTCCAGACCCACCTGGCGCGGCTGGCGGACCAGGTGCTCGAAGGGCGCTGGACCACGTTCTTCAGGAGCCTCAGCCGGCGCTGGCAGGCGAGCCTGGGCGGCGCCGAGCTGGCCGCGTGGCTGACCGTCAGCGCCCTGGTCGTAGCCGCGGGCGCCTACGCGACGCTGGCGGCGCTTGGTCGGGTCGGGCCCCGCGTCGAGGCTCGGGAGCGGCACCGCCCGTCGGTGGCAGCGGCCGCCGGCCTGGCCGTGCTCGGCATCATCGGGCTGGTGGCCAACGATTCGTCGGTCGCCGTGCCCCTGACCATGTTCATCGTGATCGTGCCGGTGGTGACGCTTCGCGCCGTCGGAGCCCAGGGGGTCGCTCGATGACGTCTACGGCCCTCGGGCCGCGCCGGGCGGCAGCGTTCCGAAGACTCGGTTGGGCCCTCGTCCTCGGCGCCGTGGCCCTGGTTGGCGGCCTTCCGGCCGCGTCGGCGGGGGCGCAGGAGCGTGACCAGCGGATCCTGGTGATCTCGGTTCCGGGGCTCACCTGGGCCGAGGTCCGGGACCACGATCTGCCCAATGTCGAGGCGTTCCTGGAGGGGGCTGCGCTGGCCGACATGGCCCCCCGGGGCGTGTCGGCTCGCGCCACACCGGGGGCCGCCTACCTGACGATCTCGGCTGGGGCGCGCGCCACGTCCGACCCGTTCGTCGACGGCCAACAGCTCGCCGTCGACGAGCAGTCCGCGGGGTCGACGGCCGGCGAGATCTTCGAGCGGCGGACCGGCACCGGGGCCGACGGCACCTATGTCTCGCTGCCCTGGCCGACGCTCGAGCGGGTGAACGCCGACGAGCCCTACGACGCCGAGCTGGGGCTCCTGGCCGAGACGCTGGACGACGCCGGCCTGGGGGCGGTGGCCATCGGCAACGCCGACGGCAGCGACACCGTCGGTCCCTCGATCGAGCGGCAGGCAGGCCTGGCGGCGGTCACCGGCGACGGAGTGGTTCCCGCCGGGGAGCTGGGCGACGATCTGTTGGTCAGCGATCCCTCCCGACCGTTCGGTCAACGGCTCGACAACGATCAGGTGATGGCCGCGTTCCGCGACGCGTGGCAGGCCCCTGCGGGGCACGACGGGGGAATGGTGCTGGTCGAGGCCTCCGACCTGGCCCGCACGATGCGCTACCGGGATCGCGTCGATGCGGCCCGGTACGACCAGCTACGGGCCCAGGCCCTTGCCGACACCGACGCTCTGGTCGGCAGCCTCTTGTCGTCGATCGATGGCGAACGGGACGCGGTGCTGATGGTCGGCCCCTACAACCTGCCCGGCGACCGCGACCTCACGGTGGCCGCCATGCGGTTTCCCGGTCCTAGCGGCCGGGGGAGCGGGGAGCCGGGCGGGGCCGCCGGCTACCTGCGATCGGCGTCCACGCAACGGTCCGGCTTCCTCACGCTCGTCGACGTGGCACCCACCGTGCTCGACGCGCTGGGCATCGAGCACCCCAATGGGATGGAAGGCCGGCCGGCCGAGGTCGTGCGGTCGGGGGCCTCGCTCGACGACAGGGTCGACAGCCTGGTCGCCAACAACGCCGCCTCCCGGTTCCGGGAGAAGCTGCTGTTCCCGACCACCCTGGTGGTCGTAGTTGTGATGGCCGCGGTGTGCGCAGCGACCGTGATCGTGGTCGCCCGCGGTGGCTGGCCCAAGGTGAGCCGGGCGGTGACGTTCGTGGCGCTGGCCGATCTGGCGATCCTGCCGCTGTCGTACCTGGCGAGGTGGTTCCCCCTGGAGGACCTCGGCATCGGCTTCTACTGGGCGTTCGTGCTGATCGGCGCGGTGGCGGTTGCCGCCGCGACCACGGCGGCGGGGGCGCACTGGGGTCGACCGCGGTTCGCCTTGGTGGCGGTGCTGGCGCTCGTCCTGCTGGTGCCGGTGCTCGACGTCATGACCGGGTCCAACCTGAGCCTGAGCGCCGCCTTCGGGTACTCGCCGACGGGGAACTCCCGGCTCTACGGGATCAGCAACTACGCGTTCGGACAGGTGGCGGCCGCGTCCTGCCTGCTAGCCGCGTTCATCGCGGGCCGGCCCGAGACACCTCCCCCGCTCCGACGGCCGCTCGGGCCGGACGAGCGGGAGACATGGCTGTCCGTGCGCCGGCGGCGACTCCAGGCGGTGGCTCTGCTGGTGGCGGTGCTGGTGGTGATCGGCGTGCCGATCTGGGGCTCCGACGTGGGCGGCATCCTGGCGTTCACCCCGACGATCCTGCTGTTCGCGGTCCTGGTGTACCAGGGCCGCATCCGCTGGCGGAGCCTCGCGATCGCCGGGCTGCTGACGCTGGCGGCGGTGGTCGGCTTCGGGTTGCTGGACCTGGCCCGGCCCGAGGGCGAGCGGGCCCACCTCGGCCGCCTGTTCGAGCGGGTGGGCGACGAGGGCATCCAGCCGCTCATCGACATCGTGGAGCGCAAGTTCCTGGCCAACCTGCGGGTCACGACGTCGTCGTTCTGGGTGGCGGCCATCCCCGTGGCGATCGCCTTCATCGTGTTCCTGGCCCGCTATCCGGGGCGTCCCCTCGACCGGCTGCGCCGCAACATCCCCACGTTGCAGGCGGGGCTGGTCGCCGCCTACCTGGCGGCTCTCCTCGGCAGCGCCGTGAACGACTCCGGCGCCATCGTCGGCGGGGTCACGTTGATGGTGCTGGCCACGGCCTTGGCGGTGCTGGTGCTGGAGCCGGACCGCGTCGGGCGCGGGCCCGCACCGGCCGGCGGACTCGCCGAGCGTGTGGACGTGGGGCCGGCGCCCGAACGGCCACCCCGGCAGGAGCCGGAACCGGTGCCACGCGCCGGGAGTCGCGGCAGTTGAGCGCAGCACCCGCCGACGTCGATCCTGATGCCGTGCCGCGCTCGGCGCGCTGGCTGGTGGGCGCGCTGTTCGTGCTCCTGCTTGTGCCCGGCCTCGTCGGCTTCGACGCCTGGCCACTGACGGGTTGGCGGCTGTTCTCTCTGGCGCGTGACGAGACCCAGACCCTCTGGGTGCTCGAGGCGGTGGACGACGACGGGTCGTCGCGGTTGGTCGACCTCGAGGAACTACCTTTGCGCTACCGGCACGCCGAATGGCCGATGGCCGATCTGCCCGGTGCCTCGGCGGAGCGTCGCCAGGCCGTGTGCGAGGCGTTGCTGGGCGCGGTCGTCGACGTCGAACCGGGGACCAGCGAGCTGCGCATCGCCCGGGATCGCGCCCGGCTCGAGGAGCGCGAGGGCGAGTGGACGGTGATCGACGACCTCGAGGTCATCCACACCTGCGGGCCAGCCGACCTCGAGGATGCGGGCACGTGACCCGGCTGCGCCGCTGGCTCGACGACGCCCTCTGGGGGCCCGAGACCGCGTCGCGCCTGGTGATCGTCTACGCGGGGCTGTCGGCGCTGATCGGCCTGCGGATCGTGCTCGGCTCCTACCGCCAGCTGGCGGACACCCCGTCGGCGCTGGTCGACCCGGTCCCGATCCTGGGCTGGCTCGACCGGATGCCGTCGGCCGAGACGATCATCGCCATACAGGTCGTGGGGGGATTGGCGGCATTGGCGGCCGTGATGAGGCGCCGGCCCCGGCTTGCGTTCGCCGTTGCCTGGCTGTGCTACCTGGTGCTGGCGGGGTTGCGTGGCAGCCGGGGCAAGGTGCTGCACAACGACCTGTTGCTGCTCTGGGCGTCGGCGCCGTTCCTGCTGGCGCCGGTGGTGGTCGACGTGCGCGACCGGGTTGCCCGCCGCCGCTACGGCTGGCCGATCCGCGTGGCGATGGTCATCACCGCCCTCGTCTACTTCTTCGCCGGCTACCACAAGCTGCGGCGCTCGGGGATCGACTGGGTGCTCGGCGACAACATGCGCTATGTCCTGCTGTGGGGGCCCAGCATCGGCGAGGCGCAGTGGGAGAGCATGGCCCGGTGGGTGGGTGAGCACCTGTGGGCGGCCAAGGCGTCGGGTGCCTTCATCCTCGGCCTGGAGATCAGCTTTCCGGTGGTGCTGGTCGTGCGGCGCCTGCAGGCCTGGTACGCCCTGGCGGCCGTGTTCCTCCACGTGACCACGTGGTTCGTTCTGGGCCTCGACTACTGGGCGTGGGCGGCCACGGTCTCGCTGCTGTTCATCGACTGGCCGAAGGTGGCTCGGCGGCTCAGGCGTGCCGCACGCGGCGATGTCGGTGCCGGAGAGACCACGACGCTGCCGGTACCGGGGGCCTGAGGTGGTCGCAGGCGCATTCGTCGTAGGCCTGGTGGCCGCTGCCGTGCTGTGGGTCCTCTCCGCCGCCGCTTTCGGCGGCGCCGTGTTCCAGCGCGAGAACTTCCGGGGCCGCTACCTTCCGACCGCCGTCGGGATCCTCGTCGCCCTGGTGGTGCTGGCGGCGGATGCTGTCGTGGCGGTGATCGCCGCTGCGGGCGCCGAGCCCGACGCGGCGGCGGTCGACGGCCTGCGGCTCACGACGTTCACGGCGCTCGGCTTCGGCCTCCTGGGACTGCTCGACGATCTCGGCGGCGCGGGGCAGAGCGGTGGCTTCGCCGCGCACCTGCGCGCGCTGGCCGAGGGCCGGCTGACCACCGGGGCGATCAAGCTGTTCGGTGGGGCAGCGGTGGCGGTCGTCGTGGTGGCGACCCGGGAGCCCGACTCGATCGGCCGGGTCCTCGCCGACGGTGCGTTGGTGGCGCTGGCGGCCAACCTCGGCAACCTGTTCGACCGCGCGCCGGGGCGCACGATCAAGGTGACGCTGGTGGCGTTCCTCGTGCTCGTCCTGGCGGTGGGGGCGGAACGTGGGCTGGTGGGGGTGGCGCTGGCCGTGGGGGCCGGGGCCGGCCTGCTGACCGCAGACCTGGGGGAGCGGCTGATGCTCGGCGATGCCGGGGCCAACGTGCTGGGTGCGGTGCTCGGTCTGGGCGTGGTCCTCGCCTGCTCGCCCGGCGTGCGGACCGTCGTGCTGGTCATCGTGGCCGCGCTCAACCTGGCCAGCGAGTGGGTGTCGTTCAGCCGGGTGATAGCCGCGGCGCCGCCGTTGCGGGCCGCCGACCGCTGGGGCCGCCTACCCTGATGGCCGCGGATCCACAAGCGGCGGTCCACGGCGACGGCGACCCGTCGGGTTATGCTGTGAGCCCGTGACAAAGCACATCTTCGTCACGGGCGGTGTCGCCAGCTCCCTCGGCAAGGGCATCACCGGCTCGTCACTGGGTCGCCTGCTCAAATCCCGTGGCCTGCGTGTCACGATGCAGAAGCTCGATCCCTACATCAACGTCGATCCGGGGACGATGAACCCGTTCGAGCACGGCGAGGTATTCGTCACCGACGACGGCGGCGAGACCGACCTCGACCTCGGTCACTACGAGCGCTTCATCGACGAGCCGCTTTCGCGGGCCAGCAACGCCACTACGGGCTCGATCTACTCGGCGGTCCTCGCCGCCGAGCGGAGGGGCGACTACCTGGGCAAGACCGTTCAGGTGATCCCGCACATCACCGACGAGATCAAGCGCCGCATCAAGCTGTTGGCGGGGGACGATGTCGACGTGGTGATCACCGAGATCGGCGGCACGGTCGGCGACATCGAGATCCTGCCGTTCCTCGAGGCCATCCGGCAGTTCCGCCTCGACGTCGGCCGCAACAACGTGGCTTTCGTGCACGTCACGCTGGTGCCGTTCATCGGACCGTCCGGGGAGCAGAAGACGAAGCCCACGCAGCACTCGGTGACCGAGCTGAGGGCGCGCGGCATCCAGCCCGACGTCATCGTCTGTCGCAGCGAGCGCCCCCTGAGCGACGCGCTCAAGCAGAAGATCTCCAGGCTGTGCGACGTCCCCCCGGAGGCGGTGGTCAACGCCGCCGATGCCGCCAACATCTACGAGGTGCCGCTGGTACTCCACGAGGAGGGCTTCGACGGCTACCTGTGCGACCTGCTCGGCTTCGACCAGCAACCGGACCTCACGGAGTGGGAGCGTCTGGTCGAACGGGTCGAAGCCGCCACCGACACGATCCGGGTGGGGATCATCGGCAAGTACGTGAGCCTGCCCGACGCCTACCTGTCGGTGGTCGAGGCGCTCAAGCACGGCGGCTTCCACCACAGGACGCAGATCGACGTCGACTGGATCCAGGCCGAGGAGGTGGAGGGACTGCTGGCAGAGGGCCGGCTGCGCGACCTCGACGGGATCGTGATCCCGGGCGGGTTCGGCGAGCGGGGCAGCGAGGGCAAGATCATGGCCGCCGGCTACGCCCGCGAGCACGGCATCCCCTGCCTGGGGCTGTGCCTCGGCCTGCAGATGATGACGATCGAGTACGCCCGGAATGTTCTGGGGCTCACCGGCGCCAACTCCACCGAGTTCGACCCGGCCACGCCTCATCCCGTGATCGACCTGATGGACAGCCAACGCGACGTCACCGACAAGGGGGGCACCATGCGCCTGGGCGCCTACATCGCCGAGCTGGTGCCCGGTTCCCAGGTGGCCCACGCTTACGGGAAGACGGTCGTGTCCGAGCGGCACCGGCACCGCTACGAGTTCAACCCCCGCTACCGGGGCAAGTTCGAGGGCAGCGACCTGGTCTTCTCGGGCTCGTCGCCCGATGGCCGCCTGGTCGAGTTCATCGAGCTGCGCGGCCATCCCTTCTGGGTCGGGACCCAGGCGCATCCCGAGCTGAAGAGCCGCCCCACGCGGCCGGCGCCGCTGTTCCGTGAGCTCGTTGGGGCGGCACTGGACCGGGCCGAGGGACGCCGCCCCCACCTGTTCCCGGTCGCCGAGCGCGACGCGCTGCGGTCGGCCGCGTCCTGACACGTCACGGGCCATCGTGACGTTCCGCATCGTGGGGGAGCGGCCTGCGTGGCAGGGGCGCCGGATCCGCGTGGCCGTTGTCGAGGTCGAAGGCCCCGACGGCGATCGGTTCGAGCGGGAGATCGTCCATCACCCGGGGGCCGTGGCCATGGTGCCCTTGCACGACGACGGCACGGTCACGCTCATTCGCCAGTTCCGCGTGGCCGTGGGCGATGCCATGTGGGAGATCCCGGCCGGCATGCGCGACGTGGCCGACGAGCCCACCGAGGAGACGGCCCAGCGCGAGCTCGCCGAGGAGGTCGGGCTCCGGGCTGGGCGGCTCGAGGACGTGGCGCGCTTCCACAACTCGGTCGGCTTCTCCGACGAGGCGGTGGTGATCTACCTGGCGACCGACTTGAGCGAGGTGCCCGACGATCGACAGGAGGCCGAGGAACAGCACATGCACGTCGAGCGCCTGCCGTTGGAGACCGCGCTGGCGATGGTCGACGACGGCCGCATCACCGATGCCAAGACCGTGATCGCGCTGCTCACGCTGGCGCGGCGGGGCCTGTAACTAGCCGCAGCCGCACGCACCGCCGCAGCAGCCACCGCCGGCGGTCATCGGCGCAGGCGCCGCTGAAGCCCGGCCGCCGACCGCCACCAACGGCAACAGCTTGACCGTGTCGTGGTGTCCCTCCGGGCACGGCGCGGGTGCGTCGGCCTCGGCCATCGATCGGCGCAGCTCGAAGGTGTCGCCGCAGGCGCGGCAGCGAAAGTCGTAGAGCGGCACGGGTGCAACGTTACTGCCGGTCGGCGCCGTAGCGTTACCCCGCTCATGTCCGATACCGATCTCACCGACATCGCCGACGATGCCGACCTGCTGCCGCTCGAGGTCGAGGAGTGGCTGTCGTGGCTTGCGACCGAGAAGGGCCGGGCGTCGTCCACCCTGGAGGCCTATCGCCGCGACGCGCGGCGCTGGTGCGCCTGGCTACGTGCGCGGGGACTGGCGTTTGACACCGTGCGCGAGCCAGACCTCGAGGCGTACGTCGGGCACCTGCGACACGCGGGACTGGCGCCCGCGACGGTGGCACGCGCGGTGGTGGCCGCCCGGTCACTGCAGCGTTTCCTGTCCGAGGAAGGGCGGATCCCGAACGATCCCGGCGCCGACGTCGAGGCGCCCCGGGTTCCGGCCGGTCTCCCCAAGGCCCTCTCGGAGCCCGAGGTCGAAGCCCTCCTCGCCGCCGTCGCCGGCCCGAGGCATGCCTCCCGCTCCCAGGGCCGCTCGGGCCGGGGGAGCGGGACACGTGTCGACGACGCCATGGCCCGGCGCGACCGGGCCATCCTCGAGGTGCTCTACGGGACCGGGCTGCGGATCTCGGAGTTGGTGGGCCTGCGCCTCGGTGACATCGACCTGGAGTCGGCGCTGCTGCGGGCGTTAGGCAAGGGATCGAAGGAGCGGGTCGTCCCGGTGGGCCGCCACGCCATCGCGGCGCTGGTGGAGTGGCTGGGCCCCGCCGGGCGGCCGGCGCTCGCCCCAGAGCACTGGAAGCGCCGCGGCGACTCCGACGCCGTCTTCCTCAACCGGCGGGGAGGCCGCCTCACCCGCCAGGGCGCCTGGCTGGTGGTCAGGCGCTGGGGCACCGTCGCGGGCCTCGACGGCAAGCTCACGCCGCATGTGCTGCGGCATTCGTGCGCCACGCACATGCTCGACCACGGCGCCGACATCCGGGCGGTGCAGGAGATGCTCGGGCATGCTTCGGTGAGCACCACGCAGGTGTACACGAAGGTCTCGACCGACCGGCTGTTCGCCGCCTACCGGGCAGCCCACCCCCGGGCGCTGCGCTGATCGTGCGCCGACCGGTCCGGGGTTCTCTCCGGCCGCCAGGGGCGCCATGCTGGGGTCATGGTCGCTACACCCTCCTCGATGCTCCCGCTGGGCACACATGCGCCCGAGTTCCGCCTCCCGGCGCCGGACGGCTCGCTGCACGGGCCCGCCGACGTCGCCGATGCCGCCGGCCTGCTGGTCGTGTTCCTGTGCAACCACTGCCCCTATGTGAAACACGTGGCCGATGGCCTGGGCCGCTTGGCCGCCGGCTGGATGGACGACGGGTTGGCCGTATTCGGCGTCAACCCCAACGACATCGACGCCTACCCCGAGGATGCGCCCGAGCGGATGCCGGCGTTCGCCGCTCAGCACGCTTGGACATTCCCCTACCTGTACGACGAGACCCAACGCGTGGCCGCCGCCTACGGGGCCGCCTGCACCCCCGACTTCTTCCTGTTCGATGGGGACCAGGCCCTGGCCTACCGGGGCCAGATGGACGGCAGCCGGCCGTCCAACGGCGTGCCGGTCACCGGTGCCGACCTCGACGCCGCGGTCCGGGCCGTGCTGGCCGGCGAGCCGGTGCCGGACGACCAGAGGCCGAGCGTGGGCTGCAGCATCAAGTGGAAGTCGGGCCTGGAGCCACGCTGACAAGCCGCTGACCAGCGACTACGCAGGAGGGTCCGGGTGGAACGCACCGAGGGCCGTCACGGCGCGAGCCTGACGAACAGCTGCACTCTGGCCACCGCTACAGCGACCTGCGCCCGGGTCGCCGCCGCGCCCATCCGCCGCCCCGTAGCTCTGTCTCCTCGGCGGCGAAATCCCGACCGTCCACCAGTACGGGTGTGGTCCGGTAGCCTTGTCGTGATGCCCGACCAGACGCTGCTGTCCAGCCTGCGAGAGCAACTCGAGAGCGAGCGCGCCCGGCTTCGAGCTCAGATCTCGACACTCGACAGCGGCGGAGGAACGCTGTCGTACGACGAGAACTTCGCCGACTCCGGTCAGGTGGCCGCCGAGCTGGGCGAGAACATGGCGCTGCTCAACCAGCTCAACGAGCAGCGCGACGAGGTGGAGCGTGCCCTGGCCAAATTCGACCAGGGCAAGTACGGGCTGTGCGAGCGCTGTGGCGAGCAGATCGCGGAAGCGAGGCTCGAGGCCATCCCGGCAACGCGGTTCTGCGTGAATCACGCCTGAGTGCACGCGCGTTACCTCGGCCACCTGGTTCGTCGCTTCTTCGGATCCCTTCGTCCGGGTGGGCCGTCGCCGGCGGATGACACCTGGGCTGTGGGTCGGATGACGCCCGCTGAGGCCGGCCTCTGGCGACGGATGAGCGCGCCGGATCGGCGCCACGCCGTCACCGTCGCCCGCCGCGTCGAGGCCGCGTTGGGTCCGGCGACGAGCCGTCCGGTGCTGGCGGCGGCGCTGCTCCACGACGTCGGCAAGATCGAGAGCGGCTTCGGCCCCGCCCGCCGAGCAGCCGCCACGGTGGCCGGGATGGCCGGAGGGTACGACGCGGCCCGACGCTGGCGCCGACGGGAGGGTGTGGTTGGTCGGGTCGG
>Ga0256867_10000468_pt1 | contig 16014 bp, 16 predicted proteins | sample RVTome_15_FD_185939 | JGI IMG/M metagenome (GOLD analysis project Ga0256867, IMG submission 185939) | Soil microbial communities from uranium-contaminated site in the Upper Colorado River Basin, Wyoming, United States - RVT150D86 (HiSeq) ... | reverse complement strand
CACAAGCGGGAGCTGCGCCGTCACCGCACCGACGAGCTGCGCATGGGGCTCGATGCCCTGGCCTCGCGTCTCAGGGCGGGCCTGGTGGCCGGAACCCGCCGCCCGGGCGACACCGTCGGGGCTCTGGCCGCCATCGACGCCGCCGGGGAGGCCCTGGTCTTCAACGCCAACGAGCGCCTCCTGGTGCAGTCGGTCCTGCTGGCCTGCTCACCGGACCCCTGAGGCTCCGGCCCATGGTGAGGGCCACGGGGGCAGTGGCCACAGAGGCAGGGGCCACGGGGCAGGGGCCACGGGATCGCCGGGCCGGCCCCGGGACGGAGGCGGTAGCGTGTCCAACCCGGCCCGAGTAGCTCAGTGGTAGAGCGAACGCCTCGTAAGCGTTAGGTCGCGGGTTCGATCCCCGCCTCGGGCTCCCGCCTTCCGCCCGATCTCCTCGCCCGGTGCGCGATGCCGGCGTGGACACAACCTAGGGTCGCTGCCCATGGCCGACCAGGCCACCTTCGTGGACGACGCCATGGAGTACATGGACTCCCTGTACGCCGCGGCGCGCCGCATGACGCGCAACGAGGCCGATGCCGAGGACCTCCTCCAGGAGACCTACCTGCGTGCCTACCGCGGCTACGAGGGGTTCAAGGCCGGGACGAACCTGCGGGCGTGGCTCTTCCGCATCCTCACCAATGCCTACATCAACCGCTACCGGGCCAAGCAGCGCCGGCCAGACGAGGTGGAGCTGGACGAGGTGGAGGAGCTGTACCTGTTCCGGCGGGTGCCGGAACTGGTGGCAGGCCGGGGGCGAAGCGCCGAGGACGAGCTGATGGACTGGTTCACCGAAGCGGAGGTGCGCGACGCCCTGCAGGCCCTGCCCGACCAGTTCCTGCCGGTAGTGATACTGGCCGATGTCGAGGGGTTCTCCTACAAGGAGATCGCTGACATGCTCGAGATCCCGATCGGTACCGTGATGAGCCGCCTGCACCGGGGAAGAAGAGCGTTGCAGCGCCGGTTGTACGACTACGCGGTGACGCACAACCTGGCCGAACCTTCCCCGGATGGCCCCGACGAGCACGAGAACGAGCGATGAGCGAGGTGAACTGCGACGACGTCCTGACCCGGCTCTACGACTTCCTCGGTGAGGAGCTCGACGACGAGCGGCGAGAGGAGATCGGTCAACATCTCGACGGCTGCCACCAATGCCTCGAGGTGTTCGAGTTCGAAGCCGAACTGCGCAGGGTGATCGTCGCCCGCCACGTCCAGCGTTGTCCCGACGCCCTGCGGGCCCGCATCGCCGACCAGCTCCGCCGACCGCCGACCGCCGAGGCCTGACCACCAACGAGCTCCACTCGGCCGACGGCCGAGGCCTGGCCGCCCACCAGCTCCACTCGGCCGACCGCCGACCGCTCCAGCCGACGGCTCGCGACGTGGGGCATCGGTTGACCTGCCTCTACGATGCGCCTCATGGACGTCCTCGCCGCACAGGAATGGCATTTCTGGATCGCGCCGGCGCTGTTCCTGGGGACGGTCGCCGTCGTGCTGGCCCTCCTGGTCGGCTACGCCATCAAGGTCTTCTTCCCCCGGTACCCGCGCCGCTGATGCGCCCCCGGACCGTCCCTGCACCGTCGTGAGCTCAGCTGTGGACCCCGTCGACTGGGACCTGGCCCGCCGCGTGGCGGTGCGCTTCTCGGGCCAGGAGCCGCTGGCGGAGTCCTACCTGGCCGACAGCCTGCGAACGGACTTCGCCGAGTTCACACCCGTGGCCGAACGGCTGGTGGGCCAGGAGACGGGTCTCGTCTCCCGGCTCGGCCCGGCCCGGGCGCGGGTCATCAGCCGCGAGGAGTGGATCGCCGCCAACATCGCCTCGTTCCAGCGGCTGTTGCGACCACTCATGGACAAGCTCGCCGAGAAGTTGGGCTCAGGGGCCATGGCCGGGGTGACCCGCCGCTTCGCCGCCCTCGAGCTCGGTGCCGTGCTTGGCTGGATGTCTCGACGCGTGCTCGGGCAGTACGACCTGCTGGTGATCGAGGAGGAGAGCCCTCTCGAGCAGGATCTGGTGTACTTCGTGGGGCCCAACGTCCTGGCCGTGGAGAAGCGCTTCGCGTTCCCGCCCAGGGAGTTCCGGCTGTGGCTGGCTCTCCACGAGCTCACCCACCGAGCCCAGTTCACCGGCGTGCCCTGGCTGCGGCCGTACTTCCTCGACCAGATCGAGACGCTCATCGCCGACGTCGAGCCCGACTCCCAGCGCCTGATCGACGGCCTGCGGCGCCTGCGCAGCGCCCGGCGCGACGGATCGCCCCAGGAAGGCGGCATGGCGGTCCTCCTGTCCTCACCGGAGCAGCAGGAGACGCTGTCCCGCCTCACGGGGCTGATGAGCCTGCTCGAGGGTCACGGCGACGTCACCATGAGCAGGGCCGGTGCCGGTCTGGTGCCCTCGGCGGGCCGCTTCGGTCGGGTCCTGCAGGCGCGACGCCGCCAGCAGACGGGTCTCAACCGGATCGTCCAGCGACTGCTCGGGTTGGAGGCGAAGCTGGCCCAGTACGAGCAGGGCGAGCGCTTCATCGAGGTGGTGGAGGCGGAACGGGGACGCAACGGCATCGACCCGGTGTGGGTGTCGGCGGAGAACCTGCCGACGATGCCCGAGATCAAGGAGCCCGAGCTGTGGCTGCAGCGGGTGGCCCCGGTCGCAGCCTGAGCGCACAGGGCGCGGCCCCGGCCGCTCCCGCGGTCAGCCAGCTGTTGTCGCGGTGCCGGTTCCCAGCAGGGCCCGACGCCTTGTGCGCGGTCTCAGGCGGACCTGATTCGCTGGCGCTGCTGGTGCTGGCCAGGGCCGCAGGCCGCGACGTCGTGGCCATCCACGTCGATCACGGGCTGAGGGCAGGCAGCGCGAACGAGGCCGAGGTCGTCGCCGCTGCCGCCGCCCGGTTCGGGGCAAGCTTCGAGTCGCTCCGTGTGGAGGTGGAGCCCGGCCCGAACCTGGAGGCCAGGGCCAGGTCGGCTCGTTACCAGGCACTGCCGGGCGATGTCCTCACCGGCCACACCGCCGATGACCAGGCGGAGACGGTCCTGCTGCACCTCCTGCGCGGCGGCGGGCTGGACGCCTTGGCCGGTATGCCCGTCGAGCGCCGGCCGCTGATCGGGCTCCGGCGCAGCGAGACGGTGGCGCTGTGCCGGGAGCTCGGCCTGGATCCGGTCGCCGATCCCATGAACTCCGATCCGCGCTTCGTGCGCAACCGCGTCCGCGCAGAGGTGCTCCCGCTGCTGGAGGACGTGGCCAGCCGTGACGTCGTGCCGATCCTGGCCAGGGCAGCGGGGTTCGCCCGCGACGAGGCGAAGCTGCTCGACCGGCTGGCCGAGGCCGTCGACGTGACCGATGCCGGCCAGCTGCGCTCGGTCGACCGAGCCCTTGCCCGCCGTGCCGTCCGTCGCTGGCTGCGGACCGAGCATCCCCCCGACGCGGCAACCGTCGAGCGGGTCCTCGACGTCGCCGAAGGGAACATCAGGGCTACCGAGGTCGGGGGCGGGCGCCGGGTGTCCCGCACCGCCGGTCGCCTACGCCTGGAGCCGTCCGATCGGAGCCGGCGCAGTTAGGGTGGCGCCTCCGTGGGCATCGAACGCGAACCGAGCGAGACGGCGCCGATGCCGTCCCCGCCCTCGGGCCGCGCTGGCGCCGGACGGGACGATCCCCTGCTCGGCGAGGTGGTGGTGTCCGCCGGTGAGATCGAGCGCAGGGTTGACGAACTGGCCCGCCAGATCACCGCCGACTACGCGGGCAGGAGCCTCCTGCTGGTAGGTGTCCTCAAGGGTGCCTTCGTGTTCCTGGCCGACCTGATCCGTCGCATCGACCTCGACGTCGAGGTCGACTTCATGGCCGTCTCCTCCTACGGCGCCGCCACCCGCACCAGCGGCGTGGTGAGGATCCTGCAGGACCTGGACATCCCCCTGGAGGGGCGCGACGTGATCCTGGTGGAGGACATCGCCGACAGCGGCCTCACCTTGCGCTACCTGCGCAAGGTCCTCCTGGCCCGCCGCCCGGCCAGCCTCGAGATCTGCACCCTCCTCGTCCGCCAGGAGGTGCCAGAGCTCGAGCGGCTCATCACCTACGCAGGCTTCCGCATCCCCGCCGGCTGGGTCGTCGGGTACGGCCTCGACGTCGATCAGCGCTACCGCAACCTCCTCGACATCGTCGCCTATGGAGGCTGAGATCGCGGGGCTGCGCTGCGCCCTTCGGGCCCGCTCGCCCGTACAGCCCCGGCGGGCCTGGTTCGTGCCGGCGGTGTGCCTCACGGCCGTGGGGCCCCAGCCCCACGGCCTGGTTGGGGAGTTGGGCAGCAGCCGGGATGCTGTTCTGAGGGCTCGGGTGGATAGAATTTCCGGTGGCCGACCGGGGGAAAGTGACCACCGGTGACCACCGGTGACTGTCGGTCAGGCGGGCGAGGGGTGGTGTGGCGGTGGGTGAGCGCTAGGAGACGGATCGTTGAAGGGGAAGTGGGCCGAAGGCATCCGGCCTCGCAACTTCGCCTGGGTGATCAAGGACCGGCTCGGCGCGTGTGAGCGCCCTGGCGGATACGGCGCCAACCACCGGCGTGTCCGCCGCCAGGAGGAGATCATCTGGTTGCGCCAGAACTCCGTAGACCTGGTCGTGTCGCTCATCGGCGCACCCCACAACCTCCACAACTACGAGGAGCTCGGCCTCGAGTACCTCCATCGTCCCTTCCCTCCCGCCGACGACCCGGCCAGGGCACAGCTGGCCCTGTACGTGGAGCTCCGTGACCGGCTGTCAGCCGGACGCCGGATCGTGGTGCACCGCACCGAGATGGGCGACACGCTCACCGGGTTGATCGCCGGCTACCTGGTGTGGACGAACCTGGTGCCGGAGCAGCCCCGCGCCGTGGCCCTGACCGAGCGCATCTTCGAGCGGCCGCTGGGGCCCGTGGCGCGCGAGCTCGTGGTGTCCGCCGGGTCTCTGGTCGGATCTGCCTGACCGCGCGCCCATGCCGTCATCGGGTTCGGACCGTGATCGCATCGAGCTGCGCGGTCTGCGCGTGGTCGGCACCATCGGCGTGCTCAGCGAGGAGCGCCTGCGTGCCCAGCCCTTCGAGATCGATGTCGACCTGTACGCGGACCTGTCGGCGGCGGGACGGTCCGACGACCTCACCGACACCGTCGACTACGGCGCAGTGACCCGAGCCGTCGAGGAGGTGGTGGCCACCGAGCGGCACCAGCTTCTCGAGCGGGTCGCTCAGCGCATCGCCGAGGTCGTGCTCGACGGCCACCCGCTCGTCGACGAGGTCGACGTCACCGTGCGCAAGCTGCGTCCCCCCGTCGCCCATGACCTCTCCACCAGCGGCGTGCGGGTCAGGCGCCGACGGTCGAGAGGCGGTTGAGCGGTGGTCACGGCCTACGTGGCACTGGGCTCCAACCTCGGCGACCGCCGCGCCCACCTTCGCAGCGCCGTCGAGGGCTTGCCGGGCGTCCAGCGGGTCTCGGGCGTGTACGAGACCGACCCGGTCGGCGGGCCCGAACAGGAGCCGTTCCTGAACTGCGTGGTGGAGCTCGACACGAACCTCGGCCCCCACGAGCTGCTGGCCGAGTGCCAGCGACTCGAACAGGCCGCCGACCGCGTCCGCGCCGTTCGCTGGGGACCCCGCACCCTCGACATCGACATCCTGCTCTACGACGATCTCGAGGTGGCCACGCCACAGCTGGACATCCCTCATCCACGCATGGCAGAGCGTCGCTTCGTGCTGCAGCCCCTGGCTGACCTCGCCCCTGAGCGGTGCCCACCGGATTGGGACGAGACGCTCCCCGGCGATGGCGTGCACCGGGTGGCCGACCTCTGATGCCACTCCGGTGACCGCAGTCGACGAGCTGGACCTGGTGATCGTGGGCAGCGGTGTGGCCGGCCTGTCCGCCGCCGTGGCCGCCGCTGACCTCCACGGCCTTCGCGTCGGCGTGCTGACCAAGGGGGAGATGCACCAGGCCACCACCCGGTGGGCCCAGGGCGGGGTGGCGGCGGTGCTGTCGGGCGATCCTGACTCCACCGATGTCCACCTGGCCGACACGGTGCGCGCCGGAGCGGGGTTGTGCGACGTCGACGCCGTGCGGGTGATGGTGGACGAGGCCCCGGGCCGGGTGCACGGCCTGATCGCCCTGGGCGCCGTCTTCGACACCGATCCCACCGGTCGCCTGTCCCTCGGCCGCGAGGGTGGCCACAGCTACCCCCGCATACTCCACGCCGGGGGCGCGGCCACCGGCAACGAGATCGAGCGGGCGCTGGTCGATGCCGTGCAGCGCACCGCCACCAGCATCGGCGAGCACCACTTCGTGGTGGACCTGCTGGTGGAACAGGGCCGCTGCGTGGGGGTGAGCGCGCTGGACCGGGACGGCCGCCCCCAGGAGGTGCGGGCGCGCCACACCCTGCTGGCCGCCGGAGGCTCAGGGCAGCTCTTCTCGGTCACCACCAACCCGGCCGAGGCGACCGGTGACGGGATCGCCATGGCCATCCGCGCCGGGGTGCACGTGGCCGACGTCGAGTTCCTGCAGTTCCACCCCACCGCCCTCCACCATCCGGCCATGCCCAGGCCGCTGCTGTCCGAAGCGCTGCGGGGCCACGGGGCGTTGCTGCGTGACCCAGGCGGCGAGCGGTTCGTGGACGAGCTCCAGCCCCGCGACGTCGTGAGCAGGGCCATCACCGCGGTGATGACGTCCCAGGGCGTCGACCACGTCTGGCTCGATGCCACCGGGCTGGAGGACCTGGAGACCCGATTCCCGACGATCTTCGCCGCCCTGGCCCAGGTGGGGCTCGATCCAGCCCACGAGTGGCTGCCCGTGGCCCCTGCCGCTCACTACCACTGCGGCGGGATCGTGACCGACCTGGACGGGGCTACCGCCCTGCCAGGGCTGTGGGCGGTGGGGGAGGTGTCCTGCGTGGGCGTCCACGGTGCCAACCGGCTCGCCTCGAACTCCTTGCTTGACGGCATGGTGTTCTCCATCCGAGCCGTCGAGGCCATCGACGCCGGCAAGTCCGCTCCAGAAGCGACGGGGGTGATGCGCGGCGTCCTGGCCGGCAGCGACCCGGGCCCCATCGGCAGCGTCGAGGCGGCAGCGCCCCGCCCCCGACGTTGGGCCGAGACACCCGGTCGAGACCCGGCCGAGCTACGCCGGCGCCTGCAGCACGCCATGACCACCGGGGCCGGCATGGCACGCAGCGCCGATTCGCTGGCCAGGGTCGCGGCCGAGCTCGACGCCGTGGAGCACGACATCGGCGGGGCCGGCGGCCGGCCGTCGTGGGAGCTGCGGAACCTGGTGCTGACCGGGCGGGCCCTGCTGCACGCTGCGCTCCTCCGTTGTGAGACCCGGGGGGCCCACACCCGCCTCGAGTTCCCCGACCCGCAGGCCGATCAGCTGCACCGGCTGGTGCTGGTGTAGGACCGGCCGTGACACGCTGGGGCCGATGACGGCCGCCCACCCTCCCCTGCACGAGGTCCGCAGGGTGGTGGCCGCAGCGTTGGCCGAGGACCTGACGCCGATGGGTGACCTCACCTCGGCGTTGCTGCCCGCCGGGGCAGAGGCCACCGCCTCATACGTCGCCCGTGCCCCTGGGCGCCTGGCCGGACGCCTGGCCGCCTCCGAGGTGCTGGCACAGGTGGACGGCGACCTGGAGGTGGCCTGGCTCCTGGACGACGGCGACGAGCTGGTGGCCGGGGCCGTGATCGGCACCGTCACGGGGAGCTTCGCCTCGATCCTGACCGCAGAGCGCACCTCGCTGGACTTCCTCACCCACCTGTCGGGTGTGGCGACCCTGGCGCGTGCCTATGTGGATCGGGCCGAGGGCGGCCAGACCGATGGGCGCCGCTGCCGGGTGCTCGACACCCGCAAGACCCTGCCTGGCCTGCGGGCCCTGCAGAAGGCCGCGGTCAGGGCCGGCGGGGCCCACAACCACAGGGGGTCACTCTCGGAGATGGTGCTGCTCAAGGACAACCACCTGGTTGGGATCACGATCGCCGAGGCCGTGCGTCTGGCCCGCGACCGCTGGCCTGCTCGCACGATCGAGGTGGAGTGCGACCACATGGACCAGGTGGAGGCGGCCGTGGGCGCCGGGGCCGACATGGTGTTGTTGGACAACATGGGCCCCGACGCGGTGGCCGACGCCGTGGCCTGGGTGCGGGCCCACGACGGGCGCTGCCTGGTCGAGGTGTCGGGAGGCGTGGACCTGACCACCGTGGAGGCCTTCGCCGCGGCGGGGCCGGACTTCGTGTCAGTGGGTGCCCTCACCCACTCCGCCCCGGCCCTGGACATCGGTCTCGACATCGACGCCGGCATCGGTGTCGACAAGGGGTGGTCGGCCGCGCTGGACTGACCGCTCGCTGCGCGCCAGCCGCGTCTACTCGGAGGAGAGGCGACCATGCTCCTGGCCATCGACACCGGCAACACCCAGACGGTCGTCGGCCTGTACGACCAGAGCCACGAGCCCAACGGCCGCAAGGCGGACTCGGGCCTGATCGACCACTGGCGCGTCGCCACCAACGCAGAGCGCACCGAGGACGAGTACGCGCTGATGGTGCAGGAGTTCCTCGCCTTCCACGGCCTGTCGATGCGTGAGGATGTCGACGGCCTGGCCATCTCCTCGGGCGTGCCCGCGGTGACGGTGGCGCTGCGGGCCATGGCCAGGCGGTACCTGGGCTTCGACGCCGTCGTGTTGGGCCCTGGCGTGCGCAGCGGCATGCCCGTCCTCTACGACAACCCCCACGAGGTCGGGGCCGACCGCATCGCCAACGCGGTGGGCGCACACGACCTCTACGGCGGCCCCGCCATCGTGGTCGACTTCGGCACCGCCACCACCTTCGACGTGATCAGCAGCGCAGGCGAGTACATGGGGGGTGCGATCATCCCCGGCGTGGAGATCTCCATGGAGGCTCTGTTCCAGAGAGCGGCCCTGCTCCGGCGTGTCGAGCTGGTGGAGCCCCGCAGCGTGATCGGCCGCAACACCATGGAGTCCGTGCAGTCAGGGGTCGTCTACGGCTACGCCTCCCTGGTCGACGGCATGGTGGCCCGCATCGAGGACGAGATCGGCGAGGCGGTGGTGATCGCCACGGGCGGGCTGGCCCCGCTCATCGCACCCCACACCCGTGCCGTCGACCGTCACGAGCCCTGGCTCACCCTGCACGGCCTGCGCCTGGTGTACGAGATGAACACGTGACCACCGGCCGGCTGCACCAGCCCTACCGATTCGAGACCAGCCACTCGGTGCTCGAGGTGCTGGAGGCGTACGCCGGCCTCGATGCGGGCACGGAGACCGGTGACGTGGTGACGGTGGCCGGCCGCCTGATGCTGCGGCGGGTCCAGGGCAAGCTGGCCTTCGGGACCCTGCAGGACAGCAGCGGTCGGGTGCAGCTCTTCGCCCCGGCTGCCTCCACCCCGGACTTCGAGGCCTTCTGCGACCTCGATCTGGGTGACTGGTTGGGTGTGCGCGGCGAGGTGATGACGACGCGCCGCGGTGAGCTGAGCGTGCGGGTGGACGACTGGTGCCTGCTGGCGGGCACGAAGATTCCGTTTCCCGACAAGTGGCACGGCCTCACCGATCCCGACACCCGCTACCGGCAGCGCTACGTGGACCTGTGGGTGACCTCCGAGGCGAGAGACGCGCTGCTCCTGCGGAGCCGGACGTTCTCGCTGACGAGGCGCTTCCTCGAGGACCGGGGATTCGTCGAGGTGGAGACGCCGATCTTCCATCCCATCCCCGGCGGTGCCCTGGCCAGGCCGTTCACCACCCACCACAACGCCCTCGATCTCGACCTCTACCTGCGGGTGGCTCCTGAGCTGTACCTCAAGCGCCTCGTCGTCGGCGGGTTCGAGCGGGTCTTCGAGATCGGCCGGGTGTTCCGCAACGAGGGCCTCTCGACCCGGCACAACCCCGAGTTCACGATGCTCGAGCTCTACCAGGCGTATGCCGACTACACCGACATGATGGCCCTGGTGGAGGAGTTGGTGGAGCACCTGGCGCTGGCCCTGCGCGGGACCACCAGCCTCAGCTTCGCCGGTCGCCAGGTCGAGCTGGGGCGTCCCTGGCGGCGGGCGTCGATGGCGGCACTGGTCTCGGAGCAGATCGGCACGGCGGTGGACGTGGGGAGTGACGTCGAGCGCCTGCGGGCAATCGCCGCCGACCAGGGCGTGGCGGTCGCCCCCTCCGACGGACCGGGCAAGGTGCTGCTGGAGCTCTACGAGAAGACCACAGAGGCGGCCCTGTGGGACCCGGTGTTCGTCACCGACTACCCCCGCGAGGTATCCCCGCTGGCCCGCGGTCACCGCGAGCTGCCGGGGCTGGTGGAGCGCTTCGAGGCCATCGTGACCGGCCGGGAGCTGGCCAACGCCTTCAGTGAGCTGACCGATCCGGCCGAGCAGCGGGCTCGCTTCGAGGAGCAGGCTCGACGTCGGGCTGCAGGCGACGACGAGGCGATGGCCCCCGACGAGGACTACCTGCGTGCCCTGGCCTACGGCCTCCCGCCCACGGGTGGGCTGGGCGTCGGCATGGACAGGCTGGTCATGCTGCTTTCGGGCGCCGAGTCCATACGCGACGTCATCGCTTTTCCCACGCTGCGCCCCGAGCGCGACGATTGACCATGCGCCGCACGCTGTTCGATGACGAGCACGAGATGTTCCGCGACAGCTTCCGTCGCTTCGTCGACAAGGAGATCGTGCCGTTCCACGAGCAGTGGGAGCACGACGGCAAGGTCGACAAGGCCATGTTCCGCGAGGCCGGCTCCCACGGCTTCTTGGGGATGGCGGTGCCCACCGAGTTGGGCGGAGGCGGGGTCAGCGACTTCCGCTACAACGTCGTGCTCAACGAGGAGATCCAGCGGGCCGGCGTGACCGGATCGGGCATGTGCATCACCTTGCACAACGACATCTGCCTGCCTTACCTCCTGGCCTACTGCGACGACGACCAGCGGGCCCGTTGGCTTCCTGGCACTGCCGACGGCAGCATCATGCTCGCCATCGCCATGACCGAGCCGGCCATCGGCTCCGACCTGGCTTCGATGGCCACCACGGCGGTGCGCGACGGCGACAGCTACGTCGTCAACGGCTCCAAGACCTTCATCACCAACGGCATCAACTCCGATCTGGTGATCACAGCGGTGAAGACCGATCCGGCCCTCAAGCACGCCGGCATCAGCCTGCTGGCCGTCACCGAGGGCATGGCCGGGTTCGAGCGGGGCCGAAACCTCGAAAAGCTGGGCCTCAAGGCCCAGGACACAGCCGAGCTGTTCTTCTCCGATGTGAGGGTGCCCGTGGAGAACATGCTCGGCCAGGAGGGCCGTGGCTTCCTGCACCTGGTGCACAACCTTCCCCAGGAGCGGTTGTCGATCGCCGTCACCGCCGTGGCCCACGCCCGCACGGCGCTGGGCTGGACCCTCGAGTACGTGAAGGATCGCCAGGCCTTCGGGCAGCGGATCGCCGACTTCCAGAACACCAGGTTCCGCCTGGCCGAGATGCGGACCGAGCTCGACCTCGCCCAGGTCTTCGTCGACGCCCAGACCGAGGCCCTGGACCGGGGCGAGCTCACGGCCGGCGACGCCGCCGAGTCGAAGTGGTGGTGCACCGAGCTTCAGAAGCGGACCATCGACGGCTGCCTGCAGCTGTTCGGCGGCTACGGCTACATGATGGAGTACCCCATCGCCCGGGCCTACGCCGACGCCAGGGTCCAGGCCATCTACGGCGGCACCACCGAGATCATGAAGGAGATCATCGGCCGGGAGATGGTGGCCGACTCCTGAGCTGCCCCGGCGACCGTGATCGCCGGAGGCCGTGATCGCCGGAGGCCGTGATCGCCGGAGGCCGTGATCGGCGGGTTGACCCTGCGATCCAGGCGTCAGCGCACGATGGCGTCGGTGACGGCGACGACGTCGGCCATGTCGGCCACGTCGTGGACACGCACGACATCCACACCGGCACATATGGCCTGCGCCACCGTCGCCGCCGTACCCCAGTCCCTCCCGGCGGCAGGGCGGGGGTGGCCGCCCGGGTCGGCCAGCGCAGCCCCGATGGTGGACTTGCGGGACGTGCCCACCAACAGGGGTAGACCGAGGTACCACAGCTCGGGCAGGCGTCTCAGCATCTCCAGGTTCTGGCCGGTGGACCAGCCGAAGCCGAACCCGGGGTCGACGATCAGGCGGTGAGTACCGATGCCGGCGGCGGTGGCCCTGTCGATCGCGGCCTCGAACCCTTGGCGCACGTCACCGATCACGTCATCTCCGGAGGGCTGGAGCCGCTGGTTGTGCATGATGACCACCGGTACGTCGCGTTCGGCCACCAGGGCCGCCAGGTCCTCGGCCCGCAGACCGCGCACGTCGTTCACCATCACCGCCCCGGCATCCAGCGCCGCCGCGGCCACCAGCGCCGAGGACGTGTCGATGCTGACGGGCACGCTCACCGCCGCCGCTATGCCCGCGACGATGGGGACCACCCGGCGTATCTGCTCTTCGGGCGCCACGTCGGCTGCCCCCGGCCGGGTGGACTCGCCTCCGACGTCCACCACATCGGCACCTACCGAGGCCATGGCCGTGGCCAGCTCGACGGCGAGGTCGGGCCGATCCAGGACGCCGTGCCCCGAGAACGAGTCCGGGGTGGCGTTCAGCACGCCCATGATCAACGTCCGCTCCCCCCAGCGCACCTCCTGGTCGCCGACGTGGGCCGTGGCGTGGCGGTAGGAACGGCGCAACGGCCATCCGAGGACGGTGGAGGCGGTCAGCGGGCGTGGGCACGCACGATGCACGGCCGGTCGGCCCTTGACCGGCGCGCGCCCGCGGCCATCAGTTCGGGAGGCTCACGAGCAGGTTCTTGGCGGCAGCCCGCATGCCCTCCACGGCCGGTGAGGCTTCCATGGACCCGAGCACCCCCAGCGCCTGGTCGGTGTAGGCCAGGGCCACGTCGATGGTGTCGGCGACGCGGCCGCCCCGCAGCACCAGGTCGCGGGCCCGCTGGCGCTGGTCGTCATCCAGGACCTGGCCCAGCAGCGACGCCAGCTCGCCGTCGGGATCGCGGGCCAGCTCGCGGATGACGGGCAGCGTGTACACCCCCTCGCGGAGGTCGTTGCCGGCGGGTTTGCCCAGCTGCTCCTCGGTGGACACGAGGTCGAGCACGTCGTCCACTATCTGGAACGCCATCCCGTACAGCTGGCCGAACTCGGTGAGCAGATCCACCTCCTCCCGGTCGAGCCCACCCACCAACGCCCCTATGCGACAGGACGTGGCGTACAGCGCCGCCGTCTTGCCCTCGATGGCCAGCAGGTAGGCATCCTCGGAGCGGGTGGTGTCGTAGATGCGCTGCAGCTCCCGTACCTGGCCCTCGCAGAGCCGGGCGATGGTCGAGGCCAGGAGGGCCGCGACCTCGGTTCCCAGCGAGGCCGCCACCTCGGAGGCCCTGGCCAGCAGCAGATCGCCGGCCAGGATGGCGCGGAGGTTCCCCCAGCGATGGTTGACCGATTCCAGGTGTCGGCGTGTGGCTGCGTCGTCCATCACGTCGTCGTGGTAGAGCGAGCCCAGGTGGACGAGCTCGACGGAGACCGCGGCCTTCACGATCTCGCTGGACATGGCCTCGTCGGCCAGTGGGTCCTCGGCACCGACCAGGGCAGCGGCGATGACGAAGGAGGGCCGCAGCCGCTTGCCGCCGGCCGGGATCAGGTGCGTGGCGATCTCGGTCAGGAACTCGTCGTCGGCCCTGGCGAAGTCGCGCAGCGTCGCCTCGACGCGGTCGAGGTCCGCCGCCGGGTCGGCTCGGAATTGCAGCGGGCTCAGCGGGGGCACCCCCGTAACGCTACGGCTTGGCCGAGTGGCGTGGGTACACAACTCGCTCTCGTCGGTCACGACGGCCAGGGCGGCGCGGTCGATGACACTGGCGCCTCCGGGGACAGGTGCGATCCTGTCACACCGCTGGCTGCGGTCGCCGCCACTGACCGTGGTGGCGCCCGAGGTTCGCGGCCAACGGGTGGAATGCCCCCAGGGGGTTCCACGTTGCGACCTGTGAGGATCCGCGCCCGGGCGGCTTCATACCACGCCGGTAGACTCGGGGCAGTCCTCTTGGGACCGCTGGAGGGTTCGTGTTCGAACGGTTCACAGACAGGGCGCGACGAGTGGTCGTGCTGGCCCAGGAAGAAGCGCGCCTGCTCCACCACAACTACATCGGCACCGAGCACATCCTCCTGGGCCTGATCCACGAGGGTGAGGGCGTGGCGGCCAAGGCACTCGAGAGCCTCGGCATCTCCCTCGAAGCCGTGCGCAGCCAGGTCGAGGAGATCATCGGCCAGGGTGGGCAGTCCCCGAGCGGGCACATCCCCTTCACGCCCAGGGCCAAGAAGGTGCTGGAGCTGTCGCTGCGCGAGGCGCTGCAGCTCGGTCACAACTACATCGGCACCGAGCACATCCTCCTGGGCCTGATCCGCGAGGGCGAGGGCGTCGCCGCCCAGGTCCTGGTCAAGCTCGGCGCAGATCTGTCCCGCGTCCGCCAGCAGGTCATCCAGCTGCTGTCCGGCTACCAAGGTCCCGGCCAGCAGGGAGGGAGCGGCAAGGAGACCGCCGGTGCCACCACCGGATCCGCCAGCGAGGCCAGCTCCACCAGCGGCTCGATGGTGCTCGACCAGTTCGGGCGCAACCTCACCCAGCTGGCCAGGGAGAAGAAGCTCGACCCGGTCATCGGTCGCGTGCGCGAGACCGAGCGGGTCATGCAGGTGCTGAGCCGCCGCACCAAGAACAACCCTGTCCTCATCGGTGAGCCCGGCGTGGGCAAGACGGCCATCGTCGAGGGCTTGGCCCAGAAGATCTGCATCGGCGACGTGCCGGAGACCCTGCGCGACAAGCATCTCTACACCCTCGACCTCGGCGCGCTGGTGGCGGGCTCCCGCTACCGGGGTGACTTCGAGGAGCGCCTGAAGAAGGTCCTCAAGGAGATCAAGACCCGCGGCGACATCATCCTGTTCATCGACGAGCTGCACACCCTCGTCGGCGCCGGAGCGGCTGAGGGGGCCATCGACGCCGCCTCCATCCTCAAGCCCATGCTGGCCCGGGGCGAGCTGCAGACCATCGGCGCCACCACCCTCGACGAGTACCGCAAGCACCTCGAGAAGGACGCTGCACTCGAGCGCCGCTTCCAGCCCATCAAGGTGGAGGAGCCGACGGTCGGCCACACCATCGAGATCCTCAAGGGCCTGCGCGATCGCTACGAGGCCCACCACCGGGTCACGATCACCGACCAGGCCCTCGTGGCGTCGGCCAACCTGGCCGACCGCTACATCGCCGACCGCCACCTGCCGGACAAGGCGATCGACCTGATCGACGAAGCGGGCTCGCGCCTGCGCATCAAGCGCATGGAGACGCCGCCCAACCTGAAGGAGCTCGAGAACGAGCTCTCTGCGGTCGTCGACCAGAAGAAGGCCGCTGTCGAGGAGCAGGACTTCGAGCGCGCCGGCTCCCTGCGGGACAAGGAGAAGGAGCTCCTGGCCCGCAAGGCCGACCTCGAGACCCAGGCCAGGGCCGAGGGCGTCGACCTGTTCGACGAGGTCGACGAGGAGGCCATCGCCGAGGTGCTGTCCATCTGGACGGGCATCCCCGTCTACAAGCTGACCGAGGAGGAGACGCAGAAGCTCCTGCGCATGGAGGACGAGCTGCACAAGCGCGTCATCGGTCAGCAGGACGCCATCAAGGCAGTCAGCCAGGCCATCCGCAGGACGCGGGCAGGCCTGAAGGACCCACGGCGCCCCGGTGGCTCGTTCATCTTCCTGGGTCCCTCTGGTGTCGGCAAGACCGAGCTGGCCAAGACGCTGGCCGAGTTCCTGTTCGGCGACGACAACGCCCTCATCGCCCTCGACATGTCCGAGTACATGGAGAAGCACACCGTCAGCCGCCTCGTCGGGTCCCCACCCGGCTACGTCGGCTACGAGGAGGGCGGCCAGCTCACCGAGGCTGTGCGCCGCAAGCCGTTCTCGGTGGTGCTGTTCGACGAGATCGAGAAGGCGCACCCCGACGTGTTCAA
>Ga0256867_10000467_pt1 | contig 16056 bp, 18 predicted proteins | sample RVTome_15_FD_185939 | JGI IMG/M metagenome (GOLD analysis project Ga0256867, IMG submission 185939) | Soil microbial communities from uranium-contaminated site in the Upper Colorado River Basin, Wyoming, United States - RVT150D86 (HiSeq) ... | reverse complement strand
CGCCGGGCTCGGTGTGTTTGGTACCCGTCGCGAGCCAGGTCCTCAGCGCCCTCAGAGACATGAGCGCCGACCAGCCCGTAACCGTAGATGCAGGCGTGTTCGCCGGCCAGTGCTGCCTGGAGCGCGTCGAGCGTACTCATCGGACCCGCCGCAACAGCCGGTCGTGGGCCGCTTCGCAGGCTGCGATGCTGGCCAGTACGGTCGCGAGCCGGTGATCGCGGGCCTGCAGGCAATCCGCCGTGCGCTTCTCGACGGCGGCGATTTCGGCGTCGCGCAGTTGCTGGACCGCCGCTTCGGGATCGGCAGCGATGTTCGGCGGTACCGGTGACTCGTCCGTCGTGGTCGGTGCCGGCGTGGCGGGACTTGGCGTGGGTGAGCCGGGCGGAAGGGGAGGAACGGTCGACTCGATCGCGGCGATGTGGCGCAGGTGCCGATCGGCGAATCGCTCCAGGTCAGCCTTGAGGTTGGAGTGCGCGGCAGCGGCCGCCAGGTATAGCGCTGTCAGCGCGCGCTCCGCATCGACGGCCCGCGCTCGGATCACCTCGTCGGGGTGTGGTGGCACCGGCGTGGTGGTCGGATCCTGCTCGTCGGCCGACTCGAAGACGTCGCAGCCCGCGAGCGGGACGACCGCACCGGCGATGAGTAACAACCGGCGTGAGACCGTAGGCGCCGGGCGGACCGGTTCGGTCGCCTGGTCCGTGGCGGAGCGAACTTCGGCAGATCCACGCGGGCGCACCGGAACACCGTAGGGCAACCCGCCTGGGCAAACGCACAGGCCTCGGGGTTCTTGTTGACGGTAGGCTGAACGGCACCGACGTCCAGTCGACGCCGGTGTTAGTGCTGCCCGCTGACAACTCGACAGGGAGGAGGTCCCGATGACGTCCGATCCCAAGTCCGCCCTCTGGGACCTGGTCGAGGATGCCGTGACGGCGGAGGGTTTCGACCTCGAATCGCTCGATGTCACGCGTGTCGGCCGGCGCGGCCGGGTGAAGGTGGTCGTCGACAGCGACGATGGCGTCGATCTGGACCAGTGCGCGGACCTCTCCCACAAGGTCTCGGCGATCCTCGACGCGAACGATGATCTGATGGGCGACGGCCCGTACACGTTGGAGGTCAGCTCACCCGGGGTGACGAGAGCGTTGACACTGCCCCGGCATTGGCGGCGCAATATCGGCCGGCTGGTTCGGGTCGTCCTGTCCGACGGCGGCGTGGTCACCGGGCGCGTCACGGCTGCCGACGAGCGCGAGGCGGTGCTCGATGTGGCTGGCAAGAGCCGAGAGGTGCAGTACGACGAGGTGGGCAAGGCCAAGGTTCAGGTCGAGTTCCGGCGTCATCGGGACGACGAGAAGTAGGGGACGTACCGCCATGGACATCGATCTCGCTGTGCTCCGGGCGCTGGAACGCGAGAAGGACATCTCGTTCGATCTGGTGGTCGAGGCGATCGAACAGGCCTTACTGGTGGCCTACGAACGCACAGAGGGCGCCCAGCCGACGGCACGAGTCGAACTCGACCGCAAGTCCGGGCACGTAACCGTGTGGGCGCAGGAAATGGCCGAAGACGGCACGGTTCTGCGCGAATGGGACGACACGCCGGAGGGATTCGGCCGGATCGCCGCCACGACCGCAAAGCAGGTGATCCTCCAGCGGCTCCGGGACGCCGAGGACGAGCAGACGTTCGGCGAGTTCCTCGGTAAGGAGGGCGACGTCGTGTCAGGTACGGTTCAGCAGGGACGCGACCCTCGCTCGGTCCAGGTCAGCCTGGGCAAGGTCGAGGCCGTCCTGCCCGTCCAGGAGCAGGTCCCCGGCGAGAGGTACGAGCACGGCAGCCGGCTCAAGTGCTACGTCCTGCAGGTTCGCAAGGGCCTGCGCGGTCCGGTGATCACCGTGTCCCGCACCCATCCCAACCTGGTCAAGAAGCTGTTCGCGCTCGAAGTACCCGAGGTCGCCGACGGGACGGTCGAGATCGCAGGCATCGCCCGCGAGGCCGGCCACCGGAGCAAGATCGCTGTGCGTTCGACGGTACCGGGCATCAACGCCAAGGGAGCGTGCATCGGCCCGATGGGCTCGCGGGTGCGGGCCGTGATGGCCGAACTGCATGGCGAGAAGATCGACATCGTCGACTGGTCGGACGATCCGGCCGAGTTGGTGGCCCACGCCCTTTCACCGGCCCGCGTCCAGCACGTCGAGATCGTCGACGAGCAGGCGAGGGCGGCCCGGGTGATCGTCCCGGATTATCAGCTGTCTCTGGCGATCGGCCGCGAGGGCCAGAATGCCCGACTTGCCGCACGATTGACCGGCTGGCGTATCGACATCCGCCCGGACACAGACAGCGGTGCAGTGGAGCCGGGCGGCGCGTCGGCCGCACCTGGCTCGGTTTCATCGTGAGCAAGCGGTAAACTAAGCGAGGAATCCGTGCGATCGACCGGCTCGCCCATGCGCACATGCATTGGCTGCCGGTACCGTACGGGCAAGTCCGACCTGCTGCGTGTCGTGGCGGTTGAGGCGGTGTCCGAGTCGGAAACGACCCGGTTCGCAGCGCCTGACCCTCGCGGCCGGCTCCCCGGGCGGGGTGCATACCTGCATTTCGACCTGGGGTGTCTCGACCTAGCCGAGCGCCGTCGGGCGTTTCCGCGGGCATTTCGCCTGGCGGGGCCGCTCGACACTGGTTTGCTGCGGCAATGGCTCGAGCAGCGGGTGACTGGTCAGGAAGAAGGAGACACGACGTGACGCTCGTGAGCGCTCGATGAGCACCCAACGATGAGCACGCACACAACCTAGCCGGTCCGAGCTCCGCAGCCCGGGCCGAGAAGGAGAGCAGTGGCAAAGGTCCGGGTATACGAGCTCGCCAAAGAGTTCGGAGTTGAAAGCAAGGTCGTCCTTGCCAAACTGGGCGATCTCGGTGAGTTCGTCAGGTCGGCCTCGTCGACCATCGAGGCCCCCGTAGTACGCAGACTGCGCGAGGCGTTCGCCGATGCGCCACCTGCCGCCAAGCCGGCGGCAGCGCAGGCGCCTGCGAAGAAGGCTGCGCCAAAGAAGGCCGCACCCGCGCCGGAACCAGCGGAAACGGTCCCACAAGTGCAGGAGCCAGCCGCAACCACACCGACCGCAGGTCCGGCACCGGCCGCGCCGACGCCGGCCACCGCACCGGCGTCGCCGGGTCCGAGGCCGGCGAAGCCCGGCCCCGCGCCGCGGACGCCGGCCCGCCCAGGAGCGACGGGCCGTCCCGCCGCCCCCGACCGTCCCGGTGGAACACCCGGTGCCGGCCGCCCTGGCGCGCCGGCCGGCCCCAAGCCCGGTCCGGCGAAGCGTCCGTCCGGTCCGCGTCCCGGCAACAATCCCTTCGGACCCGACAAGACCGGCATGGGACGGCGGACAAGCGCTCCCCGGCCGGGCAACAACCCGTTCTCGTCCGGTGGTTCCACCGGCATGCAGCGTCCGGGCGGCCCGCGGCCGAATCCCGGCTCGATGCCGCCACGCCCCGGCGGCGGTGCCGGGCCTGCCGGCCCGCGGCCGAACCCAGGCATGATGCCGACGCGGTCGTCCGGTCCTCGCACCGGTGGCCCGTCCGACCGCGCTGACCGCGGCGGCCGTGCGGGCGGTGGTGGTGGCCGGACCGGTACCCGCGGCGGTGGTAGCGGCGCCGGGCGCGGATTCGCGCCGGGCCGGGGCGGTGGCGGCCCCGGTGCACCTAGCGGTCCAGGTGGCTTCGGCGGCCGCCCGGGCGGTGGTGGCCGTGGCCGCGGTGGCACCGCAGGCGCGTTCGGGCGACCCGGTGGCCGACCGGCCAAGGGTCGCAAGAGCAAGCGGCAGAAGCGCCAGGAGATCGAGAACATGCAGGCGCCGACGATCGGTGGCGTGCGGGTTCCACGAGGCAACGGGGAGATCATCCGACTGCCGCGCGGGGCGTCGCTGACCGACTTCGCCGATCGGATCGACACCGAGGCCGGTGCGCTGGTCCAGGTGCTGTTCCACCTCGGCGAGATGGTGACGGCCACCCAGTCGGTCGACGAGGACACGTTCAAGCTGCTCGGTGACGAGCTGGGCTACGACGTGCAGATCGTCTCGCCCGAGGACGAGGACCGCGAGCTGCTCGAATCGTTCGCGATCGACTTCGAGGACGAAGGCGACGAAGACGCCGTGTCGCGGCCACCCGTCGTGACCGTCATGGGTCACGTCGACCACGGTAAGACCAAGCTGCTCGACGCCATCCGCAACGCCGACGTCGTGGCGGGGGAGGCCGGCGGGATCACCCAGCACATCGGTGCCTACCAGGTCCACACCAAGCACGAGGACGAAGACCGCGCGATAACGTTCATCGACACTCCCGGTCACGAGGCCTTCACGGCCATGCGGGCCCGGGGTTCGCAGGTCACCGACATCGTGATTCTCGTGGTGGCGGCCGACGACGGCGTGATGCCGCAGACGGTCGAGGCGCTCAACCACGCCCAGGCGGCAGAGGTGCCGATCGTGGTCGCGGTCAACAAGATCGACGTGCCAGGGGCCAATCCGGCACGGATCCGCCAGCAGCTCACCGAGTACGGTCTCGTGGCCGAGGAGTATGGCGGCGAGACGATGTTCATCGACGTGTCGGCGCTGAAGCGAGAGGGCATCGACGACCTGCTCGAAGCCGTGCTGCTGACCGCGGACGCCGCGCTCGAGCTCAAGGCGAATCCGGACATGCCGGCCCGCGGTGTCGCGATCGAGGGTCACCTCGACAAGGGCCGCGGCCCGGTCGCGACGGTGCTCGTCCAGCGTGGGACCCTGCGCGCGGGCGACTCGATCGTCACCGGCCAGTCGTACGGCCGGGTGCGCGCGATGCTCGACGAGCACGGCCAGATGGTCGAGGAGGCCGGGCCGTCGCGTCCAGTGCAGGTGCTGGGTCTGACCAACGTGCCAGGCGCCGGCGACAAGTTCCTGGTCGCCGACGACGACCGGACGGCCCGCCAGATCGCCGAGAAGCGCGAGGCGATGGAGCGCAACGCCGCCCTGGCCAAGGCCCGCAAGCGGGTGTCGCTGGAGAGCTTCCTGGCCGAGTCGAAGGTCGAGACCCTCAACCTGATCATCAAGGGTGACGGTTCGGGTTCGGTCGAGGCGCTGGAGGACGCGCTGTTGAAGATCGATGTCGGCGACGAGGTCGAGCTGCGGATCATCGACCGCGGTGTCGGCGCGGTCACGGAGACCAACGTCATGCTGGCCTCCGCGTCCGATGCGATCATCCTGGCGTACAACGTCAGGCCGCAGGGCAAGGCGGCCGAGCTCGCCGACCGCGAGGGCGTCGAGATCCGGTACTACTCGGTCATCTACTCGGTGATCGAGGAGATCGAGGCGGCCCTGAAGGGCATGCTCAAGCCGGAGTTCGAGGAAGTACAGCTCGGTACTGCGGAGATCCGCCAGATCTTCCGGTCGTCCCGCATCGGCAACATCGCCGGCTGCATGGTCACGAGCGGAACCATCCGGCGTAACTCCAAGGCCCGGCTCGTTCGCGACGGTGTCGTCGTCACCGAGAACCTCACGATCACATCACTGCGGCGGGAGAAGGACGACGTCACCGAGGTGCGCGAAGGTTTCGAGTGCGGTGTCAACCTCGGCTCGTTCAACGACATAGCCGAGGGCGACATCATCGAGACGTTCGAGACCCGCGAGAAGCCTCGCGACTGACAGCGTTCCGGTTGATCACGTTCAGCATGGCTGTCGGTGCCGTACCAGGTGCACGCGCCTGGTGATGCGCCGACACGCCTGCTGAACGTGATCAACCGGCGGGACGATCGGGGAGTAGGAGGACGGTGTTCACCGGGACGTTGACCCTGGACGTACTGCTGGGTGACGTTCGTTCGCTCAAGCAGAAGCGGTCGGTCGTCCGCCCGATAGTCGCGGAGCTCCGCCGCAAGCTCGAAGTGAGCGTGGCCGAGGTGGGTCACCTCGACGTGCACCGGCGCACCGAGATCGGGCTCGCCGTAGTGTCGGCCGACGCCGCACATGTGCACCGCGTTCTGGACACGGCCGAGCGCCTGGTGGCGGCACGGCCGGAGATCGAACTGTTGTCGGCGCGACGAGCACTGCACCGGGCCGACGACTGGGAGCCCGGCACGTATCAACACGACAAAGGGGTAGCCCGCGATGGTTGACCACACACGTGCTCACAAGCTGGCTGACCGGATCCGCGTGATCGTGGCCGAAACCCTCAAGCACCGGGTCAAGGACCCCCGCGTGGGATTCATCACCATCACCGACGCCCGGGTTACCGGCGACCTGCGCGAGGCCACCGTGTTCTACACGGTCTACGGCGACGAGGCCGAGCGTGCCGATACCGCGGCCGCCCTCGAGAGCGTCAAGGGCATGCTCCGCTCCGAGGTCGGCCGGCAGACCGGCATCAAGTTCACGCCGACATTGGCGTTCGTGCTCGACGCCGTGCCCGAGTCGGCGGCGAACATCGAGGATCTGCTGCGGCGCGCCCGTGAAGCCGACGCCGAGGTCGCACGAGCGGCAGCAACGGCGACGCATGCCGGCGACACCGACCCGTACCGCAAGCCGCCGCAGGACGACGACGAGGACGGGGACGGCTCGGCGTGACCACTCCCGCCCCCGACGGGCTGGTGATCGTCGACAAGCCCGCCGACTGGACGTCGCACGACGTCGTCGGCAAGCTCCGAAAGTTGGCGGGCACCCGGCGGGTCGGGCACGCCGGGACACTCGACCCCATGGCCACCGGCGTGCTCGTCCTCGGCGTCGGCCGGGCGACGAGATTGCTCGGCCACCTCGCCTTGGCCACCAAGGTGTACGAGGGCACAATCCGGCTCGGCGCGAGCACGCTGACCGACGACGCCCTCGGCGAGATCATCGCTGAGAGCGATCCATCCGGAGTCACGGACGAAGCGCTCCGGGACGCGATGGCCGAGTTCACCGGAAAGATACAGCAGGTGCCGAGCGCGGTGTCGGCCATCAAGAAGGATGGCGTGCGCTCGTACGCCCGGGTACGTGCCGGAGAGCGGGTGGAGTTGGACGCGCGGCCGGTCACGGTGCACCGGTTCGAGGCACTCGAAGTCCGCCGGCACGGGCGATCGGTCGACCTCGATGTGGTCGTGGAGTGCTCGTCCGGGACCTACGTCCGTGCGTTGGCCCGGGATCTGGGCGCCGCGCTCGGGGTCGGCGGCCACCTGACGGCGCTGCGCCGCACCAGGGTGGGTCCGTACCGGCTGGCCGACGCGCGTACGTTGAAGCAGTTGGCCGGCGAGATGACGGTCGTCCCGCTGGCCGACGCGGCTGCGGCGGCGTTTCCGAGGCTGGACGTCGACGAACAGACGGCGGAGCGGGTGGTTCACGGTGTGCCGCTGCCACCCACCGGCTACGGGCCGGGCCGGCCGGTCGCGGTCTTCGGCCCGGACGGCCAGCTACTGTCACTGGTCGAGGACCGGGGCGCGCGCGCCAAGCACCTCGCGGTGTTCGCCGCGTCGCCGCCATGATCACGTGGCCGTTGGTACCGGATCGGGCTACAAAGTCTTCGTAATCAGGGGAATGACGAGAGGAGTGCATGACGTGGCGGTGTGGTGGACGCCGGATGAGGTGCCGGGAGATCTGGGCCGCACGGTGGTGACGATCGGTGTCTTCGACGGGGTCCACAAGGGCCACCAAGCCGTCATCGGGCGCGCTGCGAAACGGGCGAGAGACGCCGGGATTCCGCTGTTGGTGATCACCTTTGATCCGAACCCGATGGCTGTCGTCCGCCCGGAGGCCGCACCGCCTTCCCTCGTCCCGCTGGAGCGCCGGATCGCGCTCCTTGTGGACGCCGGAGCGGATCACGTCCTGGTCCTGCCGTTCGACAAGCAACGTGCCCAGCAGCCGGCCGAGGAGTTCGTCACCGATGTGCTGTCCGGCGTGTGCGGCGTTCTCGTGCTCGTCGTGGGGGAAGACTTCCGGTTCGGGCACCGTGCGGCGGGCGACGTCGCCCTGCTGCGCCGGCTCGGTGCCGAGCACGGCTTCACCGTCGACGCCGTCGAGACCGTCGGCGGCGCCGAGGTGGCCCGCTGGTCGTCCACCCACATCCGGGACCTGGTCGCGGTCGGCGACGTCGCTGCGGCGGCGGAGGTGCTCGGCAGGCCATACCGGTTCGAGGGGGTTGTGGTTCGCGGCGAGGGCCGCGGCCGCGAGCTCGGTTATCCGACGGCCAACCTGCCTGTTCGCGACGGCGCCGTGGCACCGGCCGACGGCGTCTACGCGGGCTGGGTGACCGTACCCGATGATCCCGATGCACCGGCCCTGCCGGCCGCCATCTCAGTCGGAACGAACCCGACATTCGGCGGCTCGAGGCGGACCGTCGAGCCGTACGTTCTCGATCGCGACGACCTGGACCTGTACGGCTTGCCGATCGCGGTGGATTTCGTCGACCGCATTCGCGGACAGGAGCGGTTCGAGTCGGTCGATGATCTAGTTGCGCAGATGACTCAGGATGTCGTGCAGACGCGGCGGGTGCTGGGGCTCTGAATCGGTACGATTACGCCCGCTAGCTGGCCCGCTGGTATCCTGAACACGCCGTCAGAACGGCCGCGGTTGGAGAGTGCTCCGGTGGATCAGCCCGGGTGCGCCGCGCAACGACCCCGAAGGAGTCCGAGTGTCGATCGACACTGCAACCAAGAAGCAGATCATCGCCGAACACGGCCGCACCGAGAACGACACCGGCTCGCCCGAGGTCCAGATCGCGCTGCTGACGCACAACATCAATCACCTGACCGAGCACTTGAAGGTGCACAAGCACGACCACCACAGCCGCCGTGGTCTGCTGCTTCAGGTCGGGCAGCGCAAGCGGCTGCTCAAATACTTGCGCGATACAGACATCATGCGCTACCGAGCCTTGATCAAGAAGCTTGGTATCCGCGGATGACGCATGCGCACGGGGAGCGGTTCCCCCACCTCGGGGGCCGCTCCTTCGTCGTATCTGACAACTGAAAATCTCACCAAACAGGGGTGGCTCGCCGGCCATCGGCTGATTCGCGACGAGCCGGTCCTCGGTAGTGGCTCCCGGGCGAAATGCCCGAGGGCTTCCATCGATGACCGGCGGCGACGCCGGCAACCGGTCCGGAGCTGCCATCCCGCGAAGATTCAGGAGGGTGGCCCGTGACGGGTCAACAGATTCACAGCGCCGAGGCCGTCATCGACAACGGCCGGTTCGGTACCCGCACCATTCGCTTCGAGGCCGGCCTGCTCGCGCGGCAGGCTGCCGGGTCCGCGGTCGCATACCTCGACGACGAGACCATGCTGTTGTCGGCGACCACCGCGTCGAGGCAGCCCAGAGAGCACCTCGACTTCTTCCCGCTGACGATCGACGTCGAGGAGCGCATGTACGCCGCCGGGCGGATTCCCGGCTCGTTCTTCCGCCGCGAGGGCCGGCCATCCGAGGAGGCGATCCTCACCTGCCGGCTGACCGACCGTCCGCTGCGCCCGTCGTTCACCAGCGGCCTGCGCAACGAGATCCAGGTCGTCGTCACGGTCATGTCGCTGCACCCGGACCACCTGTACGACGTGGTTGCCATCAACGCAGCGTCGGCTTCGACGCAGCTCGCCGGCCTGCCGTTCTCCGGCCCGATCGGCGCCGTGCGGGTCGCGCTCATCGACGACCAGTGGGTGGCCTTTCCGCTGCACTCGCAGCTCGAGGAGGCCGTGTTCGACATGGTGGTAGCGGGCCGCGTTCTGGCCGATGGTGATGTCGCGATCATGATGGTCGAGGCGGAGTCCACCGAGCACACCTGGCAGCTGGTCCAGGATGGCAAGACCGCTCCCACCGAAGATGTCGTCGCCGCCGGCCTGGACGCCGCCAAGCCGTTCATCACGACCCTGTGCCGCGCACAACAGGAGCTGGCCGACCGAGCCGCGAAGCCGACCGGCGAGTTCCCGATCTATCTGGACTACACCGACGAGGTGTACGCCGTCGTCGAGTCGGCCGTGCGTGACGAGCTGGCACAAGCGCTGACAATTGTCGGCAAGGCCGAGCGCGAGGCGCGGCTGGACGAGATCAAGGCGAGCCTGCAGGAGAAGCTCGCAGCCGACGAGCACGACCCGAAGGAGATCAGCGCGGCGTTCCGCTCGCTGACCAAGCGGGTGGTCCGCGACCGGGTGCTGCGCGACAAGGTCCGAATGGACGGCCGCGGTCTCACCGATATCCGCACGCTCTCAGCGGAGGTGGGCCCGGTACCCCGCGCGCACGGCTCGGCGCTCTTCGAGCGGGGCGAGACACAGATCCTCGGTGTCACCACGCTGAACATGCTGAGCATGGAGCAGAAGCTGGACACCCTCTCGCCCGAGACGTCCAAGCGCTATATGCACAATTACAACTTCCCGCCGTATTCGACGGGAGAGACCGGCCGCGTCGGGTCGCCCAAGCGCCGCGAGATCGGCCATGGGGCGCTCGCGGAGCGGGCCCTGCTGCCGGTGCTGCCGACACGTGAGGAGTTCCCCTACGCGATCCGGCAGGTTTCCGAAGCACTCGGCTCGAACGGTTCGACCTCGATGGGTTCGGTCTGCGCATCGACCATGTCGTTGCTCAACGCCGGTGTGCCGCTGCGCGCCCCGGTGGCGGGCATCGCGATGGGCCTGATTTCCGGCGAGATCGACGGTAAGACCGAGTACGTCACGCTTACCGACATCCTCGGCGCCGAGGACGCGTTCGGCGACATGGACTTCAAGGTCGCAGGCACACCCGAGTTCGTCACCGCCCTGCAGCTCGACACCAAGCTGGACGGCATCCCCGCGACCGTGCTGGCCGCGGCGCTGCAGCAGGCCAAGGCCGCGCGGATGACGATCCTGGACGTGATGGCCCAGGCGATCGCGCAGCCGGACGAGATGAGTCCGTACGCACCGCGAATCATCACTATCAAGATCCCGGTCGACCAGATCGGCGCGGTCATCGGGCCCAAGGGCAAGATCATCAACCAGATCCAGGACGAAACCGGCGCCGAGATCACCATCGAGGACGACGGGACGATCTTCATCGGTGCTACTGACGGTCCGGCGGCCGAAGCGGCGCGCACGCAGATCAACGCCATCGCCAATCCGACGATGCCGGAGGTCGGCGAGCGCTACCTTGGCACGGTCGTGAAGACAACGAGCTTCGGCGCGTTCGTCTCGCTGCTGCCCGGCAAGGACGGCCTGCTTCACGTGTCCAAACTGCGTGCGCTGGCCGGCGGCAAGCGGGTCGAGAACGTCGAAGACGTCGTGTCCGTCGGCCAGAAGATCCAGGTTGAGATCACCGAGATCGACGATCGCGGCAAGCTGTCGCTGACCCCCGTCGTCGAAGAGGCTGCGAGCACCGACGCTTCGTGACCACGAAATCGACCCGACAGGTAACACGCACGCTGCTACGGGAGGACGGAGGCGGAGTCGTCCGCCGTACCGTCCTCCCTGGCGGTGTACGCGTGATCACCGAGGCCATCCCGACGGTCCGCTCCGTGTCGTTCGGCGTCTGGGTAGGCGTCGGCTCGCGTGACGAAACGCGTGCCCAGGCGGGCGCTACGCATTACCTCGAGCACCTGCTGTTCAAGGGCACTCACCGGCGCTCCGCCCTTGACATCTCCTCCGCCGTCGAGTCGGTCGGCGGCGACATCAACGCGTTCACCGCGAAAGAGTTCACCTGCTACTACGCGCGAGTACTGGACGCCGACCTACCGCTCGCTGTGGACGTGGTAGCCGACATGGTCTCGTCCTCGCGGATCGCCGAAGCCGACGTAGACGCCGAGCGCGATGTTGTGCTCGAAGAGATAGCGATGCGCGACGACGACCCCTCCGACGCGGTTCACGACCTTGTGACGGCGCAGCTGTGGGGATCGACCCCGCTGGGCCGGCCGATCCTGGGGACGGTCGAGAGCATCGGCTCGCTGTCGCGGCACGTTATCAACCGTTATTACAAGCGCAAGTACCGTCCCGAGAACGTCGTGGTGGCCGCCGCGGGCAACCTCGACCATGCCCGGGTGGTGCGCCTGATCCGCTCGGCATTCGAGGCGGCCGGCTTCGTCGGTGAAGCGGCCGAGCCAACGCCGCCCCGGGTAGGCGGTCGCGGGCCCCGTGCGCAGGCCGGCGTCGCGCTGCTCGAGCGGCCCACCGAGCAGGCGAACCTGGTGCTGGCCATGCCCGGGCTGTCGCGCACGGACGAACGGCGGTTCGCCCTAGGTGTGCTGAACGCCGCGTTGGGCGGCGGGATGTCGTCCCGGCTGTTCCAAGAGATCCGGGAGAAGCGGAGCCTGGCGTATTCGGTGTACTCGTACGCCTCGCAGTTCGCCGACGCCGGGCTGATGGGCGTATACGTCGGCTGCCAGCCGAAGAAGGTCGACCAGGTGCTCGAGCTGTGCCGCGAATCCCTCGCCGACGTCGCGACGCACGGGATCACCGCGGAGGAGCTGGCCCGGGGCAAGGGCCAGCTACGCGGCGGCCTGGTCCTCGGCCTGGAGGACACCGGCTCGCGGATGGGCCGGCTCGCGAAGGCCGAGCTGGTGTACGAGGACCTGCAGAGTGTCGACGACCTGCTGTCGATCATCGACGCGGTGACGTTGGACGACGTACGCGAGGTGGCGAAGTCGGTCTTGGCCGCATCACCGGCATTGGCCGTCGTCGGCCCGTTCGACGACCCGGGCCGCTTCGAGGCCGCCGTCGCCTGACGGGCTCGTCGGGCCGGCGGTCTCGCTGCCCTGTCTTGCGGGAGACTATGCGCATGGCGACACAGGTGGCAGTGATCGGAGCTGCCGGGCGAATGGGCAATCAAACCTGTAGGGCGGTCGAAGCCGCGCGCGACCTGGAACTGGTCGGGCGCTTCGACGCCGGTGACGAGTTGGGCGATCTCGGCGGGGCCGAAGTCGCGGTGGAGTTCACCGTTCCCGAAGCCACCGTCGACAACGTCCTGCACTGCGTCCGGCGCGGCATCCATACGGTCGTCGGCACGACCGGCTGGATCGACGAGCGGCTGGACAAAGTGCGCTGGGCGTTGGACACCAGCCCGGGTACGGGTGTGCTGATCGCGCCGAACTTCGCCGTCGGGGCAGTGCTGATGATGCATTTCGCCGCGCAGGCGGCCCGCTTCTACGAGTCGGTCGAAGTGGTCGAGCTGCACCACCCGAACAAGGTGGATGCCCCGAGTGGGACGGCAGCGCGTACGGCGCAGATCATCGCGGAGGTGCGCAAAGAGACGGAGTTGCCAGCGGTGCCGGACGCGACTGAGACCGCGTTGGAGGGCGCTCGGGGCGCGGAGATCGAGGGTGTGCGCGTGCACTCGGTACGGCTACGTGGCCTGGTGGCTCACCAGGAGGTGCTGTTCGGGTCCGCGGGGGAGACCCTGACTATCCGGCACGACTCGTTCGATCGTGCCTCGTTCATGCCAGGTGTACTGCTCGGCATCCGCCGGGTCCGCGAAACGCCCGGTTTGACCGTGGGGCTCGAGCACTATCTCGAGCTCTGAACGGGGATCGGGGTGCCCCAGCTGTCGAGGTAGGTGAGATCCTCGACGGCTTGACGGCGGCCCGGGCCGAACGTGCCGGTCGTCGCGTACCCGATCGGGATCAGTGCCACCTGGGTGACATCGTCGGGGACGCCCAAGATCGCTGCGGCGTCCGCTTCGCGCTCGAGGTGGTATGTGGTGAGCGTCGAACCCAGCCCGCGCGACCGAAGGGCGAGCTGGAAGTTCCAGATCGCTGGGAAGATGCCTCCGTAGAACACGGCCAGCGCGTCGTTCGCGCCCTTCGGCCGCCCGAGCATGCACGGGATGACGAAGACCGGAACCCGCTCGATGACGTCGACGAGGTGCTGCGCAGACGCGAGTGAGCGCTTGAAGCCCGGGCTGTCGGCGTGGGCGCCCGCGGCCTCGACCTTCCGGCGCAGGTACTCGTTGCCGACCTCGCGGAACAGGGCGCCGAGGGCATTTCTGGTGTCCTGATCCCGGACGACCAGCCAGCGCCAGGCCTGGGTGGTGCCGGCCGTCGGCGCCTGCACGGCGATTCGCAAGCACTCCAGGATGACCTCGAGCTCCACCGGCCGCTCGAGGTCGAGCTTGCGCCGTACCGCGCGGGTCGTGGTCAGCAGTTGATCGACGACAACGGTGTCCATCGCTACTCCTACGGCTTGATCACTACGCCGGACAGTGTGCCAGGCTGAGCGCGTGCTGTTCGAGAAGCGATTCTGGCCGGGCCTGGCCGACGGCTCCATCACCGTCACGTACCGCCGGTGGCACCGGCCCCTGGTGATCGCCGGCCGGTCGTATCGGAGTGCGGGACAGATCCTGGACGTAAGCTCGGTCAGTGAGGTCGACGAGGGGTCGATCAGCGACGCCGAGGCGATCGCCGCCGGTTATCCCGACGCCGCGTCGCTGAAGGCCGACCTGCGCGGCGAGGCCGACCGCCGGTTGTACCGGATCGAGTTCATGCGCTCCGACCGGCCCGACCCACGTGCCGAACTGGCCGCCGACACAGCTCTCGACGAACCTCAGCTCGCCGAGATCGATCGCCGGCTGGATCGGCTGGACCGGGCCAGCAAGTATGGACCGTGGACCCGGCAGACCCTGCGACTCATCGCCGATCATCCGGCCCGGCGAGCCGGTGATCTCGCCGAGATGGTTGGTCGCGAACGCGCGCCGTTCAAGCTGGACGTCCGCAAACTGAAGAACCTCGGGCTCACCGAGAGCCTCGAAGTGGGCTACCGGCTCTCGCCACGCGGGCGGGCCTATCTGGCCGCACGGCAGGACGGCGATCCGCAAACGATCAGGTGACGAAACGCGAACGTTTGGCATGGTCACATCCGCTGCTAACCACCTGATCGCTAGGCGTCCTCATGCCGAGACGCGATCAGGTGACCCGGGGCGGGCCGACGTGATCGTCCAGCCAGGCCTGTAGCGGTGCCATGTTTCGCCAGGCGGCGGCAACGCGGTCCGCGGCCTCGGCAGTCGTCAGCCAGCCCGGCGAGCCGAACGAGACCCAGGCGACCATTGCTTTGTGCCGCAGCAGGTCCAGCCGCGGGTGGTCGGCAGGGTAGTCGCGCGGCTTGGTCTTGAGCTGCTCGCCCCCCACCTCGTAACCGTCCGTCCGCAGTCTCGCGACGATCTTCTCCAGCGACTTGCCCAGCGCGTCTTGGTCGACCGCCTCCCGGTATCGGGATACCTGGTCCGAGCTCATCTGGTAGTAGCCGGTCGCCGCGAACAACCCGGCGGCGTCAACGTGGAAGTAGTGCGAGCCGACGGTCGCGCCCTGATGCTCCTTGTAGGGCCGCTTGTCGCGGGAGAACCGCAGGTCACGGTACGGGCGGAACAGGTACACGGCACCGAACTCGGGCGCAAGAACCTCGGCCAGCGCGGTTACCGGCCCCTTCACCGAAGCTTCGTAGACGTCCTTGTGCTGGTTCCAGTACGTCTTGGAGTTGTCCGCCTCGAGGCCTTCGTAGAAGTCGAGCGCAGCGATGGGGATGCCGGTGAATGTCACGACAGACCAGTATGCAGGCACCCGCCGCCGTGTCCACCGCGCCCCGAGGCCGTCACGACAGGTCGGTGTGCAGCCGCACCTGCCTGAGCCGCGCGGTGCCGTCGCCGGTCAGGTCGAGTTCGCGGCGTGCACCGTCAGGGGCCCAGCCGGCCGGTTCCAGGAACGCCCGCAGGGCGTCGTCCCGCACCACCACCCAGATACGGGCCTGCGTGAACCCGTCCGCCCGCAGGGTGTCGGCGGCCGCGGCGAGCAGGCGCGAGCCATGCCCGGCTCCGAAGGCCGCGGGGTCGATGTGGAATGCCACGATCTCGCCGTCGCGGGGCTCTGCGTCGGGATCCTCCGACGGGGCCGTGGCCGCGAATCCGGCGACGGTGTTGCGCTCGAGAGCCACGAGCACCCGGTGTTTCGCAGTGGGCGGAGCGGCGATAGCGGTCCGCCAATGCTCGGCGAACCCGCCGGCATCGATCTGCTCGAGCAGCTCGCCCGGCAGTACCTCCGCGTAGGTCTCGCGCCACGCCCTGGCCTGGATGGACCCGATGGCGACGGCATCGTCCGCCCACGCGACCCGCACGCTCCGGTCGGCGACGTCGTGCCCGGCGGACATTCGCCTCCCAAC
>Ga0256867_10000466_pt1 | contig 16079 bp, 13 predicted proteins | sample RVTome_15_FD_185939 | JGI IMG/M metagenome (GOLD analysis project Ga0256867, IMG submission 185939) | Soil microbial communities from uranium-contaminated site in the Upper Colorado River Basin, Wyoming, United States - RVT150D86 (HiSeq) ... | reverse complement strand
TGGTGGACGCCGTGCCCATCGTCATGCAGTGCCCGTGCGAGCGAGCGATGCCATCCACGGCCTCGTTCCAGTCCTCGTCGCTCAGCTTGCCGGCTCGCCGCTCGGCCCAATACTTCCAGCGGTCGGTGCCGGATCCGAGCGGCTCGCCGTGAAAGTTGCCGCGCAGCATGGGGCCCGCGGGCATGTAGATGAAGGGCAGCCCCATCGAGGTCGCCCCCATGATGAGCGCGGGCGTCGTCTTGTCGCAGCCGCCCATCAGAACCGCGCCGTCGACCGGATAAGAGCGCAGCAGCTCCTCCGTCTCCATCGCGAGGAAATTGCGGTAGAGCATCGTGCTCGGCTTCTGGAACGGCTCGGCGAGCGCGATGGCCGGCATCTCAAGGGGGAAGCCGCCCGCCTGCCATACGCCGCGCTTCACTTCCTCGGCCCGCGCGCGGAAATGCGCGTGGCAGGGATTGATGTCGCTCCAGGTGTTGATGATCCCGATGACGGGCTTGCCGAGAAATTCCTCGCGGCCGTAGCCCATCTGCAGCGTGCGCGAGTGGTGGCCGGTCGCGCGGAGATCGTTGCCGCCGTACCAGCGGTGGCTGCGCAAGTCTTCCGGGCGCATTCTGGAGCGTGCCATTGGCCGGTTCACGATTTGAGTTTCGGCGGCACGGGAGCGCACGTGCCCGAGATGCTTCCTATTCTAACCTCAAGGGATGTACTGCTTGCCGATCGCCGGTTTGCTCCGACCCATGCCGGGCAGCTCCCAGATGCCCGCCCCGCCAGGGTTCAAGTCGCCGTCGATGTTGGCGTCAATGACGCACGGCTTGCCGTTCGCGATGCCTGCGCGCACGGCATCGGCAAGATCGGCTGCACGGTCGACGCTCACCCCGGCGATGCCCGCGGCGCGCGCCATCGCGGCGAAATCGGGATTGTAGGGCTGGTGGGTGCCGGGGTGCCTGAAATCGGTGGCAAGCTCGCGCCCGCCAAGATAACCGCGCTGCAGGCCGCGGATCGACGCGTAAGCGTAGTTGTTCCAGATGAGGTAGACGACCGGTATGTCGTACTCGTAAGCAGTCCCCAGAACGTTCGCGTGCATCAGGAACGCGCCGTCCCCGACCACGGCGACGCAGGGCCGGCCGGGAGCGGCGAGCTTCGCGCCCAGCGCACCGGCCACGCCAAAGCCCATCGGGCCGAAGCCCATCGAGCCGATCAGGGAATCCGGGCGCTTCGGCTTGCAGAACTGGATGAGCCAGTTGTGGTGCACGCCAATGTCGCTCACGAGTATTGCATCCTCGGGGAGGACGCGGTCGATCTCGTGCGCGGCGCGCTGCGGGGCGATCGGCGTGGTGTCCGCCTTGAACCCGGGAGCGATGAAGTCCTCCCACTCCTTGCGATAGCCCGCGATGGCGTCGAGCCACGCGCCGCGCTCGGCGGGCATCTCCCCGCGCGCCAGGCGCGCGTCGATCTCGGCGAGCAGTTGCCGCAGGAAGGTGCGCACGTCCGCCATCAGGCCCAGCGCCACGGGATAGTTGCGCGCGATCTCGTCCGGATCGATATCGACGTGGATCAGCTTCGTCGGCGGGATGGTGAACGAGAAGCCCGGTATCCAGGAGCTCGACGTGCGGTCGTCGAACCGCACCCCGAGCGCAAGGAGCACGTCGGCCTGCCGCGCGGCGTGGTTCGCCTGATACGGCTCGTTGCGCGCCACCAGGCCGAGCGCCAGCGGATGCGTGCTGTCGATGGCGCCGATGCCGCTCGCGGACATGGCGACCGGGATCCGCAGTTTCTCCGCGAGCGCACGCAGTTCCTTGGTTGCGCCGCCATACCGGACGCCCTGCCCGACGAGGATGACCGGGCGCTGCGCTGACATCAGCATGTCGACCGCCCTGGAAACCCCTTCCGGGTCGGCGCCGCAGCGGCAGGAAATATTGGCGTTCCAATCCTCGGGCCGGGGCGTTTCCTCGGGAATCGGTTCGTTGAACATGTCAAACGGCACGTCGAGCACCACGGGACCGGGGCGGCCCGTCACCATCGTTTTCCACGCCTGGCGCACGAAGACGGGCAGTTGCGCAGCGGTCGTGGGCTGGAATACCCGCTTGCAGTAGGCGCGCACCGTCGACGGGAAATCCGCTTGATAGTGCCGGTAGGTTTCCTGGAACGCGCCGCGGTTGAACTCGCTGGTCGGAACGTTGCCCGTTACCGCGTAGAACGGCACGGAGTCGAAAAAGGCGTTGGCAGGCTGATCGGCAGATTCGCCGAACCGGGGCCGCAAGAGGTAAACGTTGCCGTCGGCTGGCCCGATACGCGGTAATACACGTCGGCCATGAAACCGGCGACGCTTTCGTGATGCACGGATACCGTCTTGATCTCACCGGCGCGCGCATGCAGCGCGTCGATAAACCCGATGTTGCCGTGGCCGCACAGCCCGAAGGCGTACGGCACTTTCTCCCGGATCAGGTAATCGACGATGACGCCCGCTCCGTCGGGGGCGGTCTTTCCGGTGGAACCACGAGAACCCGGCGCGGGTTTGCTCGGCACATTCATTGAAGTTCTCCTTCTACGCTATTCCTAAGTAAACGCGACGGGAATCTAGCCGCAGATAAACGCGGATAACAAATAGAATCCAGATCTCCAAGGACGCCAAACGAAGTTCCTAAATCAAGCGAAGTATTTTCCGTTTACTGTTCACCGTTCACTGTTCACTGCTTTTTGAGCCGCCGATGGACGCCGACGCACGCCGATATTACTGATTAGGCGGGCTGCAAAATTCCTGGCATTTCGTCGTAGGTCCGCCCGTTAAGTTCGCGGCCGGTCATGTCCTTGCGAACACCGCCCCACTGCTTGAAGAAAAACGGTACGCGGGCGGCGCGGCATTGACGGAAGATTGATATCACCCACTCTTTGCGCATTGGTCGTGCGCTTGGTCCGGATTCGCCGCCCACGATAACCCACTGGATTCCGTGAAGCGGTAGCGCGTCTAGCGGGCCGATCAGTGGTTCAAGTGACAGGAACCGCACCGCGGCGGGCACGCCCTGCAAGTGGTGTACGCGGTCGAGGACGCGAGCATCCTCTACGCTCACCCCCATCCAGACATTTTTCGGCCACGGAAGCTGCGCGGCAAACTCGTCAAGTCGCTCGCTACGCTTGGTAAGCACCTGGAAAGTGTGGTGCGGGCAGTCTCTCATCGTTGCAAATACCCGCTGGATGTACGCAAGCGGGATATCGTCGTGAAAAAGATCACTCATGGAGTTCACGAACACGACGCGAGGCTGCCTCCAGCCTCTGGGAATATCTAATAGATCGGGATGCAACGTCACCTGGAATCCATTTCGATAACGGTCGCTACCCATGGCCACTAGGCGCTTCGCCATGCGTTCCGCATAGCAATGCTTGCAACCTTGGCTAACCTTGGTGCATCCGGTCACCGGGTTCCAAGTCATCTCAGTCCATTCAATGTTTGAGCGTGTAGCCATGACTGAATAGTTCTAACCGTAAGCCTTAACGAGACTTGCGACCTGCTAGGTAGCCAGCAATTCGCACAGCGGTAGCGGCCCCTTTCGGATTGCCGGCCGCAAAGCATAGCGCATACATAGGCGAACGCTTCGAGTTTTCGAGAATGAGCGGTCGGTCGACGACTTTCTGGAAAATCGACTTCAGCCGCTCTAGAAAGAACTCCAAGATATCATTTACTCCAGCGATCTTTGTCACGGAGTCATCCTCATCTCCGAAGAGAGTCAAGTTTGTTCCCTGACGATAGAACCGCGTGCGCCACTCGTCAGTGCCAAACAACCTCGTGAGCCGTTCCGCCCATAGCCCTTCCGGAGCTGCTTCATTCGGCAGGATACGGCTCGCGCCGATGCCCAAGGGAAACAATATCCAAAGGTCTATTGCTTTAGTCTCTGCGATTGCCTTGATGGTTTCCCACTCAACATTCATGCCATAGGGATCAAGGAAAACCACAGCTCGTTGACCACGCCAATCTTGCGTCCGACACCATTTCGGCAACCAGTGATTCGCATTCTCACGTTCGACAGAGCATCGACTGGTTAAATCTGAAAAGTCCTGCTCAATAAGTTCGTTTAGCGCACTAGCGTGTTTCACCTTGTTGTCTATGAAGATGTACTGGTGAAACTTATTGTCCAGAGACAGAGCAACTCTAACGCTGCCTTCTTGATAGTAGCGAATATCTTCGTCATAGCCGAATAGCTGCGACTGCCGTATATCCTCATTGGCGTCGCGATCTCCCGTCCCGGCAAAGGCATCAACGTAAAGTGTCTTAAGCTTTTTTGCATTGGGATTCGTCGTGAAGATCTGCTGGTACTGAACGAGGTACTCACGCAACGCTGCTAGCTTTCGCTCCGTCCATGATCCTCCAAACCGGTGCGTCGCCACGTCAATTACTTACGACGGATCAACCAATAGCGGCATCCAGCTGCCCACGCACATCGCGTCCCTGCTCGCTCTCGAACGCCATCAGGAAAAGACATTTTCCGTCGCTTTTCGACGCCCATAGCCGTCCGACCTGATCTTTCTCGATCTCGGCCGGTAGAGTACGCAGGTGCTCGCCCTTGTACTCGACCACTAAGATGCGCCCATCCGTCAATTCGCAGACGAAATCGGGGAAGAACTTGCCGCGCGAAGTCGGCAGCCAGAATGCGCCCGGCACATCGCGTTCGAGGTTACGCACCCAATGCCTCACTTTAGGATGGCCGTCGATGGCGACAGCACACTTGAATTCCTCCGTCCCATCTTCCAGCTTAGCCACCACTGGATAGTAGTGACGGTCAAAGCGCCATTTGCCCCGATAGCGGTCGGTGGCGGACACCGCGTAATTTCCCGGCAGGAATGCGAAGCTTTTCTTGAGGTCGGCTGTAACGTCCCACCCGCCGTCCAGGATAAGCTGCTTGAACTGTCGCTCCGCTGCAGTAGCACGTAACTCCTCTATGCGCGAATCGATCCGCTTGGCAAGTTGAAAGCGCGCCCGCGCGAGTGTTGCCAACGGAACGTGCTGCTCATTGATGAGGTGCAAAACGATCGCTTTGAGATAGGCTCGAAGCTGCGCCTGGGCAATGTCCGGCTGCCGTGTCTCGCGGTCGAGCCAGCGCACCAAGTCATTTTCCGTGATGCTTGTATCCAGCTTGCCAAGCGCGAGCTGTCCAGCATCGGCTTGCCCGACTTTTACCTTGGCGCCGTCAAGATACACCTCGAAAGCATGCGCCTGCTCCACAATCTGGAACCCAGGCAATGAAACCTTGTCAGCGAGCAAATCAAGACCGGCTTCTTCCAGTACCGCCGCACGCTCGACCAGTTCCAATTCTCCTTGGCTGCGATAACAAAGATAAGGAACATCGCGGAACTTGATTCCGCGCGAAACCGGCGCCAATTGCGCTGCGACTACCGCGTTGTGCCGGATGATTTCCCGTTCCGTTTCTTCCTTCTTCGCGGCGCCACGCTGAGCAGCCTTCAGTCGTTCGGCAAGCGACTCGCTCACGTGACCAGCTACGACTACCCGCGAGCCCCTGTCGGTGGCCTCGACGCGCACGTTATCCATCGCGGGCAGGTCGATCTTGCCCGGCACTTCCACCGCTAGTTCCGGCAACGCCGGCGCCTTGAACAAGGGCCCGTCATCCATGCCCGGCAACGGGACCTGTGGAGCGATCATCGAGGCCACATCGAGCGCCTCGAAACCCATGTTCTGGATCAGTCGATCTGCCAGCGCATTCGCAGCCTCCCCAAATTTCGGCTCAGAAACGTGCGCGTACGCCTTGTTAAGCGCTTCCTGCGTACGACGTATGGCGTACGGCATGCGCAGTACGCGGCCCAGCAGTTGCTCAACCGCCGTTGCCGAGCGTACTGGCTGCACCGAACACAGCACGTAGGCAAACGGACAGTCCCAGCCCTCGCGCAACGCCTGTACCGTAATGATGTAGCGGATGGGGCATTTTTGATCGAACAAATCCACGTCTTCCAGTCCGCGCGTCTGACCGGTGGCGACTGCGATCTGTTCCTCGGGGATGTGCAATTCTTCGATCAAGTGCTTGCGCAGCGTCTCGACGTTCATGTGCTCGCCCACGTTCTGCGCCTGGAACAACACGATCGGGCGAATGTAGTCCGCCTCCTTCTGCGCTTCGGCTTCGAGCTTGCGCTGCGTTTGCACGGCATCGAATATCGCAGCCTCGGGTCCTTGTGGATGCTCCATCAGCACGATCGGCAACTTGATCATGTCCTCGGCCTGCAACTCCTGCGCCGAGACGTGATAGAGCACGTTGGTGTGCTTCGGAATCGGGGTCGCCGTTAATTCCAAGATCACGGCGGGATTGAGCCGCTTCAGGGCTTCGAAGCTGCGCTCGGTCTTCGTGTTGTGCGCCTCGTCCACGATGACGAGGAGCTGCTGCAGCGCCAGCCAGTTCGCCAGCGAATACTTAGGCTTGCCGACATAGCCCTTAAGCGGAGAGTTTGGGTCTGCCGCCTCCTGCTCGGTCACAACCGCGTCGGGAAGCTCGCGCAGCACGGAAAGCTCGCGCTCCGACCTGCCTTTGAAATGAGGCTCGAACGCTTCGTTAAATGCGTAGACATTCCGCAAACCGGTTTCCTCGATGCGGAACGACTGGATCGTGGCGACCACAACTACAGCCTGCTTGCCCCAATCATGCGGGGAGATCGTGGCAACTCTTTCGAGCTCGCATATCTGAAAGCGCTGGCCATACGCTTCCTCCAGTGCCTCGCGGTACGGATGCCCCGGGGTTTGCAGTGCGTTCAGCGTTTGGCTGCGTATCGTGTCTGAGGGCGTAAGCCATAGTGCTGCCGGAGCGTCGTTGTCTTGCCACTCCTTCGCCATGCGCACGACGGCGTATGAGGCAAGCAGCGTTTTGCCGCCACCAGTGGGAATACGCAGGCATACGCACGGCACATTCCCAAACGGCTCGGCGCGATAGCCGTAACCGCTTTCCTCGAATGCCGCCTTCGCACCATGAATTCGTGCGGCGCGCAGATACGCTGTGAGCACTTCAAGCGCGGCGCGCTGGTAGGCCTTGAGCGTCAGCATCGGCCGTGCTCGCTATCGAGCCCTCACGTCGTACGGGATGTGCTTGAAGGTAATACCCGCCGCTTCCAGCCGAGCGTTGCCCAGCCGGCTGCTTTCACCGTAGATCACCTTCGGCCCACGGTGCGGGAATTTCTTGTTGATCGCATTCAGCACCGAACCGGTCAACACATTCCCTCCATCGGGCCGCTTGTCGCCGAGGATGCCATTAAAGAGCAGGTAGTAGGCGGTGCCACCATGAACACCCAGCAACGGACTTTTAAACCGCTGGCTCGCAGCGAGCCCTGTTTCCTGCAGCCAGATGAAACTTGCCAGGGTCGCGAAGCGCACCTTGGGATTGATCGCGCCGGCTTCATCAAATACCGTCTCGCCCAAGCGCAGGAACTGGAAGCCACCGCCACCTTTCCATCCTACGGCTTCCGAGATGCCGCCTCGCTCGCCTTCGATCACTTTCTGCAAGCGCGGCAAGCAGTGTGTCACCGCGTGATCGCCCATTTCGATGCCTATGTAGCGACGATTCATTTTGTGCGCTACAGCAGCCGTAGTGCCCGAGCCGAGAAAACTGTCAAATACCAAATCGCCTTGCCGTGAAGAGATTTCAAATACGCGACGAATCAAGCGCTCAGGCTTAGGGGTTATGAATACCTCGTTCTCATCTCGCGGCTCATTGCCCTGTTGCGACGCGAATAGCTCTTTTATTTCATCTTTTGCCTCGGCATTCTGTCCAGCGTCTTCATAGTACCAAATGGTCCCTGGCACAACGCCCTGCTTCACCTCTGACAGAAAAATCTTCTTTCGCGGGGCATTCTGACCATTCTTCCCCCACCAGACACGATTATCCGCATCAAGCGACTTGAAGCTTTCTTCCGATATTGTCCAGTAACGTCCCGGAGGCGGATGAAATTCTTTTCCAGAGGGACTTCGCACGCCATAGCTGCCTTTACTGTAGAAATTCCGGGCATGCACTGCACTGTCCAGCCATGGGCCACGAGGGTCATCATCCGGATTCTTAAAACCTTTGTTTTGCTTTTCTCCACGCGGCAATGGGAGCACTTCCACATCGTCAATGTTTCTTGCGTAGACAAGAATGAAATCGTGCATTTCAGAAAAGTGTTTCGCCGTATTCTTGAGCGTATAGACCTTTTCCCAGCAGACTGTTGTGAGAAAGTTCTTACGCCCGAACACCTCATCCATCAATACTTTGAGGTAGTGGCCTTCGTTGTCGTCGATGGACACCCAGATGCATCCATCCTCCGAGAGCAACTCCCGCAGCAAAACCAGTCGTGGATACACCATTGCCAACCACTGACTGTGCTCCAGGTTATCGTCGTAATGCTCGAACGCGCTCTTGGTGTTGTACGGCGGATCTATGTAGATGCACTTCACCCGCCCGCGGTAAAAAGGCAACAGTGCCTTGAGCGCTTCGAGGTTGTCGCCCTGGATGAGCAGATTTCCGGCCGCTGGATCGCCGTGCGTGCTCACGTGCTCAAGCAAGCGGTACAGCACCCCGTCGGCGCGCCGCATCGCTTGCTCGCGATCCAGCCAGTCAAGGGTTGGCATCTGTCAGTTCAATTTTTATAGTCTTCGAGCAGGACGCGCACCTTCAACCACGGTCGTTATTCCTTCCCGATCCAAGTCAGTTCGAGTTTCTGCTGGCGCGCCATGATTACGGTGTAACTCCCTGAGGTGCGACCACGGGCGAACCCGCCTTATGCCTCGCCCGGATATCCCTGACGAGCTTCTCGGAGGCTGCGAGGTCCTTGGCCAGTTCTGCCGGATCGGGGACAACGGCGTGCTTCCCTGGAGCCGGGTCATGGGCGTCTGTAACGGTGTGACAGCGCTGAATGAGCCGTCGCGCTTCATCGCATTCGGTTCCCGGTATTCCGACAAGTTTGTCTATTCTGCCGGCGACGACTTGGGTCTCGAAACGAGACACGACTCCCGCCAAAAGTTCTTTCTCTACAATTCGTTCCAAAGTTGCTCGCAAGCGCGTATATGCGTGGCGCATCGCCTGGACGTTCGCGTCGTTCGGATGCGGATTCCAAGTCGCGGCGATGTTCTTCTGCTCCTTCGTCAATTCCTGCAATCGCTCCAATGCCGGCTTACAGTCCCATGGAAGCCCTTGCACGTATTTTCCAGGTGCACCATCTCGCCACTCGAGCGAGAGGACATGTGGCGTTTTCGAAGTCTTCTCTGAGTGCGCAAGAGGGTCATTCAGAAAGACCACATCGTGCGTGAACACGATGACTTGCCTTTTTGTCGCTTCCTCCACCAACCGCATCGCGATTTTCTCCCGGTGCCAGTGATCGAGTGAAGAAACCGGATCGTCGAATACAAGGGCCGATTGGTGCGACGCTTGTGAGAGCTCCGCGAGAAATGCGGCAAGCGCGACGCAGCGCTTCTCGCCTTCGCTGGCGATCTCGACCACCTTGTAGTGTGACGCGGAAGTAAGTCGAAGACCAAACTTCGTTTCGCCCTTCTTGCCTTGGATTGGTTCTAACCGCACGTCTATAGTGCTAATGGCAAGCGCTTATATCTCCATTCTGAACCGCTCACGAAACGCGTCTGTTACGAACTGGCTCGTCAGCTCGGAGTTCTTTGCTGTTATGGCGTTCGTAATAGTATCTTTCTGGCAATCATTCAATTTTCCGACGCGCTTGTACCGCTCGATCTGAGCCAACACGTCTGCCTTTACACCCGCTAACCACTCGCGCGCCTCCAACTCGCTGCGCTCAGCAAGTAACTTCTTTCGCGTTAGTGGATCTTGCGCGGATTCTTCGGTCTTAGCGCGATCCAACAAAGCCGCAGCCCGGCCCCTGATTGACGGCTCGGGCGAAGCCGGCACGATGGCCGGCGCCTTCCAAGTACGTGCTGCAGCGTTACTCTTGAGTACCTCTAGCACCTCGTCGGCGCTCTTCACAAAAACGTCAATAGCGGTTCGCTGGTCTGTCGGCATTTCCCCTAAATCCGCGTCGAGCTTTACCAGTTCCGGAGCGAGAGGGACGAGCCGTCCAAGCGCTTCCACCGTGATCATCAGACGTTTGGAAGCCTCGGCAGCCAGTTGCTGGCTCTTGTCTTTACAGAAAGTATCAAACGCCTTGAACCGGCTATTGGCTGCCGCATCAAGGTCCTGTTGACACAGGACGCATTGAGCGAATTCGCCGGTGAATGGAAACGGTTGGTCTTTATAGGCAATCAATTCTGAGAATTGCTGCGCGGCGTCCCACATCGCACGCCAGAGGTCATTACCGGTACCCAATAGATAAGACGATTTGAAGCTGCCGGAAGCAAACACTTTAGCCGCTTCGCTGGTTTTCTTTGCCTGGTCAATCAGTGCTCGAATCGTCTCGATTTTCTCGCCAGTAAGCGCCCCCGCCGCCACGGCAACCTTTTCTGTAAAACCTTCAAGGCGGGCAGCCGCCGCGCGGGTTTCCTTTGCCTTCTGTACGGGATCAGACTTTAGTGCTTCACGAAGGTCATTGAGGCGTTTCGTCTGCGGGCCATCCAACCCGCATCGAGCCTCTACGGCGGCTGGCTTCGTTGTAGCTGACAAGCTTGTTACCAACTGCCCCACTTGCGTCGTGGCGTCGTACTTCCAGTTCGCTTCCACACCCGCAATTGAGGCACGAATTGCCTCGATGTCTTTTTGGATGAGACCGCGGATCGCGTCACATGCGTTTGCCAGCTTCGGAAGCACATCCAGCCCGTACGGCGTGAATGATGCCGCACCATCTTCGCTTAGATAATGATCAGCACATGCCGCATCAAAAGCGAATACGTTAGCCAGTCGCGGGTCCGACACAATACCATCCGTCCATGCAACAGGAACATCTACTCCCCCCACGCGGAATACGAGGGCGGCCGATGCTTTCGCGAGAGTTGGCGGAGCAAATACGTTGGCCCGGATAACGGGCGGCGCACCCCGTGCGCGACACGCCTTCTTAATGACCCGTGCGTAGCCAGATTTTCCAGTACCGCTGTTTCCATATACGATCGTCAATCCGGGTACGGCACCGAAGGGGATGATCTCGCCAGAGGGCAGTCGATCAACGTTTTTCAGATCTCCGATTGAAACAAGAGAGACTGATCCCAGAGAGCCGGGGGCCGACGGCAAATGCGTGCCCGCCAGAGGTGCAGCTACGACTGCGGGCTCCTTGCTAGCATCCGCTCCGTGTTTCACATGGCAGATACGATCCAGCTCCTTCAGATCAGTTTCGTTAATCCCGCCTTTCACAACAATCCGCCTTAGTGCGTCGCGCTGCCAATCCGGGCGATTGGCTGCCCACTTTAGAATCTCGTGTAATGCAGACGCTGGTGTAGCTGGTTTTGGGGATTGCATATAGATCACTCCAGTAGACGAGAACTCCTCAAGATCCCTTCTCATTGAAGCCTATCGCTTTCATTTCGAGCCCCTCGATTTCTTGAAGCGTCTTGCCAGCGATACCCTGCAGATCTCCATACATACCGACTGTCGCCTGCATCACACGCTCGATCTGTTCTTCGCGCTTTGCCCACTGTTTCGTGATCGATTTCTTCTCGCGATCAAGATCTTCTTGCATCGAAGAGAAGGCTTCGACGATAGCCTGCACCCGCTGCCGGAAACGCGGGCCGGTGAGGTATTGGTAGACCATTTCCGTCTTTGATTGCTGCCCTTCACTTGCCTGGCGTGCAATTGCAAGCTCGATGAGGGACTGCCGGAGAGTCGTTGCGACTGGGATAGCCACACGCGGGTGCGCGACCCATACGTGGTCAATCAGGTCGAACGATTCCACTCCTTTCGGCAACGCCTGGCTGACGAGTATCGCAATCTCGGCCTTCGCTGCACGTTGATCTTCGCGAAGCTTGACCAGCCAGCCATCGCTCCAGTTCTTGGTCCGCTTGGATTCCCAAAGGATGGTGCCGCAAGCCTGCCCGAGCGGCCCCACAACTCGATGCAGCACGTCGCCACCATATTCGCCCTTCGGGACTGGCTCAATCGCGTCGAGCGGAAACTTCGCGCCAAGTAATGATTCGAGTTGCAGTTCCTGCACCTCCCCCTGAAGCTGCTGTGATCCCTGCTCTGCCTTACGTTTGAGATCTTCAATCTGCTTCTGCATCGAGGCGATGATCTGTTCCTTTTCTGCCACTTTCAGTCTTTGCTGTTCCTCGACTTCCTTACGCGCTTGCTCGCGCGTGGCGGTAAGCCCCTCCTGTACCCGCTTCTCCACAGTCAGTTCCAGTTCACGCTTGGCATCATCAAGCTCACGCTGTTTGCGGAGAAGATCAGCTTGTGCCTTCTGAGCCTCAGCGAGTTTCTCGTTACGCTGTTTGAGAACCTCTTGAAGTTCGGAGACTTCTTTGGCTTTCTGCTCCAAGTCGTTCGCCGCAGCGAGTTTGGCTTTCTTGGATTCCTCGGAGACAATCTTCGCGCGCTCCTGCTTAACCTTCTCAGCAACCTGGTCGTCGAGAGCATCCTTTGCCTTTGAAAGCGCCTCCTCACGCTTGGCAATATCAATATTCTGCTTTGCCAAGCGCCTCTCGTAATCGCGACGAGTTGACTCAATCAGTGGCGCCGCGAGCGACTCGGTGAGCTTGATCTCGGTCTTGCAGTTCGGACAAGTAATCGTCGGTTCTGTCATAGGCTTTCCCCGCGTATCCAAAATCACTACCGTTTCAACGCCCGCAAGTACGTCACCAATTCATGAACCCTCGTCGCCGGATTTCCTGATCCCGTGTCCTGGTTGTGTTTGGCCAGCCGGTTACCGTTGATCACAGCGTTGTCCACGCGCGGCTGGAGCTGTTCGTATAAATTCGCCAGCGCCTTCTGATATCCCGGCATATGCCCCCGAATCACACGAACTACATTGTCACAGGCTGATCTGCCACCAGAAGTCGCGAACGGTGCGGTTGAATAGTCAAAGTGCAGCAGGACCCAGATTTCGAAGCACGGCACTGAATTAATGGCAACGACCTTTCCCTTCTTCCCGAGCGAGGAATTTCCCACGAGGTCAAGCGCCTGTTGGTAGTTCATATGTCCGTTCCGGTCGAATACGCAGAACACCCGGTCATAACCCCCTTTCTGACGTTCGCGCAGAGCATGCTTCACGATACTGACCGGGTCGCTACCTTCGCCTGAAACAACCTTAATGTTCGCGCCGCTGATGCGATAGGCCCTTTTTAGCCCCTCAAAGTACCCGGGTTCCGTCTTTTCCCCCTCGCACACGATCAGCACTACGTCGTACGGCTCTCGAATCGCCTCCTTTCTACGGTAGGTGTTTGACGAACGCGATTTGCGCCTCGCCATCAGAGTTTGAGCTCGCCGATGAACGGCAGCGCTCCATAGCGTCCGCGGAGGTAGCCCTTTTCGAGCGCCTCGTCCTTGCGAGGACTGAAATCAGACAGCGGGTAGAGCTTCGAAGCACTCTTCTTGTCTTTCTCGATAAACCAGACCTGGTCGCGGCGAAAGATGTCAGAGTCAAGAAGCGAAGTGTCGTGAGTTGTGAATATGAGCTGCGCGTTCTTAGGGTTAGTGGTCCCGCCATGAAACAGTCGGATCAGGAACCGGGTCATCAGCGGGTGCAGGCTGGTATCAAGCTCATCGTAGAGAAGTACTTCCCCGTTCTTAAGCACATTCAGCCATGCGCCGGCAGATTGAAACAGAATCTGCGTGCCGCTGGATTCCTCGCCGATATCCAACGGTACCGGTTCCCCGTCATCAATCGCCTTGTGAATTGACGTAACCCGCGCGGCTGTAGAAACCTGGGTTGCTGGTAGCGGTTCACGCACGACGTTCCCTTCCACCACCAACACCGGGGCTACCGGTTCCTTTCGCAAAGACAGATCGTCGATCCCAAGGTCCGCTGCGTGAGCGAACTGAAGCAATCTTTGTTTGCCATCCGGCTGCTCAAGCAACTGGATAGTCAGTAACGCATTAAACTGCGATCCCCCCATCCCGATCACTACGAGCTTCTTCTCGAACCACTGAAATACCGGACGCAGCTGCTCACTGTTCAACTGGATTGCAGTGGACAGAAAGAGCGCATTGTCCCGGGTTGCGTCGCGCCACACGCGCGGATTGCCTTTCAGCTTCGTGCTGAAATGCCACTCGTACTGCTTCTTTCCAGCGTGATAGGTCCGTTCAAACCAGTTCTGCGGCCGCCCGTGGGGATACGCAATCAGCCACTCCTTGTGAGTCCTTTCCGCGTCAAAGGAAAAGCCGTATTCGTACCGCACCCCTTCATCGGAGTCGGCGAAGGCTACCTCGAATTCGGTAGGCTGATTCTTTGTCGCCTTGCTCAGCTTAAATGGGGTATGAGCGATCCGCCCTCCTGCCTGCGAGGCGATTGCCGATGTCTTCACGAACGCTTGCATGAATTGCAGCGCTCGCAGCAGGTTGGTCTTGCCGGCCGCGTTCGCGCCGTAGACGACCGCAGTCCGCAGTAGTCTTGGGAACCCTGGGAGCTTTGACTCGAACGTGTTTTCGGCAACCAACTCCTTCCCCGAGCCCGCGACCAGTGACAGCGTCTGGGTCTCGTTAATGGAACGAAAGTTGGTTACCCGGAACTCGATGAGCATAACGTGGCCTGAATATGAATTTCAGGCCATATTATGCAGAAAAGTCACAAAAAACGCCATAAGATTGTTTATTATTGATTTTCCAGTCTATTTTCTGCAAACCACCCGGGCTGTCTCAGTAGTCTTGCGGGGGTAGGCAACGGGGATTTATATCGACTCAGAGTCAGATTCTTCACTGAATGGGCAGGCTTGGATTGCCGAAACCGCCAAAGCAGTCCAGCAGCCGGTATGGAACCCTAATTGACCGCTTCCTCAGCGGCCTTGCGGTTCCCCCGGTCGAGCGTCGGCACTGTTTCTGACTCTACTTGCCTGCGTTCCGTTCGGCTTCAGCGGCTTTGTAGAACGACAGGATTCTCGGCGGCGTAAAACGCGATTCTACGAGCCCCTTGCAGACGCGGGCAAAGATTTCTTCCACCAGCATGGCCTTCGGAACCAAGAGGCCTTTCTTGACCCCGTTGACTATGCTTTGCGACGGTTCGATGCGCGATCGAGCGTAGTGAACGTAGCTCTTGTGCCGGATAAACGCGTGGTCGCCCGCGTAAAGCTCGCACGCGGGATCGTGGTGTGAGTCAGGGTTGATGCTGTAGACGCCGACGAGCAGCGAATGCTTATCGTCGAAATCGAGGACTTGTGCGGGGTCCGTCAGTACGATGAAGAGGTGCTTGCGGTCGGGATCGTGTGCCGCTCCGGTCGGTATCAGCAGCGTCGCCCGCCGGAAGGGCACAAACAGACTCATAGTGTCGCGAAAATTCTATCTACCCTATGTTCCTGTTCGATCCTTGCGGCGAGTTTTTTCGCCTCAGCCGGGCCACGTCCGAGCGCTTTGAAGATGTCTACGTAATCGATTGGTTTGGATGACCCCTCAGGATCCGTCCATTCCGGACAATAGCGATGCGTGTAATCCCTGAGTTTCCACTGGTCCATCCTGCCGAACTTGCCGTGGATGGCGTCGAGGACGTCGAGATCGGCATCGCTTAACTCATCGAGCGCGTCGCGAGACGCCTTCCGCCGCAGCGATACTTCGTAACCCGCCTTGTCTGCAATCCAGTGATCCCATCCCCGCTCCTGCGGCCTGACCGCACCGTTGATGAGGTTGAGCGTCTGCGAGAGCACCGGGCCATGATCCATGGACACGTACTGGTCCCCCGAAATGGGCTCTCCGTGACGCTTCATGGATTCGCGGTCCGCAAGATAGAGAAGCTTTATCAGCTTCAAGTAATTCATGCGGCCCCTTCCGCGGTCTAGAAGGCGGGCCGCCATCTGGGCGACTTTACGCTGGTTAAACATCGTCCTCTCGCCCTCGCAATTCCAAGGCCTGCGGCTTACTCATACAAGTAACGGCCTTGGACCGAGGAAGTGTACCGCAGTTCTAGAGCCTGTTATGGACTTGTACTTTGATGCGTAATCTGGCACATAGTGGGGATGAAAAAGTCCCCACGGAAGTACAAACCCTACCCGAGTGACGTAAGCGACGAAGAATGGTCATTTGTGGTGC
>Ga0256867_10000465_pt1 | contig 16084 bp, 17 predicted proteins | sample RVTome_15_FD_185939 | JGI IMG/M metagenome (GOLD analysis project Ga0256867, IMG submission 185939) | Soil microbial communities from uranium-contaminated site in the Upper Colorado River Basin, Wyoming, United States - RVT150D86 (HiSeq) ... | reverse complement strand
GCGGGTGTCTTCATCTGCAACCCTCCTCGAAAGCTCTCCACCACTCCGGAGAGCGCAACCTCGCCGGCGCCCTGGAGCTGTTGCACCAGGTACCCCTGGTTGAACCAGACAGCCTTGATTCGAGCCGAGTCGTCCTCGATGACCGCCTCGATGATGTGCAGATTGCGTCGGGGCCGGCGATCCTGCACCGAGCGCACCGACCCGATGATCGTCACCTCCTGCCCGATGGGAACCGAGGCAATCGGTGACTTCTGCGACCGATCGATGTACCGGCGCGGGACATGGTGGAGCAGGTCGGCCACGGTTCGGATCCCTGCCTTCTCGAGACTCTCGGAGCGCTTACCGCCAAGACCCTTCACCTGGCCGACCGCGACCGCGGCGAGACGGCTGAGTGATGCCACGTCTCTTACGGTACCTCCCGAGTGGGACTTGCCCGACCCACTCGCTAACATCTCTCCCGGTCTACGGGATCCCCGTACGCTCACTGAACGCTCCAGGAGTATTCAACATGTCTTATCGCTGCGAAGTCTGCGGGAAAGAGCCGAGTTACGGCAAGACCGTCAGCTTCTCACACAAGCGAAACAACCGCCGCTGGCTGCCCAACATCCAGCGGATCCGGGTCAAGCACGGCTCCAACACACGGCGAGCCCGTGTCTGCACCTCTTGCATCCGGGCGGGGAAGATCGTCAAGGCCTAGTCTCCCCCAGATGGACCAGGGTGTTGTCAAGACCTACGACCCGGTTACCGGGGTGGGGATCGTCGTGCGCGACGCAGACCGCTCCGAGGTCTACCTCCGCCCGGGGTCCCTGCAGGGCTCGGTCTTCCGCTCGCTCCGTCAGGGTCAGCGCATCATCTTCGACGCCGTCGACGAGGACGGCCGCTCTTTCATCAGCTCCGTCCGTCTCGGTCAAGACGGGTACTAGCCGGCTCGCGATCGCCCCCGGTCGACGGGGGATGGATTCCCAGGGCCGGGGCACCGGCAACCGAGGTTCCACTAGTGTCGCCCACCTACCTGAGCGATAGGAGGCTCACTTGGTCCAGGCTTATGTCCTGATCCAGACGGAGGTCGGAAAGGCCGCCGTCGTTGCAGAGGAAGTCCGCGAGATCCCGGGCGTCGACAGCGCCGACGATGTCACCGGCCCCTACGACGTCATCGTCAGGGCGAGCAGCGAAGACGTCGACTCCCTGGGCAAACTCGTCGTCGCCCGCATCCAGGCGGTCGATGGCATCACCAGGACCCTCACCTGCCCGGTAGTCCACCTGTAGACCACTAGCCCAATTTCGAGGCAATGGTCCCGGCGCTCCGCAGCGCCGTCCCATCGCTGCCCGCAGTGGAGAAGACGCGGGTCGGCCCCGATGCCGCCTCGGCGAGCATGTCGCGAAACAGTCGGGCACGGTCGACGGGAGGGTCGATCCAGAGGTAGACGGCCATCGACCCAGGGATGGTGTTGACCTCGTTGACGAAGAGCTCGTCGTCTTTCTCCAGGAAGTCGATACGAGTGATGCCCCGCAGACTCGCCACCTCCGTCACCCGACGTGACAGATCGTGAATCCCCGTCGCCGTTGCCTCACGCATGCTTGCCGGCAGCTCCCGCCCGCCACTCACCTCCCCACCCCATGCGAGATACTTCTGGTCGTAGCTGTATATGCCTTCAGCGGAACGGGCCGGGGCCTCGACGGCTGACATCTCCCATTGGGGATAGGTCCGTACCGCCACCTGCAGGTCACGACTGCCGCCCAGGAAAGGCTCGACCACCGCTCCCTGATCGAAGAAGCGCGAAGACGACTTGAGGGCGAGGACGGTCGCCCAATCTTCGGCCACCTCGATGCCGATCGAGGATCCTCCGAAGCGTGGCTTCACGATGTAGGGCCCTTCGAACCGGGGCGAAGGCTCTCCGCCGGTCGCCACCAACGAGCGAGGCAGCGTCGGCAACCCCGCCGACGCCATCGCCGAGCCGAAGGCCAGCTTGTCCATCCCCAGCGCCGACGCGGCCTGTCCGGGGCCGGTGTAACGGAGACCGGCCAGGTCGAGCAGCCCTTGGAGGGTGCCGTCCTCGCCGGGGCCGCCATGGCAGGCGATGAGCACGGAGTCGATGGCCATGGGCTTCCTCTTGCTCACGAAGCCCAGTCCGGGGGAGGCAACGAACGAGATCTCTCTCGACTTGCGGGGAACTCCTTCGACGAAGTCGCCGGCCTCCAGCCCAGGGTCAACGGAATACCATTCCCCCGACTTCGACCAGTAGACCGACTCGATGTCTTCCAGGGCCCGCGCCACCTGGAGCCCGGTCAGGACCGAGATGTCGTGCTCATCCGAGGGGCCGCCAAAGACGACTGCTGATCTGGTCATTTGCTCATGGATAGTGGTCGGGGAGGTCGTTCTCGTAGAGGACTGCGTCGCCAGGGCCGAGGTTGGCCTTCACCCAGGCGACTGCCTCATCCCGCGTTGCGACGACGGTAACCGAAGCCTGCTTGTTCGCGGAGCCGTCGAGCAGCGCCTTTCTGTTGGTCCTTCCCACCACAACGAGATGATCCGCCCCACGAGCGGCCTCCTCGGCGAACCGACGGTTCTCCTCGTATTGGAGATGACCGAGCTCGACCATGCCCGGGGTGATGACAGCGGTCGTTCCCCCCTCGGCGACACCGGCGAGTGTGGCCAGCGCCGAGTGGGCGCCGGCCGGGTTGGAATTGAACGTGTCGTCGATGATGACGAGACCTCCTGCCGACCGGGCAACCGACTGGCGATGCTCGGCGGTGGGGAGGCTGTCGACCAAGGGGAGGACTCGAGCCATATCGACACCGATGGCGTCACAGATCCCCAGGGCGACGGCCAGGTTGGCCCCGAACACGCCTTGCGGGGCATCCATGATCCGTTCCCCGCCGACGACGATCCCGTTGAGGGACGAGACCTCGATGATCCGCATGGTCTGGCGACGAGCGAAGGCGAGACCGTCGAGCAGGGGGTCGTCGACACAGATCACTCCCATCTCGGCCCGGTCGAGGATCTCTGACTTGGCCTTGACGATGGTCTCGATCGCACCGAAGCGCTCGAGATGGACGGGCCCGATCGATACCATGGCCGCCACCTTGGGCGGGATCCACTGGCACAACTCTGCGATCTCGCCAAGCCGGTAGGTGCCCATCTCGGCGACGAACACCTCGGTGCCCGGGGTGAGGTTCTCGTTGATCGCCCTTGCCAGCCCCATCCGATTGTTGAAGGAGGCCGGGCTCGCCACGACACGCTTCGAGCCGGAGAGCAGATGGGCGACGTAGGTCTTGGTCGTGGTCTTGCCATAAGAGCCGGTGATGGCGACCACCTCGGGGCCGACCGCCGCCAGCTTGGCCGCGGCCTTCTCCGTCCACCGGTTGCCCTGGCGCTTCTCATAGGGGGCCAGGATCCAAAGGGCGAGATCGATCAAGAGCGTGAGCGCGAACAACGGGGCAACCACCAGAACCGGCTCTGTCACCGCGATCCCGAAGCCGGCACCGACCAGGAAGAGCACACCGCTCATCAGGGCCAGCCTGCGAAGACGATCGGTCCAGGCGAGCGAGGAGGAGGCGCCCTTGACCGTCAGACCCACCGGGCCGGCCTGTGCCAATGGAACCAGGAATCCCCAGCGCAGGTCGAAGATCGACCCGACGAGCCCGACGAATGCCATCAGCTCGATGAGGTTGTTCACCCAGCCACTCCGCCACCACCGCCAGGAGAAGCGGCTCACCGAGCCGGCCAGATAGTGCTCCCGCTGTGCCACCCGTAACCAGCGCAACCCGGCCGGGACGGCGCCGAGGGCACACGCAATCGCAAGCAGCCAGATCACGCCATGGCCCGGTCGATTGCCGCGCGCAGGGCCGCGGGGGCCTCGACGGGGACCAGGTGACCGACGCCGGGGAGGACCTCCATCCTGGAGTCGGCGAGGAGAGCGAGGGCGGTCTCCGCCACCGCCACCGGCACCTCATGGTCGTCGCCACCCCAGAGAAGATGAACCCGATTGCGGACTCGGCTCAACTGCCCCTCATAAGACTCGTTGACCACTTTCACCAGGACGTCCCGCATCACCCCCTCCGCATTGCGATAGTCCGAGGAGCCCCGGCTCTTCTTGAGCCACTCCATGCGCCCGTCCGAGAGAGCACCGACCGAGTGGAGCCAACGGGCGAGCCGAAAGCCGGCGGACGGCCTCTTTCCGGGGCCGAGGCGAACCAAGGGGGCCCCGGTGAGCACCAGATCGCCAACTCGGTCGGGGTAGTTGGCCGCCAGACAGACCGCCACGCGACCTCCGAAGGAGTGCCCAACAAGGACTGGAGGCCTATCGAAAGATTCGAGGATCCGGGCGACAATGGCGGCGTAGGCGTCAGCGCCAATCACCTCATCCGGAGCGGGTGAGGCTCCAAAGCCTGGGAGGTCGGGAGCGATGCCGGAAAGCCCCTCGAGGGCTCCCGCGAAGTCGTTTCCCCGTCGTCCCCAGCCATGGAGGGCGAGGACGTCTGGCGTTCCCCAGCCGTACACCTCGGCGAAGACGGCGCCGTCAAGAAATGAGCGCAGAGCCAATAACAATCCTCGATCAGAGCGGCAGAAACGCCGAGAATACTTTCGTGAGGCTCCAATCCCATGACTAGCGAGAGCGTCGGTCTCAGCGTCCACGAATCGATGGCGCGTTTCCGCTCGTCGCTGCTGAGACGAGCCTCCGCCGTGGCCTGGGTGGTCTTGATCGTCATCGGGTACCAGGCGGTGCGCAGCCCCCTCCCCGACGGCACCCAGCTATTCACCCAACCGGAGTTCTTCGTCCCCATGGCGGGGCTCGCCGCGCTCCTCATCCTCTCCACAGCCACCCGGTGGGACCGGATCATGGCCTCTCAAGGAGCACCATGGGCTGCCACGGCCTGGCTGCTGGCTCTCATCGCCGGTATCACGGCGCTGGCGGTGATCCCCGAGCTGAACACCGCGACCGAGCCCATCTTGTTCGGCATCGCCGCGGTCTCCGGGCTGCTCCTGGCCTGGTGGACCCATGCTCTGGTGACCGTGATCATCGGGCTCGCCCTCGCCTTCATCTCGTTCTCCGTGGGCGAGGCCGTGGGCATCAGCGATGTCCTCACCCCGATCGTCGTCATCTTCGTGGTGGCCGCGGCCACGGCGCTGGTCGGCTTCGAGTTCGAGAAGGAAGCGGTGACCTCTTTCGGCAAGGAGGCCAAGCTCGAACAACAGCGTCTCGACTTCGAGCGTCTCTACGCGGTGAGTGCCACCCTCGCCCGCGCCGAGTCCCTCGCCGAGATCGTCCCTCATCTCGTCGGAACGATCTGCAAGTACCTCGACGCCCAGGTGGGTGTGGTGCTGCTCCACGACGGTGAGATGCAGCGTCTCGAGGTCATGAGCCCGATTTGGGTGAATGGCTACCCACTGGACACCGACCCGATCACGGTGGAGATCAACGCTCCCAGCGTGGTCGCCCAGACCTACCGTGCCGCCAAGCCCATCTACGTGAAGCGGGTGGACGAGGAGACCGACTCTCATGTCCTGTTGAAGGATCTGGGGCTCAAGCAGGCCCTGGTCGCCCCGCTCAAGGTCGAGTCGATGCGGGTGGGGGTCATCGTGGTCGGCGACCCCTATGAAGGCGACTTCACCGAAGAACAGCTCGAACAACTCGGCTCGCTAGCCGCTCCGGCCGGACTGGTGCTGAGCCAGATCGGCCGTTACGAGGCGCAGGCTGAGATGACCCGCCGTCTCGAGGAGGTGGCACAGATGAAGACCGATTTCGTGTCCACCGTCAGCCACGAGCTCCGCAGCCCGCTGACCTCGATCATCGGGTCGCTCGACACGGTCAACCGTCCCGAGCTGGCGCCACCCGAGCCCACGTCACAACAACTGCTGATCAGTGCCCGACGTCAGGCGGGACGGTTGCAGCGGCTCATCGAGGACCTCCTGGTCGTGTCCCGGATCGACCGAGGGGCCATCCCGGTCCACCCCGAGCACGTCAGCGTCCAGGAGATCTTCGAAGAGGTCAACCGTGTGGTCTCGATCGAGCCCAAGATCACGGTCGAGCCCGAGGAGCTCACGGTATTCGCCGATCGCGACCATTTCCTGCGCATCATGATCAACCTCGTCGAGAACGCCGCCAAGTACGCGCCCGACTCACCCGTGGAGCTGTATGGATGGCAGAAGAACCAGAGGGCGATGATCGCGGTGGTCGACCATGGGCCCGGCATCCCGGAGAACGCCCGGGAGAGCATCTTCGAGCGTTTCACCCAGCTCGACCAGTCCGATACCCGATCCAAAGGTGGCACCGGTCTCGGCCTTTCCATAGTCAAGAGCCTCACCGAAGTGATGCAAGGCTCGGTGCGCATCGAGGCCACCGAGGGCGGCGGCGCCACGTTTGTCCTCGATCTCCCGGCTGCGGCCAGTATCCGGGCCGCAGCTCGCTGACGACCGGGTCAGTCCGGGTCCACCCCGGTGGCCACCGCGTGGAATCCTCCATCTACGTGGACTATCTCCCCGGAGGTCATCCTGGCCCAATCGCTCAGGAGCACACAGACCATGCGGGCCACCGGATCCGGGTCTGAAGTGTCCCACTTGAGGGGGGATCGCTCCGCCCACACGCTGTCGAACTTGGCGAAACCGGGGATCGATTTGGCGGCGACGGTCCCCAGAGGCCCCGCCGACACCGCATTGACCCGCACGTTGTGAGGGCCCAGGTCTCGCGCCAGATAGCGGGTAACGCTCTGCAGCGCCGACTTGGCCACTCCCATCCAGTCATAGGCGGGCCAGGCCTGTGAGTTGTCGAAGTCCAGGGCGACGAGGGACCCCCCGCCCACCTTCTTCATGAGCGGCAGCAGCGCGACGGCGAGGGTCTTGTAGGAGAAGGCGGACACGGTGAACGCTGTCTGCGCCGACTCCACGGGGGTGTTGAGGAAGTTGCCGCCCAGAGCATCCTCGGGAGCGAAGGCGATTGCGTGCAAGGCGCCGTCGATCTTCCCCCACCGGGCATCGAGATCGGTGACCACTGAGTCGACGTGCGCCGGATCGTTGATGTCCATCTCCAGGACGTCACACTCCCGGGGCAGCCGCTGCACGGAGCGCTCGGTGAGACGGAGACCGCGCCCGAACCCGGTGCACACGATCTCGGCGCCTTCCTCTTGGGCGACCCGGGCAGTGTGCCAGGCGATCGAGTCGTCGGTGAGCACTCCCGTGATGAGGATCTTCTTGTCCTCGAGCAGCATCAGAATCCCAGTCCGAAAGTCATGATCCCTCTAATTCCTAGGCCCATCGTGAACAGTAGGAGCAAGCCGTAGTACAGGGCGGGACGTTTCCGGAACTGGGCCCGATATATGTAGACGAAGGCCAGGGTGACCGGTATCAGCACCCCGTAGAAGACATGCTGGTCCCCGGGGTCGACGTCCTCGATCGACATGACGACCACCCCCAGCGACACCTGGACGAGGAGAACCACGATGGCCATCCCCACCGCCCAGTAGAAGACGACGGGCACCGACTCCCGCCGGTACATGAGAACACCCCAGAGACCCACCGCTCCGCTGATGACGACGGCGATCTCACCCCATGAACCGTGGATCCAGGTCACGGATCGCCAGCATAAACGTATCACTGTGCGTGACCGCTCACTAGAATCGTCTCAGGAGGCAGACGTGTTCGAAGCGGTTCAGTTCGTTGAGAAGATGGGGCAGGTGGAGCCTGCCGAGAGCGTGCTCGGTGAGTTCACCGAAGAGCTCGACGCCATCGAGACGGCGCGGGCCGCCCGAGCCGCCTTCGGCACCACCGGGTCTGAGGACTACGCCTGGTGGATCGTCCGCGAGAAGGGGGCGCGACTCGCCAACTTCATCTCCGACTCGAAGAGCGCCAAGGAGTTCGTCCTCGATCTTCGCTCCGGAGAGCTGGTAGAGGTCCCCTCGTACACCCGAGGGCCTGCTGACCACGGAGAGTGACCGCAGGTTCTTCCACGCAGGCAGGCTCTCGTCGAGAGCCGACCGGCCCTCACTCCTCCATGAGGAGGTCGGCGTACTGGTCGCGAACCACCTTCTTGTCGAACTTGCCGGTGCCGGTCTTGGGGATGGCGTCGATGAAGACGATTTGGTCGGGCAGCCACCACTTGGCCACCCGTGTGCTCAGATGCTCGATCAGATCATCGGGGCTCGCCTGGGCACCCTCGACCAGGACCACGAACGCCACCGGGCGCTCCTGCCACTTGACATGCTTGAGCCCGACGACGGTGGCCTCGGCCACGGCGTGATGTGCCATGAGCTCGTTTTCGACGTCGAGCGAGCTGATCCACTCCCCACCCGACTTGATGACGTCCTTGGCCCGGTCGGTGATACGGATGTAGCCCTCCGGGGTGATCTTGCACACGTCACCGGTGCGGAGCCATCCATCCTCGAAGGACTGAGGGGTCCGCTCGTCCTTGTAGTACTCGGCTGCGATCCACGGGCCGCGAATCAGCAACTCCCCGAAAGCCTCCCCGTCGTGAGGGAGCTCTTCGCCAACCTCGTCGACGATCTTGACCTGGAGTCCGGCGGTAGGGATCCCGGCTGTCTCCAGCCGGTCGAGCTGGTCCTCGAGATCCCACTCCTCCATGTGAGGCTTGAGATACGCCATCGAGGCGACCGGGTTGGTCTCGGTCATGCCCCACCCCTGGACGACCCGGATGCCCCGGTCCCTCCAGTAGCCCTCGATCATCGCTCGAGGTACGGCAGAGCCACCGCAGAGAAAGGCGCGAATCGACGAAGTATCCACCTCGGGATGGGCATCCAGATACTGCTTGATCCCGAGCCACACAGTGGGCACCCCGGCACTGAAGGTGACCCCTTCTTCGGTGAACAGCCTGACCAACCCCTCGGGCGTGAGGTCAGGGCCGGGGTAGGTGAGCTTGGCCCCCTTGCTCGTCGCCATGAACGGATAGCCCCAGGCCGATGCGTGGAACATCGGCACGACCGGAAGCACGTTGTCGGTGGGCTCGATGGCGAAGCTGGCCAGGTTGGAGACGGTGTGCAGGTAGGTCGAGCGTTGCGTGTAGGCCACGCCCTTGGGATTGCCCGTCGTGCCCGAGGTGTAGCAGAGCATCATGGGTGATCGCTCGTCGAGGAGGGGCCAGCGACCATGTTCGGTCTGGTCGGCTATCAGGTCCTCATACGCCACCGACCCGGGGATGGCGTCGCTGGCACTGTCTCCCATGATCACGAACGTCCTGACGCTCTCGAACTGATCCGCGATCGGGGCGATCAGCGGAACCAGGTCGGGGTCGACGAACACTGCCTCGTCCCGGGCATGATTCACGATGTAGACGACCTGGTCGGCGAAGAGCCTTATGTTGATCGTGTGACAGATTCGCCCACTGTTGGCCGTGGCCCAGTAGAGCTCGTGATGCCGGTGGTTGTTCCATGCAAAAGTGCCTACCGCTCCGCCGGGCTCGATCCCGAGCGACTCGAACGCCGAGGCGAGCTTGCGGATCCGACCGTCGAGTTGGGCATAGGTCCATCGCGTCACGGATCGGTCGGCTTCGACCGAGACCACCTCCTGATCGGGGTAGACCCAGACTGCATGGTCGTAGAGGGTCGACAACAGGAGCGGGAAGTCGTCTTGCATATGCATCAGCCGCCCCCTCCCATGAGCCGCGCCTTCTCGGCCGCGAACTCCTCATCGGTCAGCTTCCCCTCGTCGTGGAGACGAGATAGCCGTTCCAGTTGCGAGGCGATGGACTCGCCCGGTGCCTCCGCAGCAAGCGAAACCCCACCGGGTCGTCCCGGCGCTTCCATGCCTCTCATCCGGATCTCCCTCATCTTGTAGATCAGGGACTGCACGGCTTCGGGCTTGGGGATATCGCGATATCTGGTCTGGCCGTGAGTGCCCGCCGATTCGATCATGAGGTCCCCGGTGCCGAAGATCCTCTCGAACATCGTCTGGTTGAAGGCGACGTTCTGGATGACCTCGAGTGGGATCTCCGTCCCTGCCTTGGCGACGAAACCCGCCCGGTAGATGAGGCGCTCGTTGGTGACCACATGAATCGTGTTGGCCCAGCGGATGAGACCCCTGACGATCAGGAGGAGTACGACCCCAGCGATGACTGCATAGACCCATGCCGACCAGCCGAGCAGCGCCACGGCGACCGCGGCCGCGATCCCGCCCAAGACTATGAGGCCTTCACGCAGGATTCCCGACCAATGTGGTCGAAACTCGGCCTCGATCACTTCGTCGTCACTGAGCAGACGCTCGGGATATCCCATTCCTCCGGCTCCATTCGCCTCGATTCGGCCGGAGACTAAACGACCGACCCCGGGGAGATCGCCCCACACGCGAGAAACCCCGAGGGAGCAGCCACCACCCAAAGGGGGACGACCCCCTTTTTGACCCCCGACTCCTCGAGGTCCAACCACCCCCCCTTGGATCGCCCCACACGCGAGAAACCCCGAGGGAGTCGGAAGCCGAAGCCTCAACCCTCTCGGGGCTCTCTCACCCAATCGGTGTCGGGCCGGGGACCCAACTCCGTTTGGGAGTCGCAGTGGGCGAACCCACTGCTATGTGACTCGTTAGAGCCACATCGGCACTGGTCTCACGACCTGGTCTCCAACCGACCTCTCGATCGACTGTGACCGACCCTCTCGGGCCTGCCTGCGGCAGACCTCTCAATCTGCCCGAGTCTTCACCGCTCGACGATCCCGAGGGATCCCCGTCCGGGCTCCGACCCAACCTTCCGCCTCAGTTTCCCGAGACTTCCAGCCGACCTTCGAACCGGCAAGCCGGCCCTCCAGTCCGACCAGTCCGGTGGTTGCCCGCCGAGTCGGTCGCCGTCTCCGAGTTTCCCCGTCGACGTGGCGGGAAAAGTAGACCAAGCCCCTCAGGCTGACAAGTCGAAAGCCTCTTTGTTTTTCGCGAGCCGTTGATCAGTTTTCGCGAAACATTCACCCACCGATAGTTTTGGCCCATGGGAGCGGTTCGAGACTGCGAAGCCATCATGGATACGTTCCTGGGCCAGCCGGTCAACACGCTGACCACGCTCGCCTTCGTGGTCGCCGGTGGCATCGTCATGAGACGTGGTGGTGCGTGGTGGGTGGGTGCGGCCCTGATCGCCACCGGAGTCGGCTCGTTTGTCTTCCATGGCCCGATGCCCCCTGCTGCCGAGTGGCTCCACGACACCACACTCGCCTGGCTGCTCTTGGTCGTTGCCGGAGTGGGACGACGTCTGGAGAGGTGCACTCACCTGCCGGGGTTGTTGGCTCTGGGTGTGTTGTTCGCACTGTTCCCGATACTCGGGGACCCGGTCGGTGTCGCACTTGCGGTGTTGGCCATCGGGCTCATCCTGGCCGACGAGCGGACTGCGCGCACCACCGGGCCCGTACTGCTCTTGATCGTGGTGGCGACAATCGGTCGCCTCGGCGCCACCGGTGGGCCGCTCTGTGATCCCTCCTCCCGCTTTCAGACCCACGCCCTGTGGCACGTCGGATCGGCGGCCGCCGTCACCTGGTGGGCACTGGCGAGGTCGGGGCGGTCGGTGTCGTCGCAGCCTCACGGCTGACAGCCGCCGGGCGTCGGAACGTCTGCTCGCGAACGCGAGAAACCCCAAGAAAGCCTTGGCCGAAGCCGCAGCCCTCTTGGGGCTCTCATGCCACTCACCGGGAAAGCGGGCCCCCGGATGGGTGGCTGTCCAGAGAAGCCGAAGCCTCTCCTTCCCCGATCGAGGTTGCCCTCATTCGGTAGACCGGAAAGTACGCAGGAGGCCCTGGACCGTCAAGACGACCGTCGCCTTTGTTTTCGCGCCCTACAACCAGTTTTCGCGGACGTAATTGGTTCCGTGGAGAAGGGTCGGCTCGGTACCGTCCCCTCGGAGATGTGGTCAGACCGCAACGTCCGCGCAGTCGTGCTCGCCCGCCTGATCTCCCGGATCGGGGGCGAGGCTGCTTTCTTCGTGGGCATTTGGGGCAAGGCGGCATTCGAGCTCGATGCCACTCCCGCCCAGCTCGCCGTGGTGATGGCCGCGCTCGGCGTTGCCTCCCTCATCGGGGCCTCCATAGCCGGAGTCCTCGTAGACCGTTTCGATCCGCGCCGTGTGGTGATGGTGGGAGAGGTCGTGTTCGTGCCGGCGGCGCTGGCCATGATCTTCGCCGACACCGTCCCGGCGTTGGCGGTGGCCACCTTCGTGCTCGGTCTGGTAGGCACTCCGGTCTACACGGCGATCTCATCCTTCGCCCCGTTCCTCACCGACGACGAAGAGCGATTGGCTCGGGTCAACTCGTGGATCGAAGGGGCATCGTGGGCGGCGTTCGTCATCGGGCCGGCAATGGGAGCCCTCATCGCCGGTTCGATCGGGCTCGACGCCATCTTCGTCCTCGACGCAGTGACCTCACTGATCGCAGCCGCAATCCTCATCCCGGTTCAGGTCAGGGACATGGGTTCAGAGCGCAGCGACTCGGGAGGGCTCAGCGAGCTCCGGGACGGATTCCGATACGCCTACGGCCATCCTCGCTTGCGGTTCTACATCTGGCTGGGCTCATCGGTATGGATCCTGTTCGGGATATTCAGCTCGTTGGAGCCGATCTTCTATAGGGACGTCCTCGGGGTCGAGGTCGAGACACTGGGATGGGTCAACTCCATCTTCGGGCTGGGTTTGGTGACCGGCACGCTCCTGGTGGGACGACTCCCATCCCGATTCCGCACCGCCCGCACTCTCACCCTGCTGGTGGGGGCCAACGCCTTGGGAGTCCTCGCTTATGTCGGGACCGACCTGCTTGCCGTGGTCGTTTTCGCCGCGCCCTTCTGGGGGGTGATCATCGGGATGATGGCGCCACTCCACCGCACCATGGTCCAGATCAACTCGCCGGAGCAGATGGTCGGTCGGATCATGGGTGTGAATCACATCCACTCCGAGGTCGGCCATCTTCTTCCGTTGGCCTTCGCCCCGGCAGTAGCCGCGGTGTTCGGCGTGCAACAGACCCTGCTGATGTCGGGGCTGATCGTCGCGGTGGTGGCCATCCTCTTCGCCGGCCCGGCCCGCCGTCTCGACCGGACCCGCACCATCTCGGTCCCGCCCCTGGGTCTGCCCGACCCCGAGGACGAGCCCAAGTCGATGAGCCACTGACCCCAAATCTGTCGGGGGGTGCTCCTAAGATCGGAGTCGTGACCGTCGAGTTGGCGAAGACCCGTCTCGAAACCCTCTCCCCAAGCCGGGCGGGAGACTTCAAGACCTGCCCCCAGCTCTTCAAGTTCCGTGCCGTCGACCGCATCCCCGAGCCGACCTCCGTCTACCAGGCTCGGGGGACCACCGCGCATCTCGCACTGCAGCGTCTATTCGACGACGAGGGAGCCGCGCGCACCCCGGAACGTCTCTTCGACCTCTTTCGCGATGCCTGGACCGAGATCCGCGGCGACGAGGAGTTCGATGGGCTGTTCGCCAGCACGGATGATGAGCGCGCCTGGGGCATGGAGAGTCTGGCGCTACTCGCCAACTACTTCTCCATCGAGGACCCCACGTCCTTCGATCCCGAGGATCGCGAGCTCGACATGCTCGAAGACCTCGACGGCATCGTGATCAGGGGCATCCTCGACCGCATCGATCGCGACACCGACGAGGGGCTGATCATCACCGACTACAAGACCGGCAAAGCCCCTCCCGAGCGGTATGCCCTGGCGTCATTCTTCGCGCTGAAGATCTACGCCCTGCTGATCCGCAACAGGTTCGGGGAGACGCCCAAGGAGGTCCGCCTCCTCTACCTGAATGGGCCGACCCTCTACCGGCTGCCCATCGACGACCGACAACTCGACGCCATGGATGGGCAGCTCCGCGCCCTCTGGACCGCCATCGACAAGGCGATGGCGTCCGATCGTTTCCCGGCCCGACCGGGGCCCCTCTGCGACTGGTGTTCATACCAGGACATCTGCCCGGCTTTCAGCGACGGCATCGTCTGACCACGGACCCAACCATTCGTCCAACCCAGGGTTCCCACCACTGCTCAGCGAAGTCTCCGGCCCTCAGGACAGACAGAGGCCTCTGCCCCTCAAGGAAACACCCCGCGCACGAGCTTGGCGTCGGCGACCCGGCGAATGCCCTTGATCAGGGCCGCCGTCCGCATGTCGACATTCTCGCTGCGGGCGATGCTGTGCACATCGTCGAAGGCACGGGTCATGATCTCCCGGAGCCGCCCCACCGTCTCGTTCTCGGACCAGAAATACTTCTGGACGTCCTGAACCCACTCGAAGTAGCTGACGGTGACCCCTCCGGCGTTGGCGAGGATGTCGGGCACGATGAACACGCCTCTCTCGCGCAGCATGTCGTCGGCCTCGAGGGTGGTGGGGTTGTTGGCGCCCTCGATGATCAATTTTGCCTTCACGTTCCCGGCATTGTCGGCGCGGATGACATTTTGGATGGCGGCCGGCACCAAGACGTCGACGTCGAGCCCGATCAGCTCGGGCTCGTCGATGAAGTCGGCGTCGGGGAACCCTTCGAGGAAGCGGTGCTCGTCCACCCATTTCCCGGCAGCCTCCACATCGATCCCGTCCGGGTTGTAGATCGCCCCGGAGATATCCGAGACCCCGACCACCTTGGCCTTCATCTCATAGGCTGCCTGAGCCGCATACCGACCGACGTTGCCGAAGCCGTGCACTGCGACTGACGCTCCCGCTGGGTTGAGGTCGATGGTGTGCGCTGCCTGGGGCAGGAGGAACATCAGACCACGACCGGTCGCCTCACGTCGGGCCACGCTGCCCCCCAGGGCCGGGGGCTTGCCGGTGACCACAGCGGGCACGGCATGACCGACGTGCTGGGAGTAGGTGTCCATCAACCACGCCATGACCTGCTCGTTGGTTCCCAGGTCAGGAGCCGGGATGTCGGTGTCCGGCCCGATCACGTTGATGATCTCCATGGTGAAGCGACGCGTCACCCTCTGCAGCTCGGCGCGGGAGAGGTTCATCGGATTGATGCGAACGCCTCCTTTGGCTCCGCCGAACGGCACCCCCACGATCGAGCACTTCCAGGTCATCCACATGGCGAGGGCGGCGACCTCGCCGAGGTCGACGTCCAAGTCGAAGCGGATGCCGCCCTTGGTTGGCCCCATCGTCGTCAGGTGTTGCACGCGGTACCCGAAGATGGTCTCCACCTCGGTGTAGTTGTCGTGCCGGAACGGGAAGCTGACGACGGTGGACTTCTGGGGGACACGCAGCCGATCGGCGATGTTGTCGTCGAGTCCCATGAGTGAGGCGACGCGGTTGAACTGTCCCACTGCCTCGTTGTACATCTGAGAGTCGAATTCGGGTCGTGCCGACTCCACCAGCCCTCCGGCTTCTGACGTTGCGATCCGATCCTAAGTCATGACGAAGCCGGGTTGACGTCTCCCGGGGAATCTGTCGGTGCCAGGACGTAGGTTGGCTCACATGAGCACATCGCATGACCCCTCCAACGAGGTCGCGGCAATGGTCTTCGACCCACATCAGGTCTTCGCCGACCCGGTTGGCTATCTGGCCGGGCTCGGGATCGCGGCCGATTTGGTGTCGCCGACCGGTCTCCCGGCTGCGGCCTGACTTCTACGATCGTCGGGGTGACCCAGGTTCGACTCGACCCGGATGACTGGCAGGACGCCATCTCCGATGCCGACGGTCGCCAGATCGTCGTGGCCGGGCCGGGCACGGGCAAGACCGAGTTCCTGGTGCGACGCGTCGCCCACCTGCTCGCCGTCGACCGGGCCCGACCCTCGGAGGTGGTGGTGCTCTGCTTCTCACGTCGCGCCGCGGCCCGTCTCAAGAGACGGGTCGAGGAGGTCACCGGTGCGACCGGCGTCCCCGTCGACGTCACCACATTTCACTCACTCGCCCTTCGTCTGATCGAGGCAGGCACCGGAGGTGCCCGACCCCTGCCACTGACGACCCCGGAACAGGTGGCGGTCGTCCGGGAGACCCTCGCCACCGAAGACCCCGAGAACTGGCCCCTCATCTACCGCGGGATCCTCGACAGCCACGCATTCTCGGCTGAGGTCGCCGACTTCCTGCTGCGGTGCTCGGAGCGGCTCCTCACCATCGACGACCTCCGAGCGAAGGCGGCCGAGAGGCCGGACTGGAGGGGCCTGCCCGGTCTCTACGAGCGTTACCTGCAGCGGCTCGCAG
>Ga0256867_10000464_pt1 | contig 16122 bp, 17 predicted proteins | sample RVTome_15_FD_185939 | JGI IMG/M metagenome (GOLD analysis project Ga0256867, IMG submission 185939) | Soil microbial communities from uranium-contaminated site in the Upper Colorado River Basin, Wyoming, United States - RVT150D86 (HiSeq) ... | reverse complement strand
GAGAGGAGCTCGGGTCGCCGCCGCCCGAGGCGAGCAAGGCCGTCTTCCTCGGCGAGCGGCGGCAACCCGGCGGCAAGGTCGTGAGCGTCTGGGCGGCCGAGGGCGACCTCGACGTCACGGCCGTCGAGAGCAACTCGTTCGAGATGGAATGGCCGCCGCACTCGGGCCGGATCGCGGAGTTCCCGGAGGTCGACCGCGCCGGCTGGTTCGACCCCGAGGCGGCCCGAAGGAAGCTGCTCCGCGGCCAGGTCCCCTTCCTCGACCTGCTGGTCGCTTCGCTGTCGAAGGGGGACCCTTCCTCTGCGTGAGCGGCCCGTCGGCCCGACCTCGACGAGCTGACGACGACGTGCCGACTCGACTCCCCCCCAGCTGTCACTCGCGGCTCCCGATCGCCTCGACACGCTCGGCGAGCGCGGCATTCGTGCGCTCGAACATGGCAGCCGTGTCGACCTCGATCAAGCGCTTGAGGAAGGGCACCAGCAAGCCCCGGAAGCGTTCTGCCTGCACGAACCGCACTCGGCTCGGCGATTCCTCGTGGATCTCGAATCGATGCTCACCGTCGAACAGCCCCGGCACGAACAGCCGCCCGAGCCACCGCAGCTCGCGACCCGGCTCTGCCGCAAGGACCGTCGGGCGCATCCGGATCGTACGATCGCCCTTCAGCGCGAATCGGATGTCGAGCCCCGTTCCCGCTTCGGCCACGCCCTCGACGGAGACGAAGGACGGGTTCCACTCGCCGTACGCACCGAAGTCGGTGAGCACGTCCCAGACACGGTCGACGGCCGCGTCGATCACGATCTCGCGGCGGATCTCGTTCCTGAACCCCATCTCCTCGCTCCTCCCCCTTCGGGACTCACAGCTGGCTAAGAGTCTTAGCCAGCGATCGTGAGCCAACAGCGTTGGCCACCACCTAAGAAGATCACGGACAGCGGCGGGTGAGACCCTTGCCGCATGAAGCTCGAGGAGATCGCGCAGGCCTCGACCGACGTCGCGGCCACGCGTTCGCGACGAGCGAAGGTGGACCGGCTCGCGTCGTGCCTGGGCGCGCTGGAGCCCGACGAGGTTCCCGTCGCCGTCGCCTACCTCTCCGGCGCGCTCCCGCACGGCTCGATCGGGGTGGGCTGGGCGGCGATGAAGGACGTGCCCGCGCCCGCCCCGCCGCCGGGGATCCTCGACATCGTGGAGGTCGACGCGATCCTGCGCCACGTCGGCGCCCTCTCGGGCCCGGGCTCCCAGTCCGCCCGGCGCGAGGCGCTCCACGACCTGTTCGCACGCGCCACTGAGCCCGAACAGCGCTTCCTTCGGGGGCTGCTCACCGGGGAGATCCGGCAGGGTGCGCTCGAGGGCGTGATGGTCGACGCCGTCGCGCGGGCGGCGGGGGTCCCGGCCCGCGAGGTCCGCCGCGCCGCGATGCTGGCCGGCGATCTCGGTAGGGTCGCCGCCGCCGCGATCGAGGGCGGCAGCGAAGCTCTGTCACGCTTCCGGCTCTCGCCGATGACGCCCGTGCAGCCGATGCTCGCGCAGACGGCGGCGGACGTACCGGCGGCGTTCGAGCGCATCCGCCCCGCGGCGGTCGAGTGGAAGCTCGACGGCGCTCGCATCCAGATCCATCGGCTCGGCGACGAGATCCGGGTCTACACGCGGAACCTCGCCGACGTGACCACGCGCGTGCCGGAGATCGTCGAGGCGATCCGCGACGTGCCCCTCGCCGCCGTCGTGCTCGACGCCGAGGCGATCGCCGTGCGGGAGGACGGACGACCACATCCGTTCGGCGTGACGATGAGCCGGTTCGGAAGTAGAACGCGCAGCGACCTCGAGCGACTTCGCGCCGAGGTTCCGTTGCGAGCGTTCGCCTTCGACGCGCTCCACGTGGACGGCGAGGACCTGCTCGACCTGCCGGCGTCGGAGCGGTTCGCCGCGCTCGAGGCTCGGCTTCCCGAAGCGCTCCGCGTGCCACGGATCGTGACCGACGACGTCGAGGGAGCCGAGAACTTCTTCGACGACGCCCTCGCGCGTGGGCACGAGGGGGTGATGGTGAAGGCGCCCGGCGCCGCGTACGAGGCTGGGCGTCGAGGCGCAGGGTGGTTGAAGGTCAAGAGAGCGCACACCCTCGATCTGGTCGTGCTCGCCGCCGAGTGGGGTCACGGCCGCCGGCAGGGATGGCTCAGCAACCTGCACCTCGGCGCGCGAGACCCTCAGACCGGGGGGTTCGTGATGCTCGGGAAGACGTTCAAGGGCATGACCGACGAGACGCTGGCGTGGCAGACCGAGCAGCTGCAGCGGATCGAGACGCACCGCGAGGGCATCACCGTCTCCGTCCGGCCGGAGCTCGTGGCCGAGATCGCGTTCGACGGAGTGCAGCGAAGCCCTCGCTACCCCGGGGGGCTCGCCCTGCGATTCGCCAGGCTCAAGGGCTACCGGCCCGACAAGTCGCCCGACGATGCCGACACGATCGACGCCGTGCGGGCGATCTGGCAGCCCGCTGAGGACTGAGGAAACCCCCAGCGCCGGCTCCTCCCCGTCAGGTGGTCGTCGTCTCCCACAACCCCATCACGTTGCCTTCCGGATCCTCGAAGTAGGCGAACGCACCCATGCCGGGGATCTCGGTCCTGGACGTGACCGTCTTGCCGCCGCTCGCTTCGATCTGCTGCAAGGCATCGGCGATCGCATCGACGTCGACCGTGATGACGGGCGCGGGTGTCCGGTCGGACCGCTGGAACATGCCGCCGTTGATCGCGCCGGGTTCCGTCGGAAGCTGGGTCTGCTCGTCCACCGGCGTGGTCATGACGATCGTGTAGTCCGACTCGCCCATCGACATCGTCTGGAGCTGCCAGCCGAACACCTCACCGTAGAACGCCTTGGCTCGTTCCACGTCGTCGGCCGGGATCTCGAAGTGCACCACCTTGCGCATGACCCTTCCCCCTTCTGATCGATCGACCGAGGACCGCTCCGCTCCATGTTCGCGCGGCCCGCCCGAAACGCTACCCGGGCGTGACGTGAGGCATCCTCGTTCAGACGCGGCGGCGGTAGCGAGCGATCGCGAGCGGCGCGAACACCGCGACGAGCGCAGCCATCCAGATCAGCGACTCGATCACAGGGCGGGCGACCGGACCACCGAGCATCAGCCCGCGCGCGGCATCGATCGCCGCGGTGACAGGGTTCGCGTTTGCGATCGGCTGCAGCCACCCCGGCATCGACTCGACCGGCACGAACGCCGAGCTCGCGAACGTGAGCGGCAGGATGATCATGAACCCCCAAGTGTTCACCGACTCCGTGGTGCGAGCCGTGATGCCGATGAACGCCATCGGCCAGCACATCGCGAGCCCGAACGCCGTGACGATCACGAGCGCGCCCACCGCGCCTGCAGCACCACCGCCGAACCGGAACCCGAGCAACACAGCGAATCCTGTGATGATCAGGACGCTCCACACGATGCGCGCGCCGTCGGCGAGGATGCGCCCGCCGATCACCGAGGACCTCGCGATCGGCAGCGAACGGAAGCGGTCGATCACCCCTCGCTGGAAATCGGTGTTCAGCGCGAGCGCCGTCGTGAACGGCAAGAAGGCCACCGACTGCACGAGGATGCCCGGCAGGGCGAACTGCAGGTAATCCCTGCTCGACCCCGCGATCGCCCCGCCGAAGACGTAGACGAACAGCACAAGGAACATCAACGGCTGGATCGACATCTCCACCAGCTGCTCCGGCGTGGCCTTGATGTGCAGCAGGTTCCGCCGGGCGATCGTCAGCGTGTTGCTGACCACGTTCGCATGCCGGGTGTCGATGGTGGTCGCCGTGCTCATCCGGTTCTCCTCTCGTCGGTTCCCTCTCGCGCGGGCTCCTCGTCGGCGAGCTCGTCGCCGTCGGCGACGTGCCCGGTCACGGCCAGGAAGACCTCGTCGAGGCTCGGTCGGCGCAGCGACAGATCGTCGACCGCGATGTCGGCTTCGTCGAGGCGACGGAACGCCTGGCCGATCGCCGAGCGATCGTCGATGCGGACCATCACCAGCTGCCCGTCGTTGTAGACACCGTCGCCCTCGCGGTCAAAGCTCGAAAGGATGCCCTCGATCGCAGGCAGATCGGCCGGGTCGGCCGGCTGGGCCTGCAGGACGAGCCCCCCGACCCTCGTCTTCAGCTGCTGCGGGGTGCCGGCGGCGATCACGCGGCCGTGGTCGATCACGACGATCTCGTCGGCGAGGCGGTCTGCTTCCTCCAGGTACTGGGTCGTGAGCAGCACGGTCGTGCCGTCGGCGACGAGCGACCGGATCATGCCCCACAGCTCCAACCGGCTGCGTGGATCGAGGCCGGTGGTCGGCTCGTCGAGGTAGAGGTAGCGAGGCCGACCGACGAGGCTCGCGGCGAGGTCGAGCCGCCGACGCATTCCTCCCGAGTACGTCTTGACGAGCTTCGTCGCCGCCTCGGCGAGGTCGAACGCCTCGAGCAGCTCGGTCGCGCGCCGGCGCGCCTCGCCAGGCCGCACCCCGAGCAACCGTCCGAGCATGAACAGGTTCTCGTTCCCGGACAGCAGCTCGTCGACGGCCGCGTACTGCCCGGTCAGTCCGATCAAGCCGCGCACCTTCTCCGCGTCGCGCGCGACGTCGTACCCGCCGACCGCCGCCCGGCCCTCATCGGGCCGCAGCAGCGTGGACAACACGCGGATCGCCGTGGTCTTCCCGGCGCCGTTCGGCCCGAGCAGCCCGAACACGGTGCCCTCCCGAGCCACCATGTCGATGCCGTCGAGCGCACGGGTCTTGCCGAAGCTCTTCGCGAGCCCTTCCGTCTCGATCGCAGACGTCACCTCGGATCGCCCCCTTTCCTCCAAGAACCACTCCAACCGCAGCGGACCGGCCGATCATGCCGCGGTGAAGTGGTCACCTTCTGGCCAGTTTCTGTGAGAACCTCGGACCCGTGCGTGCGGACCGTCTCGTCGCGGCCTTGCTCGTCCTGCAGGTGCGAGGACGCGTCACCGCGGCCGAGCTCGCCGAGGAGCTCGAGATCTCCGAACGCACGGCCCGCCGGGACCTCGAGGCACTCGCGATGGCCGGCATACCCGTCTATTCGCAGGCAGGCCGAGGCGGCGGATGGTCGCTCGTCGGAGGCGCCCGGACCGATCTCAGCGGATTGACGGCCGCCGAGGCGCGGACCCTGTTCCTCGTGGCCGGACCGTCGGCCGCGGCGACGCCACGGGTCAAGGCGGCCCTCCGCAAGCTCGTCAGCGCACTCCCCGAGCCGTTGCGTGCCGAGGCGGAATCGGCGGCCTCGGCCGTGGTGCTCGACCCGGACCGGTGGGACCGGGCGAGCCGGCCCGAGCCCGAACATCTCGACGTGCTCCAACGCGCGGTCGTCGACGGGGTGCAGGTGCGGTTGCGCTACGCGGGCCGCGATCGCCCCGAGACCGAACGCGTGGTGCATCCGCTGGGCCTCGTGGCCAAGGCGTCGGTCTGGTACCTCGTCGCCGACACCGATGCCGGCCTGCGCACGTTCCGCCTCAGCCGCGTGCGCGGCGTCGCGGTCACCGACGAACCCGTCGAGCGCCCCGACGGCTTCGACCTCGCCGAGGCGTGGAAGGCGATCGTGGACAGCATCGACGAACGGCGGGAGTGGTTCGGGGCCACCGCGCTCGTCGACCCCATCGCCGTCTCGTGGCTGCGGGGTGCGTTCGGCAACCGCATCACTGTGGGGAAGGCGGGCCGCGACGGCCGGGTCACATGCGAGCTCAGGAGCTGGTCTGCGCACACGCTCGCGTCGGAGCTGGCGTCGTTCGGCGCCCGCGTCGAGGTCGTCTCGCCCGACGAGGTCCGCGACGAGCTCGCCGGCCTGGGTGCCGCGCTGAACGATCTCTACGGTCGGGAGCAACGCGCCGGCCGTCGGGGGGAGCGGACGTGAGATGTTACCTGCCAAGTTCGAATGCCGGTTGACGGGCTTCGACCCCGGAGCGATACTCCGAGCATGACGACAGAGGTCAGGAACCCCAGCGAGGCGCCCGGCGAGCTCGACCTGGTCCGCCGGTTCGTGAACACCCTCGACATCGAGGACGGCACCGACGACTTGAACACTCCCGCCGGGGCGAGGGTCTGGCTCGAGGGGGAAGATTGGCGGACCCGGGTCGGGGAGCGCGAGCTGCACGAGCTCGTGTCGTTCCGCGAGGCGGTGCGCGACCTCGTCGGATCCCGGGGCACGGAGGGCGACGAGGACGCCGTCGCGGCGATCGACTCGATCGCACGCCGACATCCGCTCGTGGTCAGCTTCTCCTCGGCCGAGGTGCTGTTCCCGCCCTCGAAAGGCGTGCACGGATTCATCGAGCGAATCCTCGGTCTCATCGCGGCCGCGGAGATCGACGGGTCCTGGGACCGGATGAAGACCTGCGCCAACCACGGGTGCCGCTGGCTCTTCTACGACCACTCGAGGAATCGCTCCAGAACCTGGTGCACGATGGACCTCTGCGGCAGTCAGGCGAAGATGCGCGCGTACCGCAGCCGGCAGGCCGCGCTCGCGAGCCCGTAGGCACCACTGCCCGGGTGCTCCGCACGTCCGGGCGCGAACGCCCCGGCTTCTCGGCAACTCGATCACGTCGATGGTCCCTCCTGGCGAGTACGACCTCGAAGGAAGAAAGAACTCATCGCTCCGCTCCGTGACGACTCCCGGAGGCTGAGGCAGCCGGCCCGCGCACGATCGCTCGACGTGTCGCTCGATGTCGTCATCGCGATGATGGGCACATGCGTCACGACGGCCGAGTCAGCCTCAAGGGGGCGGACCTGCGTGCCGCGACGGATATGCCGCGTGGGAATCCCGTGTGGTCCGCCGCGCCGACCGTGCTGCTCCGGTTCCCCTCGTTGTTCGCGGCGCTATCCGTCGGGGTGTTCTTGGTATCGATGGTCGCGACCGCGTATCCGTTGTTCCTCTCAGCGTCGGAGAACGATCTGCTCGCGTCGGCGATCGCCGATCCCACCGTGACCCGCTACGGCATCGGCATCTCGTACGGCTCGACTCATCTCGCATTCGCATCGGTGGCGTCCGGCGAGCGCCCGCTCGGGGAGCAGCGAGGGCGCGCCTTCGCGAAGGAAGTGGCTCGGAGCGACGTGCTCGGACCCACCCAAACCATGATCTTCGGCGGCGTCGTCTCGGCCACCGACCGGACCGGGGAGCCGCCGGCGAGCGGTGCCGTGCAGGGGCGGCTCTTCGCGGGGACCGACTCGCTCGATCACGTGCAGGTGCTGGCAGGCACGGACGGGACCGGCCTCTGGCTGCCCGAATTCATCGCGACCCCGCTCGGCGTCGGGCCGGGCGACGAGGTCGTGCTGCATTCAGGTAGCGAGGAGGTAGTCGGATCGGTCGACGGCGTCTACGCCAGCCTGTACACGCAGCCTCGGCAGGGGTACTGGCGCCACTGGAACGACGACATCTACCCGTGCCCGGAGATCACGTGTGCCGCGCCGCCACAGTTCATCCTGGCCGACCACGACCAACTCATCGAACTCTCCGAACGCCTCGGGGTGCGGAAGGGCGCGTTCGCCTGGCAGGCCCCCGTGGCTTCGGATCCGCCGCTGACGTTGGCGCGAGCTCGCGAGCTCGCGGCGTTCACCGACTCGCTCGAGCGCGAGATGAGCCCCGGCGGCTCTCGGTATCGCCTCTTCCGCTGCTGCGGGCCCACGTACACCCGGCACGGAACGGTCGACGTGACCTTCTCGGGCAATGCCGGGCTCGTGGTGGGCGAGGTGGAGCAGCGGATCGCCGCGGTCCGGGGCCCGATGGCGGTGCTGCTGATCGCCGGTCTCGCGATCGCTCTCGCCGTGGTGGCGGCGGCCGCGATCTTCGTCGTCGCCGGACGACGCGTCGAGATGGGAGTGCTCACGATCCGTGGGTGGGGCCCGGTCGCATTCGGCGCGAAGACTGTCCTCGAGACGACGCTCCCCGCGGTGATCGGTGGAGCGATCGGGTTCGCCACGGCGACCCTGCTGGTGGCATCCGTCGGTCCCGACGCCCCGGTCGACCCCCTCGCCCGGTCGGTGGCGATGGCCGCAGCCGTGGCCGGCACGGTCACGTCGTTGGTCGTGGTCGGCATCGTGTCGGGAGTGGCGTTCGTCGCGCGACACGAGCATCGGCACCGACTGACACGTGCGTTGGCCGCCGCTCCCTGGGAGCTCGCAGCCCTCGCGGCCGCATGGGTGCTCGCGAGGAGATTGGCCGACGGCGGCGTCGAGCAGATCGGAGGGATCGAACGGCCTCGCCCCGCCGTGTTCCTCTTCCCGCTGATGCTCGCCCTCGCGGTGGCCATAGTGGGCGCGCGGATCGTTCGCCTCGCGTTGACATGGTCCCGACGGGTCCGTAGGAGCACCCGCGCCGGCGCGACGTGGCTCGCGATCCGCAGGCTCCGGTCGGCACCGGGCCTGACGTCGCTGCTGCTGGTCGCAGGGATCCTCAGCCTGACGATCGCGACGGCCGCTCTCGCGACGGTCTCTTCGCTCCGGGCCACCGTGCGATCCAAAGCCGAGGTGTTCGTCGGCAGCCAGGTACAGGTGCGGGTCGAAGGGCCGGCGGAGATCTCGGCCGACTTCCCCTTCCCGCTCACCACCGTCACTCGTTTGCACGATGCAGGGACGATCGACGACACGGAAACGCGCTTCGATCTGCTGGCGATCGACCCGGCGACGTTCGCCGACGCCGGGTCCTGGAACGACGCGTTCTCCGACACGCCGCTCGGCACGCTGCTCGAACGGCTGGCCGAGCGGCGGGCCGGCGCGGCCCCTGTGGTGCTCGCGAACGGCGATGGCGTCACGCCGACGACGATCGAGATCGCCCGAGAGACCGTCCCCGTGCAGGTCGTCGGGGAGGCAGCGGCCTTCCCCGGGGCGTCGTCGGATCGACGACCGCTCCTCGTGATGGATCGAGCCGTGCTCGCTGTTGCCTTCCGCGGCCTCCCCGATCCGCTCCTCGTTCCCAGGGCGACCAGCGAGGTGTGGATCGACGGTCCCCCCGGCGACGTGCAGCCACGGTTGCAGGAGCTCGGCATCCGACCGCTGCTGGTGATCACGGCGGACGAGGTGGAGGACATCCCGTTCATCGATGCGGCCGTGCAGACGTTCCTGGTGCTCCAGGTCCTCGGGTACTCGGCCGTCGTGCTGCTGCTGGTCGTCGGGGTCGTGTACCTCCATGCGCGACAGCGCGGCCGCGCGGTTGCGACCACGCTCTCCGATCGCATGGGCATGCCACGTTCCACCATGCGGACCGCGTCGATCCTGGAGCTGGGGGGTCTGCTGCTCGCATCGCTCCTGGTGGGCACGTTCACGGGTGCGATCGCGACCGGGGTGATCGTGCCGAGCATCGACCCTCTGCCCACGATCCCGCCCGAACCGCTCCTGGAGTTCCCGTTCGCGGCGATCGCGACGACCGCGTTCTGCCTCGCGGTCGCGACGATCGTGGGCGGCACCGCGGCCGACCGGGGGGCGCGGCGCTTCTCGACCGCGGAGGTGATGCGGGTTGCCGAATGATGGCGCCGCCGTGCGGTTGCATGCCGTCGTGCGCATCTACCGGACGCCCACGGGCGAGGTGCGCGCGCTCCACGACGTGACGGCCGACCTGCCCACCGGTGTCATCTCTGCCGTCGTCGGTCCCTCGGGGAGCGGGAAATCCTCGCTGCTGCGTCTGATCGCCGGTCTCGACCGACCGACCGAGGGCTCCGTGCGGGTTCGCGGCACGGAGCTCGGGAGGGCCTCGTCGCGAGCACGCCGCCTGGCACGACGATCGACGGTCGGGTACGTGTTCCAACGGCCATCGGACAACCTCGTCCCCCACCTCACCGTGGCCGACCATCTGCGGCTGGCCTCGCGCGCCGGTGATCTCATAGAGCACGACGTGCTGAGCACGGCCGACGAGCTCGGTCTCGGCCACCGGCTCTCGCACCGGCCCGACGAGCTGTCCGGCGGGGAGCAACAGCGCGCGGCCGTGGCCCAAGCGCTCGCGTCGGGTGCCACGGTGATCGTGGCCGACGAACCGACCGCAGAGCTGGACTCCGACGCGGGCGACATGGTGCTCACCCGCATCGCCGCCCTCGCGGCACGCGGGGTCACGTTCGTGCTGGCCACCCACGACCCCTCCGTGATGGCGATCGCCGAGCACCGACTCGAGCTGGAGCACGGAGCCGTTGCCGGCGCGGTGCCATCGGGCATGCAGCCGACCGACCAGCTCGACCGTCCCCTGCGATGGCCCTCGGACGTGGAGCCGATCGGACCGTGGCTCGACGACGACGGCCCCGCGCTCCGGCTCGACAGGGTCACGAAGACCTTCGGCAGCTCGGCCGAGGCGGTCCGTGCGGTGGACGGAGCCGGTCTCGAGGCTCGCCCGGGCGAGGCGATCGCGGTCGTGGGTCGGTCCGGCTCGGGCAAGACCACGTTGCTCAACATCGCCGCCGGCTGGGAACAGCCCGACACGGGAACGGTTCGGCGCCCCGGGGGCGCCGCCCCCGGCTGGTCGGACGTCGCCGCCGTGCCCCAGCATCTCGGGTTGATGGACGAGCTGAGCATCCGCGAGAACGTCGAGTACCCGGCTCGGCTCGACGGGAGCCTCGGGGACCGACGCGATCTCATCGACGATCTGCTGGAGCGGCTGGGGCTCTCGGCGATCCAGCTGCGGTCGCCTCGTGAGAGCTCGCTCGGTGAGCAGCAACGAACCGCCGTCGCTCGAGCGGTCGTGCTCGGTCCCACGCTGATCGTCGCCGACGAGCCGACGGCGCACCAGGACGAGGGGTGGACGATCGCCGTGCTGCGCACCCTGACCGACGCGACGATGGTCGGGGGGTGCTGCCTGATCGCCACGCACGACGCGACCGTCCTCCGCTCGGTCGACCGAACGATCGGCATCGCCGACGGACGCCTGTCACCGGCGTGAGGATCGGTCACGCTCGATGGTGGCCGCGGGTGCGGGTATGCACCTGAGGGTTGACACGGGTCTCGGTCGGGTCTATAACCTTTTCATTCTAGAAGAGAGAGGTTATGGATGGTCGTGGCCGAGGTGGAGCTCGATCAGGTCTTCGGAGCGCTGGCCGACCCCACGCGCCGTGCGATCCTCGCGCGGCTGACCGCGGGCGACGCTAGCGTTTCAGAGCTCACGGCGCCGTTCACCGTTTCCCAGCCCGCGATCTCCCGGCACCTCAAGGTGCTCGAGCGTGCGGGGCTGATCTCGCGGAGCCGCAAGGCGACGGTGCGTCTCAGCCACCTCGAGGCCGAACCGCTCCGCGAGGCCACCGCATGGCTCGCGAACTATCGGGAATATTGGGAGGAGAGCTTCGAGCGCCTCGACGCGCTGCTCGCCGCCCTGCAAGAGAGCAACCGCACGGGCCCGAACGGGTCCTCGACTGGAAGGAGCGCTCCATGAGCGAGTTGAAGATCACGGCGGAGCCCGGCGTGCCGCAGATCCTGACCGAACGGGAGTTCGACGCACCTCGCGAGCTGATCTATCGAGCCTTCACCGAGCCCGAACTGCTCGCGCAGTGGCTCGGGCCGCGCAACTACACGATGAAGATCGATCGGTTCGATCTGCGCGACGGCGGCACCTGGCGATACACGCACACGGACGGCGAGGGCAACGAATTCGCCTTCCACGGCGTCTTCCACGGCGAGCCCTCGCCGGACGGCATGGTGCAGACCTTCGAGTTCGAAGGTGCACCCGGCCACGTCTCCATGGACACGTTGACGCTCGAAGAACACGACGGAAGCACCACCGTGAGGACGAACACCGTCTTCCAGTCGGTGGAAGCCCGCGACGCCATGGTCGAGGCCGGCATGTCCGTCGGCATGAGCGAGGGCTACGACCAGCTCGAGGAGCTGCTGAACACGTCGTTGAAGCCACGTCACTGATCGAGAGCCACGACCGCCGAGGCAGGAGGATGCACCGATGACGCAGATCGAGCAGAAGATCACCCCGTTCCTGTGGTTCGACAGCCAGGCCGAGGAAGCCGCGAGCTTCTACGTCTCGCTGTTCGAGGATTCCGAGGTCCTCGACGTGGCTCGCTACCCGGAAGGGGTTCCGGGCCGAACCGCCGGCGACGCGATGACCGTCAACTTCCGGCTCGAAGGTCTGGGGTTCACGGCGCTCAACGGCGGACCGGAGTTCTCGTTCACCGAGGCGATCTCGTTGGAGGTGCGTTGCGCGGATCAGGAGGAGGTCGACCGCCGATGGGAGCAGCTGATCGAGGGCGGCGGTGAACCGGGCCAGTGCGGCTGGCTCAAGGACCGGTTCGGCCTGAGCTGGCAGATCATCCCCGACCGGCTCATCGAGCTGCTGGGTGATGCCGATCCCGCACGGGCGAACGCGGCGATGCAGTCGATGCTCCAGATGCAGAAGATCGAGGTCAAGGCTCTCGAGGACGCGGCGAACGCGGCCTGAGCCGCGAGAAGGGGCGCACCGTGGACATGAAGCTCGAGCTCCTGCCGATCCCGGTCGGCGACGTCGAACGGGCGAAGGCCTTCTACAGCGAACGAGTCGGCTTCGCCGTCGACCTCGACCATGCCCCGAGCGACGACATCCGCATGGTGCAACTCACGCCCCCGGGATCGGGCTGCTCGATCATGGTCGGGAAAGGAACGATCGACACGGAGCCGGGGTCGGTCCAAGGCGTGCAGCTGGTCGTCGACGACATCGAGGCCGTGCGCGACCAGCTCGCGGAGCGAGGGGTCGAGATCAGCCCAGTCCGTCACTTCGAGAACGGCGAATGGATCGACGGCAAGGGCGGCCGATGGAACTCGTTCGCGTTCTTCGACGATCCCGACGGCAACGGCTGGGTCCTGCAGGAGCGTCCGGCAGAGGGATAGACGACCATGGCTGCAGGGTCCGAAGCGCCCGCGGAGATCGAGGCCTACCTCGCGAAGTTGCCCGACGACCAGCGCGAGGCGCTCCGGAGCCTGCGCGCGACGATCGCGAAGGCGGCGCCCGGGGCGACCGAGGCGGTCAGCTACGGCGTTCCGGCGTTCAAGCTCCACGGGCATCCGCTGGTCTCGTACGGAGCTGGCAAGAACCACTGCGCCTTCTACCTGATGGGCACCGCCGCGATGGACGCGCATCGAGCGGAGCTCGAGCGGTACGAGACGGGCAAGGGCTCGATCCGGTTCACTCCAGATGCACCGTTGCCCCAGCCCCTGGTGCGCAAGCTCGTGAAGGCCCGCATCGCCGAGAGCGCGAGACGCGCGCTGCTCCCCAGGTAGTAGGCCGGAACACTCCACTCGTCCGACGTCGGCGCACGTCGGGGACGCCACGATGGAGGTGTCCGACCAAAGGAGGTGCATCGACATGTTGATGACGTGGGGGAACGCGGGCGGCGGGCCCTGGTTCCTGATCTTCCCTTTGCTGTGGATCGCCGTCGTCGTGTTCGCGATCTTCGCGTTCCGAAGCGGATGGCGCCGCCAGCACGACCATCCGCACGGGCCGCCTTCGGCCGAAACGATCCTCGGCGAACGGTTCGCTCGAGGAGAGATCTCGGCCGACGAGTACCGCGAACGGCTCGGGGTGCTGCAGCAAGGCGGCTGATCAAGGTCGGTCGCGCCGGCCCGGGGCGACCAGGCCCGACTCGTAGGCCATGACCACGAGTTGGGCCCGGTCCCGGGCTCCGAGCTTCACCATCGCCCGGCTCACATGCGTCTTCGCGGTCGCCGGGCTCACGAACAACCGCTCCGCGATCTCGTCGTTCGACAGGCCTTCGGCGGCGAGCGACATCACCTCTCGTTCACGATCGGTCAGGCGTTCGAGGTCGCCCGACGGACCGGGTTCCTTGGTGCGCGCGGCGAACTCCTCGATGAGACTCCTCGTGACCGCCGGCGACAACAGGGCGTCACCGCCGGCGACCACGCGCACCGCTTGGATCAACTCCGCCGGCTCGGTGTCCTTGACCAGGAACCCGCTCGCCCCCGAGCGGATCGCCTCGAAGACATATTCGTCGAGGCCGAACGTCGTGAGGATCACGACCCTGGTGCCGGCGAGGCGCTCGTCGGAAGCGATCTGCCGGGTCGCGGCGAGGCCGTCGAGCTTCGGCATGCGGATGTCCATCAGCACCACGTCGGGTGCGAGCTCGATCGCCCGCCGCAGGGCCTCGTCGCCGTCGCCCGCCTCGCCGACGACCTCGATGTCCCCCTGTGCGTCGAGCAGAGCCCGGAAGCCCGCCCGCACGAGCACCTGATCGTCGGCGAGCAGCACGCCGATCATGACGCTGCGGCGTCGGTCACCGCGAACAGCCGCCAGCGGTCGGGCACACCCCTCAGGGAGTGTTCGCCACGGTCGGCGAAAGCGATGCCCGACCCGGCGACGAGGTCCCGCACCGTGCTCGACGTGACCACATCCCCCGGCTCGGCCGATCCGAGCACGCGGGAGCCGATGTGCACCGCGATGCCGCCCACGTCGTCACCCCGCAGCTCGACCTCCCCGGCGTGCAGTCCGATGCGGACCTGGACCCCCTCGGAGGCGAGCGCGTCGCGGATCGACACCGCGCACCGGATCGCGCGCGCCGGCGCATCGAACAGCGCCAGGAACCCGTCGCCGGTCGTCTTGACCTCGCGGCCTCCGTGGCTCTCGAGCTCGCCGCGGATCAGCGCGTCGTGACGGTCGAGCATGTCGCGCCACCGCCGGTCGCCGGCTTCCACGGCACGTTCGGTCGACGAGACGATGTCGCTGAACATCACGGTGGCAAGCACCCTGTCGGACCCCGACCCCGCCGGCAGCGTCGCCCCCCCGCCGTCGGCGATCGCCTCGATCACCTGCTTCGTCACGCGCGGCGAGAGCGACGCGTCGCCGCGAGCGATCGCCCGGACGCCCTGCACGAGCTCGGCAGGATCGGTGTCCTTGAGCAGGAACCCGCTCGCGCCCACGCGCAGTGCCTCGAAGACGTACTCGTCGATATCGAACGTCGTGAGGATCACGATTCGTGTGCGATCGAGGCGCTCGTCCGCGACGATCCGACGGGTAGCTTCGAGCCCGTCGACGCCCGGCATGCGGATGTCCATCAGCACCACGTCGGGCGTGAGCTCCGACGCCTCGCGAACGGCCGCCTCGCCGTCGTCGGCCTCACCGACCACCTCGATGTCGTCCTGGGCGTCGAGGAGCACCCGGAACCCGGCTCGAACCAGGGCCTGGTCGTCTGCGAGCAGGACCGTGATCATCGGGCGCCCTCCAGCGGGAGCCTCGCCCGCACCCGGAATCCGCCGCCGGGCTTGGGTCCCGCCTCGAGGTCACCGCCGAGCGCCGCGGCGCGTTCGCGCATCCCGACCACACCCTTGCCGGAGCCTGCCCTGGCGGGCGACGTGGCCCCGTTCCCGTCGTCGTCGATCTCCACCGTGAGGTCGTCGTCACCGTAAGCCAGGCGCACAGTGGCGTTCGCCCGCCCCGCGTGGCGGGCGACGTTGGTGAGCGCCTCCTGCACGATGCGGAACGCCGCCGCGTCAACCCCGAACGGCAGCGGGTGCACGTCGCCGTCGGTCTCGGTGCGAACATCGATCCCCGCGGCCGCCGCCTGCGTGACGAGGTCGTCGATGCGGTCGAGCGACGAGGTCGGCGTCCGCGGTGCCCGCTCCCCGTCCTGGCGCAGGATCTCGAGCACCGACCGGAGCTCGGTCAACGCCTCCCCGCTCGACTGCTTGATCGCCGTGAGCGACCCGCGTACCGGCTCGGGCAGCTCCTCGTTCACGTGCAACGCCGCTCCCGCCTGAACGCTGATCAAGGAGAGATGGTGACCGAGCGCGTCGTGCAGCTCGCGCGCGATGCGCAGCCGCTCTTCCGTCGCCCGCGCCCGGGCTTCCTCTTCGTGCACGCGGAGCGCCTCGGCCGCTCGCTCACGCCGGATGCGGATGAACTCGGCGGCGCCCAGGAGCACGAGCAGCCACGCCGCCAATGCGAACAAGCCGCCGAGCGACGGGGCGGGCCGTTCCCGCAGCAGGCGATCGAGCCACGGGAACAGGAGGAACCCGGCTATCGCGAACCCTGCCGCAACGATTCCCTTCCCGCGGATCACGGCGCTGAAGTACGCGATGATCAGCGGGATCCAGATCGGACCTTGGGCGTACCCGAGACCGAGGTACGCGAAGGTCGCGACGAAGACGACCGCCAACGTCGCGACCGGATGGCGTCGCCGCGCGGTGAGCGCCCCCG
>Ga0256867_10000462_pt1 | contig 16149 bp, 11 predicted proteins | sample RVTome_15_FD_185939 | JGI IMG/M metagenome (GOLD analysis project Ga0256867, IMG submission 185939) | Soil microbial communities from uranium-contaminated site in the Upper Colorado River Basin, Wyoming, United States - RVT150D86 (HiSeq) ... | reverse complement strand
GCGGAGGAACCCACCCAGCACTTCCTTCCGCATGGCGCCGTCGAGACCTGCGTGATACGGGCGCGCCCGGAAGCCCGACTCATGCAGCACCCGGGCCAGTTCCTCCACCACCCCGCGGGTCGGCGCGTACACGATCGACAGCGCGGCCTCGCGACGCAGCAGCGCGAGCAGCGCGGACATCCGCTCAGCCTCGCTCCGGACCTGGACCACGCCGAACCACAAATTGGGCCGGTCGAACGAACCCACCACCGCGAGGAGGCTGCGCCCCGCGCCCAGCCCCACGCAGCGCGTGATATCTCTGCGGACATCGGGCGTGGCGCTCCCGGTCAGCGCCACCGCCTGGGGCCACCCGAGCGCGGCGCGGTACCGCCGGAGCGCCCGATACGCCGGCCGGAAGTCGTGTCCCCACTCGCTGATGCAATGGGCTTCGTCTACCGCGAGCCGGGAAGGCCGGACGCCCCGCTCTTCGAGCTCCCGGCTCAACCGCCGCAGCCGCTCGGGTGAGGTGTAGAGCAGCTTGAGCCGACCCGCGGCAACCTGATCGAGGAGGGCGCGCTGCTCCCGGGCGGACAAGGAGCTGTTCAGAGCCCCCGCGGGCAGGCCGCGGGCGCAGGCGGCGCTCACCTGGTCCTGCATCAGGGAGATCAGCGGAGAAATCACGAGTGTGACGCCGGGCGACAGGAGCGCGGGCACTTGAAAGCAAATGGACTTGCCCCCGCCCGTCGGAAGGATGGCAAGCACATCCTTCCCGGTCAGGACCGCTTCGATGACCCGTGCCTGGGGGGCACGAAAATCGGGATAGCCGAAGTGGCGGGCGAGACACTCCCGTGCGGGCGCGAGCGGGTCGGAGGCTGACACTCGTCCCAAGCTCGTAGGCACGGGGTCCGGAAGACAACCGAAGAGCTTCAGGAGGGAGCAATCCTTGGCGATCCGTAGCGCCCTGACGTCACGACGAGAAAGGGTATTCGCTCGTCCAGGCGACGCCGCCAACCACCGCGGCGAGTCGCAGCAGGGAAACGAACCCCTCCGGCAGGGGCCAGGCGGGACGCGCCGCGACGAATCGGGTCGAGGCCGTCGCGCGCGGCTGGAGCGTGAAGGCCGGGCGGCCGGCGGGCGCGAGCGACACCGAATCGACGGCGTAGAGACGGATCGTCAAGGCCCCGCTCCATTGCGCGGACTCCGAATCCTCGGCGAAACCGGGAGCCAGAACCACCTCTACCATTTCGTCGGTGGTGCGCGACGGCAGCTCGACCGTGAGCTGACCCGTGGCATAGTTGAGCGGCTGCTTGCCGATGATGCGACCGTCCGCTCCCCGGAGCGCGAGCCCGAAGTCGGTGAACCCGGGCCACCGATCACGCGGCATGGCCACGTCGATCACCGCCTTGCCGGCCCACGCCGGCAGGCGGAACGACACGACGACATCGGCGCTGCCGGTGCCCCCGACCTGCCACGTCCGCTCGCCGCCGATGATAGCGGCGGCGGCGGTGCCGCTGACAGGAGAGTCCGAACGGGCGGCAAGCACCACCTCGAGGGTTTCGCCGCGGAGGGCGCCCAGGCCGGCCACGACCGGTGCGAGCGTCGCGGTGATACGGGAGGTAACCGAGGCCTGGGGCGGCGCGGCCGCGACCGCTTCGTAGAGCCCTCCCCTGGCGTGGCGGCCATCCATCTCGATGACGCCTGCCGCCGAATTGGCGCCCGCGGGCAGGCCCTCGACACCGGGTACCGGTGCGCCACCGGGGAAATGCAGAAAGGCCAGCACCGAATCGGCCGCGCTCGCAGTCTCCACCGTCACGCGGAATGGGCGTCCCGAATCCGCGGCGAAGAACAGGCGCTGCACGCCGCCGCCTGCCAGATGGGTGGTGGATTCGGCCAGGCCGCGAACCGTCGGGGCCGGCACGATGACGGTGACCAGGATCCGGAACCGCGCCTCCTCCACACCCGCCTCACGCCCTTCGACGACGGCGACATGGACTCCGGGCGCCGCCGTCACGGGCAGCCGCTCGACCATGCGGATCTCGGCGCTGGGGCCTTCCATCCGAAGCATCGGTGGCACCCGAAGCCAGGGGACGCTGCTGGCAAACCGCAGCGTGACAGCCTCGCCGGCGGGCTCCCGTCGCAGCTGAACGCTCACCATCGAGTCGGCTGGCCTGGAGGACCTGGCGCGCAGGACGGCGCTCTGGCCCGGAACCCCACCGATTTCGACCTGGTACTTATGCCGGGGCGCGGGCGCCTTGAGGACGGCCCACGCGCGGGTGAGCGACGGCTGTCCCGCGCCTTGATCGAGCGGGCTCGCATCGCCGACCGGAACACCCGAGGCGACGAGCGCGCGCCGGATGTCCTCCGGCGAGACCTCGCGACGCGATTGCAGCGCCGCGGACATGAGGATGGCGGCCAGCCCGGCCACGTGGGGCGCAGCCATGCTCGTGCCGCCCTTGAATTCGTCGCCGATCTCCCATGCCGGCACGGTGGAAAAGGCATAACCCGGCGCCACCAGGTCGGGCTTTGCCACCTCGCCCCCCCGGGAACTGAAGAAGGCGAGGACGTCGTCGGGAGGTCGGCCTCGCGCATCGGGCGGGATGAAGACGCCGGGATAGGTTGCGCCGACGGAGATCCCGCTCCGAACGGTCCCCGGAAACCCGATCGTGGAGAGTCCCGGACCGTCGTTCCCCGCCGAAGTGACGAAGTGCACCTCCGGATGTGCCGCGAGAATGGAATCGATGAGGCCATCGAGCCGCGCCGCCCCTTCGCGTTCGTTTCCGACCCCATAGCTCATGTTGAGCACGAGGGTGAGCCCGCGCCCCCGCGCGAACCGGATGGCGTAGTCGATCGCGCGGACCACACTGCCGCTGGTCGTGATGCCGCCGAAGTCGTTGCGGGCGATCTTGAGGCCCAGAAGCTGGGCGCCCGGCGCCACGCCGTTGAAACCGGGCACCTTCCCGATGCCCTGGCCGGCCGCGATGCCGGCCACGTGCGTTCCATGCCCGCCGGTATCGAACGCGAGATCGAGCACCGGCGAAGTGGCGCCGCCGGAGAAGTTCGCCGCCACGGCGAGCGTCGGTGGCGCCCCGCGATGCCGCCACCCGATGGTTTCCCGGCCGACGAGGTAGTCGCGCACCCCTCGCTCTCCGGCGAGGGAGCCGTCACCATCCGTGTCCGCGAACAACACCCACCCGTCGCTGGCGCGAACGACCACCAGGGCGAGCATGTCGTCGTTGCGGCCGTTGCCATTGACGTCGGACGCGGGCGGATCACCGAGGCGGCGCTCGCTCAGCACCCCGCCGAACCAGGGGCCGTCGGCGTCGAGGGCCCGCGCCCGCCCGAAGCCGCCCAATACCTTGCCTCCGACTTGCACCGAGTCTCCCCGTGGCACCAGCGGTGAGAGCGGGATCCGTCCCTCGCCCGAGAAGTCGCGGAGGTCGAGGACCTTGGGTGTCCCGGTACTCGTCCACTCGAGGCCCACGGCGCCCGCGTCGATTCCGCCATCCAGGATGCCGATCAGAACACCCCGGCCGTCCCAGGCGGGATTCGCGGCCAGAAATTCCGGAACGCCGGTCGACGACAGCGCCATCCAGCCGCGGGCGTGCGCGATGCGGTACGGCGCGATCGGCTCTCGGGGCGGCGGAGGAGCCGTTTCCGGAGGCGCGGGGCCGGCCTCGCCGGGGATTTGAGGGCGCGGTCCGTCCCGAACCGGATCAACACTCGGAGGAGGGACGGCTGGACCGCTCGCGCAGCCCGTCCCCAGGACGGCGAGAACCGCCCAAACCCGATACCGCACGTCAGCCGGTCGGATCGATGGCGGGGAGGACGAAGGCGCCCAGGTGGGGGCCCGCGTTTCGGGAGGTCGACCGGAGAAGGAACGCGAGAACGTCGCGGGTGTCCTCGGGGGTCACGATGAGGTCGACATGACCGCGCGCGGCGGCGTGCTGGGCGTCCAGGTCTCGGTCATAATCGATTCGCATCTTTTCCACACCAGCCTGAACTTCTTTCGAGAGAGGCCGCTGTTCCTCTTTCGACCGCTCCAGCTCCCGCCCATGGACCGCCGACACCGCCGCCTCGCCCTCCATCACCCCCATCCGCCCCGTCGGCCAGGAGAGAATGAAATCCGGGTCGAACCCCTGGCCCGCCATGGCGTAGTACCCCGCGCCGGAGGCGTGGTTCACGGTGAGCACGAGCTTCGGGACGACGGCCGTCGCCATCGCCTCCACCAAGCGCGCGCCCGCGCGAATGATGCCCGAGTGTTCCGCCTCGGGACCGACCATGAATCCCGAGACGTCCTGCACGAAGAGAATCGGGAGCCGCTCCCGGCTGGCGGTCTCGATGAAATACGCCACCTTCTCGGCGCTCTCCGTGTAAATGATCCCGCCGAATCGCGGTCGCTCACCTGGCTTCGCCTTGATCACCCCGCGCTGATTGGCGATGACGGCCACCGGCCAGCCTTCCACCCGGGCGTGGCCGCAGAGCATCTCGCGGGCGATCTCGGGCTGGAACTCCTCGAGGAGACCGCCGTCGAGTACGCAGGAGAGCACCTTATGCATGTCGTAGGACATGCGATGGTCCTGGGGAAGCAGCTCGTAGAGATCGGTGACGGGTCGCGTGGGCGGAGCCGGCTCGGCCAGGCGGTGGCGAATCCCGTCGACGACCGGCAACCGACCGACGTAGTCGCGGATCCGCGCCAGGCAGTCCGCATCATTGTCGGCCCGGTAGTGGGCGACGCCGCTCACCTGGGTGTGGGTCCGGGCCCCGCCGAGCGATTCGCTGTCGACGGTCTGGCCGGTGGCGCCCTTGACGAGGTTGGCTCCGCCGAGCCCCATGAAGCTCGTGCCGTCCACCATGAAGATGACGTCGGAGAGCGCCGGCAAGTATGCACCGCCCGCCACGCAGCTTCCCATCACCGCGGCGATCTGGGGCACATGGAGATACCGGCGCATGATCGAGTTGTAGTAGAAGATCCGGGCGGCCCCGTATTGTCCGGGGAAGACTCCCCCCTGATACGGCAGATTCACCCCGGCGGAGTCGACCAGGTAGATGATCGGGATGCGCTGCCGCATCGCGATCTCCTGGGCGCGGAGGATCTTGCCGATGGTCTCCGGCCACCAGGCGCCGGCCTTGACCGTGGCATCGTTGGCGACGACCACCACCTCACGCCCTTCGACGACGCCGACACCAGTGATGACGCCCGCACCGGGAGCCTGCCCGCCGTAGGCATCCCACGCCACCAGGAGCCCGACTTCCACCCAGGTGGTCCCGGAATCGAGGAGGCGCTCGACCCGTTCGCGTGGGGAGAGCTTTCCCTGCGCGTGCATCTTCTCGACGCGCGCCGCCCCGCCTCCCTCGCGGAGCCGCGCGGCGAGCGCCAGATACTCGTCGGTGAGCGCGCGCAGCCGGGATGGCCGCGCGGCGGCCGACCCGCCCGGGGCTGCTTTCCTAGTGCTCAAGGTGTTGGGCTGCCCAGGTGTTGATGTACTGGATGAGGTCGGTGGTCGGTGTGCCGGGACCAAAGAGCCGACCGATTCCCTGCTGTTCGAGGGCCTCCATGTCTTCCCTGGGGATGATTCCGCCTCCGGTAATGAGCAGGTCCTTGCGGCCCATCTCGTCCAGCAGCTTCCGCACTCGCGGGAACAGGGTCATGTGCGCGCCGGAGAGAATGGACAACCCGACCACGTCCACATCCTCCTGGACGGCGGCGGTCGCGATCATCTCCGGGGTCTGATGAAGCCCGGTGTAGATCACCTCCATGCCGGCGTCCCGCAGCGCGGCCGCGACGACTTTGGCGCCGCGATCGTGTCCGTCCAGGCCGGGTTTGGCAACCAGCACCCGGATGGGGCGTGTGTTCGTTCTCGGCATGCGTGGTCCTGTGATCAGGGAGCAGGAATGAGGAGTAGGGAGCTGGGGATGGCGAGGGGCCGCCGATTCCCTCCCTCTCCACACTCCCTTCGGGTTACCGAAACCTCAACAGCCCCGCCAGTCCGTTGATCGTCTCGGCCGCGTCGGGCTCGAAAACCACGTCGAGGTCGAGCCGCTGCCGCAGAGCTTCCTCGATCGCGTCGTCGATGACATCAGGAACCGGAACCGCGTTGCCCAGCCCCTTGCAGTCCTTGGCGCTCAGGCTGAGGCGGCCGGTGGCGGCGCAGCGGAATCCGGGCACGCTCGCGTCCGCGCGGATGAGCAGGGTCCGTACCTGACCGTTCGTCAGCGCCTCGAGCGTGGAGCCGATGCCGTTCACCGACCACCCGGATCCCTGCCCCAGGAGCATCTCCGCGACCAGGTGGCGTTCCAGCTTCCGCTCGAACTCTTCCCGCGCTTCCAGCACCGCGGCCTGGATCTGGGAGTCCGAGAGCCCTCGCCGCTGGAGCTTCACGGTGCCCACCACCTTGCCGGCCACGTACGGATGCAGAAACATCTTGAGGGATTCGGCTTCCGTACCGCCCGAGGCGAGGATGATGCCCCGCACCGGCTCCCGCCGGTCGATGTCGAAAAGCCGGGACGCGACCGCAGCCAGGAGCTGCTCCCGTTCGTGCCGCAACCGGTTGTGAAACCCGTGCTCGCCCGCGCCGGGCGCATCCCCGCGGTTCATGTGAAACCGGCCGCCCCGGCGCGGTGTGGCCGCGACGTCGGTGAGCTTCCGGCAGGCGAAGGCCGTCACCTCGTACACCGACGCCCCGGTCTTGTCGACGACCGCCGCCAGCAGCCTTCCCACTTCGTCCTCGAGGGCGGCGAGCTCCCGGACCAGCGGGGTCCGGTCCACCAGCAGGCGCGAGCGGTGCACCCGCGGAAGCGGGATCACCTCGAACAGGCCGAGCGGCTTGCAGGCGAAGACAGCGAGCCCCTGCGTGGACGGCAGCGCATCGGGGCGCTGCAGCATGGTCTGTATTCGACGGAGGTCGTCCACGACCTGCTCCGACTCCGCGCGGGTCAGGCCTTCCGCGGGCAGCGCTTCGATGACGTCCCGCACCCGGTTCTTCAGCTTGATGAGGTACTTCCCGCGGATCCGATCCCGCGGCTCCAGCTTGAGGTAACAGCTCACGATCCAGTGCTTGCCCGGCTGGATGCGGACCAGCCGCTGCAGCTGCTTCCGGATATCGCTCGTCGAACGGGTAGCCATCTGTCGCCTTCCACCCTAGAAGAAGACCGGCTCGCGGTAGGCCCCGTACACCCGCTCCAGGACGTCGCGGATCTCATGGAGCGTGCAGTAGGCGCGGGCGCAGTCGAGCATCGCGGGAATGACGTTCTGCTCAGCCAGAGCGGCGGTCCGGAGCGCGGCGAGGCTCGACGCCACGGCCGCGGGAGCCCGCGACGCCCGCAGGGCGAGGAGCCGTTCCCGTTGGGTCCGGTCCGCCGCCTCGCCGATCCGGAGGATCTCCACCACCGGCTCGTCTTCCTCCACGAAGTCGTTGACCCCGACGATGACCCGCCGGCCGCCCTCCACCTCGCTCTGGAATCGCGCCGCGCTCCCTGCGATCTGGCGCTGGAACCATCCGCCTTCGATGGCGGCCACGACGCCGCCCTGCGCGTCGATCTCGGCGAAGAGGCCTTCGGCTTCGCGCTCAAGCCGGTCGGTGAGTGCTTCGATGTAATACGACCCGCCCAGCGGATCGGCCACGTTGGGCACGCCGGTCTCCGCGGCCAGAATCTGCTGGGTGCGCAGCGCGACCCGCACCGACTCTTCCGTGGGCAGCGCCAGCGTCTCGTCGAGCGCGTTGGTGTGCAGCGACTGAGTGCCGCCCAGCACGGCCGCAAGCGCCTGGTACGCGACTCGCACCACGTTGTTCGTCGGCTGCTGGGCGGTGAGGGTCACGCCCGCCGTCTGGCAGTGGAACCGCATCTTCCAGCTGCGCTCGTCGCGGGCACCGTATCGGTCCTTCAGGTGCCGGGCCCAGACCCGCCGTGCCGCGCGCAGCTTGGCGATCTCCTCGAAGAAATCGTTGTGAATATCCCAGAAGAACGAGAGCCGGGGCGCGAACCGGTCTACGTCGAGACCGCGCGCGATCCCGTGCTCGACGTAACAGAACCCGTTCGCCAGGGTGAAGGCCAGCTCCTGTGCCGCCGTCGCGCCCGCTTCCCGGATGTGATAGCCCGAGATGGAAATCGGGTTCCACTTGGGCGTGTGCTCGCTCGCCCACTCGAACATGTCCACGATGATCTTGAGCGCCGGCTCCGCCGGGAAGATCCACGCGTGCTGCGCCATGTACTCCTTGAGGATGTCATTCTGGACCGTCCCCTGCAGCTCCCGGATGTCGACGCCCTGGCGCTCCGCGGCGGCGACATAGAAGCAGAACAGGATCGCCGCCGGCCCGTTGATCGTCATCGAGGTCGACACTCGGTCCAGCGGGATCCCCGCGAACAGGTCCTCCATGTCCCGGAGGCTGGAGATGGCGACACCGCACTTGCCGACCTCCCCCTCGGCGCGGGGATGGTCGGCATCGTACCCCATGAGCGTCGGGAAATCGAAGGCCACCGACAAACCGGTCTGCCCCCGCTCCAAGAGGAACTTGTAACGCCGATTGGTGTCTTCCGCCGTGCCGAAGCCGGAGAACTGGCGCATCGTCCACAAGCGGCCCCGGTACATCGTGGGGTGAATCCCGCGCGTATACGGGTACCTGCCCGGCAGCTCGGCCGGGTCGGCCAGCCGGTGCTCCAGATCGAGCGGGGAGTACACCGGCTCGACCTCCTGCCCCGACACCGAGGTAAATTCCACGCCGTCGCGAAGGGGCAGGCGGCCGAACGCCGCCCGCCACCGCGCCACCTCCTCGCGAAGCCGTTCCAGCTCGTCGTTGCCTGTCGTCATACGCGCACCCCCTCCTTCACTGCGGCCACAATCTCCCCCGCGAGCTCGTAGGGGCTGATCCGGCCGGAGGCTACTTCCTCCAGCCGCTCAATCACCATCGCGTCGGCCTGGGTGCTGTTCCACACCCAGCGGTGCATGGCCCGATCCACTACCTCCCGCGTTCTCGCGGCGAGGCGCCGGCGGCGGCGGGCGCTCAGCTCGCCGCTTGCGCTCATCCAGGCATGATGGCGGTCGAGATCCGTCACGAGGCGCTCGACGCCGTCGGCCTTCGACGCGGTGGTGAGCAGGACGGGATGTTTCCACCGATCCGCCGATTCAGGCTCCCGCGCCGGCGTCCGGCCGGCCGCAGCCAGATCGAGTCCGTGATGCGCCCGGATGCCGCGGAAGGCGTTGCCTTGCCGGAATCCGAGCGTCACGTCGATTTCCCGGGCGAGCTTGTCGCCGCCCGGCCGATCCGCCTTGTTGACGACGAACACGTCCGCGATCTCCATCACACCGGACTTGAGGGCCTGGATCCCGTCCCCCGATTCCGGCACCAGCACGAGCACCGTTGAATCCGCCATGCTCGAGACAGCAAGCTCCGACTGCCCCACCCCCACCGTCTCGACCAGGATGCGGTCGAAGCCGGCCGCATCGAGCACGTCGCACACTTCCCGGGTGCTGGTGGCCAGCCCCCCGAGCGAGCCGCGCGTCGCCATCGACCGAATGAACACGCCTTCGTCGAGCGCCACGTCTTCCATCCGAATGCGGTCCCCGAGCAGGGCTCCGCCGGTGAACGGGCTGGTCGGATCCACGGCCACGACCCCCACCTGCTCGCCCCGAGCGCGATAGGCCTTCGTGAGCTGCATGGCGAGGGTGGACTTGCCCGCGCCCGGCGGGCCGGTGATTCCGATCCGGTGGGCCTGGCCCAGTCGGGGGTGGAGCGCGGCGAGCAGATCCTCGAACCCGGCCCGCCCGTTCTCCACGAGCGAGATAGCGCGCGCGAGCGCCGCGGTCCGGCCCGCGAGAAGATCGGTGAGCAGAGGACTCAAATCCACGCCCGAAAGGTCGCACCCCGACTTGCGCGGAGCAAGTTGTGGAATCAGAAGCGATTAGAGCGGTGACTTACAGCAGCAGGATCCCGGCGAGTCCCAAGAGCAGCAGGAACCCGCACACGTCGGTGAAGGTCGTGACGAAGATGCTCGACGCGATCGCCGGGTCGATGTTGAACCGCCTCAGCACGAGCGGGACGAAGGCACCGGCGAATCCGGCGACGAAGAGATTGCCGGTCATCGCGAGGAACACCAGCACGCCGAACATCGGGGTCTGGTTCGTGATCAGGGCAGCCAGCAGGGCCACCGAGCCGATCACCGCTCCGTTGGTCACGCCGACGAGCGCCTCCTTCCCGATAACGCGGGCGAACTCATCGCTCGAGATCTGCCCGAGGGCCAGGCGGCGGACCGTCACGGCGAGTGCCTGAGTGCCCGTATTGCCGCCCATGCCGGCGATGATCGGCATCCAGATGGCGAGGGCCACCACCTGTGCGATGCGATCCTGGAACAGGGCCACCACGGCACCGGCGACGCAGGCGGTCAGCATGTTGATTCCCAGCCACGGCAGCCGGCTCCGCACCGCCTCGCGCCACCCGGCCCCCAGCTCTTCGTCGGCCGACACGCCGCCGAAGCGGAGCAGGTCTTCCGTGGTTTCGGCTTCCACCACGTCCGTCACATCGTCGAACGTGATCCGACCGAGGAGGAGCCCATCGCGGTCGACGACCGGGATGCTCGGCACGTTGTAGCGCGCCATCAGCCGAGCGACTTCCTCCTGATCCATTTCGGGCCCGACCGTGACCTCGGGCTCTTCCATGAGGTCGCGCACGCGCCCGTGCGGATCGCTGAGAACCAGCCGCTTGAAGCTGAGGACACCGGTCAGGCGCCGGTTGCCGTCCACCGCATAGGTCTCGGCGAAATTCTCGACCTCTTCGGCCTGCTTCCGGATGCTCTCGATCGCTTCGCCGACACTCACGTCTTCCTCGACCGTGACCATCTGGCCGGTCATGAGTCCGCCGGCCGACTCTCCGTGGTATCCCAGCAGGCGCTCGACGTCGCGGCGCTCTTCGACGTCGACCTTGGACAGGATGCGCCGCTGCTCTTCCGGCGGCAGTTCGCCCAGGATGTCGGCCGCGTCGTCGTCGGGCATCTCCGTGACGATGTTCGCGGCCTGCTCGGCCGAGAGCGCGGCGAGGGTGTCCTCCGCGTGCTCCTCGTCGGGCATCTCGATCAGAGCTTCGCCGGTGAGATCGGGGGGCAGGAGCTTCACGATCTCGACCCGCTCATCGTCGTCGGCGCGGGCGAGCACGTCCGCCAGGTCCGCGGGTTCGAGCATCCGCGCCCGGGCGACGAACTCGCTCACCCGCCCGTCGCGGAGCAGATCGATCATCGCATCCGGGTCGAGCGGCCGCCGGATCACGGCGTGGTCCGGTCGAGCGGCGTGAGGGCGGGAGAGCCCCGACGGACCAGGACGCGGTCCACCCGGGTCGGCGAGGCGTCCAGCACATCCAGCTCGAGGCCGCGGACGAGAAAGCGCTCACCGGGCGCGGGAATCCGGCCGGCGAGCTCCACCAGCCGCCCCCCGAGTGTTCCGCTCTTTCCTTCCGGCAGGCCGACGCCGAAGCGCTGCTCGACTTCCGCCACCGGGAGGGAGCCGCTGGCTTCGAGCAGGTCGGGGCCCGTACCGCGCAGCGCCGGCACCGGCTCGTCCTCGTCGACGATTTCTCCCACCATCGCCTCGAGCAGGTCCTCGAGTGTCACGATGCCGAGAGTGCCGCCGTACTCGTCGAGCACCACCGCGAGATGACGCCGCTCCCGCTGCATGTCGAGCAGGACATCGCCGCTGTTGCGGCTGGCCGGTGTCACGGCGACCGGCCGGACCGGCATCGGATCGCCGGGGCTCAGACGGAAGAGATCGAAGACGTGCACCATCCCGACGATCTCGTCGAGCGTCCCGCGATAGACCGGAATGCGGGTGTATCCGCTCTGCGCAAAGGCCTGCCGCACTTCGTCGACGGAGGCTTCCTCGGGGATCGAGACGAGATCCGTGCGCGGGGTCATGACCTCCCGGATGGGGCGCTGCGCAAAGGTGAGCACGCCACCCACGCGGGCCAGCTCGTCGTCGGGCTCCGGTCCGCTTTCGGTGCCCTCTCCCCAGAGGGAGGTGATCTCCACCTCCTCCTGCGTGGTGCGGGCCGGCAGCAACGCGCCCAGCAGCCTCGACCACGGCTCGAGCAGAGGCCGGAGGAGCTCGGCGACGCGGGTCGCGCGGGCGCGGGTCAGCCATCGCGGGAGTAGGTACGCGCTGAACACGATCACCGGCACGGCGCCGAGCACGAGCAGCACGCCGAACTCGAGCAGGCTCGCGCCGGCGATCATCGCCGGGAACACCGCCCCGAGTACCGCGATGCCCAGGGTCGTGGTGGCGGAGGCGGCGGTGAGGTCACGCTCGAGGGGTGCGAGCCAGGCAAGCGATTCCGTGGCCCCTCGAAGCCGGCGGGCCACCGCGTCCGCGAGCAGGTTGCGGCTCGACGTGATGAGCGCGGCCGCCGCCGACGCGCCGAACAGCGTCAGCAGAAAGCCGAGCCCCGCCGCGATCCAAATCACCGGAGGGATTCCTCGCGGGGGTGCGCACCCGACACCCGCGTCGCGCGGGTGACCGTGACCCGGCGCACTCGGCGCCGGACCACCTGATCGGCGGTGAGCACGTAGCCGTCGACTTCGATGGTCTCGCCGGGACGGGGCACCCGCCCGAACGCCGCCAGCACCAAGCCGCCGACGGTGCTCACGTTTTCGCGCTCGAAGGCATGTCCCAGCTCGGACTCGAGATCCGCGAGCGCCGTGCTGCCCTGCACCACCCAGCCGTTCTGCGCCGTGCGCAACACCGGTGCCGTTTCATCGGTGTCGTATTCGTCGCGAATCTCGCCGACGATCTGCTCCAGCACGTCCTCGAGTGTCACGAGTCCGGACGTGCCGCCAAATTCGTCCACCACGACCGAGAGGTGCCGCCCGCCGCGCTGGAAGTCCCGGAGCTGCCGTTCGAGCGTCTTTCCCTCGGGCACGAAATCAACGGGGCGAATCAGGCCGTGCCAGTGGCGCACCGCGCCGTCGGGAACCGCCGGGAGCAGGTCCTTGGCGTAAAGCACGCCGGTCACGGAGTCCGGATCGCCGTCGGTGACGAGGAGGCGGGAGTGCTCCGAGCGCTTGAAGGTCTCGATCACCTGGTCGACGGTCGCGGAAAAATCCACCGAGACGATGTCCAGCCGCGGCGTCATCACCTCCGCGACCGTCATCTCGGCCAGACTCAGAATGCCCGTCAGCATCTCCCGCTCGTCCGGCGGCGGGGCACTCGCCGGGAGGCGCCGGGTCTTCCGGCCGCCGAGGTCCGCCCAGGCCACGACGGACAACAGAGGCCGCAACAGGCGAAGCGTGTGCTGCACGATCCACCCGTCGAACCGGATCACGCCGGGCTCGTTTGTCGCCCACAACCGGGGCACTAGATCGCCGAGGATCCAGACCAGCAGCACGGCGACCGCCAGCCGGCCCGCGGCACCGCTTGCCGGCCACACCCACCACGCCATGGCCGTTCCGGCGAGCGCAGCCGCCGTGGCGACCAGCGCGAGGTGGGTGACGTGGACGGCGCGTCCCGGCGGAAGCGGCCCGCGGGTGGCCCCCCGGGACGGGGTGAGGAGCCGCGGAACGCCCTCGTCGTCCTGCGCGGCCACGGCGATCAGGGCGGCCCACAGCGTGAAGACGATGGCGAGGATCGGCGCCACCCAGAGCACGAGTGCCTCGACGATGCCGCGGATCACACCAAGGCCCTCATGTGGCGCTCCTGTCGCTTCCACATCGCCGAGCGTTCCCGGCGCTCATCGTCGGGATGCTCCCAGCCGAGGGCGTGCAGCGTTCCGTGCACCACGAGCCGCAAGAGCTCCTCTCGGAGGGGGATGCCGCGCCGGCGTGCCTCGCGGGAGGCGGACCACGGACAGATGTAGACATCGCCGGCGAGGATCCCGCCGGGGCCCGGCAGCGAGAACGCCAGGACATCGGTCGAGCGGCGCGATCCCTTCCAGCGGGCGTTGAGCTCGCGCATCCGGTCCCGGCCGACGAAGGTGAAAGAGAGAACGGCCCGTCGGCGTTCGCTCCGGATCACGCGAGCCGCGGCGTCACGCACGGCCCGGTGGGACAGCGGCGCGGCCCGGCCCGCGACGTCGATCGCGATCGTCCGCTCCGTGTCCCGGGCCCTACCCGCTCTGATCCTCGGCATAGGCCCGGATGATATCCCGGACCAGCCGGTGCCGGACCACATCGCCGTCGCCAAGGTAACAGAACGAGATCCCATCGATGCCGGGCAGGATGCGCTCCACCTGAATCAGGCCCGATTCCTCGCGCTTCGGCAGGTCGATCTGGGTCTTGTCGCCCGTGACCACGACCTTGCTGTTCACGCCAAGCCGGGTGAGGAACATCTTCATCTGCGCCCCGGTCGCGTTCTGCGCCTCATCGAGAATGATGAACGCATCGGAGAGCGTACGGCCCCGCATGTAGGCGAGCGGGGCGATCTCGATGGTGCGGGTTTCGAGCGCCTTCTGGACCCGTTCGTGGGGCATCATGTCTTCGAGCGCATCGTAGAGCGGGCGCAGATACGGATCCACTTTCGCCTGGATGTCGCCGGGCAGGAAGCCGAGTGACTCCCCCGCTTCCACCGCCGGTCGAGCCAGTATGATCCGGCGGACCCGCTTGCGGGCCATCGCTTCGATGGCCTTGGCAACTGCAAGGTAGGTCTTCCCCGTGCCGGCCGGGCCGATGCCCACGACGATATCGTGGGCACTGATGGCCTGGAGATAGTCGTGCTGGCCCTGGGTCTTGGGCGAGATAGCCCGGCGCAAGCCGGGGAGCACGATCTTCCCCTCGCCGCCGGCGAGCGGGCCATCCATCGGCACTCCGTCCTGCGCGAAGCGGAGGACGTCATCGACGGTGATCGGCTCGCCGATCCGGGCCAGGTCGAGAAGCCCCTGGACCACGCCGACCGCCCGATCGAGTTGCCCCGAGGAGCCGGTGAGGGTGAGCGTGTCCCCGCGGAGGGAGGCCCGGGCCCCGGTGGCCTTTTCGAGCTCGAGCAGGTTGGCGTCGTTCACCCCGGCCAGGAGGAGAGGATCCGCTCCCTCGATGCTCACGCGCTGGGTCAGGTCCTCGGGCATGACGGTCCGATCCCTAGTCCTGGACGGTGAGATGCAGCGCGGCAAGATCGGCCGGGGCGATGGCCACCGGCGCGCCTTCGAAGAGCGCCCTCGCGGCCGTGGTCTTCGGAAAGGCGATGACATCCCGGAGCGATTGCGCCCCAGCCAGCAGCATCGCCACGCGGTCGAACCCGATGGCAAATCCCCCGTGAGGCGGTGCGCCGGACGCCAGCCCGTCGAGGAGGAACCCGAAACGACGGCGCTGCTCCTCGGGGCTGATCCCGAGCAGGCGAAAGACCCGCTCCTGCAGCTCCGGGGTGGTGATCCGGATGGAGCCGCTGCCGAGCTCGACGCCGTTGTACACCGCATCATAGTGGAGTGCCCGGCAGCGGCCCGGGTCGCTTTCCAGATGGGAGGCGTCTTCCGGGTGCGGCGCGGTGAACGGATGATGCACGAACACGTGCACCCCCGTCAGGGGATCCGGCTCGAACAGCGGAAAATCGAGGACCCAGCAGAAGGCATGCTCCTGCCCGGGCGCCGGCGCGAGGCGGCGGATGAGCGCGGTCCGGACCGCGTGCAACGCCGGCGAGGTCACCGGATCGGGCCCCGCCACGGCCACCAGCAGATCGCCGTCGGCCGCGTCGAGGCCCTGCAGCGCGTGCTCGCCCAGCGCCTTGGCGCCAGGGCCCTCCCAGGTGGCGGCACGCCGGGCCCACATTAACCCGCCAGCTCCGGCGTCCCGGGCCGTGACCGTGAGGCCGTCGAGATCCTTCCGGGACAGCGCCGCGCCCCCGGTCACCACGATCCCGCGAACCCGCCCCGATTGCGCCGCCTCCTGGACGAACGGCGCCGCGTCGGTTCCGACCGCCGGGGTCAAGTCGCGGATCTCGTAGCCGTATCGCAGGTCGGGCTTGTCGATGCCGTACTGCTCCATCGCCTCGCGCCAGCTCAGGCGGCGGAAGGGACGCGGGATCGCATGCCCCGCCTCATCCCACAGGGCCACCAGCACCGTTTCGACGAAGCCGAGGACATCCTCCTGCGACACGAAGGACGCCTCGAGATCGATCTGGGTGAACTCCGGCTGGCGGTCGGCGCGCAGGTCCTCATCCCGGAAGCACCGCGCAATCTGAAAGTAGCGGTCGAACCCGGCCACCATCAG
>Ga0256867_10000461_pt1 | contig 16151 bp, 15 predicted proteins | sample RVTome_15_FD_185939 | JGI IMG/M metagenome (GOLD analysis project Ga0256867, IMG submission 185939) | Soil microbial communities from uranium-contaminated site in the Upper Colorado River Basin, Wyoming, United States - RVT150D86 (HiSeq) ... | reverse complement strand
CATGCGGCCGAACGCCATCCCGAATCCGAGCTCGCGACGCTCGCCGGCGGCGATGCCGCCGCGGTGACCGGCGCCATGGTCACGCAGGCAGCCCGCGATGGCGACCCGGTGAGCGCTGCCATCTTCGTCGGCGTGGGTTACCGGCTGGGTGTCGGCATCGCCGGTCTCGTGAACGTGCTGGACCCCGAGCTCGTCGTCATCGGCGGCGGCGTGTCCGAGGCGGGCGACCTGCTGCTGGAACCGGCCCGGGACGCGTTCCGCCGGTCGGTCGAGGCGCCCGATCGACGCCCCGAGGTGCCGATCGTGCAGGCCGCGCTCGGCGCAGATTCCGCCGCGATCGGGGCCGCGGCGCTCGTGTTCGAGCGGACCGGGGGTCACGCCGGGTGAGGCTGGGCATCTCGCTTCCCGTCTTCACCGACGATCCGGCGAGGCCGCTCGAGATGGCCTCACGCGCGAGGGCGCTGGGGATCGACGGGGTCTTCGCTCCCGACCACCTGTTCCCGCCGGTGTTCTACCCGCCCTCCGGTCCGGACCGGCCTTCCCTGGAGGTATTCTCGGTGCTGGCAGCGGTGGCCGCGCGTGAGCCCGGCCTCCATGTGGGCACCCTCGTCACCAGGGTGACGCTGCGAGCCCCGGGGATCCTGGCCAAGCAGGCGGCGGCCCTCGACGCCATGTCCGATGGACGGGCGATCATCGGGATCGGCACTGGCGATCGAGCATCGGCCGAGGAGCACCGTCGTTTCGGGTTCCCGTTCCCACCGGCCGCCGACCGTCTGGCCGCCCTCGAGCAGACGGTCGAGGCGCTGCACGCCCTCTTCGGAGGGCGTTCGTGGCCGGGCGGCTCGCATGTGCCCTCGATGGAGGGCCCGCTGCTCCCCCCGGGGGAGCCGGCCGTGTGGGTGGGGGGCCTCTCCGACGCCGTGCTGGCCGTGGCGGCGCGGGTCGCCGACTCGTGGAACGGGTGGGGTCTCGACGCCGATGCCTTCGCCGACCGGGCCGCGACCCTGATCGAGCTCGCCGGGCGTCGGATCGTCTCGCCCACGTGGGCTGGCATCGCCCTGGTCGGCGAGGACCGCTCCGACCTCGACCGGCTGCTCGGCGTTCGAGCCGAGCGGGGTCTCTCCCTCGACGGCGTCTGGAGCGGCACGGCCGAGGAATGGGCCAGGTTCGCTGACCGGCTGGGCACTGCCGGGGCGACCTGGTGCATCGTGTTGCCAGCGGGCCCTCCGGATCGACTCGATGTCATCGCCGAGGCCACGCCTCGGTGAGAAGCGCCGAGCTGAAGCGGGCGAAGCGTGATGTGCGCCGCCGGGTGCTGGCCGCGCGCGATGCCTTGCCCCCGAGCGAGCGCGAGAGCCGCGGGCTCGAGGTCGTCCGGCGCTTCCTCCTCCTGCCGGAGGTGTCCACGGCGCGCGTCGTGCTCGCCTTCTGGTCGTTCGGATCCGAAGTGCCCACCCCGCCGCTGATCGCGGAGCTGCACGGCCGCGGCTCGCGGGTCGCCTTGCCGCGCATCGTGAGCGGAGAGCTCGAGGCTCGCGTGTATCGCCCGGATGACCCGATGACCGAGACGTCGTTCGGGGCCCTCGAGCCGGCCGAGGGCCGGTTGGTGGATCCGATCGAGCTCGACATGGTCGTGGTTCCCGGCGTCGCCTTCGATCGCGAGGGCCGCCGGGTGGGGTACGGCGGGGGATTCTACGATCGCTACCTGCCCCGGGTGCGTGCCGAAACCACCCGGATCGGCATCGGCTTCGGCGCACAGCTGCTGCCCGTGGGAAGGACACTGCCTTCGGGGCGTTTCGACGAGCGCGTGGACATCGTGGTCACGGAGTCGGCGACCGTGCGATGCCCCCGGCCTGACAACGGGACGGGCCGAGTTGAACAACCGTTCAAACCTCTGGTAGAAAACCGTCCACGGAAGGGTGGTTCGGCGTCGGCCGAGACTCCGCCACCACCGGGCGAGGGGTGAAGGGTGAGTCCGAGCAGGCAGACCGCGTTCCACGAGATCACGTCGGCGAAGGCGGCCGGATTCATGGAGGAGGCCGGCTGGCTGTGGGTCACGAACTACGGGGACGTGGGGGCGGAGTATCGAGCCGTCCGCGAGGGCGTGGGCATGTGGGATCTCTCGCCGCTGAACAAGTGGGAGTTCCGGGGGCCGGAGGCGCTCGAGGCCGCCCAGCGCGTACACACGAACGACGTCGTCGGCATGCGCGACGGCCAGGTGCGTTATGGGGCGTTCGTCGACGAGGACGGGCTCGTGGTCGACGACGGCACCGTGTTCCGCCATTCGGCGTCGCATCTGTGGGTCTGCACGAACGGCGACGAACGTGCGGAGTACTTCGCCGCGGCCACGAAGGGCCTCGACGTGCAGATCGATTACATCGCCCCGGACCTGCCGAGCCTGCAGATCCAAGGCCCCAAGAGTCGGGACCTCCTTCGATCGATCCTCACCGACGCCGACGTCGACGAACTTCGGTACTTCACGTTCTTCCTGCACCCCGTGACGATCGGCGGCGCGCCGGTCTGGCTCTCTCGCACGGGGTTCTCGGGAGAGCTGGGGTACGAGGTGTTCCTGCGACCCGAGCACGCCGCGGCGGTCTGGGAGGCTGTCGAGGGCGCCGGCGCCACCCCGTACGGGGTCGACATCATCGAGCCGGTGCGGGTCGAGACGGGCATGATCGTGACCGACTACGACTACGAGCCGCACCGACGGACCCCGTACGACCTCGGGCTCGACCGGCTCGTGGCGCTCGACGGCGAGGGCGAGTTCATGGGCAAGGACGAGTTGCGCGCCGTCGCGGCCGACCCACCGAACCGATTCGTGACGATACGGCTCGAGGGCCCGGCGCTGCCCGAATACGGAGCGGCGGTGACCGCCGGGGGGACGGATGCGGGCACGCTGACCAGTCCGGCGACGAGCCCGGCGCTCGGAGCGATCGGGCTCGCGATCATGCCGACCGAGGCGGCGACGCCCGGGACCCCGGTCGAGGTCGCGATGCCCGACGGCACCACGACGGGCGGCACGGTCGACGTGCTCGCCGTGTACGACCCGAGGAAGGAACGTCCGCGGGCATGACGCGGAGCTTCCTGGGATCCAAGGAGACCGAGAGGAGACAGGACGCATGAGCGAGGACAAGCGCTCGCCGTTGCACGACTGGCATATGGCGCAGAACGCCGAAGTCATCTGGGAGGACGGCTACCCCTGGGCGATGCACGAGGGTGGCGACCCGATTGCCGAGTACGAAGCGGTTCGCACCGGTACCGGCATCTGGGACCTCTACTCGACGTGCAAGTACGAGGTGACCGGTCCCGAGGCCGCGCGGCTGATCCAACGCCGCTTCACGAACTCGCTCGAGGGCATGCGCGACGGCTCGGTGCGGTACGGCGCGTTCGTGAACGCCGACGGCCTGATGATCGACGACGGGAACGTCTACAAGCTCGCCGACGATCACTTCCTGGTGATGATCAACACGGCCGGCATCGAGGACTGGTTCCGGGAGACCGCCTCAGGGCTCGACGCTTCGATCGAGCACCGGACCGACGACTACGCGATGATCGCCGTGCAGGGCCCCACGTCCCAAGAGACCCTGCAACCGCTGACCGACCGCGACCTCGGGGAGCTCGGGTACTTCCGATTCTGGCCCGAGAAGACCACCGTCGCCGGGGTCGAGGCGTGGGTGCTGCGCACGGGGTTCAGCGGTGAGAAGGGGTACGAGGTGGTCATGGCGCCCGATGACGCCCAGCGCGTCTGGGACGCCTTGATCGCTGCCGGGGCCACGCCCTTCGGCCTCACCGCCATCGACCTGGCCCGCACCGAGGTGGGCTTGATCATCATCGCCGTCGACTACCAGCCGGGTGAGATCTCGCCGTGGGATCTGTCGATGGATCGGTTCGTCAAGGCCGGGACCGAGGTCGTCGCCGCCGAGGCGCTCGCCGAGCGGGGCGCGAGCCCTCCGAAGCGCTTCAAGACGCTGAAGATCGAGGGTGACGTGGTTCCCGACTACGGCGCGATGGTGACGAAGGACGGCCGCGAGGTCGGCGTCGTGACGTCGCCGGCATCCTCGCCTCGTCTGGGCACGATCGGGCTGGCGATCCTCGAGGCCGATGCCGCGCGCGACGGCGAGAAGGTCGAGGTCGCGGTGCAGGGAGCCACGACTCCGGCGACGGTCGAGGTCTTGTCGCTCCTCGACCCGGAGAAGGAGCGACCCCGAGCGTAACCGGCTCCAGGATCGACGGGCCGGCGGGGCGGGGGCGAACCCCGCCCCGTGCCTATGCTGGGCCGATGCCCGATGAGCTGTACGGCGTGGTCCCCAACTTCAGCGAGGGGCGGCGCGTCGACGTGATCGACGCCATCGTCGATGCGTTGCACGTGCCCGGCGCTCGCGTCGTCTTCGCGGAAGCCGACCCCGATCACAACCGCCTGGACACGACGGTGCTCGGCGACGCCGACGCGGTACGGGCGAGCGCCATGGCGGGGGTGGCGGTGGCCGTGCGCCTGATCGACTTGCGTGAGCACCGCGGCAACCACCCCCGCATGGGTGCGGCCGACGTCGTCCCGTTCATGCCGGTCCGCGACGTCTCGATGGAGGCGTGTGTCGAGCTCGCCCGGGCGTTCGGGCGTGAGTTGGCGGATCGGCTGGCGCTGCCCGTGTACCTCTACGACCGGGCCGCGCTCACGCCCGACCGGGCCTCGCTCGCCGAGGTTCGGCGGGGCGAGTACGAGGGCTTGCGCGAGTCGGTCGCCCGCGGTGAGCGCTTGCCCGACTTCGGGCCGCAAGAGATCGGGCGCCGGGGGGCGACGGCGGTCGGAGCACGGAAGCCGCTGATCGCCTTCAACGTGTACCTCGACGGCCGCGACGAGCGAGCGGCGAAGGAGATGGCCAGGGCGCTTCGGGAGTCGGGCGGAGGACTCCCCGCGGTGCGGGCGATCGGGTTCGCGGTGCCCGAGCGGGGCGGCGTCGTGACCGTCTCCATGAACCTCGTGGACCATGAGGTCACCGGCTTGCGTGACGCGTTCGACGAGGTCTCTCGGCTGGCGGGACGGCTCGGCATGTCGGTGACCGAGTCCGAGATCGTCGGGCTGGTCCCTGCGTCGGCGATCGAAGACGACGACCCCGCCGCCCTGCGACTCGTGGGATTCGATCCAGGTCGCCAGGTGTTGGAACGGCTCGTGGACGACGGCAGCGAGGAGAACGAACGATGAGCGAGACGCGGTTCGGCGAGATGACGGTCGAGGATTTCCTGGGCGCGACGGGCTCCAAGGACCCGACGCCGGGGGGCGGGGCGGCCGCGGCCGTCGCCGGGGCGACCGGAGCGGCGCTGATCTCCATGGTGGGGCGCCTCACCCAGGGCAAGCCCGGCTTCGAGGACCTCGACGAGCGGATGACCGCGTTGGTGGAGCGAGCCGACCGGATGCGGACCGAGTTCCTCGCCCTGGGCGACCGAGATGCCGAGTCGTTCGAAGCGCTGATGGCGTCGTTCCGCCTGCCGAAGGAGAGCGACGTCGAGAAGGCCTCGCGCGCCGACGCGATCCAGCGAGGGCTCGAGGGCGCGGCCGGGGTGCCGCTCGACATCGCTCGCCGCGCCGTCGATCTGATGGAGCTCGCTGAGGACGCCACGGCGATGGGCAACCCGAACGCTGCGAGCGACGGCATGGCGGCGGCAGGCATGCTGTTCGCCGCGGTCCTTGCCGCGAAGGCGAACGTGGAGATCAACGCGACGTCGATCCACGACGAGGCGCGTCGCCGGGCGCTGCTCGACGAGGTCGCCGGCATCAGGGCACGGGCCGACGTGCTGCTCGAGCAATGCCGCGAGGCGTTCGGGCTCCGGCTGACCTGATAGTCGAGCCCACCGGATCGTCCATCGCTCGGTCGTTTCCGAGCGCTGGTGTCCGGCCGACGGTCCGCGTAGTGTCGCGTCGTGCGCATCGACGCCATCGTCTTCGATTGCGAGGACGCCGCGCCGCTCGCGCGGTTCTGGGCGGCCGCGCTCGGCTGGCGCGTGGCCGCCTACGATGCCACCGAGATCGAACGACTGGCGGCCAGGGGCATCGAGGACCCGGAGGACGATCCGAGCGTCATGGTCGAGCCGCCCGACGACGAGCCGCCGGGCCTGCCGGTGTTGTTCTTCACCGAGGTGCCCGAACCCAAGTCAGGGAAGAACCGCGTCCACATCGATGTGGTGGCAGAGGAGACCGTCGACGACGAGGTGATCAGGCTCGAAGGCCTCGGCGCCACACTCCGCAACTGGGCGGAGGAAGAGGGCAACGTCTGGGCTGTGATGCTGGATCCGGAAGGCAACGAGTTCTGCGTGATGCCTCCGGAAGCCTGATGCTCGCCGCGCGATCGCCGTGACGGATAGGGGGAGCAAGCTGCCCGGCGGCACGTGGGCGAAGGCACCGTGTCGGCTCAGGTCTCAGGTTCAGAACAGGCCGACCGTTCGGCCCCGATCGTCGACGTCGACGTCGTGGAACGCCGGCGTGCGGCCGTACCCGGGCATGCGCTGCATGTCGCCGCAGAGCGCGACGACGAACCCCGCGCCCGCGCTCGGCACAACGCCACGCACCGGCAGGCGGAACTCCGCCGGCCGGTTGAGCATCAGGGGATCGTGGCTGAGTGAGAGGTGGGTCTTCGCCATGCACACGGGCACCTGACCGAATCCGAGCTCGTCCATTCGGGCGATGTCCGTCTCGGCCTGCGGCAGGTAGTCGACGCCCTCGGCGCCGTAGAGGCGGGTCGCGATCGCCTCGATCTGCTCCTTCAGTCCCGCGCCCGTCGGCGTGAGGAAGTCGAACGAGTTCGGACGCTCGCACGCCTCGACGACGGCCCTGGCGAGCTCGACGGCCCCGTCGCCGCCCTGAGCGAACGCGCGGTTCACGACGACGGTCTCCGCGCCGGCCTGGACCGCGAGCTCGCGGATCAGCTCGATCTCGGCCTCGGTGTCGTTGGGGAACTCGTTGATCGACACGACGCAGGGCAGCCCGTACTGCCGGACGATCTCGATATGCGCCCGCAGGTTGTCGATGCCGCGGCGCAAGGAACCGAGGTCCTCGGTGCCGAGGTCGGCGAACGGTCTTCCGCCGTGGGACTTCGTGGCCCGCACGGTCGTGACGAGCACGGCGGCGCTCGGGATGAACCCGCCGAGTCGGCAGACGATGTCGCAGAACTTCTGGAAGCCGAGGTCGCTCGCGAACCCGCCCTCGGTGACGACGTAGTCCGCGAGCTTCAGCGCGACGCGGTCCGCGATGATCGAGTTGTTGGCGTGGGCGATGTTCCCGAACGGACCCGCATGGATCAGCACCGGCTGTCCTTCGAGCGTCTGCACCAGGTTGGGCTTGAGCGCGTCCTTCATGACTACGGTCATCGCGCCCGCGACCTTGAGGTCCTCGGCGGTGACCGGCTTCCCCTCGCCGGTCGACGCGACCACGATGTTGCCGAGGCGCATGCGCAGGTCCGCCACGTCGGAGGCGAGCGCGAACACGGCCATGATCTCGGAGGCTGCGACGATCACGAACGAGTTCTCCCTCGGGTACCCGTGGGCCTTGCCTCCGAGGCCGACCACCGTGTATCGGAGCTCACGGTCGTTCACGTCGAGTGTTCTCGGCCACGTGATCGTCGCCGGATCGATGCCGAGTTCGTTGCCGTGGTACATGCTCGCGTCGAGCGCCGCCGCCAGCAGGTTGTGCGCGGCCTGCACGGCGTGGAAGTCGCCGTTGAAGTGCAGGTTGATCTCCTCCATCGGAACGACCTGCGCGTAGCCGCCGCCGTTGCCGCCGCCCTTGATGCCGAAGACCGGGCCCATGCTGGGCTCGCGCAAGCACTGCATCACCTGCTTGCCGATCTTCCCCAGGCCCTGCGTGAGCGAGACGCTGGTCGTGGTCTTGCCCTCGCCCGCCTTCGTCGGCGTGATCGCGGTCGTGATGATCAGCTTGCCGTCGGGTCGGTCGGCCAGGCGGTCCAGGATCGAGAGGTCGATCTTGGCGCGGTGCTTGCCGTACTGCTCGAGCTCGTCCGGCTCGATGCCGGCGGCCGCGGCGACGTCGGCGATAGGTCTGAGCTGAGCTTCCTGGGCGATCTCGAGTCCGGACTTCATCGTGCCGATTTCCTTCCGTGAACGCGAACGGCTTCCGGACGATACGACCACCGGTCGCGCGGGTCCAAACCGAAGGTGCGCACACCGCGACCGCCGGTCATGGGAGTCACGGCGCCACTCGGACGTGTTGAATGAGCCACGCCGACCGAGGAGGGCCAGCGCGTGCAGACCGACACGCTTCGAAGCACGATCGCCGAGATGATGCCGGCTGTGCTCGACGAACTCGGGACCCTCGTGCGCATCCCGTCGATCGCGTTCCCCGGCCACCCCGAGGAACCCGTGCGCGAGATGGCCGAGCGCACGGTCGCCCTCGCTCGTGACGCCGGGTTCGGCGACGCCGCTCTGCGCGACGTGCCGTGGGGCTATCCCCCGATCGTGGCGGAGATCGGGGGGCCGGAAGGCTCGCCGACGGTCGTGCTCTACGCCCACTACGACGTGCAGCCCGCGCCGCCGGAACAAGGGTGGACCACCGACCCGTGGATCCCGGTCACGAAGGACGACGGTCGCCTCTACGGGCGCGGGGCGGCCGACGACAAGAGCGGTATCGCGATCCATCTCGCGACCGTCCGTGCGTTCGGCGGACGCCCGCCGTGCACGGTTCGCCTGATCGTGGAGGGCATGGAGGAGACCGAGTCGAACCTCGCGGCGTTCGTCGAGGCGAACCCCGATTCGTTCGGGGCCGATGTGTTCGTGGTCGCCGACATGGGCAACATCGAGGTCGGCGCGCCGATCATCACCACCACGCTGCGCGGAGAGGTGTCGTGCGTGGTGACGGTCTCGACGCTGCAGCATCCGCTGCACTCCGGCGCGTTCGGGGGCCCGGCCCCCGACGCGATGATGGCGCTCGCCAGGCTGCTGGCGACGCTGCACGACGACCAGGGCTCGGTGTGCGTGGCTGGGGTGAGCACAGCGGAGTGGTCAGGCGCCGATCTCGCCGCGGCCGACTTCCGTTCCGCCGCCGATCTGCTCGAGGGCACGGAGCTGATCGGCCCGGGCACGGTCGGCTCGCGTCTGTGGTCGAGGCCGAGCATCAACGCGATCGGCATCGACACCACGACGATCGCGGGGTCCTCGAACGTGCTGCTCCCGAGCGCTCGGGCGAAGGTGTCGATGCGCATCGTGCCGGGCAGCGATCCCGACCGCGAGCTCGATGCGCTCGTGCGCCACCTGGAGTCACATGCGCCATGGGGGGCGACCGCCGAGGTCGAGCGCGTGAAGACCGCGCCGCCGTTCCGCTGCCCGACCGACGGCCCGGCTTTCGCCGCGGCCCGCGCCGCTCTGCAGGAAGCCTTCGGCGCACCCCCGGAGGAAGCGGGCTCGGGCGGGTCGATCCCGCTGTTGCAGACCCTGCAGCATGTCAGCCCCGATGCCGAGTTCATCCTGTGGGGCGCCGAGGATCTGGCGGGAGCTCGCATCCACGCTTCCGACGAGAGCGTCGATCCCGCCGAGATCGAGCGAATGATCCTCGCGCAGGCCCTGTTCCTGCGCGACCTCGCGGCGCCCGGAGCGTGACCCTCGCGGGTCCCGGCCCGATACTGGAGGTGATGGCCACCACCGAGCCGCTGCGCAGGAACGTGACCGACGTGCGGGTGACCGCGGTCGAGGGCGGCGTCCGCAGCCACCGTCCGGACACCCTCGCGACCGAGGAGCCGATGGAGATCCGCGTGCAGGGTCCGGGCCAGCGGGCGGAGGCGGTGGCGGTGACGATGCGCACGCCCGGCGCGGACCACGAGCTCGCGGTGGGGTTCCTGTTCACCGAGGGACTGATCGCGCCGGGGGAGGTGCGTCGGGTCGCCTACTGCGATGATCTCGACGACGAGGAACAGCGCTACAACGTCGTCACTGTCACGGTCGAGCGGCCCTTCGACCACGAGCGGCTGCATCGGAACTTCTTCGCCACGTCCTCGTGCGGCGTCTGCGGGAAGGCCGCCCTCGACGACGTCGAGGTCCGATGCGGGCCGGTGGCCGACGGACCGGTCGTGCCCGTCGACGTGCTGGTCTCGTTGCCGGATCGACTCCGCTCGAAGCAGCGGGTGTTCGATCGCACGGGCGGGTTGCACGCCGCGGGTCTGTTCACCTCGGCCGGGGACCTCGGCGCGCTCCGGGAGGACGTGGGCCGCCACAACGCGGTCGACAAGGTGATCGGTGAGCGGTTCCTCGCCGGGGGCGTGCCGCTCTCGGACCTCGTGCTCCAGGTGAGCGGCCGGGCGAGCTTCGAGATCGTGCAGAAGGCCGCCGTCGCCGGCATCCCGATCGTGAGCGCCGTGAGCGCACCGTCGTCGCTCGCTGTCGACGCGGCGGCTCGTTTCGGGATGACGCTGGCGGGGTTCGTCCGCGACGGCCGCTGCAACGTGTACACGCGGCCGGAGCGCGTCGTCTGAGCTTCCGTGCTCCGAGTGGGACCACCGAGAGGAGTCAGGCGCGTTGGTGCCAGTCGTAGGCCACGTTCGTGCGGAACACCAGGTCCTGGATCGAGGCGTTCCGCTTGCTCAGCGCGCTCCAGAACAGCCCGATCGGGAACGCGACGCAGGCGATCGCGCGCAACAGCGATCTGCCGAGTCGAGGGGGGGATCCGTCGGGGCCCAGCACCCGCAGACCCATGAGGCGGCCCCCGGGGCTGCGCCCGGTGCCGGTCCACGAGACCGTGAGCATGATCGCCGCCACGATCAGGGCCGCCGTGACCAGTGAGACGTAGGAAACCTGCGGCCACGCGAACTCCCGGGGTCTCCGCACCAGCCGGGCCGCCGCCCACAGTCCATAGCCCAGCCCGACCAAGGCAACCGAATACGCCGCGTCGACGACCATCGCCAACACCCGGGAGACCACGCCCGCGCGCGTTCCCTGCCGCTCGGCCGCCTCGTTCGGCAGCGCGCGCACCGAGTGCCGGGGGCGGTCGGCCACGCTCACGCTTCGCCCCCCTCCTCAGGAGCATCCAGCTCGCGCGCCTCGCGGCGCAACACCCTGTCGACGATCCTGGCGACGAGGAGGTCGGCGTGCATGCCCTGGATCCGGGCGGTTCGGACGGTCTCGCCGGCCATCGCGCCCGACGATTCGCGGATCACGCGCGGCAGGTCGACGTCCTCGATCACTTCCTGGGCGATCGCAGCGACGTCCAGCCGGTCGACGATCGAGACCAGGTCGGTGCGAGCGATCACGCGGTCGACGTCGATGCGGTCCGCGGTCCGATTCACGTCGACCCGGTCGACGATCGCTTCCACCGGGAACTCGCGAGCGAGCCGGTCCATGTCGATGCGGTCGACTATCGCGTCGACGTCGACACGCTGCACGACGGCGTCGAGATCGACCCGGTCGATGACGCGCTCGATGTCGACGTCCTCGACGATGGCGTTCAGGTCGACCTGTTCACGTACGAGGGCGGTCAGGTCGACCTGGTCGGCGAGCGCCCGGGCGATCTCGGGCACCAACACGTGTAGGAACGACGTCGCGGCCTGCACCATCTCGGCCTGGGAGGACTTCCACTGACCGTCGAGGACGCGGGCGGCGCCGGCCGCCACCTCGCCGGCCTCCTTGGTGAAGCGGGGCTCGACGAGCCACGTGATCGCGGGTCCGACGGTGTCGGCGACCTGCTTCGCGGCCCCCGCCGCCCCCTCCGCGGCCGTGACCGCGACGCCGAGGCCGGCGCCGGCGAGCGTGGCGGCCGGGTCCTTCGATCCGGTCGGCCCCTCGTCGTCGGGCATCGTGGCCCGAAGCGCGTCGGCGAGCGCGGAGGCGCCGGCGGCGAACAGCCCGGCGCCCACCCGTACCCCCTGTTCGAGCATCGCCGCGACCTGCGATCCGGGGGCCGGGGCCTCCGCCTCGTCCTCGGGTTCGGCATCGACGTCGGCCGCGACCGCCTCCTCGTAGCTCACCTCGTCGACCGGCGGCTCCTCGGAGCCTCCATGGCCCGGCAAGGGGACGACGTTGTCCGGTTCCTTGGGCTCCCCGCCGATCGGGATGCGATCCATGCTCACATCATGGACCGCCCGAGCCCGGCCGACCAACCGGTGAAGGCCCGAGGCGGCCAGCCGTAAGATGGGGACGACCGGCATCCGCCGGATCGGAAGGAGACGACGTGTCGATGAGCACGACGCTCACCCGTCTGACCGAGCCGATGGTTCGCGTCGACGGCGAGCTGCGCGTGGCCACCTGGGACGAGGCCCTCGACCGGGCCGCCGAGGGGCTCCGTCGCGCCGTCGATCGCAACCCCGGCTGGGGTACGGGGGTGTTCAGCTGCTCCAAGGCCACGAACGAGATGAACTTCATCGCCGGGAAGTTCAGCCGCCAGGTCCTGGGCAGCAACAACATAGACAGCTGTAACCGCACCTGACACGCGCCTTCGGTGGTCGGTCTGGCCACCGTCTTCGGTGCCGGTGGCGGTACCAGCTCATACGAGGAGGTCGAGCACACCGACCTCATCCTGCTGTGGGGCTCGAACGCTCGAGCCGCGCACCCCATCTTCTTTCACCATGTCCTGAAGGCGGTCAACCGGGGGGCGAGGCTGATCGTCGTCGACCCGCGCCGCACGGAGTCGGCCGAGTGGGGCGATCTCTGGCTCGGCATCGACGTCGGCACCGACATCGCACTGTCGAACGCGATCGCGCGGGAGATCGTCGCGAGCGACCTGCAGCACCACGCGTTCGTCGGGGGCGCCACGGCCGGGTACGCCGAGTACGTCGACTCGATCATGGACTGGACCCTCGGGCGCGGTGAGGCCGTCACGGGGGTTCCCGCCGACGTGATCCGCGAGGTCGCGCACGCCTATGCGAAGGCGGACCGGGCGATGATCTGCTGGACGCTCGGCATCACCGAGCATCACAACGCCGTCGACAACGTGCTCTCACTGATCAACCTGTCGCTGCTCACCGGCCACGTCGGCACCTACGGCAGCGGCGTGAATCCGCTGCGGGGCCAGAACAACGTGCAGGGCGGGGGCGACATGGGCGCGATCCCGAACAAGCTGGCGGGCTTCCAGGACATCGAGAAGGACGCTGCCGCCCGTGCGAAGTTCGAGGCGGCATGGGGAACCGCGATCGTCCCGAAGTACGGGTGGCACCTCACGGACATGTTCCGGGCGATGGAACGAGGGGACCTCACGGCCGTCTACTGCATCGGCGAGAACCCGGCGTCGAGCGAGGCCGACAAGGAGCACGCCGTCGAGCTGCTCGAGGGCCTCGACACCCTGATCGTGCAGGACATCTTCATGACGAAGACGGCCGAGCTCGCCGATGTGGTGTTCCCGGCGTCCAACAGCGCGTTCGAGTCCGAGGGGACGGTGACGAACTCCGAGCGGCGGGTGCAGAGGGTGCGAGCCGCACTCGAGCCGCCTGGGAACGCGAGGGACGACATCTGGATCATCACGCAGCTCGCGAACCGCATGGGGGCCGGCTGGGGCGACGTCACGCCTCGGCAGGCGTGGGACGAGTGCCGCTCGCTCAGCCCGATGCACGCCGGCATGACCTGGGAGCGGCTCGAAGAGCTCGGCGGCATCCAGTGGCCGTGCCCCGACGAGGATCACCCCGGGACGATGTTCCTGCACGCGCGGCTCTGGGAGTTCGACGATCCAGAAGCGCAGGGGCCCAAGGCGCCGCTGTCGATCGTGATCGACGACCCGCCGGTCGACGAGCTCACCGAGGAGTTCCCGCTGCGCCTGACGACCGGTCGCCGGCTCGACTCCTTCAACACCGGCGTGCAGACAGGTGCGTACACCTCTCCGCTGCGGCGCGGCGAGACGATCGACGTCTCGCCGGAGGACGCCGAGCGGCTCGGCCTCGCCGAGGACGAGTGCGTGGTCGTCTCGAGCCGCCGGGGCTCGGTCGAGGTGCCGGTGCACGTCGACGAGGCGCTTCGCCCGGGGCTCGTGTTCATGACGTTCCACTTCCCGGACCAGGTCGACACGAACGTACTCACGATCGAGGCGACCGACCCGAAGTCGGGCACCGCGGAGTTCAAGGCGTCGGCTGTCAGGATCGACAAGCTGCCGCCCGAACGGCGGGCCGAGGCGGAGGCCGCCGGCTCGGTCTCCGGAGGGGGCGGGGAGTAGCATCGGCCTCGTGAGAAGCAGCCTGCCACCCGCTCGGCTCTCGGGGTCGACGTGGACCTGAAGCTGATGCAGGCCGAGCCGTCGGCCGAGGAACGCGCCGCCGTCGACGCGCTGCTGGGTGAACCCGGGAGCGCGTGGGAAGGGGCCCCGGAGCGCACCGCGCTCGACCATCGGGTGGCGCGGGGCGGTCGCGACGCCCGTGACGACCGGCACCTCCTGCTCCCGGCGCTGCACGCCCTGCAGGGCGCGGCCGGTTGGATCAGCCCCGGAGGCATGAACTACGTGTGCGAGCGGCTCACGGTGCCGCCCGCCGAGGCGTATGGGGTCGCGACGTTCTACGCGATGTTCTCGACCGAGGAGCGCCCGCCGACGGTCCTGCACGTCTGCGACGACATCGCCTGCCGTCTTTCGGGAGCGGCCTCGTTGGCAGGCGAACTGGAAGAGGCGCTCGGCCCCGATCGGAAGACTCAGCTGGTGCGGAGTCCGTGCCTCGGGCTGTGCGACGTCGCGCCGGCTGCGTTCCTCCAGACGACGGGCGCGGGGTACCAACCGCAGATCCCGCACGCCTCGATGGATGCCCTGCGCCCGTTCGTCGAGGGCGGGGCTAGGGGCATCCCGGGTCACGCCGAGAGCTCGACGCTGCAGTCCGATGACGAGCAGCGACTTCTCCGACGGATCGGGCACGTCGATCCTTCCTCGATCGACGATTACCGGGCGCACGGTGGCTACGAGGCACTTCGCCTCGCGCTCGAGCACGGCCCCGAGTGGACGCTCCGTGAGGTGGCCGATTCCAAGCTGATGGGCCGCGGCGGCGCGGCGTTCCCGACCGGGGTGAAGTGGAAGGCGGTCGCCGAACAGCCCGTACACCCCCACTACTTCGTGTGTAACGCCGACGAGAGCGAGCCCGGCACGTTCAAGGACCGCGTCGTGATGGAGCAGGATCCGTTCGCGGTGATCGAGGCGCTCACGATCGCCGGCATCACAACCGGGTGCGAGCTGGGGTACGTCTACATCCGAGGGGAGTATCCGCTCGCGACCCAGATGCTCACCCATGCGATCGAGGAGGCGCGCCGGCACGGCTTCCTCGGCGACGACGTGATGGGCCATGGCGCGCGGTTCGACGTCGAGCTGCGGCGGGGGGCCGGTGCCTACATCTGCGGCGAGGAGACGGCCCTGTTCAACTCCCTCGAAGGCAAGCGCGGCGAGCCCAGGAACAAGCCGCCGTTCCCCGTGCAGCGGGGGCTGTTCGGCAAGCCCACGGGCATCAACAACGTGGAGACGTTGATCAACGTGCTGGAGGTGCTGCGCATCGGCGGGCAGGCCTATGCCGAGATCGGTACCGAGGGCTCGACGGGCCCGCGCCTGTTCTGCCTCTCGGGCGACGTGGAGCGTCCCGGCGTGTACGAGCACGAGCACGGCGTCACGCTCGACGGGGTGATCGAGGCGGCGGGGGGCGTGCGCGACGGCGAACCGTTGAAGGCGGTGTTGCTGGGCGGCGCCGCGGGCGGGTTCGTCGGTCCCGACCGGCTCGACATCCCCATGACGTTCGAGGACGCTCGTGCCGGCGGCTACACGCTCGGGTCGGGCGTCGTGATGCTGTTCGACGACTCGGCCGACCTCACCGACACGTGCCTGCGCATCGCGCGGTTCTTCCGGGACGAGTCGTGTGGGCAGTGCGTGCCGTGTCGCGTGGGGACCGTGCGCCAGGAGGAAGCGCTGCACCGGCTCGAACAGGGACGCATGCTCGGCTCACGCGACGACGAGCTCGCGCTGCTCGAGGACGTCGCCCAAGTGATGCGCGACGCCTCGATCTGCGGCCTCGGACAGACGGCAGCGAACGCGGTGCAGTCCGCGATCGAGTCGCTGGGGGTCTTCGGGGAGGAGCCGGCATGAGCATCGTGCCGCTCGATCCGCCCCGGCGTCTCGTGACGATCACGGTCGACGGCGTCAAGAGCCGGGTGCCCGAGGACGCGACGATCCTCGATGCGTGCCGGGCCAACGGCGTCGACACGCCGACGCTTTG
>Ga0256867_10000460_pt1 | contig 16173 bp, 15 predicted proteins | sample RVTome_15_FD_185939 | JGI IMG/M metagenome (GOLD analysis project Ga0256867, IMG submission 185939) | Soil microbial communities from uranium-contaminated site in the Upper Colorado River Basin, Wyoming, United States - RVT150D86 (HiSeq) ... | reverse complement strand
CTCAACCAGAAGCTCTATGAGCGCAACCGGGAAGCGATCGACAGCCGGATCCCGCTCGGCCACACCGGCGGGCCGGATGACCTCAAGGGCATCGCCGTGCTGCTCGCTTCCGACGGCTCCGCCTTTATCACGGGCGCCATCATTCCGGTGGATGGCGGCACCATTGCCTGGTGATGGCGAACGGCGGATGGTGAAACACGAGGAGGATTCCGATGGAAAGCAAGGGCCGGCAGTTGAGGCAGCTCATCGACGCGCCAGAGATACTCGTCACGCCGGGTGTCTACGACGGCTACAGCGCGCGTCTCGTGGAGCGCGTGGGTTTCAAGTCGGGATCGATCACCGGGGCCGGCACGTCCGAGAGCCGGCTCGGCTGGGCCGACCGCGGCGTGATGGGGCTCGATGAGAATGTCGCGAACGCCCGGCGGCTCGCGGACTGCACGAGCCTCCTGCTGCGGGCCGATGCCGACACCGGCTACGGCAACGCCATGAGTGTCTATTTCGCGACACGCGCGTTCGAGAAGGCGGGAGTCGCCGCCGTCATGTTCGAGGACCAGGTGTGGCCCAAGCGCTGCGGACATATGGCCGGCAAGAGCGTCATCGGCTCCGCGGAGATGGTGCAGAAGGTGAAGGCGGCGGTGGATGCGCGCGTCGATCCCGATTTCATCATCATCGCGCGCACCGATGCGGCCGGCCCGGTCAGCGTCGACGAGGCGATTGATCGTCTCAATCGTTATGCCGAGGCGGGAGCAGACTGCCTCTATGCCGACGCGCTGCTCTCGAAGGCGGACATTGCAAAGGTCGCGAAGGGCGTGCCGAAGCCGCTCATCGTCAACATGGGGCTCGGCATGCGCCCGCGGAAGACAACGCCCCTCATGACGCCGAAGGAGCTCGAGGCGCTCGGGGTGGCAGTCGTCAGCTATCCGCGGCTCCTCACGACCGCCGCCGTGCGGGGCATGATGAACGCGATGGCGGTTTTCAAGGGCGAGGTCCTGGACAAGAATCGCCTCGTGGAACGCGATGATCTTCAGGTGTCGTTCGAGGAGATCAACGATCTCATGGGCATGGCCGAGCTCGACAAGCTGGAGAGCCGCTACGCCGGCGGCTGACGCCATCTTAAGGATGAAGGATGAAGGATGAAGGATGAAGGCGGAAGGATGACCTGGTTTTTGCCTCCGCGCTGCGGGGGCCATCCTTCTGCGACGGAGGAGAAGCAATGGGAATGACGATTGCCGAAAAGATTCTGGCGAGGAAGAGCGGTCAGGCTAAGGTCGCACCCGGCGACTTGGTGACCGTCGAAGTGGACACCGTGGTCCTCATCGACAACAGCTTCACCGCGAGCCGCTGGCGCGAGATCCTCAAGTTAAGAGATCCGGACCGGCTCGTGGTGGTGTTCGATCATCGAGTGCCGGCCTCGACGACAGACAGCGCCGAAGCGCACCGGACGGGCCGCCGTTTCGTCGAGAAGTTCGGCATCAAGCGCTTTCACGACGTCGGCTACCACCAGGGCATCAGCCACCAGCTCGTCGCCGATCACGGGTACGCGCTGCCCGGAAGCGTTCTGGTGTGCAGCGATTCGCATACCTGCAGCGCCGGGGTATTCAATTGCATCGCCCGCGGGGTGGGGGAGCCCGACGTCCTCTACGCGGCGATCAAGGGCGAGACCTGGTTCCGCGTGGGGGAGACGGTGCGCTACGAGTTACACGGAAAGCTCTCGTCGGCAGTCACGGCGAAGGACGCCTTTCTGCAAATCTCCGGAGACCACGGCGATCACGCCACGCAGAACGTGGAGTTCGGCGGGCCCGGCATTGCGAGCCTCTCGATTCCGGCGCGAAAGACCTTGACGACGATGGGCGCCGAGCTCTCGGCGGAGTTCGCGACCTTCGAGGCGGACGAGGTGATGGAGGAGTGGATCCGCGCGCGCAATCCGCAGTCCTTTGAGTGCGTCCGACCCGATCCGGACGCCCGTTACGCCGCGGTGCGCAAGGTCGATCTCTCGACGCTCGAGCCGCTCGTCGCGTTCCCGGATTCCGTGATCAGGAATTCAAAGCCGGTCGCCGACGCCGCCGGCACGCGGATCGACCAGGCCTTCATCGGCTCGTGCGCGAACGGGACGCTCGAGGATCTCGCGCTCGCCGCCGCGGTGCTGAAGGGCAAGCGGGTGGCACCCACGGTGCGGTTGATCGTCACGCCGGGATCGCAACTCATCTACCGCGAGGCGGCGCGCGAAGGGATCATCGCGGCGTTGGCCGAGGCGGGCGCGGTGGTGACGCCATCGACCTGCGGCGCCTGCGGCGGCGGCCATCTCGGAATCCTGGGGCCAGACGAGACGTGCATCACGGCGAGCACGCGCAACTTCAAGGGACGCATGGGCGACCCGAGCGCGCGGATCTTCATGGGCTCACCGGCGACGGTCGCGGCATCGGCGATCAAGGGCGCGATCGCAGACCCGCGGGAGTTTCTCAATTGAACCGCCGAGGCGCCGAGAGAACCAGAGGCAACTATCAAACCGCTATCACACCAAGAGACCCAGAACTCGGCGAAAACCGGAGTTGGCACGAGGCAATGGGGTATCGGTTCTTGAATAACGTTGGTTTTTCTCGGCGTGCTCGGCGTCTCGGGGGTTCGATACGGGTTTTTTGCGATTTTTGAATCTTGGTTGACCTATGAAGTTCAAAGCTAGAGTCTGGAAATTTCCCGACAATATGAATACCGACTTAATCCTCCCGGCGGTCGCGTTCTATCTGCCGCCCGATGAGCAGTTGCGCTACGTGTTCCACGCCAATCGCCCGGGCTGGGCGGACGAGGTCAAGCCCGGAGACATTCTGATCGGGGGCAAGAACTTCGGCATGGGCTCGAGCCGGCCGGCCGCGCGCTCGCTGAAGAACCTGGGGATCGCCTGCCTCGTCGCGCCTTACATCAACGGGCTTTTCTTCCGCAACTGCGTGAACTTCGCTTTTCCGGCGGTCGAGTGCCCGGGCGTCGACGAGGCGTTCGAGGAGGGCGACATCGCGGAAGTCGACGTCGAGCGCGCGACGGTCAGCAACGTCACGCGCGGAACGACGCTCGCGGGCAAGCCGATGCCGCCAAAGCTGCTGGCGCTCGTCAAGGCCGGGGGCATCTATCCGCTGCTCGAGAAGGAGGGGCTCATCGCCCCGCGCGGCGAGACGCGGTGACGGGGGCTACCAAGTGCACCACTTTGCGGAGAAGCCTGCCCCAAAGCTTTGGCACTAAGGACACTAAGGACACGAAGGAACAACCGTTTCCGTACTCACCGCTAGGAAACCTTTGTGTCCTTTGTGTCCTTCGTGTCTGCGCTTTACCGATCTTGCTGACCCCAGAGAGCTGGGCGCGTCCGCGGTGTCAAGCAAACCGTGAGCGGTAGGGCTATCGGCCGCTGCAGATTTCGGTGCTGCGCAGCATCGCGTACTGAAGGTGGTCGAAGGTTCGGACGTTCATCGTCATGTCCGCGTCGCGGAAGATGAAGGGATGCTCCCCGCGTTCCTGGTACATCGAGAAGAGCTCGCTCGGCAGCATGCCTGCCTTGTGCTCGCTGCGCAGGAACTCGTCCACGAGCGCCTTGGCCGCGGCGATCGCCTCCTCGCGCGTTTCGAACTCGCCTATGCGCCGGACTTCGGAATCGGGGTCATCCTGCCTGAGCACGCCCTCGACGAAAAAGGTCATCCGCTCACACCGCCTTGCGCAGCCGCTCGCCCTCTCCGCGCAGGCCGTCGAGGATCGCCAGCGCGCGCTCCATGGAAAAGTCGCGCGTTTTCCTGTCGAAGGCCTTCGGGTTGCTCTCCATCATGTAGCCGTGCTTCACGCCCGGGAAGATGTGCACCTCCACGTTCTTCATGCGCGCAGGCACGCCGCGATAGGCATCGAGCACCGGGGGAGGCGCCTGGTGATCCTGGTCGCCCCAGATGATGCACACGGGCTGCGTGACGCCCTCGAGCTCCACGATGTAGTCGAGCATGTTCGTGCCGTGACAGGAGACGCCCGCAGCGTAGCCGAGGCGCTTGGGCCCGAGGATCGCGTACGGCCCGCCGTAGCAGAAGCCGATCACGGCGGCCTGCCCGTTGAACTGGGGCAGCTTGCGCACTTCCGAGAGGGTGTCGACGAGATCGGCCTCGCCCGTCTTGATTCTCTCCAGCCGCGGCTGGGAGCGCTCCTTGGTCCGGTCGTCGTCGCGTCCGAGCGGGCCCGGAATCGTGCGCCAGAAAAGGTCTGGCGCCGCGGCGATGTAGCCGTGCGCGGCAAGCTCGTTGGCAATCGCTCGAATGTCCTTGTCGACGCCGTGCACCGCCGAGGCCAGCACCATGGCCGGCACCTTGCCTGTGATGTCGGGCGTGACGAGGTAGCAGTCGAACTCTCCGCCCGGGCTCGAGCGGACCTTGATGTCCTTCTTTGGCATGTTCTCCTCCTGTATTCGTGGCTGTCTTTGCAATCAGCGGCTAACGGTATAACAGGGCGGCCAGGTTGTCCACGCACGCGCTCGACGCCCGCCGCGCAATTCTGCGATACTTCCTGGCCTGTGATGCGTGACGGGTGACGGGTGATGGGTGATGGGTGATGAGTGATGGGTGCTTCCCATTGTTTGGAGGAGGGGCACGTTAGGGGGAAATTGTCATGAATAGAAAGGTTTCTTCTCCGGCCGCGCCGGCCAATCCGGCCTCGCGCCAGCAGCCATACGAAGGGTCGTATGACGGCATTGAGAAACACCCCGCCGTGAAAAAGCTGAAGGAACACGCGCGGCCGCGCGGACTCGGCTTTCAGATCCGCAAGATCGGCCACGTCGTGCTCAACTGCCGCGACCTCGAGCGCTCGATCAGGTTCTACACCGAGGTGCTGGGCTTCCAGGTCTCCGACGTGTATCCGGACGAGATGGTGCCCGGCGGCATGGCGTTCCTGCGCTGCAATACGGACCATCACGGCATCGGCCTTGTCGGCAAGCTGGACGGCGAGGCGCCCAACTTCGAGCTGAACCACATCGCATTCGAAGTCGGCACCCTGGACGAGGTGCTGCAGGCAGCAAAGCGCCTGCGCGAGTGCGGCGCGGTTATCGATTTCGAGGGGCGCCGGCGCGCCGGCGTTCAGATCGCCGTCGAGTTTCGCGATCCTGACAATCACCGGCTGGAGATCTACTGGGGCATCGACCAGGTGGGGAGCACCGGCGAAGTGCGTCCCCCCGCCGGGTGGAAAGGTGCGCACAGCTTCCGCGAAGCCATCGAGAACCCCGTCCGCGGCCAGGACACCACCCTTCGCGACCCGTCGCTATTGGACAAACTCGAGCAGCGATAGCCGCGCGTCACCGGAGGCGCCCCAAAGTGAGAAGGCAGAAGGCGGCAGGCGAAAGACGATAGACGATCGACGAGAGACCAGGGACGAAGCTATCGTCTAGCGGAACGGTTTTTTTCATCCTTCATCCTTCATCCTTCAGATCTTGGGGTAGGGCCCCCGCCCCACCATCACCTCGACCAGCGCGGGCTTTTTCTTGGTCGCTGCAAGCCCTTGTCGCAAGGCGTCCTCGACGTCCCCCGGCTCCGTGACGCGGATGCCCTCTGCGCCGCAGGCCTTTGCGATGTCCGCAAAGTTGGGGCTGCGGAAGGAGGTGCCGTAGGTGTGACCGTAGAGGTTCGTCTGCTGCATGAAGGTCTGACCGAAGGCGCCGTCGTTCAGAATGATCATGAGGATGTTTGCGCCGTACTCGGCCGCGGTCGGGAGATCGCCGATGGTCATGAGGAAGGCGCCGTCGCCGGCTAGCGCCACGACGTCGCGCTCCGGAAACTCCATCTTCGCCACGATGGCCGTCGGAAGGCCGTAGCTCATGGCGTTCCACACGCCGGATTGCATGAATGATTTGGGCGTCGCGATGCGGCGATAAGCGCGCGCCCACATCTGGCAGTTGCCGACATCGCTCGCGACGACGGCCCTGTCATCCAGCACCGCATTCATGGCTTCCATCAGGACGCCGGGATGGATCGGCCGCTCACTGCGGTGTGGTTCGCTATGCGCGGAGAGGGTGCGGCGGATCGCAGCCTTGCGCTCGGAGAGGCGCGAGCTGAGAGCCTCGTTGCGCGGGCGCGCGTGATCCCGCAGCCGTTCGAGCAGCGAGACCAGGAACAGCTTGGGATCGGCCACGCACTGATCCTCGCCCTGGTAGCGGCCGTCCGCTGCGTCATCGAAACCGACGAGGATCATGTTTCGCTCGGGCGCGCAGTTCCTGAGATCGGTCAGCTCGGCGGCGCCCGCGCGCAGCCCTACGCCCAGGATGAGATCGGTCTCGCGCAACGCCTCGATGCAGAGGGGGTGGTTGCGAAGAGGCGAGAAATGCCCGGCGTAGAAAGGGTGGTCCGCGGGTATGACGCCGATCGCATCCTGCGCGCAGATGACCGGCGCCTGGAGCTTCATCGAAAGCTCCGAAAGCTCGGAGAGCGCGCCCTGCCGGATGATGCCCTTGCCCGCGGCGATGACGGGAGCGCGGGCGTCCATGAGGCGCTTCGCGTAGCGCGCTATATCTTTCTCGTCGGGCTCGACCACCACGGTCGGGCGCGGCCTGTACTCCGGCAGCACGGCGGGCTCCTTCTGCAGGACGTACTCGCTGTAATCCGACAGGCGGGGCAGCTCGACATGCACCGGACCCGGCCGTCCGCTGCGCGCGACGTGGAATGCCTTCGCCATCACTTCCGGGATGTCCTCGATGCGCTCGACGCGCGCCGTCCACTTGGTGATCTTCTTGAACATTTCGTGGACGAACGCGGGATCGTCGACGCCGTGGAAAGCCTCGAGGTCCGCTTTCAGCGGAACGGCGCCGCTCAGGTGCACCATCGGCGAGGCGGCGCCATAAGCCTGCGCGACACCTGCCATCGAGTTGATGCAGCCCGGACCGGCGGTGACGACGCACACGCCCGGCTTTCCCGTCAGCCGGCCGTAGGCGTCCGCCATGAGGGACGTATTCGGTTCCTGCTTGCACGTTACGAACCGGATCGATTTGACGCGGCTTAAACCGTCGTAAATCGGGTGGACGTGCGAGCCCGGCACGCTGTAGACGGCGCCGACGCCTTCCTCGCGCAGCGCTTCGGCCACGGCTTCGCCCGCGTGCATCGCCTTTCGTTGCGAACTCATGCTGTGCTCTCCCCTCCTCCTCGACAGAAGCGATGATAACCGGTGATGGAATCCAGTCGGGCACTCGGCGTCAGCCGAGCGCCTTGCGTATAAGGTTGAGCCCGATCAGGAACAGCACCACCGCCAGGATCCTGCGAAAGCGATCCTCGTCAATGCGGCCCCGCAGCCATTGTCCGAGAGCAAGGCCGGCGAAGGCGGGAACGAGCGCGAGAAGCGAACCGGCGAAATCGGTTCCACCCAGGAGATCGTAGCGCGCCATTGCGGCGGCCAGGACCAGCGTGGCCACCCCGTTGATGAGCGCGACCGCCGCGACAAACGGATCCTTGCCGAGCTTGAGGCCGGAAAAATACATGGCATAGACCGCGCCAAACAGCATCGAGAGCCCGCCGACCAGCCCCGCCGCGACGCCGGTGACGGGCGCAAGCCACGGCTCGGCGCGCGGCGGCACCGTGAAGACGAGACGGCGGTGCAGGACCGCGGCAAAGGCGGCGACGAGCGCGCCCAGCGCGAGGTAGAGCACTTCGGGGTCCACGGCGGCGAGCACGCGCACGCTGATCACCGTGCCCACCGCCATGCCGACGAGGAGCGGCCAGAATCGGCGCAAACATTGCCCGAAGAGCCCTCCGTGAAATATCTGCCAGATGCTGGTCGCGAGCGACGGCAGCAGCAGGAGCGCGATCGCCTTGGGAACGGGAATGAAGGTCGCCATGACCGGCAGCGAGACCAGCGGCAGGCCGATGCCGACCACGCCTTTTACCGTGCCGCCGGCAATCAACGCGATCGCAGATGCGAGGAGCGCGACTGCTCCGAGTCCCAGGACGCCGTCCATGCTGGAAAAGTGGCGGGTCAGTCCAGCCAGCGTGTCCTGGCCGCCTCGGCGAGCGCAAAGGCCTGCGTGCCGCCGCCTACCGCGCCGGAGTAGCGCGAGAAGAAGAGGTAGCCGTCGAACGGCGCGATGAGCTCCTCCACGACCCGGTAGGCGTAGAGGTCCACGACCTCGCCGAGCCGGGTGCCGCCTTTGATGAGGTTTCCCAGTTGCTCCGGCTGCTCATAGAAGGATACAAGATACCCGCTTTGCCTCGGTCGGATCTCGCGCCGCGCCTTGAGATCGAAGTGAAGCTGTCTCGGCGGCTTCACAGCGCCCTCGATCATCCCCAGGTGGCGCGCCATGCCGGTCAAGCCTGTGACCATCATCTTCGCGTAGTAATCCGTGCTGTGGGGGCCGAGATAGGCGCCGCCGACTTCGGGATTCACGGCGGGAATTCCGCGGCCGTTGAGGTAATGCGCCGCGGCGCCCGCGAACTCGTTCTCATGGACGAAGGGCGCGCCGAAGGCGCGGGCGAGCGCCAGGTTCTTCTCCCTCAGATCGTCCGGCGTCTTCGTGTTGTAGTCGACGCGCGCCTGGAGCCGTCCGCCGCTGCCGCCCGAGTGGAAATCGATGAGCGTGTCGACGTGATGCAGCACATGTTCGGTAATCGTCGCGGCGATCATCTGCGTCGTGTTGCCGAGCGCGTTGCCCGGATAGACCTCATGGAGATCGGTCCGGCCGTGCTGCTCCGGCGTCTGCCGCCCGAAGCCGGCGGTCGCCATCGGGTTCGCGACCGAAACCACGGCAATGCGGCCCTTGAGCTTTGCCGTGTCGAGGCCGGCGAGGAACTGGCGGATCGCGATCGTCGCGGCGAACTCGTCGCCGTGGGTGTTGGTCACGATGCCGAACGTCGGCCCCGGATGTCGCCCCGTAACGACGTGCAGCGGAATGGAGAGCGTCGCGCCGTTCAGCATCGTCGTGACGTCGAGCCGCCGGAAGGAGCGTCCTTCCTTTTCGCCCGCCCACAGTGGTTGCGTGGAACTCATGTTCGATTTTGTTGAAGTTGAAGCATTGACACCAAGGACACGAAGGACACAAAGGAAAACGACGACGGGTAGATTTTCATGAATGAAATCCTTCGTGTCCTCGCTCGATTAAAGCATTGACACCAAGGACACGAAGGACACAAAGGTAACCGACGGCAGGCAGGTTTCCATCAATGAAATCCTTCGTGTCCTTAGTGTCCTTTGTGTCTTCGCTTTTCAAGCGGCTTACTGGCGCGAATAGTGGGCCGGGAAGCGGAAGACGAGCGAGGGCTCGTCGAAGCGGCTGCGGTCCTTGCGGATCCGCTCCGCCATCGCCAGCGCATAGGGCGCCGTCTCGAGGAGAATCGCCTGCTGCCGCTCGTTCAATCTCAAGCCGGCCTGTGCCGCCATGTCGAGGACGAGCGCGCGGGTTTTTGCGTCCATGTCGGCGGGCTTCGGCTCGTTGCCGCTCGCATCCACCGGCGGCTGCCGAGTGCCCGGAAGCAGGCGCGGGCGCCGCAGGTGCCAGTCGGTCGCCTGCTGGTAGGCGTGTCCCACGCGCAGCACGGTCGCCTCGTCGAACGGACGGCCAATCACCTGCATGCCGAGCGGAAGCCCGTTCTGGCTGAAGCCGTTGCAGAGCTCGAGCGCGGGTCCCGCCGTCACATTGGACGGAGTAAAAATGTTGGAACGCTGCCAGAAGTTCGTCGTGCGGTACGCGTCGAGGCGCGGCGCGGGACCGAAGCCGGCGGTGACGAGCACGTCGTACTTGTCATACAGGCGCCGGCCCTCGAGGATCATGAGCCGGTGCTCGCGCGAGGCGGCGACGTAATCCGCGGCCTGGAAGAGACAGGCTGGCAGCATGCGTCCGAGGATATCCCGGCCAAAATCACCCGGACGCTTCACCAGGTCTTCAAAGTGGATCGAGAAGATCTCGGTCTCGGCGATGATGACCTTTACGTCGAACGAGTCGCGCATCGGGCGCGTGCGGCAATCCTCTACCTTCGCCCCGAGCTTCCTCAGCACGCCGAGCGCCGCGTCCATGGCGCGGCGCAGATCGTCGTGCGCGGGGACATCCTCCTCCCAGTAGTGGCGCACGACCCCGATGCGCAGGCCCTTGATGCCGCGCTTGAGCCCTGCGCTGTAGTTGGGAACCCTGACCTCGATGCTGCCCGCGTCCTCCGGATCGTAGCCCGCGAGCGTCTGCAGGATGAGAGCGCAGTCTTCCACCGTGCGCGCCATCGGCCCGCAATGATCAAAGGTGTACGAATTGGGAATGACGCCCGCGCGGCTCACGAGCCCGTAGGTCGGCATGAGACCGACGATGCCGCAGTGGGAAGCCGGACCGCGGATCGAGCCGCCGGTGTCGGAGCCCAGCGCGCCCATCACGAAACCGGCCGCGAGCCCCGCGCCCGAGCCGCTCGATGAGCCGCCGGTGAAGTGCTCGAGGTGCCAGGGATTGCGCGCGGGCGGCCAGGGAAGATCGAACGAGGGGCCTCCGTGCGCGAATTCGTGCGTGGCGAGCTTGCCGAGCAGCACCGTGCCCGCTTCGTGAAGCCTCGCAACGGTCGTAGCATCGCGCTCCGGGACGTTTTCGATGCAGACGCGGGAATGACCCGAAGTCAGGATGCCTTTCGTGTTGTAGATGTCCTTAAGACCAATCGGGATGCCGTGAAGAGCGCCCCGATACTTGCGTTTCGCGATCTCGCGCTCGGCCTGCCGCGCCTCCCTGAGCGCAAGCTCTTCGGTCAATGTGATGAACGCCGCGAGCTGCGCATCGAGCGCGCGGATACGCTCAAGGTGTGCCTGCGTGAGCTCGACCGGGGAGAGCTTTCGCGAGCGGATGAGGCGCGAGGCCTCAGCGATGGAAAGGTAGTGGAGATCGCTCATGGAAGGGACGTCACTATCTGGACTGCGGCGCGCTACCCAACCCGAAGTGTATCCAATAAACTGGTGGGCCGCTGGCGATGACCGGGGTGCCGGTCGATCGTCTGCTCCGGGGAGGGGAGCGCATGCCGTTCTACCGTTTCGAGAGACTGCAGTCCCACCGCTTCAACCCGCATCTCTCGACCGCCGTCGGCCCGGTGATCGAGGGCGAATTCATGTATTTCCGGATGGTCAGAAAGCGTGCCGGAACCGGGGCCGAGCTCCATTACCATCCCAACGAGCTGATGGCGTTTCCGCTGCGCGGGAAGGTCGACTGCATCGTCGGCAAGGACCGCCGGATCGTCGAGCCCGGAACGTTCGTGCATTTCCCTCCTTTCGCGCGCCACGGCTTCAAGGCAACGGAGGACGGCGATCTCCAGTATCTCTACATCAAGGACCGCACCTGGACGCTGATCGGCGCGGCCGCCGACGAGGCGCTGCCCGGGAAGGCGCGCTCGGCGGTTGAAGTGCAGCGGGACGTGAAGGCAGGCAAGTACCCCGGGCAAAGGAAAGATCCTGCCAGGTCGAAGGCCATCATCAAAGGCCTCGGCAACTGCTACTACCCGATGATCGACTCGCTCGACGCGCCGCCCGCTTCCGGGCACACCGAGCGCTGGGTCGAGGGCGTCAATATTGCATTCGGATTCGTCGAGTCTCCTCCACACCACGTCGAGGAAGTTAAGCGCGCGCCGCACGAGATGTTTCTCTATGTGATCCGCGGCGGGCTCGATGCCCGGATCGGGCGTGAGAGGCGGCGAGCGGGCGCGGGCGACGTACTGCACGTTCCCCGCGGCAGAAACTACCGATTCACCGTGATGAAGGGCGGGGCGGTTCGCTATGCCGCGGTGCGCTCGACGGAGAGGCTCGAAGCGGCGATTCGAAAGCACGGGGCGGCCGACAACTGGCGCGGCTGACTTCCGTGAAACGTAAAACGTGAAACGTGAAACGCTTAGACCGTGAGCTAGACGCTTAAGACAAGGGAATACCAATGCCCTTCTATGAACTAGACAAGCTGAAGAGCCATCACTTGAATCCCCACCTGTCGAGCGCCGAGGGGCCTCTGGTGGAAGGCCGGTACATGTACTTCCGCATCAACATCAAGCGCGCGGGCACCGGCTCCGAGCTGCACTATCACCCGAACGAGCTGATGACCTTTCCGATCGTCGGCAAGATCAACTGCGTGGTGGGCAAGGACCGGCGCATTGTCCCCCCGGGCACGTTCGTCCATATTCCGTCCTGCGCGCGTCACAGCTTGAAGGCGACGGAGGACGGGGAAGTGCGTTATCTCTACGTCAAGGACCGCACCTGGTCGATGATCGGGGCTGCGGCCGACGAGCCTTTGCCCGACAAGGCCCCGTCCGCGGTCGAGGTGCAGAAAGCGATCGCCGAGGGACGCCACCCGGGGCAGAAGAAGGATCTGGAGAAGTCGCAGGCGATCGTCGAGGGGCTGGGCAACTGCTACTACCCCATGCTCGAGTCGCTCGATGCGCCGCCTGCCTCGGCCCGCAGCGAGCGCTGGGTGACGGGCAAATACGTGTCCTTCGGTCTCATTGAGTCGCCGGCAGGCGAGGAGACGGCGGAGACACGCTCGCCGCACGAGCAGTTCGGCTACGTGCTTCACGGCGAGCTCGAGGCGGAGGTCGAAGGAGAGAAGCGGCGCGTGCGCCCGGGCGACCTCGTTCATGTTCCGAAAGGTGCCGCCTGCAGGTGGATGATCAAGGGCGAGGCTGCGCGCTACGCGCTTTTCCGTTCCACAGCGGCCCTGGAAGACGAGGTCGACCGCAACGGGGCGGCGGACAACTGGCGCGGGTGAGCCGGGATCACGAGAGAGATTGGCGATCAGCGTGTCAGAACTCTTGAAAGCACTCTTGGAGGTTGAAGGAGGCGGCATGACGACGGCAGTGCAGGAGAAGTCGAACGTGCAGTACGTCTACGACTTCGCGGCGCTCGACAAGGTGCCGGAAGGACCGTTGAGCTGCAAGGTCGCCGCGAGCAGGCTGCTGTCCGGAGACACCCTCGCCACTGGAAAATCCACCACGGTGGGCCCGGTGCTGACGGGCACGCACGTGCACGTCGCGTGGCTGCGCAAGCCGCGCGGCACCGGCTCGAAGCTCCACACCCACCCCAACGAGCAGTTCAACTTTGTCCTGCAAGGCACGCTCATCGCCGACATGGACGGACAGGTATTCAAAGTCCCGGCAGGCCACGTCGTGCACATTCCCGCGGGCATGGTTCACTCCCACGTGGCCGGCCCGGAAGAGGACGTCATATTCATCGCCGCCAAGGACACGCGGCACGGCATCGTCGGCCCGGCGGTCGACGGCAAGCACGATGGTCCGCGCACCTTGCCGGGTTTTGGCGAAAACAGGGAGAACGAATGGCCCATGGGGCCCGACGGGCTGCCGCTGCCGCAGAGCCCGCGCGTCAACCAGGACAAGGTCCGGTACGTCTATCGCTGGGATGAGCTGGACAAGGCGCCGGAGGGACCCTGCAGCGCCCAGGTCGTCGTGCGGGGGCACGTTTCGGGCAAGTCATCGTCCTACGGCGCGGCGCTGACCGGCGACAGGATCCATGTTGGACTGATTCGCAAGGCGCGCGGGTCGGGTTCCAAGCTGCACACGCATCCGAACGAGCAATTCAATATCGTGCTGGAAGGAACGCTGGGGGCGGAGATCGACGGCCAGCAGGTGCTCGTGCCTCCGCATCACGCGATTCACATGCCGACGGGCATCGTGCATTCCACGATCGCGAGCGCCGAGGGCGACGTGCTGTTCTTCGTCGCCAAGGACACGCGTCACGGCCTTGCGGGGCCGCCGATCGACGGCATCGAGGACGGACCACGCTATCTGCCCGGTTTCGGCCCGAAGCCCTGAGGAGTGAGCGCGTGAAGGCAATCAGGAAAACCCATCAGCAGTTGACGACGCGCCGCTGGACGGAGCAGCGCTGGCTGATCGACAACGTCATCCGCGCGAACGGCATCGACTGGGACCAGCCGCGCTCGATCAACTACAACGCGCCGTGCGGGCCCGAGGCCAACGCCGACTTTGCCGCGATCCGCGAGCGCGTCCGGAAGTTTGCCGACATTTCGCCGGCTTTCGGGTCGACGGCGCAACGCCGGGAGGCGAAGGCGCGAGCCGCCGAGCGCAACGGCGAGCGCGTGACCGCGCGCCAGAACTACTTCATGGCCGCGGTGCATTACGGCGCCGCGCAATGGCCTCACGACGAGAACAACGCGGAGAATCTGGAGTTGAACGAGCGCAAGCGCGCCTGCTACCAGCGCTACGCGAAGCTTTCCGACCGCAAGGTCGAAGCAGCGTGGGTGCCGTTCAAGGGCAAAGCGCTGCCAGGGTGGTTTCACCTGCCGCCCGGTTACAGCGGCGGGCGCATCCCGGCCGTGGTGTCGATCCCCGGCATGGACAGCTTCAAGGAAGTGGGCGTCGCGATGTACGGCGACCGTTGGCTCACGCGCGGCATCGCTGTTCTCGCCCTCGACGGTCCCGGGCAATACGAGAGCGCGGTTCTCGGCATCCACGTGAGCATGGAGAACTGGCTCGCCGCGGGCAAGGCGGCCATGGACTGGCTCACGGCGCGCCCGGAGATCGACCCGAAGCGCATCGGGCTCGCGGGCCAGAGCTTCGGCTCCTTCTTCGGCACCATCGCCTGCGCCGGCGAGCCGCGCTTCCGCGCGTGCGCGGTGACGGCTGCGAACCTCGAACCGGGCTTTCACACGATCTTCGAGGAGGCATCGCCCACCTTCAAGCGCCGCTTCATGTACATGTCGGGCTATACCGACGAGGCCGCGTTCGACCGCTTCCGCAGGACGCTCACCTGGGAAGGGCAGGTGCAGAAGCTGCGCATGCCCTATCTCTGCGTTGCGGGCGAGGCGGACGAGCTCTCGCCCTCGGAGCACACCGAGCGCTTCATGCAGGCGCTCAAGTGCAGGAAGCGGCTCGTCGTCTACCAGGACTCGCGCCACTCGGTGGGCAATGTGCCCTCGACCAACCTCGGGCCGACGCCCCCGGTCCTCGTGGCGGACTGGATGGCGGCGCGGCTTGCGGGAAAACCGTTTTCGAGCGAGCGCTGGTTCGTCAGGTCCAATGGGGAGGTCGTCAGGACGCGCCTTTGACTTCGTGATGCGTGAGCGGCAACTAGAACCTGAACCGCCAAGACGCCAAGAGCCACGCGTTCAACAATAGAAGTGAAGATCAAACCCTTTTGAACCGCCGAGACGCGGAAAGGAACAACCTCGATTCACCGTTCGCGAATCACGGAAGACATTGAACCGCCAAGACGCCAAGCGCGCCAAGGTTTCTTAACAAGAATCACAAACGGGGCTGCCTTTGGTTACGGTTCTCAGCGACGGATGTCGCGAAGTCGTCCGTTGACAGGGCCGTTCGGCAGTTTGTATAGTCGCCCGCTCCAGCGCCGCGGCTTAATGGCCCAAGACCAGGCGCGGCATCCGACCATTCCCATGCGAATCCAAAGGAGGAGTTGATGGCAAAGCTCACGCTCAAGCAGGCCAATACCATTATCGAGAAAGCCTTCGCGAAAGCCGCGGAGAAGAGTTACAACGCGCTCGGTATCGTCGTGCTCGACGACAGCGGTAACATCGTCTCCGCTCAGCGCCAGGACGGCGCCAGCATGTTCCGGCTTGACGTCGCGCGCGGCAAGGCGTGGGCATCGGTGGCGATGGGGGCCTCGAGCCGCGCGCTTTCCAGGCGCGCGAAGAACAACCCCAACTTCTTCGTCACGCTGGCGGCGACCGCAGGCGGCAAGTTCCTGCCGCAGGTCGGCGCCGTGCTGATCAAGAATGCGCAAGGCGAGATTCTGGGCGCTGCCGGCGGCAGCGGCGGCACGGGCGAGGAGGATGAGGCCTGCTGCGCCTACGGCATCGAGCAGGCGGGGTTGGTCCCTGATGCCGCCGAATAAAAGTTTGAGAATTAACCCGCTATTTCTCGAGCCCGGGGCGCTCCCGTTGCGCCGGGCTGCTTCCTGCGCGAGGGGGAGAGATGCTCGCGCAGGAGGCTTCCGCCGAGACGGGCCGGGCCGCCAAATCCCGCTGTGCGAAGGGTGTGCCACATGGTGGTGGTGTTGCTCGTAAGGACGGGTTTCCCGAGCTCCGCCTCGAGTTCCTCGACGCCTTCCAGAGCCCGGAAATTCGTGCAGCTGATGAAGATCCCGTCGGCTTCGGGGCAATCGACCTCGCGCGCGAGCGCCTTGGAGCGCTCGGGCGGCAGGAAAGCCGGGCATTCGACATCGAGCCCCGTCTCCCGCACGACCTCGATGCCTTTG
>Ga0256867_10000459_pt1 | contig 16192 bp, 6 predicted proteins | sample RVTome_15_FD_185939 | JGI IMG/M metagenome (GOLD analysis project Ga0256867, IMG submission 185939) | Soil microbial communities from uranium-contaminated site in the Upper Colorado River Basin, Wyoming, United States - RVT150D86 (HiSeq) ... | reverse complement strand
CGGATGCCGGCGCGGCTCCGGCAGGCGGAGTTCACCCAGGGGGGGCCGTGACCAGGTGCTGCTGCGCTATATCCAGGCCCTCATCACCCAGATTTCCCAGACCGCGGTGTGCAACCGGCTGCATGCGGTGGAACAGCGCCTCTGCCGCTGGCTGTTGCTCAGCCACGACCGGGTCCAGTCCAATGACTTGCGGATGACGCAAGCATTCATTGCGCACATGTTAGGCGGGCGCCGCGAGAGCGTCACGGTGGCGGCGGGGCGTCTGCAAGATGCCGGCTTCATCTACTACGCTCGAGGCCACATCACCATCCTCGACCGGCCGGGCCTGGAAGCGACCGTGTGTGAATGTTACAGGGTGGTTAAGACGGAAATTGACCGGTTGTTCGGCTGAGGACGTCCGCCTTCGTTGCGGGAGCAGGGCAAGGCGTGCCCAGCAGCCGACCGAGGAACCGGCGCAGTTGGTTGAAGTTATCCGGGCGGGTGACATACACCTGGTTGCCGAGGGCGACTTCCTCGCCTTCCCCGACGGCCTCGCTACAAAAAATGACGATGGGGACCTCGTTGTTCACCCCGGCGCGGTCCCGAATGCGGCGCGCCACGGCGATGACCTCAGCAGGGGACTGGCCGAGATTGACTAAGAGCAGATGGGGCGGCTGGCGCTGGGCACGCACGACGGCGTCATCTTCAGCGCGGGCGGCATCCACCCGGTACCCATCCACCTGCAGCAACTTTGCCAGGGCATCGCGGGTCTCCTCGACATCCTGCACGACCAGGATGCGGGGGCCGTTATCCGGGGCAGTACGCACAGTGCCTCCCGGCCTCGGGGTGGTCATTGGGGTGGTCATTGGGGTGGTCCTTCAAGAGTGGAGCGTCATGGACAACAACAGAAAGAGACAGTGAGAGACCTTACCAGAGGCGCGGCGCCGTGTCCGTGCGCTAGCGCACAAACGCCTCCCATCCTCGCCATGAGGGTGCCCCCTATCGACGACGAAAAAAGTGTGTTAGAAATTCCTATCCGCTAACAGCAGCCCCCACCGCCGCCGGAGGGCACTTGCTCCGGACGCCGCTGATCCGGCTCCCAACCCCAGGGACGCGGGCCCCAATCGGGCTCGAACATCTGGCCTCGCTTCACCGTCAACACCGGCACGAATGCTTGATTCACCCGCAGGCTGTCTCCGACGATATCGAACACCTCCCAGTCGCCATCATTTAAATGCAACACCGAAATGTCGGCCTGCCGATCGACCGCTAAACTCCCCAGGCGATTCTCCTCGCCGATCGCTTTGGCCGGATTGGACGAACTCATCGCAATCACCTGCTCCAGGGAGAATCCGAGCCCCAGAAACCGCGTCATCATTTCCGTCATGCTATGCACGGTCATGAGACGGCCGGGAACCGTCAGATCCGTACTGATACAATGCGGTAAAAGCCCCTGATCCACAATGCGGCGTCCCACATCAAAGCTGAAATTCATCCGGCCGTGAGCCGTATCCAACCACACGCCGCGATCCGCCGCTTCGCGAGCCTCCGGCACCAGCTTGCCATTGGCATCGAGCACCCCACCCGGATTGGGCGTGAAGTAGTGCGTGAGGATATCGCCTTCCTCCAGCAGTGACAGCAGCGGATGGATCACTTTCGGATCGTAGCGCTTCTGCGTATCGCCAATATGCACCATCAGCTTGATACCGCTCTCCCGCGCGGCTCGCTTGGCGAGCTTCGGCATCTCCATGCCCATAATTTCCAGCGCCGGTGACACCATGCGGGCCTTGATGCCCCGGATGAGCCCCTTGTGTTCACCGGCCACGCGCAAGGTGCCATCCAGGTCAATACTGCTTTCCGCAATGATGTCCGGCGACGTCGCCAAACCGGTTTGGCAGATGTGCAGAAACGGAATAATTTCCGTGTGACAATTGGGTATAATATGACGGGGAAAGCCGCTGAAGGTGGCGCATCCAGCGCTACCGGCATCGACAATTGTCGTCACGCCTGAGTGCACACCGCCCAGGTCGGGATTGACGCCATTGCCGATAAAGCCATCGAAGACGTGCGCATGCAGATCAATCAGACCTGGCGTGACGATGTTGCCCGATATCTCAACCACCCGCGTTGCCTCCTCATGGGGAATGGTAGGCGCGATGCGGGCAATGCGTCCATCCTGCACGGCAATATCGTTGACGCCGTTGAGATTGACCGACGGGTCGATCACCGTCCCGCCTTTGAGTAACAGATCGTACATGGATCACCTCCGGTTGTTATCAGTGCCCGAAAGGGATTAGAGTGGGTAACAGAACGTGCGCCCCACTATAGCATATTCGGCTGCACCGCGAGGGATCCAAGGGCTGGCTATTTGGAGTTTGCCTGTGCAATGGCCAGCGGAAAATCGGCGCCCAAGGTGTGAATTTGAGGAGTTTGCTGAAAGCCGAACTCTTGCATGGCGATCTCGGGAACGCGGTTGTTTACATATGCAGCAAGCTCGAACAGCCCCGTATAGCCATCGTGATTGCCGACGACGGAGGTGTCGGCATGACGCAGGGCTTGCAAGAGCACATAGGTAAAGACGCCGTATCCTTTATACCCTTCCACCGCTGGCTGATTGTCGGTGGCCGCCACAATGGTGGCACGACCCGTAGCGCGGGTTAATTTGGCCGCCGCCGTTTTCTCGACCATGCTCCGCGTGGAGGCGAACGCATCGACAAATGAACCGCTTTCACAGGTGTCGAGCAAAACGAGACTGCGCCGCGCCGAAATGCGCGCTAACCAGCTTTGCAGATGGTCCTGATTGATCCCGTGACGGCGCACGGCATCATCGTTTTCGTAGAGCAAGTCTTGGGGCAGGAAGTAATACTGGCCGTCCAAAGTGATACCATGTCCGGCAAAATAGACCACAAACACGTCATGGGGACGAATCGTCGCCGACACCTCGCGAAAGGCATGATCCAAGTTCGACAGCGTCACCAAGTCGTCGTAGAGCTCCGTAACCGCCACCTCTCGAAACAGCGGCGCGGCCACATCGCGCAAAGCCGATGAAAACGAACGGCCATCGGACACCGCGTAATTGAGCAACAGATCTTTATCGCGGTAGCTATCAATCCCCACGATGAAGAGGTGCAGGTCGGGGCGCAGTCCGGACGGCGTCACCGGAGCGGGGCTGGGTGGCACGCCAGGCGGCGGCGTGATCGGCACGGGTTGAGGCAATTTGGCAATGGGGAGGGAGCTGGGCGCTTGCAGCATAATCGTTAGCCGCACCGGAGGCGAGGCAACGTTATTCTGCCGGTTATAGGCAGTCACTTCGACTATATTTTCGCCTGGCGTCAGCTGCAATGCCTGGCTGATCGTCACGTCTTGACGCTGCGGCGGGAGGCGGCGTAACGTATTGCCTTTAGGAGCCGTGTCCACCGCCACCGTGACGCCATCAATTTTCCACACCACTTTGCCAATACCGCCGCCTTGACCGGCAATCGCCACCCGAACTTGCGTCTTGGGCTCTGCCACGGTAGCCCCCATCGAGGGCGTCACAAAGCGCACCTGAGGCGGTAATCCCCCCGACAACACGCGCTCGACATCACCGAAAGCGCCTTCTTGTTGCCACAATTTCTGGGGGTCTCCATGCAGGCGCGCGTGCAGCAGATCGGGACGATAAAAGCGATCGTACAATTGATCGGCAGCTACATACTTGGCGGTTCGGCCAAGTCCCTGATTGACGCTATAGCCGATGAGATAAGCGCCGTTTTCCGACGCCGTAAAATAGCCTTCCGGCGTCCACGCAATCCATTCGCCATCCGTGGCTGGAAACAGGCTCAAAGCAGGCAAGAGTTCAACATGGTCGTCTTCTGGATCCGGCTCCGATAGGTCGGCTAACGGCCACAATCTCAACGTTTGATCAACCGCGCCCGAGAGCGCCCATTTACCGTCAGCTGAAATGGCAACCGCTTTGATTTCCCCGGTGTGCCCGACGAGTTTGGCGCGTTTTCTCCCGTCAGCTGTATAAAGCCAGAGTTCACCGTTAAACCCGCCTGATAGCACATGTTGGCCATCTGGCGTCAAGCTATATGCGCTGTGCAGATAGCCATCGGTGTTGTCGCGCTCAATTGTGCCTAACACTTTGCGACGGTGGCGGACATGCAAGCGGTAATCATAACCGTACGGCCCACCGCGCTCGACCACCAGATTGCGGTCACCGACACGCACTTGGGCGCGCACCGCCTGATCCCGCCGGAGACCTTCCGGCACACGAGTCAACTCTTTGAGATCAAACCGGTGTTCCAGAGGGCCACGGTCATTGGACGAGGTATAATGGGACGTTTGTCCCCAACTGAGATACCGGCCATCGTCGGAAAAGCCCACAGACCAGATCGTTCTGCCGACGCCTTCAAGACGCGATAGAATCTCGCCCGTATTGACGTCCCACAGCATCACTTCTTTCTCGTCGCCACCTCCACTCGCCACCCATTGCCCGCTCGGATGGAAAGCGGTGGCCAGCACCGTGTTGTGATGTCCGGTAAAGACCTGTTGCGTCTTGCCTTGCGGATAGGTATAAAGCGTCAGCGCTTTGGGTTTGGGGGGTGCATCATTACCGGCCAGCAATAAATCCCCATCGGGTGAAAAGGCTAAGGCTGATACTTTGTGACTGGCTTTGGCAAACACCCCAAGGGCGTCGCCATCCTCCGCGCGCCACAAGCGAATCGTTTGATCTTTGCTGCCGGACGCAAATACGCTGCCGTCGGGGTGAAAGGCGACGCTGCGAACAGGCTCGGTATGACCTTCGAGCTGCGCCACCAGACGTACCTGTCCCTCTGGCAATGCAGCCGTATCCCACAATCCCACGGTGCGGTCATACGACGCCGATACCAACCGCTCGCCGGTGGGGGACCACGCCAGATCATAGACATCATCGGTATGACCCGTTAAAATCTGCGCCGCTGGCTCAAGGCGCTCACCCTGCAGCAAGGTCAAATCCCACAGCCGCAGCGTATTGTCCTTTGACGCCGAGGCCAGCCAGCGGCCATCGGGCGAAAATGCCAGCGCCAGCACGGACGCATTATGCCCATAGAACAACGCCTGCACTTCGCCGGTGGCGTAATCATGCAGGCGGATGGCGTCACGGTCGGCAGGCGCACCGGCTAAAAAGCCGCCCACCGCAAGCCATCGCTGCTGCCCCTCTGCATCCGGCGGCGAGAGGGCAGCAGCGGCCAGCATGCCAGCACGTCCATCGCCAATTTGTCCGCGTATGGTCTGCGTCAGGTCCGCTTGCCGTCCATCCGCCGACACCGACCAAATCCGGATCGTCTTGTCATCACTCACGGAGATCAGCTCGCTGCCGTCAGCCGTAAACAGCAACTCGCGAATAATCGCCTGATGCCCGCCTGCCTCGATCACGAGACGCGGTGCAGGTGCATCAGCTGCTTCAGAGGATACAGGCATGGCGTCGGACCGGGTTGCCGTGACCATCCATCCGGCACTACCCCACACAAGTATTATCGCCATGGCGATCTGTCCAACCGATTTAGGCATATACATGCCAGCCTCCATCCTCCCCTGAAACGACCTCCGAAATAGACGGCATCACGCTCCAGATGCGCGCCTTACCACTGCCCCCTGCATGTGCTGCATGAGGGCTGTATGCTCTAATTGGTCTCGGACTCGGGTATCCCAGTGCCGCTCAAGCTTATGCTCACATTCGGCGCATTGACAGCATTACTCTGGAGCTGCAGCGATCCGCCGACAACCGGCCCAAGCGCTGTCGGTTGATATGTCACCGCGATAACGGCGATATCGCCAGGCGCTACTCGTTCCGGAATATCGCCCAGTATAAACTCGGTGTCAATCCCCGCCGCGATGGTCACAGAATTCAATTCCAAGTCGGCATCGCCCACATTGCGAATCTCCACACTCAGCGTCAGATCCTGACCCAATTCGACCTCGCCGAAGTCCAACGCCGCTGGCAATACTTCAATCTGCGCCTCCGGCATCCTCCCGATTCCCGACACGGGAACAAGGACTTGAGCCCCATTTACTGCATTGCTCGCGATTTGCAGCTGACTATCCACCGGGCCCACCGCTGTGGGGGCATAGCTGACGTCCACGCTGAACAACGCCCCGGGTTGCAGCGACGTGGGCAAGGCGGGCACCCCGCTCAACGTGAGCCCCAATCCGGGCGGGGCCTCTAACACCACTCCCGTCAGATCGAGTACTTCCGTACCGGCACTGCGCACCTCCACACTCAACGTCAAATTCTGACCCAATGCGACTGCACCGAAGTCCAATGCCGCCGGCAATACCAGAATCCCCGGACCCGGTATTGGCGTCCCAGTCCCCGAAATAGGCACGGTGATGGCAGCCGCGTTCGCTGCATTGCTCACGATTCGGAGCTGACTAGTTGCCGGACCAGTCGCAATGGGGGCATAGACCACGTTCATGCTAAACGACGCTCCGGGGTTCAGCGATGTGGGCAATGCAGGCGCGCCACTCAACGTGAACCCCGAATCCGGCGCCGCCTCTAACACCACCTCCGTCAGATCGAGAACGTCCGTGCCGGAATTGCGTACCGCCACGTTCAATGTCAGATTCTGACCCAATTCGACCTCACCGAAGGCCAATGCCGCCGGCAACATCAGAATCCCCGGCCCCTGCACCAGTGTCCCGGTCCCCGAAATGGGAACCACGACTTCAGCCGCATTGATCGCATTGCTCACGATCCGAACCTGACTATTCGCCGGACCAGCTACGATCGGGGCATAGATCACGTCTATGCTGAATGAGGCTCCGGGTTCTAGTGAAGCAGGAAATGCAGGGCTCCCACTCAACGTGAAACCCAAACCGGGCGCCGCCTCTAACACCACCTCCGTCAGATCGAGAACGACCGTACCGATATTACTCACCTGCATGGTCATGGTCCGCGTTTGCCCTAACTCCACCGCGCCAAAGGCCACCGACGCAGGCGTCACTGCGATCTGCGGCTCCGATACGACCGTCCCCGTACCTTGCAAGGGAACAACGACTTCAGCCCCATTCACCGCATCACTCTGAATACGCACCGTCCCTGTCACCGTCCCCGCCGCCGTCGGCGTGTAGGACACCTCCATGCTGAACAACTCACCCGGCAGCACCGCCACCGCCCCCACTGGGGCGTTCGTCAATGCAAAACCCGACGCGGCCTCCGCCTCTAGCGTCAACGCAGCAATGTTCAACGGCGCCGATCCAATGTTCTGCGCCGTCAACGGTAAGGCCACTGACGAACCGACCGGCACCTCGCCAAATGACAAGGCCACTGGCTGAACCGAAATTTGCGGCACGGGCACGCTTACCCCTGTACCTTGCAGTGGCACCACCACCTCCGGCGTATTCACCGCATTACTCAACAGTTGCACCGTCCCCGTCACCGTGCCCGCCGCCGCCGGAGTGAACGTCACCTCGATCTCCAGCGTATCACCCACTGCCACTGTCGCCGGTACCGGCGGCACTCCCGTCAACGCAAACCCCGCCGCCGCCAGCGCATCCAGGGTGAAGGCCGATATCTCTAAATCACTCGTCCCCGGATTGCTGATGCTCAGCGTCAAAGCACTCGACTGCCCCACTTCCACCGCGTCAAAGTCCAACACGACCGGCGTCACCACCAGTTGTGGCATAGGCAAAGGCACACCTGTACCACTCAATGGAATCAGCAACTCGGACCCATTGACCGCATTACTCTGCACCCGTAACGTCCCCACCGCTGGCCCTTCTGCGGGCGGCGTGTAAGCCACGTTGACCGTCACCACGCCACCCGGCACCACCACCACGGGCGTCGTCGGTGCCGCGCTCAACACCAAGCCCGAGTCCGCGGCCGCCTCCAACACCAACCCGGAAATCTCTAAATCGCTCGCCCCCGGATTCCTCAGCGTCACGCTTAACACTTGCGTGTCATTGACCTCTACATCGCCAAACGCCAACGCCGTCGGTTCCGCTACGATTTGCGGTGCGGGTGCCGCCACCCCGGTGCCACTCACCAACACCGTCACCTCCGCCGCATTCGCCGCATCGCTCTGGATACGCAACGTGCCGGCGACGTCACCCTCTGTCGTCGGCAGATACTGCACCGCAGCGGTGACCGCACCATTCGGCACCACCGTCGCCGGAATGATCGGCGCCTGGCTCAAAGTCAAACCCGAAGCCACCGCCGCCTCCAACACCACGTTGTTGAGGCTCAGGTCGTCTATTCCACTGTTGCGAATGGTCACGGTCAACTGTTGGCCCTCACCAAGCTGCACCTCTCCAAACGCCAAGGCCGTGGGCTCCACAACAATCTGCGATTCGGCCGGAACAGAGCCCGTCCCACTTAGCAGTACCGTCACCGCAAGCGCCGCCTCCACATTGTGATCAATCTGTAACGTCCCGGTATCCGCTCCCGGCGTTACCGGTTGATAGATCACGTTTAGCTCAAACGACTCACTGGGGGCGATGACGACTGGCAAAGCCGGAGTTTGAGCCAATCCGAATACCTCTGGCGCCGAGCTATTCACGGTGAGTGCCGTCAGCATCAAGTCGGCAGTACCCGGATTGCTCACGCTCACGCTCAAGGTCAGACTCTGACCGATCTCGACCTCCGTGAAATCCAAGGCTGTAGGATCGACCCCGATTCCCGGCCCTGGCGACGCCACACCCGTTCCATTTAGGGCAACGGTAAAGGATGGGACGTTGGGGACATTGTGGTCAATCTGTAACGTTCCCGCTACCGACGTCTCGGTGACAGGTGCAAACACAACCTCTATCGGGACGGAATCACCAGGCGCCACTACGACCGGGAGCGGCGGCGCAGTCCCCAGGAGAAAAACGCCATCTGGGCCACCATCCACCGCCAATCCGGTCAAGGTTAAATCCGCTGTGCCCGGATTGGTCACCGTGACGCTCAGAGGACGCGTAGTGCCCATTTGCACTTCGCCAAAGTCAACGCGCGGCGGACTAACGGCAATCTGCGGCATGGGCTCCGGCACGCCATTACCACTCAGTTCAACGGTTACAGACGGCGTATTGGACGCATTACTCTCAATCTGTAGTGTTCCCATCACCGGACCTTCCAGCTCTGGCGCACAAACGATTTGCACCGAGACTTCCAACCCGGGTTGAATCGACATGGGTAGGGCTGGCGCAGTACCGAGACGGAACACCTCATTAGCCGGCCCGTCTACAGTCATGCTGTCGATCGTCAGGACGTCCGTGCCCGTATTGCTGATGATCACCTCAAGTGGCCGGGTCATGCCGATTTGCACGTCTCCGAACGTTACCGCAGGTGGAGTGACCGAGATCAGTGGCACCGGTACCGCCACCCCCGTGCCGCTCAGCGACACGGTCACTTCCGGCGTCACATCGACATCACTCAGAATCTGCAACGTTCCCATTGCCGGCCCGGCCACCGTGGGCTCGAAGATCACCTGCACCGGCGTAGAGGCACCCGGCGTCACTAAGATAGGCGGCATCGGGACGGCGCCCAGGCGAAACACCCCGGGCTCTTCACTATCGATCTGGAGGCCCGTCACCGTCAGGTCAGCGTTGCCCGCATTGGCAATTGTCACGGCAATGGCCGGGCTCATGCCCAGTTCCACCTCGCCGAACGACACCGAGAGCGGACTCACCACGAGTTGCGGCACGGGCACGGCAACACCCGTCCCACTCAGGGGCACGATGACCGCTGGCGCCGCAAGCGAATTGTTCTCGATCCGCAAGGTTCCCGTGGCAGTCCCCACCGCCATGGGCTCATACTGCACGTTAATCGTGAAGGCGGCATTCGGCCGCACCGTCGCCGGTACTGGCGGTGCGCTGGCCAACGAGAAATCCGTCCCCGTCGAAGTCGTCAAGACCAGATCGAGCACGCGCAGATCAGCCGTACCCGCATTCATAATCGTGACCGGCACGATGCGGGACGTCCCGACTGCTACCTCAGCAAACGCGATGTCGAGCGGGTTAACATCAATCAGTGGCATGGGCACGGGGGCACCTGTGCCACTGAGCGCCACGATCAAATTCGGGGTGTTGTCCGCATCGCTCTCAATCTTCAGCACACCAGTTACAGATCCCTCAGCGCTAGGCTGATACTGGATGCGCAACGCCACCGAGGCATTCGGCGATACCATGACGGGGAACGTCGGTGCCTGCTGCAACGTGAACGCGGCATTGCCGGATACGGTCGCCGTCAGGAGCGTCAGAGCCGCCGTCCCCGTATTGGTCAAACTCACCTCGAGCATACGGGAAGAGCCCACTTGCATCTCACCGAAGGCCAAGGCAGGGGTGCTGGCGATGATTTGGGGCAGGGGTGACGACACGCCCGTGCCATTGAGGGCCACGGTCACATCCGAGATATTGTCCGCATTGCTCCGGATATGCAGCGCCCCCGTAACCGTGCCGATCGTCTCAGGCCGATACTGGACTTCCACGTTGACGGCAGCAAGAGGGGTCAAAACCGCCGGCAAGGTCGGCGCCGATTTCAGAGTAAACTCCGTCCCCACGGATGACTCAATACCTAGGGCCGTCAACATCAGATTCACGTTCCCCATATTGCGTATCTGCACGGATTGGGTCACCGTCACGGCGCTGTTACCGGGAGCCTGTACTTGCACGGCACCAAACGCAATTGACGATCGGCTCACCTCAATCTCCGGCACCGGCTGCGGCACACCTGTGCCGCTGAGGGGAACCGTCACTGACGGCATCGCCTCGGCATTACTGAACACGCGTAGCGCTCCAGTCACCGATCCGACGATCAGCGGCTGGTATCGAATACGCACCGTCACCTCGGCACCTGGCGTCACATTAACGGGCAGGCTCGGCGGGTTGCTCAAGGCAAACGCCCCACCCGCAGCCGCTGTGATCTCTAAACTCGTAATGCTGAGCTCCGCTGTGCCCGTGTTGCGAATGCGTAGGGAGCGCGTCCGCTCCGCCCCCCGTTCAACTTCGCCCAAGGACAACGAAAGCGGGTCCACTTCAACCTGAGGTACGGGCTGCGGTACCGCGTTGCCAATCAGCGCGACACTCGCTTCGGGTATATTTGAGGCATCGCTGCTTACCCGCAGGGTGCTCAACGTTGCGCCAACCGTCTGCGGCTGATACATGACGTCCACCACCACCGACGAACCCGGTGCGATGACAACGGGTAAAGTGAGCCTGTTACCCAATGCAAAAGGCTCACCTGACACGTTATCCACCTGCAAGTCATGCACCGTGAGCTCCGCCACACCGGTATTGGTCAGCGTTACCGGAAGGAGACGCTCCGATCCCACCTCCACGTCGCCAAATACTAAAGAAGAGGGGCTTAGCTGAATTTCAGGCGTAGGCATGATTTCCAGATCAATGGTGACAATGGCCACGACGTTGGTCGTCACCCGCAGGACTTCAAACTCGCCCAAAAACGCGACAACCGTGGTCTCGCCCACGGGAATACGGTCAATCCGAAAGGCGCCATCGGCCCCGGTAATCGCCGGATTGCCCTCGACATCGACTTCTGCCCCAGCTTGAAAAATGACGACTTGTACCCCGGCGACCGCCTGCCCGCTCTCATCCATCACCGTCCCGCGTAGGCTGCCGGTGGTCGCCGCACTCACCACATCGGTCGTTCCGAGTACCGCCTGGTTCGCGGTATCATCTAGCGTGTCTACCACGCCCGGCTCCAGCGCGGCGAGCGGCTCGTTGAAGCGGCCATCGGTGAAAAAATCACCACGCGCTTCTTCAAACGTGGCGTCGACAGGCAGAGCATCGGCTTCAATGCGCATGGTGTCGAAAATCGTGGTGGACATCGAGGCGAGCAAGGCCAGATCACGGTTGTCATCCGTCAGCAGCGCATCCGATTCAATTTCGACAATGGTGGTAAACACGCCATCGTCGTTCTTGTCTGCTTCATCGTCATCCTGAATCCCGTTGCCATTGCGGTCTTCCGACAAAAAAATGCGCAACGGCTCAAGTTGCGCCAACAAATCGTCTTGCGTCGCATTACGATCGGTATCGACCTGCGCTTGTTGCACCTCGGTGACGATGCCACACACCACCGTCGATACCGGGGTGACGTCTTGTCGATCGAAGGTTACATTCGCCATGCGGGCCGGTACGCACGTGATGAGAACGAGATTTTCTTGGTCGGCAGGACGGCACTGAATGACACCGGGCACACCGGCAGGATACGGTAGGAAATAGGCGCCGGGTGTAGACGAGTTAGCCCCGTCGGCAATGACGCGGTTGGGCTGCCCGATGCCGTTGGGAAACAGGGTGGTGAAGGCCGTCGCGATGCCGCGCCGGCGGGTCGCGTCGTGGGCACCATTCACTCGCTTGGCAATCCCTTGCAGATCGAGACGATCGACTCGGCCATCGGCATACAAATCCGCCAAAACCGTATTGGCGCGGACTTTCCCATCGAGATCTAAAGAAAATTCACACACCGCACCCGGAAGCGGTGAAAATTCACCCCCATCGCCCGCTTCGCCGGCAGCGCCTCCCCCATCTGCACCACCACCGCCGTCATCACTTTCACCCTCACCGGAAAAATTCGCACTACTATCGATTTCCGCTTTCAACATCTCCTGGTAGAGCAGGGTAGCGGCCTCCACCAGCGCCGTGATGTTCGGCTCCCCCATGGCCAAATCATTCAGCAGTTCAACTTTACGAGCTTGCGGGTCGGCAGGCGCTGTCGCCTCAATAAGATCGGCGATCACGGTCGTCGCCGGGGTGACGTTTTCGTTGCGGAGCACGTTTCCAGCCACTTCGCCTATGGTGCTGACAAAGGCAGAGAGGATCAGGTGCGGCAGAGCGAACGGATTGCAGCGGATCAAGCCTTGCACGCCAGGTGGGACCTGCAGCGTAATCGTCCCCAGATTGTTCGCAAAAGCGGTATCGAGTTGTTGGCCGTCTTGCAGTGTCTCAAAACGGCAGTTGGCCGTTACGAGAGGCAACGCTGGCGTGCCAGCGTGTGCGGCGCCTTGGATGGCGACCATCGTGGGTGATAGCGGGGGTGACGACTGCTCACCGCCGCCACCGCCACTGCCGCAACCAGCTATGCTGAGACCCAATACGAAGCAGCCGATAAGAATGAAGACGAGCTGGCGCTGCGTGGTTGGAAATGTCATATCTGAGTCATACCCTCTAGCACAATGCACCACAATCGCGGCGACTCGGCGAGGCGTTAATGAGCAGTTTGGTGGCCTTTTATGAGTTCCCTCACCATTCCCTTTGGGACAACTTTAAGCCGACAGCTTCAGATGCCCGACCACAACCGCTTGATTTATAACCACAATCACTCTTTATGATTTTTTCTTCAACCCAGCGGTCCTGATCTGCTGCTTCAGGGAACTTATACATAACACCAGGTGGGGAGAGAGAAAAGAGGCATAACGCCTGACCTAATGTGCTAATCAAACACCTATGACAGCATGAAAAATGCCCTGCCTCGCCCGGTCTTAAACCGCTATGTTGACGTCAATGCTGCACAGAACAAGCGTGACAAAGGATCACATGTGCACTACCCTAATACTCTAAACATCTCTCCAGACCAAGCCGTAACGTGATGGCAGTTGGGCGGCCGTGATGGTGGCGAGACACGCACCAGGCTCAGCTGTAGGGAACGCTTTCGAGGAATGTGCGTACATGTATCGCAATTTTTATCATCTAAAATGTGCGCCTTTTGCCGCTGCCGATCATCCCGAGCCACTCTTTCTGAGTACGCGTCATCAGACGGCATTGCAACAAGTACTTGAGGGGCTCGGCCAACGGCAAGGGATTATCGCTCTGATTGGGGCGGCTGGACTTGGTAAGACCACCCTCCTGCGCGGTGTACTCGCCCAGCAACCGCAAAACCAATTCAAAACGATCTACCTCGATTGTGCCAGTTTGGTTTCTGACGATACAATTTCTAGAATAGATCTCATTAAACATCTCTATCAAGAATTGGGTTTCTCGGAAGACACTAAAAGCCTTGCAGATATAATAGATGAGATGCAAAAACTTTTTATTGCAGATGGAAAATCTGATATTAACACGGTTATTATTTTAGATAATGCTCACTACCTGTCTAGCGATGCATTAACAACATTACCTCAGATTATTAGTATCTTTCCGTACAAAGAAAAACTTGCTCAGATCGTTCTAGTCGGCCCGCCTTTGCTTGAAAACACACTGAACCATCCCAAACTTCAATGGTTCCAACCCTACCTGGGGACCCTAGCGACTCTAGAGCCGCTCAACCTGAAGGAAAGTCGGACTTATATCAAATCGAGACTGCGACAGGCAGCGGCAACAGACGGAGCCATTTTCTCCGCCGGTACACTCACCGCCATCGCCAAGCATGCTCAAGGCATTCCGAGAAATTTGAATATCCTCTGCACCGACGTCTTGACCTCCGGGTTCCAGCATCACAAGCGCCCTATTCCAACTCGCATCGCCCGGCAAGTCATTACCGAGTTTGAGAACAACTCCGCCTACTGTTCCACACGTCTCAGATGGCCCAGTGCAGTCGCCGCGGTGCTCCTGGCCACTATCGTCATCCTGTTTGTGACGGGACACCTACAAACTCTATCCAGAACCCCTCAAGTCATGTGGCAGCTCGTCCAACCGCATCTGCAGCACCTGGCAAGTTTGCCTAGGTTCACGAAGGATGACGTGGAGCCACCCGTGGCCGTCCGTCCGGATGCGCCGGTACCCACTCCGGCCGCCCCTCCTGAGACGCACGCTCCCAAACCGGCCCGGACGGCAGTTTCAACTCCGCCACCGGCTCCTTCGGCCGTGAATCAACCGCTAGACGCCATGCAGCGCGCCGCCGCGCTGATGCAGCAAGTTTTCCCCGGTGGAGGCGACTTTCAGCTCCAAGTCTGGACGAATAAAGGCGCCAACAGTGTCTACACGGAGGGGGAAAAGCTGTTGGTGCACATCCTGGCCGACCGATCGGCATATCTCCAGGTTGACTACTATCAAGCAGATGGCCAAGTTGTACATCTGTTACCCAATGCTCTGGAACCCAACGACATTAAGTCCGGGCAAGTGTTCACATTGGGAAAATCCGACAAAACATTCCAATTTGAAATTGCCCCGCCGTTTGGGGTAGAAATGCTCACGGTGCTGGCCAGTCAAGCACCGCTGGAGACACAACGGGGCATGCCGAATGCCGAGTTGGCAACTCTCTATCTTGAGCGCCTGGAAAATCGTCTGAAAACCTACAAGACTCAAGGTAAAGCGGCAGTTGCCTATCTTCAGATTCGCACCCGTAAAGGGTTGCCAACGCGTCTGAGTCAGACGGCGACCCCCTGAAATAGCCCATGAACCATTTGCGGTACGCAGTACCTGGTAGTTAGGTTCGTTGCTGTAAAGTTGGCAAGTAGTATAACACAAACCTCTGAGTAGAGAAGGATAGGTGTGATGAGCTGGAAAACGATCTGGGTCTCGGTTATAGCGTGTGGGTGCATTTTGGCATGGGCCGCAGGGAGTGGCGCGGAGTCGCACAAAAAACGTGTGGATTTGACGGGACGGCAAGACTTGACAGCCGAGGAAATTATTGCAGGGTTGACCCCGGTGCGGACCCGAGGGATCAAAACCAGGGGACTGCAGCCCGGCTTGGCAACCATTGCCCTGACGGTGAATTTTGCCTTTGATTCGGCTGAAATTCAGTCTCAAGCGATCCCCAATTTGCAGAGCTTGGGCAAGGCTCTGCAATCGCCGCAACTGGCGCCCTACCAGATTCGCATTGAGGGCCATACTGACAGTATTGGCACTGTGGCTTACAATCGCGATCTGTCCCAGAGGCGGGCAGAGAGCGTCAAGCAGTATCTCACCCAGCATTTCGACATCACGCCCGACCATCTGGTCACGGCGGGCAAGGGCGAGGAAGAGCCCATTAGTGATAATGACTCAGATGCCGGAAGGTACAAGAATCGACGGGCTGAATTCGTGAATTTAGGCCGCCCTTAGCTGGAAGCCGTCCATCGCGTATGCCACCCGCCCATTGCACCACGTGTCCGACTATGGGCGAGCGGATTCGCCGGGGGATTGGGCCGGTTGTCGAAGCGTCGTCATGAGCGCTTCCCAGTTGGCAATACCGAGGCCACAAGAGGGGCATGAGCGCCATACGCGTGAAGCTAAGCGCTGGCCGCTATCGCAACATCAATAGATTCAGTTGGTTGATTCAAGCTCTCACGTAGGGCTTGGGCACTCGTGCGCCTCTTTCTACAAGCCTTAGCCGCTAAGCGTT
>Ga0256867_10000458_pt1 | contig 16199 bp, 10 predicted proteins | sample RVTome_15_FD_185939 | JGI IMG/M metagenome (GOLD analysis project Ga0256867, IMG submission 185939) | Soil microbial communities from uranium-contaminated site in the Upper Colorado River Basin, Wyoming, United States - RVT150D86 (HiSeq) ... | reverse complement strand
GGACGTCGCGCCGACGATGCTCTACCTGCTCGGCGAGGCGATCCCGGCCGACCTCGAGGGCCGCATCCTCCTGGAGGCGCTGCGGCCCGAGCTTCTCGATGAGCGCCCGCCCGCCTACGACGACGAGACCCCCGCCGAGTTCGCCCCCGAGCGCGCCGAGCTCGAGGAGGAGGGCGCCGCGGAGGTCGAGCGGCGGCTCCGCGGGCTGGGCTACCTCGAGTAGCAGGAAGCTTCAGGAAATCCTTACAGGCTCCGCGTTTTCCCTGCTCAAGGCGCGGTCGGCCGCCTGCGGGCCGGCGGAGAATCGCGCCAGGCGTGCGGCGGGCCTTCTTGCGGCCCTGCTAAGGTCGCCCGCCGTGAGTGCCGCCGCCCAGCGTCTTTCCGCACTCGTCATCGCCGCCGCCGTCGCGCTCGTGCTCGCGAGCCAGGCCGCCGCAGCGCCGGCGGAGGTTGGCACGGCACGGGTCGCCGCAGCCGTCGCCGTTCCGCCCTCGCTGACGCGCGCGCAGGTCCGCGCCCAGCGCCCCCGCTCGCGGATCGTGCGGACGAACCGGGGCTTCTCCTGCAGGCGGCCCCTGGCCCAGATCGCCCGCAGCCGTGGCGGGCGCCTGCCTCTCCTCGTCCAGCTGAAGTTCACGCGCTACGTCAACATCGCGCCCGGCACGGTCGAGATTCGCCGGGGCTGCCGCGGCGACGGGAACCGCAACACGATCGACCTGATCCTCCGGATCGGCGGGAACGGACGCTCGAGGGGCGGCACCGTCGACGCGATCAAGATCCGCGAGGATCCCCACGGCATCCAGATCACCGGCTACGCGAACTGCGGCCCGCAGGGCGTCGGCCCGGACGGGCGCCCGGACACGCGGGACGACCAGCATCAGGACGGCGCCCAGATCCAGGGCGGCAGGAACATCCACTTCATCGACTTCAGGTGGGGGAACTGGGCGAAGCGGCGGTCGACCTGCCAGGGCGCCGCCGGCACCTTCGTCCCCGGCAGCGTGAACAACTGGCCGGTGGTGGGCATGGCCTGCATCCGCTGCCGGAGCGTCTCCTGCAACCACGGCATGCTCATCAGCCGCGCGCAGGGAACGGTCGTCCGAAACTCGTGGTGGCGCTCCGGCAACCCTGCCGAGCGGCGCGGCATCCTCGCCAACGGCCAGACCGGCCTCTGCAACCACGGCTCGCCGCCCTGCCTGGTCCCGCCAGGCGAGTCGAGCGGGAACCGGATCTCCGGCCAGTTCTGCGACCGCTGGCCGTACAACGGCCGTCACCGCCGCAGCGGCCGCTAGTAGGCCCCGGGCGAGGTCCCCGTCCCCGGCTCGGGGAATCCTGGCCGGCAACGGTGCCTCTCCAGCCCTCGCGTGAGGGATCCCTGGGTCAGCGGCGGCGCGCCCGCGGCCGATGCGAGCAGGTGTGAGCCGACGCGACGCACTCTCTCCGCCGCCGCAGACCCGCCCCCGGCCCTGCGGGGACGGCGGGTAGCCACGCCAACAACCGCGCGCCGCCTACGTGGGCGGCGCGCGACACCGGCCCGGGGTGGACCCGTTCGCGCAGGCCGGTTCGTGGATCGAGATCGACGTGACGAGCGCGGTCACGGGCGCCGGGCCCGTCTCCTTCATGGTCACGATCCCGACCGCGGCAGCGAGCTGGCGCTCGACGAAGGAGGCCGGCCACGCCCCCGAGCTCGTGCTCGAGGTGGGCGACCCGCCGGCCCCGCTCTCGCCCCCGACGATCGCCGGCGCGCTTCGCGCCGGCGAGACGCTAACGGCGAGCCCGGGGACGTGGACCGGGACCGAGCCGATCACGGACGAACTGCGGCCCGCACGGCGTGGGCGCGAACGGCATCCCCGAGGACGGTCGGGCGACGACGCCCACCAGGACGGCGCTCAGATCCAGGGCGGACACCGTCGACTTCGAGTTCGGCGACTGGGAAACCGGAACGAGGACGAGCGCCGCTGACCGTTCGGCCAGTCTTGGGCGCGTGTGCGCCTCCCGGCGGAAATCCGTGCTAAGAAGAGCCAATGGCCGGGTTCATCTACGCGCGCACGCGCAACTGGGCGCGCACGAGCGACCGCGTCCGCCGCTGGCGCGAGAACCGCTACGCGCGCTTCCTCGAGCTCTGCCGGGTCGATCCCGGGGAGCGCATCCTCGACGTCGGCGCCGGCGCCGGCGCGGCCCTGGAGCGGTTCAACCGGACGAACGAGATCGTCGCCGTCGACCTGAACCCGCTCGACAGCGAGTGGCTCGAGCAGGAGAACGTGACAGTGGCCGTGGCCGACGCGACGAAGCTGCCCTACGGCGACCGTGAGTTCCCGCTGGCGTTCTCGAGCTCGGTGATCGAGCACATCCCGAAGGAGCTCCAGCCGGCGTTTGCGAGCGAGATCAGCCGCGTCGCCGAGCGCTACTACGTGCAGACGCCGAACAAGTGGTTCCCGATCGAGCCGCACTACCAGTTCCCCTTCTTCCAGTTCTTCCCCGAGCGGGTCCAGCGGTGGCTCAACGCGCACTTCACGCTCGGCTGGCGGGAGAAGGGCTCCTGGGAGGAGGCCAACCTGCTCTCCGCCGGCGATCTGCGGCGGCTCTTCCCCGACGGCGAGATCCACCGCGAGACGTTCCTCGGTCTGACGAAGAGCCTGATGGTCGTGCGCCGCTGAGGCGCGGCCTTCCGGTACCGTTGGCCGCTCGGCGACCGGGGACGTCGCCTCGGGTCCATCCTCGATGAAGAAGGCACTCGCAGCCCTCGCCCTGTTGGTCGTCGGCGCCGCCGTTGGCGTCAGCGCGACCGTTCTCGTCCTCGACGAGGACGACGAGGGCGGCGACAGCGAGGGCGTGCGCCAGGTGAGCGTGGAGCGCGAACTCGAGACGGGCGGAGGCGCGTGCGATTACGAGGACACGAGCGGCTGCGTCCCGGGCGCGGAGCTCGTCCTGAACGACGGCGAGTGGACGTGCGACCAGCCGCTGGCCGCCTACGCGCGCTCGCTGGGCGGCGAGCTCCCGCTCAAGGTGACCGCGCGCTTCACGAGGCCCGTGGAGACGGTCGCCGGCATCGTCGACCTGACGAGCGGCTGCACGGGCGACGGCACCGAGGCGATCGACCTCATCCTCGACATCCAGGGCGACGGGCGCACCGTCGGCGGCACCGGCGACGCCCTGGCGGTGAAGATCGAGGCGACCGACATCGACATCACCGGCTCGATCGACTGCGGGCCGCGCGGGGTGGGCGCCCACCAGGACGGGATCCAGGCGCTGGGCGCGAACGACATCGCCTTCGTCGACCTCGAGGTCGGCGACTGGGACGAGCAGCGCTCGACGTGCACGGGAGCCTCTGCCGGCATCGACATCTCGCTGGGCGGCGCCGCCGGGCTCGTTCCCGCCGACTACCAGTGCATCCGCTGCAGGGTCGTCGCCTGCCGGCGGGCGATCAACGTCGGCGAGTCCGAGAACGTAAGGGTCGTCGACGGGCTCTTCCGCTCGGGGAACCCGGCCGAGCGGGAGGAGCAGCTGGCCACCGGCGAGGTCGGCCTTTGCAACTTCGGCGTCTCCGCGTGCAACGTCGACCCGACCGCGCAGAACGTCGTGTTCGAGGACAACCTCTGCGAGAAGTTCCCCTACAGCGGCGGCGTCCGCCGGCGCTGACGTCCTTTCCGGCCATGCCCCGGGGCCATGGCCGCTCGCGGCGGTTCCTGCCAGGAGGAAGCGCCGCGAGGCGCGCAACCATGCGCCGGCCACGTCCCCTCCGGCCACGTCCCGGGGTCTGACCCCGGGGCACGTCTGCCGGGGACAGGCCAGGTGGCCCGAGCAGACTAGACCTCGGCGGGATCCTTGAGGCTCTTGCGCCGGACCTTGCCGGTGGCCGTCGTCGGGAGGGCGTCGAGGAACTCGACCTCGGCCGGCACCATGAAGTTCTCCACGCGCGTGCGGCAGGCGGCGATGATCTCCTGCGCCGTCAGCTCCGCGCCCTCGTCCAGGACGACGAACGCCTTGATCGTCTCGCCGAGGACCTCGTCCGGGACGCCGATCACGGCTGCCTCCTTGATGCCCTCGATGTCGAAGAGGACGTTCTCGACCTCGATGGGACTGACCTTCTCGCCGCGCGTCTTGATGATGTCGTCGCTGCGCCCGACGAAGTAGAGGAAGCCCTCCTCGTCGACCGTGAAATGGTCCTGGGCGCAGAGCATCCGCTCGCCGGGGAGCGGCCCCTCGACGATCATCTCGGCGGTCTGCTCCGGCTTCTGCCAGTAGCCGACCATGACGTGCGGGCCGCGCACGTAGAGGACGCCCGTCTCCCCCGGCTCGACCGGCGTCAGGTCCTCCCGGAGCACCATGGTCTCCGTCCCCGGGATCGCCTTCCCCACCGACGTCGGCCTCTCGGCCAGGAGCTCGGGCTCGAGGTACGAGACACGCTTGCACTCGGTGAGCCCATACATGGCGAAGACGAGCGCGTTCGGGAAGATCCGCGCCAGCTCGGCGTGGAACGTCGCCGGAAGCGCGGCCGCCGTGTTCGTCACGCGGCGGACGCTCGGCAGCTCGAACTCCATCCCGCGCCGCATGGAGAGGAGCGTCGCGTAGACGGTGGGCACGCCGGGGAACACGGTCGCGTCCTCCTCCTGCACCCGCTTGACGATCTGGGCCGGGAAGGCGAACGAGCGCTCGAGGACGAGCGTCCCGCCTTTGAGGACGTTCATGAGCAGCTGGTAGAGGCCGTAGTCGAAGGCGAGCGGGAGCAGGCCGAGGATGCGCTCGTCGGGCCCGAGCCGCAGGTACTGCGCGATCGACCCGGCGGCGAAGACCATGCTCTGGTGGGTCATCATCACGCCCTTGGGGAAGCCGGTCGACCCCGACGTGTAGATGAGCGCCGCCAGGTCGAGCGGGATCGTCCCGGGCGCCAGCGGCTCCGGCTCGGACCCGGCGACGACGTCCTCGAAGGAGAGCGCGCCGTCCACGCCCTCGGGCGCAGAGTCGGCGACGACGGCCTTGACGCTCGGGGCCGAGGCGGCCGCCGCGAGCGCCGTCCGCGACAGGCTGCCCTCGGTGAGCACCACGGTCGCCTCGCAGTCGTCGAGGACGTAGAGGAGCTTGTCCTCCTTCGTCTGCGGGTTGACGACCACGAAGACGCCGCCGACGAGCACGGTCGCGTAGAGCGCGGTCGCGCACCCCGCCGAGTTGTCCATGTAGATCGCGACGCGATCGCCGCGGCCGACGCCGAGGTCCTGCAGGCCGCGGGCCAACCGGAGCGAGCGGTCGAGGAGCTCGGCATAGGAGAGGCGGACCGCGCCGGCCACGACGGCCTCGCGCTCCGGGACGCGCTCCGTGGAGGCCAGCAGGGTCTCGTGAAGGAGGCGGACGTTCATGCGGCGGCGGGCGTCGGAGCCTGCGGGGCGCGCACCTGGTCTCCCACGACGACCCGGTCGGGGACGAGCGGCTCGGCCGGCCGCGGGCTCGCGACGAACCGGTCGTGCAGGAGCATGACGGAGAGGACGCCGACGAGGGCCATCTCGTCCGTCTCGCTCACGGCGTCGCGCGGGGCGCCCGCCTCGCATTTGCGCACGAGCCGGGACACGGCGTCCGGCGCGAAGAGGCCGACGTCGGCGAGCCTCCGCTCGTCGAGCAGCTCGGCCACGTACGCGGGCGCGTGCGGGCCGACGAAGGCACCGACGATCGGCGCCCGGTACGGCCGCTTCTTGCGGGAGGCGATCTCGGCCGGGAGCCGCGGCTCCTCCGCCTTGCGCAGGAGGTACTTCTCCGTGAGCCCGCGCAGCCGGAGCTGGTCGGGCAGCGCCGCCGCGAACTCCGCCACGCGGTAGTCGAGGAACGGGAACCGGCCCTCGATCGAGTGGCCCATCAGCATCCGGTCGCCCTGCGTGTGCAGCAGGTAGCCCTCGAGGAACGTGGCGATCTCGAGGTACTGCACCTTCCCGAGCGGCGTCATCTCGCCGAACCAGGAGGGCAGCCGCGCTTCCAGGCGCTCGGCCGGGTCGCCGCGCCCGCCGGCCCGTTCCCGCACGCCGCCGTCGAGAAGCGAGAGGAGCCGCGACGTGTTGGCGAAGCGCAGCCGGTGGCTGTAGAGCGGGTCGTCGGTCTCGGTGAGGCCCTTGCGGTAGAAGCCGACCAGGAACGCCCCCGAGCGCTTGAGGTCCTTGCCGATGAACGCGTTCAGGCGGGTGAGCAGGAGCGGCCGGATCTGCGAGTCGGGCTCGCGGGCCCAGAAGTGGCGGACGGCGTTCTCGCGGAAGAGGTCGTAGCCGCCGAAGAGCTCGTCGGCACCCTCGCCGGTCGTGACCACCTTGAGCCCCGCGTCCTGCACGGCGCCCGAGAGCCGCAGGAGCGGCGACGGGGCGGTGCGGAGCGTCGGCTTCTCGGCCAGCTCCACGGTCAGCGGCAGGAGCTCGGCGATCTCCCGCGCGCCGATCGTGACGCGGGTGAGGTCGAGGCCGCGCGCACCCGTGAAGAGGTCCTGGTAGGCGCTCTCGTCGAAGCGGGCGTCCTCGAAGCCGATGCCGAAGGCGTAGAGCGTCTCGTCCATCTGCTCGAGCGCGTGCGCGACGATCGCCGACGAGTCGAGCCCGCCGCTCAGGTACGCAGCCACCGGCACGTCGGCCCGCAGGCGCAGGCGCGTGGCGTCGGCCAGGAGCGCGTCGAGCTCCTCGGCGAGGGCTGCGCGCGCCACCGGGGAGGCGTCGGGCGCGTCGGAGAAGCGGAGGTCCCACCAGCGCCGCTCCTCGCGGATCCCGTCCGGGCCGGCGCGCAGGTAGTGCGCCGGCGCGAGCTCGCGGATCCCGGGGAAGGAGGACGCGTCCGGCGAGATGCACCAGGTCGTGAAGCTCTCGACGAGCCCGGCCGGGTCGAGCTCGCGCCGGGCGGCAGGGTGGCGCAGGATCGCCTTCTGCTCCGAGGCGAAGACGAGCTCCCCGTCCAGCTCGGCCACGAAGAGCGGACGGACGCCGAAGCGATCGCGGGCCAGGAAGAGCTCCTGCTCCCTCCGGTCCCAGACGGCGAAGGCGAAGTCCCCGTTCAGCCGGTCGAGGCAGGCCGGGCCCCACTCGCCGTAGGCCTGGGCGATCACCTCGGTGTCGCTCGTCGTGACGAACCGCCGGCCGAGGCTCTCGAGCTCGGCGCGTAGCTCGACGTAGTTGTAGATCTCGCCGTTCTGCATCACCCAGAAGCGGCCGTCCTCGCTCGCGAGCGGCTGGTCGCCGCCCTCGAGGTCGACGATCGCCAGGCGGTTGTTCGTCATCCCGAAGCGGCCGTCCCGGTAGAGCCCGGTGCCGTCGGGCCCGCGGTGGCGAAGCTCGCCCGCCATGGCGAGCAGGAGCCCCTCGGGCGCGGCCGAGTCAGGACGCGCGTAGATCCCGGCGATGCCGCACATCCACCTGACGATACGGGCGAGCCGGACCTCCGGCAAGGGCAGTATCGGGCTCCCGAAAAACTGGTCGAAAGCCGAAGGGATCGCTGCTACTCTCAGACGGTCGCCCCGTGCGGTTTCCGGGCGACTTCCTTTTGCCCGCCATGCAGAGCCCCGACGCCATCGAGCAGGAAGTCCGCCAGTTTCTCAAGGACAACTTCCCGCTGAGCGCGGACGGCGTCGTCCTCGAGCGCGACGACTCCCTGATCGAGGTGGGCGTCATCGACTCGACGGGCGTCCTCGAGCTGATCGGCTTCATCGAGGAGCGCTACGAGGTCCAGATCGCCGACGAGGAAGTCCTCCCCGAGAACCTCGACTCGATCGGCAATATCACCCGCTTCGTCGGCGAGAAGACCGCCGCCTCGAACGGTGCCGGCTGAGCCGCTGACCGCCGACTCCCTCCGGCTCGACGACCCGGCGGGAACGGTCGACGAGATCGCCGGGCGCCTGCGCGAGTCCGTCTACCGCGACCTGCGCCGCCGGGGCGCCGTCGTCGGCATCTCCGGCGGCGTCGACTCGAGCCTCTGCGCCTTCCTCTGCGCGCGGGCCTTCGGGCCCGAGCGCGTGCTCGGCGTCCTGATGCCCGAGGGCGAGTCGGCCTCCGACACGCTCGACCTCTCGCAGGTCGCGGCCGAGGCAGCCGGGATCGAGACCGTCCTCGAGGACATCACGGGCCTGCTCGAGGCGGCCGGCTGCTACGAGCGCCGCGACGCCGCCATCCGCACGGTCATGCCCGAGTACGGCCCCGGCTGGAAGGCGAAGATCGTCCTCCCCAGCCTCCTCGGCGGCTCCCGGTACAGCCTCTTCACCGTCGTCGCCGAGTCGCCCGAGGGCGAGCGCCGCGAGGCGCGCCTGACGGCGACCGCCTACCGCGAGGTCGTCGCCGCCACGAACTTCAAGCAGCGCGTCCGCAAGATGCTCGAGTACCACCACGCCGACCGCCTCGACTACGCCGTCGTGGGCACGCCGAACCGGCTCGAGTACGACCAGGGCTTCTTCGTCAAGAACGGCGACGGCTCTGCCGACGTGAAGCCGATCGCCCACCTCTACAAGACGCAGGTCTACCAGCTCGCCGAGGCGGTCGGGGTGCCGGCGGTCATCCGCGAGCGCCCGCCCACGACCGACACGTACGCGCTCGAGCAGAGCCAGGAGGAGTTCTACTTCTCCGTCCCCTTCGACAAGCTCGACCTCTGCCTCTTCGCCCTCAACCGGGGGCTGCCGGCAGAGGAGGCGGCCGCCGCCGCCGGTCTCGACACGGAGCTCGTCGAGCGCGTCTACGAGGACATCGAGCGCAAGCGCAGGGCGGCCGCCTACCTGCTCGCGCCGCCCCTTCTCCTCGCCGAGCTCGAGCGCGCCGACGGCTCTGGTCAGCCACTCCCCTAGACCTTCGAGGGGGGCGGATTTTCTCCACTCCTTCCCCAGCCTTACCCATTTTCGGTGAGGAGCCTCGATCCACAGGTTTCTCCACCGGACTTTGCACAAGCCTAAAGATGGGCTATGGTCTAAGTCCTTCGTGTAGTCCGATCGAAAGGCGGCCCTTTCGATGAGTCCTTCCGAGCATCGCACTGCGGTACTGCTAGATGAGCATCCCCTCTGGCTGGAGGGGGTGGAACAGGTTCTCGCCCGTATCGGGATCGAGGTCAAGGGAAAGGCGACCTCGCCCGAGCACGCCCTCGCGCTGATCGAGGAGCACGCGCCCAGCCTGTTCGTCACCGGGATCGAGCTGGAGAACGGCCAGATGGACGGCCTCGAGTGCCTGGCGATCGCGAAGCAGCGAACGCCCGAGCTCAAGGTGATCGTCCTCTCGGCGCTCTCCGATCCCCAGTACGTCGACGCGGCCCTCGCCGCGGGCGCCGAGGCCTACGTCTTGAAGACGGCGCACGCGGACGACCTCGCGTCGGCCATCCGGCAGGCCTTCGACCACTCGATCTACCTCGCGCGCGGGCACAACGGCAAGCGTGAGCGCTCCCGGGAGTCGATCGAGGAGGCTTGGGGCCTCACGCGCCGCGAGCTGGAGATCCTCACGCTCGTGGCCGAAGGCCACTCGAACGCGCAGCTCGCGCGCATGCTCTGGGTCACGGAGCAGACCGTGAAGTTCCACCTGTCGAACATCTACCGGAAGCTCAACGTCTCCAACAGGACGGAGGCGAGCCGGTGGGCACAGGTGCACGGGCTGTTGCCGCTCCAGACGGCGCAGAGCCCCGCGGCGGCGTAGAGCCTCTAACCGCCCAGCACGTTCTCAGAAACGGAACGCGGCCACCCCCCGACCAATCGGGGGCGGCCGCGCGCGCCCTGGAGGAGCGTCCCGACAATCTCGCCGACGTAGGCTCCGGCGTCTATCCCCCGGATGGGGGAGGCGGCGTCTCGGCGGACGAGGGCAGGGGAAGAGGGGCCATCCCGCTTGGTCTCCGGGAAGGCCCCCCTCGTCCCCTAGGGCGAGGGCCTGTCAGAGGGAAGGCTCACGACGCCCCCGCAGATGAGCGTCGGCTGCGGCCAACCGGCGCTTCTGTGACGCCGAGCCTACTCCACCCGCAGGGCGACGGCTACTAGCCGTTCGGCGAGACTCCCACAGGGGTGTCAACGTCTGAGCGGCGGCGCAGCCGCACAGGCTCAGGCAGGGAGGAAGGGAGCAGCGAAGCTGCTGCCTTCCGTTTACGTCTGAGCGGCGGCGCTTCGTCTGAGCGGCGGCGCAGCCGCAAAGGCTCAGACAGGGAGGAAGGGAGCAGCGAAGCTGCTGCCTTCCGTTTACGCACATCCTCTCCGCGCCATGAAGATCCTGTAAACGATGTCTCAGCCTGTGCGGCTGCGCCGCCGCTGAGACTCGGCCGCCGCTGAGACTCAGAAGACGGGCGTCTCGCGCCAGGTGCCCCAGACCTCGCGGAGCGCGTCGCACATCTCGCCCATGGTCACATACACGCGCGAGGCCTCGACGATGGCCGGCATGAGGTTCCGGTTTTCGACCGCCGCGTCGGCCTTGAGCCGGGCGAGAGCCGCCTCGGCGGCGGCCGAGTCGCGGCGGGCGCGCAGCGCCTGCACGCGGTCCACCTGCTTGTCCTCGAGCGCCTCGTCGATCTTGAGGATCTCGATCGGCCGCTCGTCGGGCTCCTGGTAGCGGTTGACGCCGACGATGACGCGCTGCCCCGCCTCGAGCTCGCTCTGGAACCGGAAGGACGCCTCGGCGATCTCGCGCTGGAAGAAGTTCTCCTTGATCGCGGCGACGACGCCGCCCAGCCGGCGAATCCGGTCGAAGTAGTCGTAGGCCTCGGCCTCGAGCCGGTTGGTCAGGTCCTCCAGGAAGTACGAGCCGCCGAGCGGGTCGATCGTCGAGGCGACGCCCGTCTCGTGCGCGAGGACCTGCTGCGTCCGCAGCGCGAGCTTGACGGCGTGCTCGGTCGGGAGCGCGAGTGCTTCGTCGAAGGAGTTGGTGTGCAGCGACTGGCAGCCGCCGAGGACGGCGGCGAGCGCCTCGACCGCGGTGCGCACGATGTTGACCTCGGGCTGCTGCGCGGTCAGGGAGACGCCGGCCGTCTGCGCGTGGAAGCGCATGAGCCACGAGCGCGGGTTCCTCGCCCCGTAGCGCTCGCGGAGCTCGCGGGCCCAGATGCGCCGGGCCGCCCGGTACTTGGCGATCTCCTCGAAGAAGTCGATGTGCGCGTTGAAGAAGAACGAGAGCCGGGGCGCGAAGTCGTCGACGGCGAGGCCCCGCGCCATCGCCGCCTCGACGTAGGCGAAGCCGTCGGCGAGCGTGAAGGCGAGCTCCTGCGCGGCGGTCGAGCCGGCCTCGCGGATGTGGTAGCCGGAGATCGAGACCGGATGCCAGAGGGGCACCTCGCGCGCGCAGAACTCGATCATGTCGACGCAGAGCCGCATGGAGGGCTCGGGCGGGAAGATCCACTCCTTCTGCGCGATGTACTCCTTGAGGATGTCGGTCTGGATCGTCCCGCGGAGCTTCTCCGGGCCGACCCCCTGCTGCTCGCCGACGCAGAGGTAGAACGCGAGCAGCATCGCCGCCGGGGCGTTGATCGTCATCGAGGTCGAGACCTCGTCGAGGGGGATGCCCGCGAAGAGCTGCTCCATGTCCGCGAGCGAGTCGATCGCCACGCCCTCGCGGCCGACCTCCCCGAGCGACTTGGGGTGGTCCGAGTCGTAGCCCATCAGCGTGGGCATGTCGAAGGCGGTCGAGAGCCCGGTCTGGCCGTGCTCGAGGAGATAGCGGAAGCGGCCGTTCGTCTCCTCGGCCGTGCCGAAGCCGGCGAACTGCCGCATCGTCCAGAGCTTCCCCCGGTGCATGGAGGGGTAGACGCCGCGGGTGTACGGATAGACGCCCGGGTAGCCGAGGTCGCGCTCGTAGTCGGTCTCGACGGTGTCGGGCGTGGAGAGCGGGTCGACCGGCAGGCCCGACATCGTCGTGAAGAGCGCGTCGCGCTCGGGCGTGGCCTCGTAGAGGTCCCGGCGCCACGCCTCCGTGGCGTCGAGACCGGGGCGATCCTCGGTCGTGGCCATGTGAGGCTGATTCTACGCGCAGGTGGCTGCGTCCTTCGCCGACCCTCAGAGGCTTGATGTGGAATTGGCGCCCCATTTCGCATCAAACCTCTAGCTCAGGTCGAGACTTAGGTCCTCCTCCCCCGGGTGAGGGCCGCCTCCCCCGGACGGGTGCTCGGCGGCGGTTCATCCCGTTTTCATACCGCATTGCCGCCGGCGGCCTACGCCCAGCGCCGATGCGTTCGACCAGGAACCGGACTTTGCGCGCCCGAGAACGATGACACCCCTTCCCCCCATGCGGCCCACGGAGACGGGCTCGGCAGACGTCGAGCCCGCCGCCGTTCTGCGCGGCTCCTCGCCGGTGAAGACCGCGGCGGCCATTGCGGCGGCCGCTGCGGTCTTCCTCGCGGTGGTCGTCCTCGCCGGCGTCGGGCGGCTCGACAGCGGGGTGCCCACGTTCCTCGAGGACGCCCTCGGCCCCGAGAAGGCCGAGGCGCCGATGGAGCGCACGCCCGCCACCGGCGTCGGCGTGCGCATCAACGACCGGGGCTACACCGTGTCGCACTGGGGCGTGTCCGTCTCGGTCGCGTCGGAGGACGTCGGCGGCGCCGACTGGCGGCGGCACGTCCACGGCGTCACGCGCGAGACCGACTTCGGCACCGAGACGATCGTGGTCAACGGCCGCGGGACCGAGTCGTTCCTGACGGTGCTGGAGCGGCAGGGCGAGAAGACCTGGCGGTGGAAGCTGGCGTCGCGGCTCCACCCGCGCCTCGGCGCCGATGGCGCGGTCACCTTCCTCGACCCTACCCGGCATCGTGTTACCAGCCTGGCAATCGACCCGGTGCGCATCCTCGACAAGAACGGCAACGACGTCACGCCCGACGGTCTGCGCTGGGACCTCGAGGAGAGCGGCTCCGGCTGGCTCCTGACCCTCGAGCTCGACGACGCCGACCTGGCCCTGCCGTACGTGATCGACCCGGCGGTCACGCACCGTGCGGCACAGACGTCGATGACCGCAGGTGCGACCTCGCTCGATGTCAGCGTTCCTGCGGGCGTCCAGGCCAACGACCTGCTCGTCGCGCACATCGCGCGCGTGAGCAACGCGGCAATCAACACCCCGAGCGGCTGGACTGCCGCCGGCGGCACGAACAACGGCAACTTCCTTCGGCAGGCGACCTACTACCGCGTCGCCGGCGCCTCCGAGCCCGCGTCCTACACGTGGACGTGGACCGGGACACAGCCGGCCGCCGGTGGGATGAGCGCGTACTACGGCGTCAAGGCTTCCGCTCCGCTCGACGTGATCGGCACGGCAGCGACCGGAAACAACACGACCACGGTCACCGCTCCTTCGCTCACGACAGGCGCGAACGACGCGCTCGTCCTCGCGTTCTTCTCGAGCAACACGAACTCCACGTACTCGACGGCGGCCGGCATGTCCGAGCGCTACGAGGCCGGGACGAGCGGAGCCGCGAGCATCGCCGCGGACGACATGACGCAGGCAAGCGCCGGAGCCACCGGCAGCAAGACCGCGACGGCCGCCGTTTCCGGGCGCGTGGTCGGCCACCAGGTCTCCTTCAACGTCGATGACGTCGCTCCGACCGGCGGCTTGCTTGATCCCGGCTCGACCCTCACCGGCACGGTGGTTCTCGGCGGCAGCGCAGCCGACACCGACTCAGCGGTGGCGAGCGTCCTCTTCCAGCGCTCGCCCGCGAACGCAGGGACGTGGGCGGACCTTGATGTCGCCGATACGACGTCGCCGTACTCGGTCTCGTTCGACACCACCTCGGTCGCCGACGGCCTCTACGACCTTCGCCTGGTGATCACCGACGTCGCCGGCAACGTGACGAACTCGACGATCGTCGAGGACCGCCTGGTGGACAACACGGCCCCGGCCTCGAACACGACGTTCCCAGCCTCGTCGGGCAACTACAACGCGGCCGGCTGGGATACCGGCTGCGGCACGAGCGGCTTCTGCGGCACCTATTCCGACGGCGGCTCGGGTGTCTCCCAGGTGGAGGTCTCGATCCGACAGGGCTCCGGCGACTACTGGAGCGCCGGCTCGTTCTCCAGCGCAAGCGAGGCTTGGAACGCGGCGGCCACTGCGGCCGGCAACTGGTCGTACGCATTCGCAGGTGCGAGCTTCCCCGCCCAGGGCAGCTACACGATTCGCGTCCGCGCAGTCGACGCCGCAGGAAACATCGAGAGCCCGAACGCCCGAACGTTCACGATCGACCCGGATGCGCCGGAAACGGCAATCGAGTCGAGCCCGGCCAACCCGACGTCGGCATCAGGTGCATCCTTCGTCTTCAGCTCCAACGAAGTCGGTTCGACGTTCGAGTGCCGCCTCGACGGTGGGAGCTGGGGCGCCTGCACGTCGCCGAAGAGCTACGCAAGCTTGGCCGACGGCAGTCATACCTTCGAGGTGCGTGCCACCGACGTCGCCGGCAACACGGACGGCTCCCCCGCCTCCTTCACCTGGCTCGTCGACACAACGGCGTCGAGCTCGACGACGAGCTTCCCGGCGGCGAGCGGCGAGTACAACGCCGCGGGCTGGGCCGCCGGCTGCGCCACGGCCGGCCTCTGCGGCACCCACTCGGACGGCACGGGGTCCGGCGTCGCCCAGGTCGAGGTCTCCGTCCGGCAGGGCTCGGGCAACTACTGGGACGGCTCCGGCTTCGGAAGCGGCGTCGAGGTCTGGAACGCGGCGACGCTCGCCGGCGGCGACTGGTCGTACGCGCTCGCGGCCGGGAGCTTCCCGGCGAACGGGAGCTACACCGTCCGCGTCCGGGCCGTCGATGCCGTCGCCAACACCGAGACCCCGTCGACCCGGACGTTCGCCTACGACACGACCGACCCGAGCGCGGTCTTCGCCTTCCCCGCATCCGGCGGCGACTACACGAGCGCGACCTGGGACGCCGGCTGCTCGACGAGCGGCTTCTGCGGCACCCACTCCGACTCGCTCTCCGGCGTCGCGGCGGTCGAGGTCTCGATCCAGCGCGTCTCGACCGGCCTCTACTGGAACGGCAGCTCGTTCGCCTCCGCGGGCGAGACCTTCGAGACGGCAACGCTGGCGGGCGGCGACTGGTCGCTCGCCTTCCCCGCCACAAGCTTCCCCACGGACGACCAGTACACGGTGCACGTGCGGACGACCGACGAGGCCGGCAACACGGAGCCCGGCCCCTCGCGGATGTTCCGCATCGACGACACGGCGCCGAGCTCGGCCACGTCCTTCCCCGCGGCCGCCGGCACCTACAACGCAGCCGGCTGGAACGCAGGCTGCGCGGCGAGCGGCCTCTGCGGCACGCACTCGGACGCCGGCTCCGGCGTCCAGGGCGTCGAGGTCTCCGTCCGGCAGGGCGCCGGCAACTACTGGGACGGCTCCGGCTTCGGAAGCGGCGGCGAGGTCTGGAACGCGACAACGCTCGCGGGCGGCGACTGGTCCCACGCCCTCCCGGCCGCCAGCTTCCCCGCCGACGGCGACTACACGATCCGCGTGCGCGCCGCCGACGCCGCCGGGAACGTCGAGACGCCCTCGAGCCGAACCTTCACGATCGACCGCGCCGCGCCGCAGACCACCATCGACTCGAACCCCGCCGACCCGACCGCCTCGACGAGCGCCGGCTTCGACTTCTCCGCCGACGAGCCCGGCTCCACCTTCGGGTGCCGCCTCGACGGCGGCGCCTGGGGCGCCTGCTCGAGCCCCGAGAGCTACCCCGGCCTCACCGACGGCAGCCACACCTTCGACGTCCGCGCCATCGACCCGGCCGGCAACGTCGACGGCACCCCCGACACCTATACCTGGCTCGTCGACACGGCCGCGCCTTCCTCGACGGTCGACTTCCCGGTCGGCTCCGCGACCTACAACTCCGCGGGCTGGAACGCCGGCTGCGCGACCGCGGGGCTCTGCGGCACCTACGGCGACGGCGGCGGCTCCGGCGTCGCCGACGTCGAGGTCTCCATCCGCCAGGGCACCGGCGACTACTGGGACGGCTCCGGGTTCACCAGCGCCACCGAAGTCTGGAACGACGCCTCGCTGGCCGCCGGCGACTGGGCCTACGCCTTCCCGGCCGGCAGCTTCCCCGCCGACGGCGACTACACCGTCCGCGCCCGCGCTCGCGACGCGGTCGGCAACACCGAGACGGCCTCGACCCGCACGTTCACGATCGACCGGGCGGCGCCGGAGACGACGATCGACTCGGCCCCGGTCGACCCGACGAGCTCGACCTCCGCCGACTTCGACTTCTCGGCGGATGAGCCCGGCTCCACCTTCGAGTGCGCCCTCGACGGCGGCGCCTGGGGCGCCTGCTCCAGCCCC
>Ga0256867_10000456_pt1 | contig 16211 bp, 15 predicted proteins | sample RVTome_15_FD_185939 | JGI IMG/M metagenome (GOLD analysis project Ga0256867, IMG submission 185939) | Soil microbial communities from uranium-contaminated site in the Upper Colorado River Basin, Wyoming, United States - RVT150D86 (HiSeq) ... | reverse complement strand
CTCGTGCCGCATCATCCCGCCCTCTGGCGGGCGGCATTGGGCCACCGAGGCCATCAGGATGATAGGCCAAACGACAGCCATGGGCTTCCTGAGACGACGGCGGCTAGCTATAGGAGGTAAGCGGTGAATCAGCCAGAACCAGAGCGCCAGGCCGGAAGCGGTCACGTTAGCCTCAGGCGCCCGCCCTTTGGCAATACCGCCTCGCAGCACGGCCCGTTTGCGATTCGCACGCTGATCGTGGTGGGGATGGTTGCCACGGTCGTACTCGTGTGTCTGTTTCTGTGGGCGGTAATCGATGTGCTCCTGCTCACCTTTGCGGGCATCTTGTTCGCCATTTTCTTGCGGAGTTTGAGCCAGGGCGTCTATAGGTACACGCCTCTTAGGGAGGGTTGGGCGCTTGTCGTCGTCGTGCTCGGGCTCGTCGCCCTGCTCGGGGTAGGGGCGTGGCTACTCGCTCCTCAGGTGGCTGAGCAGGGCGACCGCCTCATCGAGCGCCTGCCACGCGCCGTGCAGCAGATAAAAGCGCAGGTCGAACAGTACCAATGGAGCCGCCGTCTCTTTGCCAAAGTGCCGGAACCCGAAGAGATGCTTCCTGAGAACGCCGATGTGCTGACTGGAGCCATCGGCGTCTTCTCGACGACGTTGGGTGCCTTAGCGAATGTCGTTATTATCCTCTTTGTTGGGCTCTTCCTGGCCATCGAGCCAAAGCTGTATACGGATGGCTGTCTGCGGCTCGTGCCCATCGGCAAACGCGCGCGTGCCCGTGAGGTCTTGTATGCAGCGGGAGGCGCTCTACAGTGGTGGCTCGTTGGCAAAGTGGTGGCGATGCTGGTGGTCGGTGTGCTCACGGCACTTGGGCTCTGGCTGCTCGAGGTGGAACTGGCGCTGACCCTTGGCTTGATTGCGGCGCTGCTCACTTTCATTCCGAACCTCGGCCCCGTGCTGGCCCTGATGCCGGCGGTGCTATTGGCGTTGATGCACAGTCCGACCCAGGCGCTCTATGTCATCTTGCTCTATCTGGCGATTCAAACCGTCGAGAGTTACGTGCTTACCCCGCTCGTGCAGCGGCGCACGGTGTCCTTATCCCCGGCGCTGACGATTACCGCGCAGGTCGCCCTTGGGGTGCTTCTCGGGGGCCTGGGCCTTGTGCTCGCCACCCCTCTCACCATCCTCCTGCTCGTGCTCATCCAGATGCTTTATATTGAGGATACGCTTGGTGATTCGGTCAAGGTGCCAGGTCAGTAGAGGTAGAAGAGAAACGAGGGTTGGTACACAAGCGCCATGGCTGTGAGGCGCACCGCCAAGCGCAGGATGCCGCCGAAGCGTGTATGACCGCGTAGTGATAGAAGGGGCCTTTGCAGGTCCTCTGCAAAAGACAAAGGTCAGCCGATGACGCTCAGATTTCTCCACCTGTGGGACACACTGCGCTCGAGCCTCTGGTTCGTCCCGGCGCTGATGATCGCCCTCGCCGCCGGGCTATCGTTTGTGTTCATCGCCCTGGATCGCAGCGATATGCAGCAGCTGATTGCCAAGACCGGTTGGGTGTGGGGCGGTGGGCCAGATGGCGCCCGCGAGGTGCTCTCGACGATAGCCGGCTCCATGATCACCGTAGCTGGCGTCGTCTTTTCGATCACGATTGTGGCGTTCCAGCTCGCGTCCTCACAGTTCGGTCCCCGCCTGCTGTGCAACTTCATGCGCGATACCGGCAATCAGGTCGTGCTCGGCACGTTTATCGCCACGTTTCTCTACTCCTTACTCGTGCTGCGCACAGTTCGGGGCGAGGGCAGCGACGAGTTTGTCCCCTACCTCTCTGTGGCACTGGCCATTGTCCTAGCGGTGGTCAGCCTAGGGGTGCTAATCTACTTTATCCACCACGTCTCGGTTTCGATCCAGGCAGCCCACGTTGTCGCCGTGGTAAACGACGAGCTTGCCTACGCTATTGAGCGGCTCTTTCCGCAGAAGCTGGGACACGAGGTGCCGGAGGACGGCCTGAGAAAGCAAGCGGACATCCCGGAAAACTTTGCGTCCACGGCTCATCCCATCGCGGCTGTGGCTAGTGGGTACTTGCAGGCAATTGATACCGACAAGCTGATGGCGGTCGCCAAGGCGCATGACCTGTTGCTCGACTTGAAGTGTCGCCCTGGACACTTTGTTGAGCAGGGCAGCACGTTTGCGCTGGCATGGCCTGGCGACCGGGTTGACGAGCAGGTAATTGAGCAAATCAGCGCCGCGTGCATCTATGGTCCAGAGCGGACGCTGACACAGGATGTGGAGTTTGCCGTAGACCAGCTGGTCGAGGTCGCTGTGCGGGCCCTCTCGCCAGGCACGAATGACCCTTTTACGGCGATCCGCTGCATTGACCGGCTGGGTGTTGCCCTTTGCCAGCTCACCGAAAGAGTGATGCCCTCGCCCTACCGCTATGATGATACCGATACGCTACGGGTAATCGCTTCCCCCGTGACGTTTGCGAGCGTGACAGACGCAGCTTTCAACCAGATCCGGCAGTACGGGCGCACGAGCGTGGCGGTGACCATCCGCCTGCTCGAGCGCATCGCGGCCGTGGCAGTCCACACCTATCGCGAGGCGGACCGGGCGGCGCTGCTACGCCATGCCGTCATGATTGAGCAGGACAGCCGGGAGGGTATACCGCAGGAGCAAGACCGGCAGGATGTACAGGAGCGGTTTCAAGCGGTGGTGCGGGCGCTCGACCAGCGACGGGCGCATGCAGCTACGATCCCATAGGCAGTGAGGCGGTGCGTTTCAAGGACGCCGTGAGAGAAGCTCAACCGTCGCCGACCCGATGGTTCTCGGGGCTTATCACGCCGTGGCGAAGCGCATCGCTTCCTCCATGTATGGGAGGTCTTGTACGACTGCAGGGGGGACTTGCATGATGCGCCGACACCTCTGGTACTTCCGACACCTCCATATATGGACGCAGAGCTGGGCCGAACACCCGCCTGCCGCAGGGGCGCTTCTGGGGTTTGCGTGGGCCGACAACCTCTTTTTCCCCGTGTGGTCGGAAGTGCTCCAGTACGCCCTGTACGTGAGCCGTTCAGAGTGGACGTTCTGGTATTCCGCCATCGTCGTGACTGGAACCGCTCTCGGCGCGGCCACGGGGTACAGGATTGGCTACGGTTTGGCGGAGCTTGCGGGGTGGAGGCTCGGCGCTTTTAACCAAGACGAGCTCGGCGCCGTCCGCCAGTGGCTCCGGCATAACGACTTCTGGGCAGTCTTCCTGGGCTCCTAGACGCCCTTTTCGGACAAGCTTTTGATCCTGGGCTCTGGCATGCTTGGCGCGCCGTTCTGGATTTTTCTGCCGACCTACACGCTGGGGCATGCCGTGCGAACCTACCCGGTTGCCCTGCTGTTCTGGGCCCTTGGCCCCAGGCTCCAGCCATGGATCGAATGCTACGTGGAGATTGCCTCGGCGATCTTCACGATCTTGTGCACGGTCTTGGTGATGGTCTTCGTGGTCCTGAGTGTCTGAAGCGATCAGGTCTGTGGCGGCAGAGCACTCGCGTCTTCTTTGCTGACGTCGGCAAACCGACGGGGCAGAATGAGGACGATGGGTGTTGACCGGCATGCCGCTGCCGAGCAGGAGGATGAATGATGTCGGACTCTTGGCCGTTGTCGATCAGCATTGGCGTGTTCATCGTTGCAGCCCTTGCAACCGTCGTGGGTGGCGCGCGACTCGCCAGTTCGGGCGACGTCCTGGCCGATCGCACCGGCCTGGGCGAGGCGTTCTTTGGCGCCGTGTTTTTCGGCGGCATAATCTCGCTTTCAGGCATCGTCATGACGGCCACGGCAACCTTCGGTGACTATCCCCGCCTGGGCTTTTCAAATGCCATCGGTGGCATCGCGGCGCAAACCGCCGCCCTGGGTGCTGCTGATCTGGCCTATCGGCGGGCCAACCTGGAACACGCGGCGGCGTCACTACCAAATATGCTGTTCGCGGTCATGCTGATCGCCCTCCTGGCCCTGGCCCTCCTGGTGGGACACACGTCGGACATCACCATCTTTGGCATACATCCCGGTTCGTTGCTCCTCGTTGGCGCGTACGGGTTTGGCCTGGCCACGGTGCGGCAGGTGCAGGCGGAGCCCCTCTGGGTCCCGAAGTGGACGCGGGAAACCGTGGCAGACGAGCCCGAGGAAAACGCTGCCAAGGCGCGCTCGACCGGCTTTTTGTGGCTCGAGTTCTTGGGGCTGGGGCTCCTGGTATCGGCAGCCGGGTGGGCTGTGGCCGAGGCCGCCCAGGGGATTGTCGAACACACTGGGCTCGACGAGAGCGTGGTCGGTACGGTCCTCATGGGCCTGACCAATGCCATGCCCGAAACCATTACCTCGATCGCGGCAGTGCGCCGCGGCGCCCTGACCTTGGCCGTGGGCGGCGTGCTCGGTGGCAATAGCTTTGACGTGCTCAATCTCGTGGTGGGCGACGTGGCCTACCGGGGCGGTTCTCTCTACCATGCGGCCGGGCTAGACGAGACGTTTGTCACGCTGGTCACGATTTTCATGACCACGATCTTGCTTGGGGGCATGATCCGGCGCGAGCGCCAAGGACCGGCGGGCATTGGTTGGGAGAGCGTCATGCTCCTGGTGACCTATGTCGCGATGATCATCCTGATCACGTGGGGTGTGAACGGCACTTAACCGGCGCAGGGCGTTGGTCGACGTCCCGAATATAAGACCGCTTACTGTGTCAGCAACTGGCGTGAATATGAGCAATCGTTGCGCGCTCGCGGTGACATCACGCTGTGGATTACGCCAGAGGCCATTTCAGCCTGGCATGCCCCGATGACGGGCAAGCATGGCGCTCAGCCCATTTACGCCGATATCGCCATCGAGACCGCGATCGCACTGCGTCTGCTCTTCCACTTACCCCTACGCCAAACAGAAGGATTCCTGGGTTCGGTTTTGAGGCTGATGGGCCTGTCTCTTCCATGCCCCGATCATACCACGCTGTCACGGCGCAACGCCACGGTGGCCATCCAGCGACAAGTTGAGCGTGCGCCCCAAGGACCGATATCCGTGATCGTCGACAGCACCGGGTTGAAGGTATGCGGACAGGGCGAATGGCACGCCCAGAAACACGGCGAAAAGAAGCGTCGTCGCTGGAAAAAGTTGCATCTTGGCGTGGCCGATCAGGGCCAGATTATAGCGTCTTGTGTGACCGATGGTCATGAGCAAGACCTGGGACAAGTCCCTGATTTGTTATCGCAAATCGACCAGGAAATTGACTGTTTTATCGCTGATGGCATCGACGATCAGCAGCCAGTCTACGCAGCCGTTGAGGACCATTCACCTGGTGCTCAGGTGATCGTTCCACCGCGTAAAGTAGCAGCGCCTAGCCGCACGGCGCAGACGTCATCACCGACCCAGCGTGATCGGCACATTGCAGCGATCGAGCAGGACGGTCTCTTTGCCTGGAAACGGACTTGAGGTTACTACGCGCAGTCCCATGCCGAGAACGCATTTTTCCGTTATAAACGAACGTTCGGTCGCCCGGTTCGTTCATTTTCAAAGCGGTTCGTGAGAAACGGTGCAAAGCCGCGTATACACCCGCGATGAGAAGCCCAACAGCTCCAGAATCCGCCCTTGTAAGGGGCTCAGAGCCGTCAAATAGCGATAGACTTGGTGGCTCCCCTCAATCACCATCAGCGTCACCTCTTGAAACGCTTCGAGTAACCGCTCGGCGGGCGGTCGAGCCGTTTCGCGCTTGGCATTACCGGCATACAGACCCGCTAACGTCGCCGCTTCCGCCGCCAACTGACGCCGCACGACGAACTCCACCAGCGTCAAGACTCGAAGGGCAATCGATCACAACCGAATCAGCCCCGTGGCATGGTCGTCTCGCTGCACATACATCGGGGTCAGCGACAGCGGGCGCCCCTTGAGTCGGCCCAGCTGCGTTCCACCAGATATTCACTGCGATAGGCTCATACCGCTTGCTCAAGCGAGAGCTGCTCGGCCGGTTGATCGGTGCTGTAGACCCGCCAGCCCAACCGACGCACCGCCGACTCCAGGGCCTCTTCGTCCACCCGCACCTCGACCGTGGCTTGATCCTCTTGCTTCTCATCAGCCGGCCGATCCTGATACGCGCGCACCTGACGCGTCGTGGTGCGCTGGTCGTAGCGCAGCCACAAAAAATCCTCGACCCGGTGGCGCTGAACCATCGCGTTCACCGCCTGGCGGAAGGTGTCGATGTCCTCACAGCGTTTGCGGCCTCGGCCGCGCCGGTTGAGGGCTTCGACTTGCGCCTTGGCCACGCGAGCCCGAAGGGCCGCCTCGGCGGCCTCAGCATGGCACACCGAGCACACTACCAGGTGGCGCTCCAGCCATTCCCGCCGCTTCCCCTCGACCTCCACGCTCAGGGACACCTCGTACTCATCGCCCTGGGCAATGATCTCGGGCTTTCCAGGTTCTCGCTCTCGAAAGACCGAGGTCAGGGCTTGCTCAGTTTGCCTCCTACAATACCGTACTCCCTCTGACGGAACGTTCTTCGACTATCGCAGCCGACTCTGATTTACGGAAGAAGGGACGACCGATCGACGATATCGACATCCTCATAGCCGGCATAGCGATCGCCAATGACCTGGTCGTGGTAACCCACAACCAGAGACATTTTGGAAGGATCGAGGAGTTGGGGGTCGAGAACTGGAGCAGTGACTGAAAATAACCTCCCCAAATCGTCTCTTCCCTAAAAAGCATCGAGGTCGGACTCGAATTAAGGACAGCACAGATTTCCACCAGGCTGGGATGAAGATCGTGTGCGGAAAATACTTGCCCACGACGAGGAGCAAACCGAAGACGAAGCAGTGGCCGAAGACGAGGCTGCTTTTGAAGATTCGACACAGACAGTGATCGGGGTGCCAAACGAACTCGTTCCTGCCATTCGGGAGCTAATTACGAAGCAACAAGCATAAAACGCAAAGATTTAGGGTGGCGGCGTGTGATAATTCTCGGCTTTGCGGAGTGGGCTGAACATGGTAAATTGATGACATGACTAAGCAAAAGCGCCCAATTCGTATACGCAAACTCACCGACCAAGGGCACGAACCAGACCTTTGGCACACCACACCCGCCGAGCGTCTTGGTGTGATGTGGCAACTCGCCCTCGACGCGTGGGCTTTTAAGGGGGAACCCCTTGCTGAACCCCGACTTCCGCGACATGTTGTCCGCGTTGTGCGCCGAAGACGTTGAGTTCTTGCTGGTAGGGGCTTATGCCATGGCGGCCCATGGCTATCCGCGTGCAACGGGCGACATGGACATCTGGATTCGATGTTCTGATGAAAATGCTCGCCGCATCTGGCAAGCGCTACAGCGCTTTGGAGCCGCTCTTGCTGATCTCACCCTCGATGACCTGCAGACCCCTGACACCGTGTTTCAGATCGGTGTGGCGCCTCGCCGTATCGATATTCTAACGTCTATAGACGGCGTCGAATTTGACGCGGCGTGGTCCCAGCGTCAGATTATCGAGGTCGAAGGGCAGACCTTCTCGGTCATCAGTCGTGTCCATCTGCTGCAGAACAAGAAAGCATCGGGCCGGCCGAAAGACTTAGCCGATGTGGCGTGGCTGGAGAGTGAGGCACCATGAAGCAAAGAACCCCGCTTCAGCGGGGTTCTTTTTAGCTTTCACCAAAAGCCAAGCCGCAGCCTTTGGTTAGATTCCTAGATCGCATCCACGATCGCGTTCAGGGTAGCGCTGGGACGCATCGCCTTGGCGCTCAGCTCGGCATCGGGATGGTAATAGCCACCGATATCCACGGGCTGTCCCTGGGCGGCGTTCAATTCCTCAATGATCTTCGCTTCATTGTCGGCAAGCTGCTGCGCCACCTTGGCAAAACGAGCCTGCAATTCCGGGTCCTTGGCCTGTTCGGCCAAGGCCTCAGCCCAGTACAAGGCAAGATAGTAATGGCTGCCCCGGTTATCCAGTTCATGCACCACGCGCGATGGCGCCTTCCGGTTTTCCAGGTGTTTGCCGATGGCCTGATCCAGGGTGTCGGCTAAGAGCTGCGCCCTTTCGTTGTTGAATGCATGGCTCAAATGCTCGAATGACGCGACAATGGCGCAGAATTCACCCAGAGAATCCCACCGCAAATGACCTTCCTCAAGGAACTGCTGCACATGCCTGGGCGCGGAACCACCCGCTCCTGTCTCAAAGAGGCCGCCCCCGTTGAGCAGCGGGACGATGGAGAGCATCTTGGCGCTAGTGCCTAATTCCAGAATGGGGAAGAGATCAGTCAAATAGTCACGCAACACGTTGCCGGTCACAGAAATGGTGTCCTTGCCCGCCCGGCTTCTTTCCATAGTAGCCTGCATCGCCTCCACCGGAGCCATGATGCGAATATCCAGGCCATTGGTGTCGTGATGCGGCAGATATTGGTTTACCTTTTCAATGAGTTGCGCGTCGTGGGCGCGATTCTTGTCCAGCCAGAAGATGGCGGGTGCACCGGTGGCCTTGGCCCGATTGACGCCCAGTTTGACCCAGTCTTGAATCGCGGCATCTTTGGTCTGGCACATCCTGAAGATGTCACCTTCTTCTACGCTCTGCTCCATTAGGGCGGCTCCCGAAGCGTCAACGACCCGAATGATCCCGTTGCCGGGGGCTTCAAAGGTCTTGTCGTGGGAGCCATACTCCTCGGCCTTTTGCGCCATCAGCCCCACATTCGAGACGCTACCCATGGTAGAGGGATCAAACGCTCCATGCTTTTGGCAATCTTCAACGATTTCCTGATACGTGGTGGCGTAGCAGCGGTCGGGGATCATAGCGATCGTGTCATGCAGCTCGTTGTCGGGACCCCACGTCCTGCCACCGTCGCGGACAATCACGGGCATGGAGGCATCAATGATCACGTCACTCGGCACATGCAAATTGGTGATACCCCGGCGAGAGTTCACCATGGCCAGAGCGGGGCGTTTGTCATAAACCGCTTGAATGTCCGCTTCGATTTCCGCCCGTTGGGCGTCGGGCAGACTCTGGATTTTGGCATAGAGATCGCCCACCCCATTGTCGGGAGTCACTCCCAGCTCCCTGAAGACGGCGGCATGCTTTTCAAACACGTCCTTGTAGTAGACGGATACACAATGGCCGAAAATAATCGGATCGGACACCCGCATCATGGTGGATTTGAGGTGCAGGGAAAGCAATACGCCGCTGCTTGCGGCGTTTTCCATCTGCTCTGCGTAGAACTGGCGCAGCGCCCGAACATTCATCACTGCGCAATCGATGATTTCACCGGCCGACAACGGAACCTGTTCCTTGAGGACGGAAACCTTGCCATCATCGGCAACAAATTCAATTCTTGCGTCTCCGGCTGCCTCGACGGTGACGGCCTTTTCACTGCCGTAGAAATCGCCGCTAGTCATGTGAGCCACGCGCGTGTTGGACACTTCAGGCCACTCCTGCATCATCCGGTGGGGATTCTTTTTGCCGTATTCCTTGACCGAATTGGCGGCTCTGCGATCGGAGTTACCTTCTCTCAGCACCGGGTTAACGGCACTACCCAGAACCTTGGCGTACCGGGCATGTACTTCTTTTTCCGCGTCCGTTTTAGGTTCTTCGGGATAGTCGGGAATATCATATCCTTTATCCTGCAACTCCTTGATCGCAGCTTTTAACTGGGGAATAGAAGCACTGATATTGGGCAGCTTGATGATGTTGGCCTCAGGTTTCTCGCACAGCTCACCCAGTTTGGTCAGATAATCAGGGATTTTTTGATCTTCCGTAAGGTTGTCAGGAAAGTTTGCGATAATTCTGCCCGTAAGAGAGATATCCCAGGTTTCCAACCCGATACCGAATCCCTTGGTATAGGCCTGGAGAATCGGCAACAAAGAGTGCGTGGCCAGCGCCGGGGCTTCGTCAATTTTGGTGTAGATAATCTGTGATGCTGCGGTCATGTTTGCCTCCTTGGTGTGTCGTCGTATAGCCAGGGGATTTTGGCAAGGTCCAAATCAATCTGTGGCAACCCCAAAAATAGACGTTTATCCAGACCGTTGAATGGCTCAGGTCGCAAGTTGATTATAACCCATTATGCAGCAGGATAAGGCATAGTCAAGGGAAAATGCTTATTGAATAATTTCAATATGTTACGAGAAAAACACAAATTTTCGAGCTGGGCAATAGGCGATGCAACGCCCCTCTTCGCGCGGTCACAACTGGTATCCGGGCAAGCATTCTCAACGGGGAGGTGCCGCAAGCCTGAACCGATGCTTATCTCCCTTCCTCTTTTCTCCTTACTTCTATACAATAGCCATCTCAAGTTACCTAAATTCAATGCCGATAGATGGTAAACTCAAGATCGCATAATTAGCTATATTAAAATCAATAAACCAAATTCAAACAAATTGACAATGACTTTTTAAACTAATATTGTATGACTTAAAATCAATATGTCGATAATCATCTCTCTTTCTTGATATTTTATCAGGCACGATACTGAAGGAAGCTCATGCACGCCGAATCACGAACTCACGCGGAACTCCTCAGTGAACTCGACGCCATGCGCCAGCACATGGCCGACCTCCAGGACTTAGCGGCTGAGCACCAGCAAATCCGTGCTGCGCTGGAAGAGACCACCCGCTTACTCGCGCTCAGCGCCGATGTCGGCACTGCTCTGGCCGGTAGCGACTCCTTGCGCACGATACTCCAACGTTGTGCCGAAGCGCTCGTCGAACATCTTAACGCCGCCTTGGCCTGCATCTGGACCATTGGAGAAGACGATCAGATGCTCGAAATGCAGGCTAGCGCCGGGATTTATCTTCACCTCGACGGACCGCATGGCCATGTGCCGGTGGGCCATTCGGAAATCGGCCTCATCGCCCAGGAACGACATCCCTATATTACGCATAATGTACTCCAAGACACGCGCATCCGTGACAAAGCGTGGGCAGAGCGCACCGGCCTGGTTGCTTTCGCAGGCTATCCGTTGACGGTGGAAGATCGGCTCGTTGGCGTCATGGCCCTCTTCACCCGCGATGCGTTCACCGCCACTATGCAGGAAGCTCTCGCCTGGGTAGCGGGCGGCATCGCCCTGGGAATCGATCGCGTCTGCATCTCCGACGCCCTGGCCCGGTCACTGGCGAAAATCGTCCGGATGAACAAAAGTCTGCGTCAGAAGAACGCCGAGCTAGACGAGTTTACTTATATCGCCAGTCATGACTTACAAAAACCGCTGCGCCACCTCATCACCTTCAGCAGCATGCTACGCCAGGATCTCGATGAGGCCCTCCCCGAACGCGCCGAAAAAGACTTGCATTTCATTACTGAGGCCGCCGAGCACATGCGCTCCATGGTCCACAATCTTCTGCTCCTCTCACGCACCGGCAATGCCGTGATGCACTGGGAGCAAGTCGCTCTCGATAGCTGTGTCGATCGAGCCGTAGCCGCCTTGTCAAAAACCATGCCGATTTCCCCTGAGAACATCCGCCGCGATCCCTTACCGGTGGTTTACGGGGACCAAGACATGCTCACCCAACTCTACCGGCATCTACTGGAAAACGCATTTAAGTTCAACCACCATCCTCAGCCCTGCGTCCACCTCACGGCAACCCACCAGGATGGCCGGTGGATCTTGAGCGTCGCCGATAATGGCATCGGCATCAAGCCGGAATATCACGAGCAAATCTTCATTCCCTTCAAACGTCTGCACGGTCACAGCGAGTATGAGGGCGCGGGCATTGGCCTGTCCATTTGCCGCAAAGCGGTCGAACGTCACGGCGGCAGTATCTGGGTGGAATCTCAAGCTGGACAGGGCACCCAGGTTAATTTTACCCTCGACGATGAGCCGCTAGACCACGGCAGCCTCACGGAATGGTAAGCGACCCACGGCCATCGCCTCAATCCGTAGCTTCGCGAATCAACCGCAGCACCGGATCATGTAGGAACCGATTTGTCGCCACAATGCCGGGTCGCAGTGGGTCGGGCTGATTGAAGCGGAACGGCTCGCCATCAAGGTCGCTGACGCATCCGCCGGCTTCAGTGACGAGCAGTGTCCCCGCGCAAATATCCCACTCGTTCTTCGGCGCGAGACTAAACGTCAGATCCCCCTTGCCCCGCGCCACCTGCGCCAGCTTATACGCCACGCTGCCGGTGGGACGAATGGTGAATATCTCTTGGAAGCGTTCCCACTCGCCACGACCGGTTTCACTACGACTGGTCAACACCACGGCCTGTTGCAGACAGGCCGTGGTGTTGACCCGCATCGGCTCGCCATTGCAAAATGCACCCTGTCCACGGCTGGCATACATCATCTCGCGCCGCACCGGATTATACGTAACCCCCACCGCGACTTGTTCCTCGAACACCAACGCGACCACCACCGCGAACTCGTCAATGCCTTGAATGAAATCCTTGGTGCCATCAATTGGATCGACCACCCATGTGTAGTCGCGCTGCAAGCGTTCCGGGTTGTCAACCGATTCCTCAGACAGCCAACCCGCATCCGGGAAGGCGCTGAGCAACACGTCTTGCAAGAGACGATTGGCTGCGAGATCCGCCGTCGTCACCGGGTTGTCAACACTCTTATTCCGGACGTCATATTGCGATTGATAATAGGGCAGAATTTCCTCTCCGGCTCGGTACGCCGCCCGCTTGGCGACATCAAGTGCCTGGTCGATCACCATCCAGCATCCCTCTGAGAAGCGGTGTTGCGTAACATTGCAGTTATCACACTCTGCATTTATGATACATATTGAGAAGTATACTGAAAACGCATGCCCCTAGCTCAAGAAGGAGCGGTTATGATACATGCCGTGGCTCGACCAGCGGACTTTTTTGATGACAAGTACGGGATGAACACACCCAGCTTGCAACGCATCCTGGATCGAACTCTGAGCCCGCAAATCGACCATGCCGACGTTTATTTTCAATATGATGTCAGCGATTCCCTCTCTCTCGAAGAAGGCGAGGTCAAACAAGCCTCGAAACATGTCAGTCAAGGCGTTGGCGTCCGGGCTATCGCGGGGGAAAAATCCGGCTATGCCTTCTCGGATGAGATTACCGTACCGACCCTAGAAATCGCTGCCGGCACGGCCCGGCAAATCGCCAGTAGCGGCAGCGAAACGGGCCGTGTCGCCATTCAAGGCGTGCAAGCGCCCGAGCACAATCTCTATCCCGTCGAGACCCCTGGACCCGACGTTCCCATGGCGCAGAAACTCGATTTGTTGCAGTCGATCGACCGCTTTTGCCGCGCCTACGACCCCCGCATCACCAAAGTTCAGACGTCGTTTGGCAGCACCTATCAGCTCGTCCTGATTGCCACCTCCGACGGCCTCGTCGTGGGCGATGTGCGGCCGCTCCTGCGCCTCAATGTCTCGTGTATTGCGGAAGCAAATGGCAATCGCCAGAGTGGCAGTTCAGGGGGCGGCGGGCGCGTCGAGTACGACTATCTCCTCGATGATGACCGCTATCTGGAATTCGCGCGCGAAGCGGCGCGGCGCGCCATCTTAAATCTCGACGCTATTGATGCACCCGCCGGCAGTATGGACGTGGTGCTGGGCTCCGGCTGGCCCGGTATTCTGTTACACGAAGCGATCGGCCATGGCTTGGAAGGCGATTTCAACCGCAAGGGTCTGTCAGCCTTCAGTGGCCGCATTGGCGAACGCGTGGCCTCCGACCTATGCACCATCATTGACGATGGCACCATCGCACATCGGCGCGGCTCGCTCAATGTCGACGACGAAGGCACGCCGACATCACACACGGTGTTGGTGGAAAATGGCATTTTGTGCGGCTACATGCAAGACACGCTTAATGCCCGCCTCATGGGCGTCGCTCCCACCGGTAATGGCCGCCGCCAAAGCTATGCACACCTGCCCATGCCGCGCATGACCAACACCTTCATGCTGGGCGGCGAGTCGGAACCTGAGGAAATTATTGCCTCGGTCGATGCCGGCCTCTATGCCGTTTCGTTTGGCGGCGGACAGGTGGATATCACCAATGGCAAGTTCGTGTTCTCGGCCAATGAAGCATATTTGATCGAGAATGGTAAAATCACCCATCCGGTCAAAGGCGCCAGCCTGATTGGCAACGGCCCGGATGTGCTCACCCGCGTCGCCATGGTGGGGAACGACTTAGAGCTGGATACCGGGGTCGGAACCTGCGGCAAAAACGGGCAATCCGTCCCGGTTGGCGTCGGGCTTCCAACGATCCGCGTGAACAACATGACAGTTGGCGGCACTCAGTAGGGAGACCCAGCCATGGCAATTGATCCCAATCTGGTTCACGATCTGCTGCAGCAGGCGACACAACGGGGTGCAACCGCTGGCGATGTGCTGCTGGTTGATAACACGTCATTCGAGGTCGAAGTGCGATTTGGCGAAGTGGATAAAGTCCAGAACGCCCATCGCAAGCGACTCGGGCTACGGTTGTTTTTTGGCCACCGTTCGGCCACGACTTCCACCTCCGACTTTACCGAAGCCTCGCTGCGGCAGCTCCTCGACGACACCTGCGCGTTGGCGCAAGCCATGGCCGCCGACCCCGTGTCCGGTTTGCCGGAACCCGATGACACCATTCGCGACATCCCGGATCTGCAACTCTGGGATGCTTCCCTCGCCCAAATCCCAGTCGAGGACCGCACGGAAATGGCCCGGGCAGCGGAGCAAGCCGCTCTGGCTTATGACCCGCGCATTACCAACTCCGAAGGCGGCGAGTACAGCAGCTCCGAATCGTCCGTCCTCTACGCCAATAGTCACGGTTTTCTGGGGCAATACCGCACGAGTTCGGTGCAGTTAGCAGCCGTACCGATTGCCTCTGATGAGAGCGGTATGCAGCGCGATTATTGGTATTCTACCGCCCGCAAGTTTGACCGCTTGGACGCGCCTGCCGAGATTGGCAAGGAAGCCGCCCGTCGCGCTCTGCGGCGCTTGGGAGCCCGCCAAGTCCCGACCCAAAAAGTGCCGGTGGTCTTTGCTCCTACTATAGCGGGGGGATTGTTGGGAAACTTATGCTCGGCCATCTCAGGCTCGGCGCTTTACCGGGGCGCATCGTTCCTGGTCGACCATCTGGGTGAGCGCATCGCCCCCGATCACGTCACGGTGTATGACGATGGCACGCTGCCGATGGCGTTAGGTTCCAAACCGTTCGATGGTGAAGGGCTTCCTACACGCCGGACAACAGTGGTCGAGAACGGCGTGTTGCGCAGTTATCTTCTCGACACCTATTCTGCCCGCAAGCTGGGTATGCAATCTACCGGCAATGCCGCTCGCGGAGCGGGCGACCCGCCTGGCGTGAGCCCAACGAATTTTTATCTCAAACCCGGCTCGCATACACCCGAAGCGATTATCGCCTCCGTTCCAAATGGCCTGTATGTCACGGGCTTAATTGGATTTGGCGTCAATCTCGTTACCGGGGATTACTCCCGTGGCGCGTCCGGGCTATGGATCGAAAATGGAGAGCTGACCTATCCGGTCGAGGAAATTACCATTGCCGGCAATCTCCGGCACATGCTGGCCGATATCGAGATGATCGGCAACGATCTCGATATGAGCCGTAAAATCGCCGCGCCAACCCTGAAAATCGGCAGTATGACGATCGCAGGCGCCTAACGCATAAAGCATTAAAGAAAGAAGGGGAGATGCGGTTTCTGGTGCTGCACGTCAACAGCTTTTGTTGCACCATCACTACCAAGGGCCGCTCGAAAGTGGTGGAGGATTATGACGACCCGGCGACTCGAGTGGAGGAGGCGCTCGTCGTCCTCGCCAGCGTCGAGCAAGGGGATGAGTGCGATCCCGCGCTGGTTGCGCAGCGTGCGGCAGCGGAAATTATCGAACTGAGCGCCCAACTCAAAGTCACGACAGTGGTGTTACATTCTTTTGCTCATCTCTTCGCCACCCTGAGTGCTCCCGAGGTGGCCATCGAGGTATTGAGCCGGACGCATGAGGCGCTCGTTGAGGCTGAGATGCAAAGTGTACGCACACCGTTTGGTTGGTTCAACACATTGCAAATCGATGCGAAGGGTCACCCCCTCTCGCGAGTCGCCCGCATTGTCACGGCAGAACCTAACTGACGCGATTCATTCCTGCTGTGCAATGTCACTTTAAAACTCGACCGTGAGCGAACATGCGACACCATGCACAACCGGACATAGAGGGCCCCGTATTCTCTGTGCATTATTAGGATAACGAGCTGATAGGCTAAGGAGGAATCTTGATGGCTACGCCCCAACCCGCCGTAAACTATACGCCGCTAACCCCCTTGAGTTTTCTGCGCCGGA
>Ga0256867_10000454_pt1 | contig 16249 bp, 14 predicted proteins | sample RVTome_15_FD_185939 | JGI IMG/M metagenome (GOLD analysis project Ga0256867, IMG submission 185939) | Soil microbial communities from uranium-contaminated site in the Upper Colorado River Basin, Wyoming, United States - RVT150D86 (HiSeq) ... | reverse complement strand
GGCTACAGCCTGGCCAAATGCGGACGCCGGGCCGAGGCGCTGGCCGAGCTGCGGAAGTGGGATGAGGCGGAGCGCAACGGCGAGTATGTGAGCCATTACGGCCGCGCCGCGGTCTACGCCGGCCTGGGCGACCGCGAGGCGGTGTTCCGGGAGCTGGAGCTGGCCTTCGAGGAACGGGCCTGGGGCATGATCGTGCTCCGCCTCGATCCCGCCTTCGACGCGGTTCGCGACGATCCCCGTTACGCGAGGATCGTCGCAAGGCTCCGCCAGTGAGTCAAGAACCGATACGTAGCTGACGCGCAACACATAGCCTGTGTCCCGCTCCTGCAACGTGGCCGTCTCCCAGACATGCTACGAATTTCGCCGGCCTGGGTCATCGGCCTCGTTCTCGCTCCTCTCCAGGGTCTGCTCGCCCAGGATACCACGGTGGTTGCTCCGCCCGCGCCGCCACCGGCCGTGGTGGACACGCTGCGCTGCGGCTTCTGCAACCGGCCCAACGTGTCCGCGGCGATCATCCAGGGACCCGTGGCCCAGGCCGTCAACAACCGCTTCAATGCATGGGTCCGGGGCGTTGCCGTGGCGCACGTCACCCCGAAGACGTGGTGGACCAACCTCGAGCGCGGCTGGGGCTGGGACCAGGACAACTTCTTCGTCAACATGCTGGGGCATCCGTATACCGGCTCGATCCATTTCAACTGGGCGCGGAGCAACGGGCTCTCGTTCTGGGCCAGCACGCCGTTCACCTTCTTCAATTCCATCCTATGGGAGTACTTCGGCGAGACGACCCAGCCCTCCATCAATGACCTGATGCATAGCGGGGTGGGCGGTATCGCCCTGGGCGAGATGTTCCACCGGGTCGCCGCCACCATCCGCGACAACGAGCTCGGCGGGGGCGCGCGCGTCCTCCGCGAGCTCGCCGCGCTCCCCTTCGACATACCGGGAACCTTCAACCGGGCCGTGCGCGGCGAGTGGAGCCGCCGGGGCCCCAACCCAAGCGAGCATAACCCGCTGGCGATGGTGCTCCGCACCGGCGGCGGCGCGGGGATCGTGCGCGCGCCGGGCTCGCTGCTCACCAGCCTCAGGGAGGCCGAATTCTCCTCGATCTTTTTCGCCGACCTCAAGTATGGCGACGCCTTCCTCGACACCTTGCACAAGCCGTTCGATGCCTTCAGCGCGCGGGTCCTGCTGGCGCCGCGTCATGGCGGGCTGACCCAGCTGGTCGGCGTGGGGCGCATCGCGGGAGCGGACATCGGCCGCAACGAGGGGCATCGTCATCAGATCGAATTCAACCAGCGCTTCGAGTATCTGAACAACGATGCGCTCCAGTTCGGGGCGCAGACCCTTCAGGTCGGCCTGAGCTCGCGGGTGCGACTGGGCGGCAAGTTCTGGCTGCGGACCCTGGCGGCGGGAGACGCCATCGCGGTGGCAGGCATCAATGCCCCGGGCGCGGGCACCGGCACGCGCGAGTACGACTTCGGACCCGGGGCCGGCGGGACCTTCACCGCGGGGATCGAGCACGACGGCGTGCCGTACCTCACGGTACGCTATCAGCCTGCCTGGATTCACACGGTCGACGGCGCCGACGCCAACCATCTGATGAGCCTGGTCGGTGTCGAGGCCAGCATTCCGGTCCTCTCCCACCTCGACCTGGTCGTCCACAGCAACTACTACGACCGGCTCAGCCGCTATGCCGACGGCACCCGCAGTCGCCGCCGCTTTCCGGAGCTCCGGGTAATGGCGGCGCTCAAGACGGCGCCCCGGACGGCCGTCGAGCAATAGCCAACCATAGAGCGGCAGCGATCAGACGCTCATCAACCAGGTCCTACGGAAGGGCGTCAGTCGACTTCGATCTTGGTGAATCCGTCGAGGAACTTCGCCTCGAGCTTGAACAGCTGCCCGGTCGCGCCGAAGTCGAACGCGGACAGATCCAACACCGATCCGTCCGGCGCGGCAAACCAGGCCGCGGGGTTTACGAACACAGTGACCACTTGGACCGCCCCGTCGTCGATCACCAGCGGCGCGTCGAACGTGAGCTCGACCTTGACCTCGGCGTCGAAGAACACCCAGAACGGCACCGGCGCTCCGCCGCCCACGGGCGTGAACGTTCCCTCCACCAGCGCACGCGGCTCTCCTCGACCGGCTTGCAGGTGGAGACATGTTGAGTGGGGAGGTGGTCCCGTTACTCGCATTGGTCGCCGCCATCATGCTTCTTGCGGGATTGCTCGCGACCCTCGGTCCGGTAGGCCGGGCGCTTCGAATCCAGCCGATGGAAGCCCTGCGTGAGGGTTAGGCTGGAGTTGCCCGCTGGCCGGGGTCCGACGCGTGCCCATCGCAATGCCGCGCGGCCAAAACGCGCGTAAGGTTGAAGGGCGTCTCGCTCATGCAGCGTGAGGCAAATTGCCAGCGGGATGACATACCGGCATCACATCAGGTACCACTGGCCTCCGGATCAAACGAAAGCGTGGTTCCCGCCTTCGTTTCCGCTTGGTATCAACGTTGTAGTGCAACGCTCCCGGCCCCTCACGCGGTGGGGGCGCGCCTCCTGGCCGAGTGGGAGGCGGATGTCGGCCAGGGGGCACGCAGCCGATGAGCGGCGCCCCTAGAGGTGCGCCTTGCGACTCTAGGTAGATTTGCCGCAAGCGATCCGGAGGTCCCCGATACCCCCTCGCGCAACGCCCGGTGTTTCAACACGTTGCGGCGCCCGGTCGATCCCGGCGGGCCCCATTCGTCGTATGGGTAGAGCGCGGAAAGGCCGGGCTTGGAAACCAGAGAGAAAGGAAGCGAGGCGACCATGCGGTTTCTGATGATCGTGAAGGCCAGCAAGCAGTCCGAGGCCGGTGTCATGCCGACCGAGCAGGAGCTGGCGGACATGGCGAAGTACAACGAGCAGCTGGTCAAGGCTGGCGCGATGCTCGACGGCGCGGGGTTGCATCCCTCGCGTGAAGGCGTCCGGGTCAACTTCGACACTGGCAAGCCCCGCGTGATCGACGGGCCGTTCGCCGAGACCAAGGAGCTGATCGCCGGTTACTGGCTGGTGCAGTTCAAGACCAAGCAGGAGTGCATCGAGTGGGCCAGGCGGGTGCCGTTCAAGGAGGGCGAGGTCGAGATCCGGCAGCTGTTCGAGCTGGAAGAGTTCACCCAGGGCCCGGCGATCGAGCACCACAGGCAGCTCCAAGACGCGATCAAGAAGGCGTGAGGAGGCAAACCATGCGATACATGTTCCTGGTGACCCAGACGAAGGGTGGGCAGCCACCGCAGGCGCTGATCGACGCGATGGAGGAAGCGCGCAAGCGGGCGGTGTCCGATGGCGGCATGATCTCGACGGGTGGCCTCGCGCCCGCCGAGCAGAGCGCACGGGCGAGGCTCGTGGGCGGCACACTTACGGTGAAGGACGGCCCGTTCGCGGAGGCCAAAGAGCTGGTCGGCGGCTACGCGATCATGGAGCATCCCACCAGGGAGGCCGCGGTCGAGGCCGGCCGCTGGCTGATGGAGATGCACCGGAAGTACTGGCCCGAGTGGGAAGGCTGGGTGGACGTTCGTCCGATGTTCGAGGCGGCCGAGGTCCAGCAGGCGCACGGGTGAGCGACGACGCCGTCCGCCGGTCGATCGATGCAGTTTGGCGGATCGAATCCGCCAGGCTCATCGCCGGCCTGGTGCGGATGGTGAAGGACGTCGGGCTGGCCGAAGACCTGGCCCAGGACGCGCTGGTCGCGGCGCTCACGACCTGGCCCGCGTCCGGGATTCCCGACAATCCCGGCGCCTGGCTGATGCAGACGGCCAAGCGCCGTGCCATCGACGAGATGCGCCGCGGCAAAACCGCCGAGCGGAAGTACGGCATGCTCGGCTACGAGCTGGAGCAGGCGCAGGCCGAGGCGCCCGACCTCGACACGACGCTCGACGATCCCATCGGCGACGACCTGCTCCGGCTGATGTTCATCGCCTGCCACCCGGTGCTTGCGACCGACGCGCGCATCGCCCTGACCCTGCGGCTGGTGGGCGGGCTCACCACCGAGGAAATCGCCCGGGGATTCCTGAGTCCGGTGCCGACGATCCAGCAGCGCATCGTGCGCGCCAAGCGCACCCTGTCCGAAGCGCGGGTGCCGTTCGAGACGCCGCGGCCCGACGAGCTGGCGCGGCGGCTCGCGTCGGTGCTCGAGGTGATCTACCTCGTGTTCAACGAGGGGTATTCGGCAACCTCCGGCGACGACTGGATCCGCCCCGCGCTGTGCGACGACGCGCTGCGCCTTGGTCGCATCCTCGCCGGGCTCGCGCCTGGCGAGGCGGAAGTGCACGGCCTGGTGGCGCTCATGGAGCTCCAATCGTCGCGGCTCAAGGCACGCATCGCGAAGGACGGCACGCCGATCCTGCTCAACGACCAGGACCGGTCGCGGTGGGACCAGGTGCTGATCCGCCGGGGGCTCGCGGCGCTCGAGCGGGCGGAGCGGCTGGGCGGGTCGCTGGGGCCGTACGCGCTCCAGGCGGCGATCGCGGCGTGCCACGCGCGCGCGAAGGCGCCCGAGGACACCGACTGGACCAGGATTTCGGCGCTGTACGACGCGCTGGGCCAGCTCACCCCGTCGCCGGTGATCGAGATCAACCGCGCGGTGGCGCACGCGCAGGCGTTCGGCCCGGCGGCCGGCCTCGAAATCCTCGACGCCATCCGCCGTCATCCGGCGCTCGTGACCTACCACCTGTTGCACGCGGTCCGGGGCGACCTGCTCGCCAGATTGGGAAGGACGGATCAGGCGCGAAGGGAACTGGCCCGGGCGGCGAAGCTCACGCACAACGAGCGTGAGCGGGCGCTGCTGCTGGCGCGGGTGGACCGAATCACTCTCACTCCGCCTTGAGCGCCACGACCGGGTCGACCCGCGCGGCGCGGCGCGCAGGAAGCCATGTGGCCAGGAGCGCCGCGCCCACAATCAGCAGGATTGTCGCGACGAACGTCGCGGGGTCGGCGGGCTCCACCTCGTGGAGCTGCGACCGCAGCAGACCGGTGGTCATCAGCGCCCCGGCAGTGCCCAGGAGCACCCCCGCAGCGGCCAGCCGCATCCCCTGCCGCACCACCAGCCGCACCACGTCGCGGCGCACGGCGCCGAGCGCCAGTCGGATCCCGAGTTCGCGGGTGCGCTGCGCGACCCCGAAGGAGATCACCCCGTAGATGCCGAGCGTCGCGAGGGCCAGCGCCATCGCGCTGAACAGTGCCATGAGGATCGCGCTGAAGCGGGCCTGCGACAGGGCGTCGCCCGCGCGCGCTTCGAGGGTCCGCACGTCGTAGATGGGAGCGCCGGGGGCCACCTCCCGCAGCGCCTGCCGGGCCGGTCCGGTAACCGCGAGCGGATCCCCCGAGACCCGGAGAAACACGATCATCCTGCCCTGGGGCACCTGGTAGAAAGAGACGTAGGCGTCGGGCTCCGCCGGCCCCTCCAAGGTGCCATGGCGTACATTCCCGATGATGCCGACGACATACGCGGTATCCCCCGATAAGCCGCAACACCCCAGGCTCACCGGCCGCCCCAGCGCATCCTGACCCGGCCAGAACTTCGCGGCGGCGGTCTCGTTGACCAGCACCACCTTGCGGGTTTCCAGCCGATCCGCGCCGTTGAGCAGCCGCCCGCGAAGGAGCGGCACGCCGAGGGCTTCGGTCCATGCCGGGGTAATCCACTGAATCCCCACCCGCGGTTGGCTCCCCGGAGTGGCCGGCGGCCGGTCGCGAAACGCGATGCCGGTGCTGCTGCAATCGTCAGCGAGCGGCGGACAGTTGCCGAGCGCGGCAGCAGTCACTCCCGGAATCGCCGCGAGGCGCTCCAATATCAGATCGTAGAAGCCGGGAGCCGAGTCCCTTCCGTACCCCGGGGGAATGTTGAGCCCCAGGGTCAGCACCTGCTCGGGCCGGAATCCGGTGTCGATGGCGAGGAGCCTGGCGAGGCTTCGGAGCATGAGGCCTGACCCGGCAAGCAGCATCAGCGCGAGCGCGATCTCGGCCGTCGCGAGGACGCTCCGGCTGGAGAGCGTTCCACGGCCTCGCGGCGGAGCGGAAGAGGGGAGGCCCTCTTTGAGCTCGCCGGTGAGCGACGGACGAGTCGCCTGCAACGCCGGGATCAACCCGAACAGGATTCCGGTGAGCAGGGCGACGGCGGCGGCGAACAGGAATGCCATGAGGTCGAGCCGGATCGATGCAAAGCTGACGGCGCCGATCCCTCCCAGACCCTGTGCCCGCAGCGCTCCCGCCGGGTTGACCTTCGAGAGCAGCTCGACACCCCACCAGGCCAGGGCCAGGCTCGCCACGCCGGCAGCGAGAGAGAGGAGGACGCTCTCGGTGAGCAGCTGGCGAACCAGCCGGCGTCGCGGCGCCCCGACCGCCAACCGCACGGCGATCTCCCGGCGCCGGCCCGCCGCGCGCACCAGGAAGAGATTTGCGACGTTGGCGCAGGCGATGAGCAGCAGGAGGCCGACCGAGCCCAGCAGCACCAGGAGCGAGCGCCGGACCGCCGGGTCGACCCGGGTGCCGTCGAGCGGCCGCGCCGTGGCACCCCATGCCGCTTCCTGGGACCTCGGCCTGGGATACGCGGCCGAGACCAGCAACCCCACGGCTCGGGCGACTTCGGTGGCGTGCACGGGCGAGACGCCGGGCCTGAGCCGCCCGACCGCGGCGTAGTTATGGAGCCATGCCTGCCCGATCACATCTGCGGACTGGCTCAGGATCGGGAGCAGCAAGTCGGCGCGCCCGGACAGCCCAGTGAAGCCCTCCGGAAGCACGCCCACGATCGTGAAGGGCGCACGCCCGACCGCGATCACCTGGCCCAGAATGGCGGGATCGGCGTTGAAGCGGCGCTTCCAGTACCGGTCGCTCAGGATGGCGACGCGGGGCCCGTCCGCCTGGCGGTCTTCCTCCGGTAGAAAATTCCGGCCCCTGGCCGGGCTCAGCCCAAGCACCGGGAGATACCTGCCGCCGACATACTCGATGGCCGACCGCTCGGCTTCTCCGCCGATCGTGACAGTCGCGTCCTGTCGGTCCCACAGGGCAAGGTCCTGGAAGACCGTCTGGGCGTCCCGGAACAGCGCGAACTTGGGGTAGGACCAGTCCTGGTCGTCGTTCGACGGCTCCTGCTCCGTGGCCGGCGAAATCAGGCTCACTTTCATGAGGCGATCCGGCTCGGCGAAGGGGAGCGGCTTGAGGAGCAGCGCGTGGACCGCGCTGAACAGCGCGGTGTTGGCGCCGATCCCGATGGACAGGGTGAGCACGACAACGGCGGTGAACCCGGGCGTGCGCCGGAAGCTCCGCCAGGCGAAGCGCGCGTCCTGAGCGAGCACGTCGAAGAAGCCGAGTCCGCTGATGCGCCGGGTCTCCTCATTGAGCCGGGTCACGTTGCCGAACCGGCGGCGAGCCGCGAAGCGGGCGTCGTCCGCGGAGACGGCGCCGTGGCCGAGGTGCTCCTGCTGCATCGCTTCGAGAGAGAGGTGGGTGCTCACTTCCTCGTCCAGCTCGCGCTGGTAGCGGCGGGGCCGGAGCAGGACGCGGGCACGGTGGCGGAGCGCGTCGAAGAAGGACATGGCTAGGCCCTTCCCATGACGGAATGGATGGCGAGGACGACCCGGTCGAACCCGGCGATTTCCTGTGCCAACCGGCGCCGGCCCGACGCCGTAATGGTGTAGTACCGGGCCCGGCGTCCCGTGGGCGAATCGCCCCATTTCGCGGTGACGAGGCCCTGCCCGAGCAGGCGCTCCAGCGCCGGATACAGCGATCCCTGCTCGACCGACAACACGTCGCCGGAGAGCCGCTCGATGTGCAGGGCGATCGCGTAGCCGTGCAGGGGCTGCAGGGTGAGGGTTTGCAGGATCAGCATGTCGAGCGTGCCCTTGAGGAGCTCGCTTTTGGGCGGCGGGGACGCGTGGGCCACCGGCGGCCTCCTGGACACGGGGTGTAGAACTCCTACCCATGCATAGGTAGGTGTTCTACACATTACGACCAGCGCGGCCCGCCGTCAAGCTCCTGCGACGCGGCGTCCACCCGGGGGAAGTGATCCGTGGCGGCCGCTTCGCCCGGCTGGTCGGTCCGGGCCATCTCGCGGAGCCGCCAGGTCCACATAGCATTTGAGTCGGGTCCCAGCGCCCACGCGCTGCAGCGGAACGCGCCCTACGACGGATCCGTGTCGGCTGATAGATTCCGCCGCCTGGGCCGAACACGCCCGGGCCCCCAGATCCGGAGCCGTTCCGATGACGGATGTGGTCCAGAGGCTGAGCCACGCCCTCGCCGGGCGCTACGCTATCGACCATGCCGTGGGCCAGGGCGGCATGGCCACCGTCTACCTGGCCCACGATCTGAGGCACGACCGCAAGGTCGCCCTCAAGGTCCTGAAGCCCGAGCTCGCCGCCGTCCTCGGCGCCGAGCGGTTCGTCGTGGAGATCCGGACCACCGCCAGCCTGCAGCATCCCCACATCCTGCCGCTCTACGACTCGGGCAGCGCCGACGGATTCCTCTACTACGTGATGCCGTACATCAAGGGCGAGACCCTGCGCGAGAAGCTCGACCGCGAGACCCAGCTGGGCGTCGAGGAGGCGGTGCGGATCACGACCGAGGTGGCGGACGCGCTGGACTACGCGCACCGCAACGGGGTGATTCACCGCGACATCAAGCCGGAGAATATCCTCCTGGCCGACGGCCGGCCGATGGTGGCCGACTTCGGCATCGCCCTGGCGGTGAGCGCCGCCGCGGGAGGGCGGATGACCGAGACGGGGCTCTCCCTCGGCACGCCACACTACATGAGCCCCGAGCAGGCCACGGCGGAGAAGGAGCTGACCGGACGGTCGGACATCTACTCGCTGGCGAGCGTGCTGTACGAGTTGCTCACCGGCAACCCGCCCCACACCGGCGCCTCGGCGCAGCAGATCATCATGAAGATCGTGACCGAGGAGCCGGCCCCGGTCACCAGGCTGCGGAAGGCGGTGCCGCCTAACCTGGCGGCGGCGGTGGGGAAGGCGCTGGAGAAGCTGCCGGCCGACCGGTTCGCGACCGCCAAGGAGTTCGCCGACGCGCTGCGCAACCCGTCGTTCCGGACCGCGACCGCGTCGGCGGCCGGATCATCCGCCGATGCGACGGCCCGGCGGCGGGTGCCGCTGGCGTTCTCCGCGCTCGCGACCGTCCTGCTCGTCGTCGCCGCCTGGGGCTGGCTCCGGCCGCACGAAACCCCCGCATCCACCGAGCGGCTTCGGGTCGGGCTCAGCCCGCACAACGCGGGTGGCTCGATGCCCGCGGTATGGCCCTTCCTGCTGGCGATCGCCGACGACGGGTCGGCCATCGTGTTCGCCGATTCGTTCGGCGCCGCCCTCGGGCCGATGCCGCTCTACGTGAAGGAACGGAATCAGGTGGATGCGGCCGCGTTGCAGGGCACGGAAGGCGGGGGGAATCCCTTCTTCTCGCCGGATGGCCGGTGGATCGGCTACACGACGAGTCGCGGGCTGTACAAGGTCCCGCGCGCCGGCGGTTCGGCAGTCCACTTGTCGGACTCCACCGCCAACTTCGAGAGCAACGTCTACGCAAGCGGAGTCTGGCTCGCCGACGGGACCATCGTGTTTCCGGGCCGGAGCAACGCGATCCTCCACCGGATCGACGGCAACGGCGGGGGCGAACACGTGGTGCTGCTGCCCGGCCGCGTGTCGCCGGGCGGGATCATCGCGCTGGCCGCGCTTCCGAGGGCGCAGGGGGTGCTGCTGACCGTCTGCCCCTCCGCCCCCTGCGTCAACGGCGAGATCTGGATGCTGGACCTGCGCCGCGACTCCGTCGCGAAGCTCGCGGACCGCGCGAGCGCCGCCTGGTGGATGCCGACCGGCCACGTGCTGCTCGGCCGGCCGGACGGGAACCTCTTCGCGCAGCGCTTCGACGCCGCAGGCATGAGGCTGACCGGGGAACGAATCCCGGTGCTCGGTCCGACCTCGGTCCTCGGGGGAGTTCCGATCGTCGAGTTCTCCCCATCGGGCACGTTGCTGTACACGACGGGAACGGCGGACGTCTTCGGGGCCGCGCGTTCGGTCGTCCGGGTGGAACGCGATGGACGCGCCACGCTGCTCGACAGCCTTTCCCTCGCCGGCGGCATCGAACAGGGACTGGCGTTCTCGCCCGATGGGAGCCGCCTCGCGCTGGTCCTCGTCGGAGAGCGCGGCTCGCAGCTCGCGGTGAAGACGCTCCCCGATGGTCCCGTGTCACCGATCACGCTCGAAGGCGCAAGCGCCCGACCGGTGTGGTCGTCCGATGGCCGCGAGCTGTTCTACCTCGGCGAGCGCAACGGGAAGCGCCTGGTGGTTCGCCGGCGGGCGGACGGCACCGGGTCCGAATCGGTGCTGGCGGAAGACTCGAGGTCGATCTTCGAAGTGGCCGTGTCGCCCGATGGCGCCTGGCTCCTGTATCGGACCGACTTCAACACCGTCGGGCGAGGCGATATTCTGATGCGTGGCCTGGCGCACGACAGCATGCCGCGCGAGCTCCTGGCGGGTCCCTCGGAGGAGAGTGCTCCCGCGATCTCGCCCGACAGCCGCTGGATCGCGTATGTCTCGGATGAGTCGGGGCGGCAGGAAGTCTGGGTTCGTCCGTTTCCGGATGTCTCGGCCGGGCGCTGGCAGGTCTCGCGAAGGGGCGGGATCGAGCCGGTCTGGAGCCCCGATGGTCGCGAGCTGTACTTCCGCGCGCCGGACGGAAGCCTGATCTCCGCGGCGGTCGCGGTCACGCCTTCGTTCCGGGTCACCGGCACCCGGGTGCTGTTCGATGCGAGTCGATACCAGTTCGGGTTGAGCCACGCGAACTACGCCGTCACCCCGGACAACAAGCGGTTCGTGTTCATCCCGTTCGCGACGTCTCAGGGGCAATCCGGCCGCCTGGCGATGGTGCGGAACCTGTTCACCGAGCTGGGGCCGCGGCTCACGGGACGGTAAGGGCAGCTCGGAACCGGAACGGTATCATTAGGGCCTCGCCGCCTCGGTGGCGCTGACCGGGGTGGTGACCTCGGGCAGTCCATCGGGCGCTGAGCCATTCAGCCCCTAGGAGCGGGTGATGCAACGTCAGGTCTTGATCCTCGCGGCGCTGATTCTCGGCGCGAGTCCTCCGGCGCAGGCCCAGCGCCCACCGAACGTCGTTCTCGTCCTGATGGACGATATCGGATACGGCGACCTCGGCAGCTACGGCGCGTTGGACGTCCAGACACCCAACATCGATCGCCTCGCGCGCGAGGGTGTCCGCCTGACCGACGCCTACGCCAATGGCCCCGTGTGTACGCCAACACGCGCAGCCTTGATCAGCGGTCGCTACCAGCAGCGCGTGGGCCTCGAGGGGGTTCTCACCCTGTTGCCGGCGGATCGCGAGCTCGGCCTGCCCGCCCTGGGAACGTCGTTACCGGCGTTGCTCAAGACCAACGGATATGCGACCGGGCTCGTCGGCAAGTGGCACCTTGGCTGGAAGCCGGAGTTCGGGCCGATCGCCCACGGGTTCGACTCATTCTACGGGTTCCTCAGCGGCGCCCACTCCTACTACACCAACCAGGCTGACATCTTCCGAATCGGGGGCGGCCCCCCGGACCTCTTCGAGAATACGACGCCGGTCGAAGCCACCGGCTACCTGACCGATGAGATCACGCGTCGCGCCGTCAGGTTCATCGCCCGCCATGCCGACAGGCCCTTCTTTCTCGAGGTGGCCTACAACGCGGTCCACTGGCCGTTCGAGCCGCCAGACCGGCCTCCCACCGAGGCCGCTCGAGGGGTCTCACGGCCCCTGCGCCAAATGCCCGACGATTCCGTCCCGGGCACCCGGCAGGACTATGTGCGGATGCTCGAGCGAGCCGACCAGGGCGTGGGTGAGATCCTGGCGGCGCTCGACCAGCGCGGCCTGACGAGGAATACCCTGGTGATTTTTACCAATGACAACGGTGGTGAGTGGTTGTCGCGCAACGCGCCGCTATTCCATCGCAAGGGCACGCTGTGGGAAGGCGGCATCCGGGTGCCCCTGATCCTGCGCTGGCCGGGGGAGCTTCCGGCCGGGAAGATCTCCGGGCAGGTGGCCATCACCATGGACATCACGGCGTCGATCCTGGCGGCCACTGATACGCGGCCTCCGGCGGGCTACCGTGCGGATGGGATGGACATCCTTCCGATCCTCCGCGACAAGGCCCCTCTCCTCGAACGCCGCCTGTTCTGGCGCTGGGCTCGGCCCGATCGCCAGCAACGCGCGGTGAGATTCGGACAATGGAAGCTGCTGGTCGACGCGAGCCAGCTGCTGCTGTTTGATCTCAGCGCTGACCCAGGCGAACGGACCGACCTCGCTGCCCGCCGTCCGGACCTCGTCGCTGCGCTCAAGCGCCTCCTGGCCGATTGGGAAGCGGATGTCGACCAGGAGAGGCGCAGCCGATAAGCGCACCGACGTGCGCTGCCACCGTCAGATCATCCGGCCGAGGTAAAGTGATGAAGCGCGTTGCAAACTCCCGATTCGCCATCAAGAGCTGGGACGAGAAGCCCTACAGTGAGGGCCAGGACCTGCCAAAGCTGACTCGAGCATCGGTCACTAAGACGTTCACCGGTGATATCGAGGGCGAAGGCCATGTCGAGTACTTGATGATGTACTCCACCGACGGCTCGGCCACGTTCGTCGGCCTCGAGCGGGTCGTCGGCCACGTTGCAGGGAAGGCGGGCAGCTTCGTGCTCCAACGTATTGGAGTATTCGAGAACGGCGTGGCGAAGGAGACCTTTCTCGTCATCCCTGGCTCCGGCACCGGCGAGCTCCGGGGCCTGCGCGGCGAAGGCACGTCGGCTGTTGGGCACGGGACTGAGCATCCTTTAATGCTGAACTATGAGTTGGGCTAGCCCGGCGGCAGTTGCGGGAGGCCTTTGCTGGGGACTGGTCATGACGGGTGCGTGTGGCGCGCCCGCGGAGCCCGCACCCGTGGAGGAGATCTCGGTGAACGTCACGCCGGTGGTCTCATTCGCCGGCCGCCCGTTTCCCGAGATGCTCCTGAGCGTTTCCGTATCGAGCACTTCGAACCTTGGCCACCCTGTGACGGTGGAGGCGACCACCGTGGATGGCGCCGTTGTCACGGCGCCCATCGTGGTTCAGGAAGGAACACACGAGCTCTGCGTTTCGGTTCGCAGCTCCAGTGGGAAGACGGCCAGTCGTTGTGTCACTGAAGCCCTGGCCTGGCCGAGGGTAGCCGGACGTGCCTTGCGCTGGATGGGAACGGTAGGTGACGTGCCTCATGATCTCTTCGCCGTCGTCGGCACTGCCGACACGATCGGAGCATTCGACACCGACGGCGCGTTCGAGCTGCCCACCTTGCTGGCCCTTACCCAGGTGCGCGTAACGTTTGCGAGCACGGAAGTCATTCCCTCGGTCGGATATGCCTGGCCGGCGCAGGCGCTGAATGTGGTGCTGGTTCCCGATTCGCTGGCCATTCCATCCTGCAGTGTCCTCGGGGAAAGCGTCGTTCGCGTGGATCTCGAGAAGGCATATCGCCGGTCGTCAGCGACGAACACCGCCTTTTTCGACCGTGCCAGCACGGCGGCCACACTCGGCCGCTACGTCGTCGCGTCATGGGATCGGGAGTCGATCCCAGTCGCTCTCTCGGATACCGGCGATGCCAGCCAGCGCTTCTCGGCCAGCGACTCGACGGAATTGCGCACCGGGCTCGACCTGGTGACTGCGCACTTCTGCCAGCAGTTTCATTTCGCGCCGATGCCGGAGGCGAGCGCATCCGGCATCGTCGTCATCAAAGATCCCGGATTCCCGGCGCTGGGCGCTCACTCGATGGCTCTCCCCCCAGTGCGCGGCGATTACGGCCGGGCATCGGTCGTGCTGAGACGCATCACGCCGCCGGATGACGTCGCCCGGGATTCAACGCGTCGCACGATCGCGCATGAATTCCTGCACGTCCTCGGCTTCGGCCATACGTGCAGCTGGCCGTCCATCATGACCACGGGCACGATTTGCGGGGATCCCACGCTCACGTCACTGCTTCCAACGCCCGGCGACGTCGCGCACTATTTCGCGATGGTCTGGGCTCGACAGGGTGAACGGGCCCTTGGCACGGTGCAGTCTCTGGGCAATGCCTACGCGGGCGACCAGGTGGCTCGCGGCAAAGCCGAGCCCGTCATCAGCCCCTACTTCAGCACTCCCTAACCCTGCCGTACGTTTCGGGCACGTTGGATCGCTATCGGCGTCAGCCGCCGCGCTCTATCTTTGCCCGTGAGCACTGCACGACGGTGAGGGCCACCAGATAGGAGGAAAATGATGCTCGCTGCTCGCTCCGTCCTGCTCGCGATGCTGGTGTCCCTGGCACCGCATGCCGTGGACGCCCAGCGCCCGCTCAAGGTCTTCATCTCGGCGGACATGGAAGGAATCGCCGGCGTCGTCACCGCCGATCAGCTCGGCCCGTCGGGCTTCGAGTATGACCGCTTCCGCGGCTTCATGACCGAGGAAGTGCTGGCGGCGATCCAGGGAGCCCGCGACGCCGGCGCCGCCACGATCGTGGTCGCCGACGCCCATGGCAACGGGCAGAATCTGCTGATCGAGCGGTTTGCCGACGACGTGACCGTGGTCCGCTCCTGGCCCCGGCCGCTGGGGATGATGCAGGGCCTCGACTCGAGCTTCGCGGCCGTAGTCTTCATCGGCTACCACGCCGGCACGACCAGTACCGTCGGCGTCCGTGCCCACACCCTGTCGAGTGCCACCCTCACCTCGGTGGCACTCAACGGCATCACGGTGCCGGAAGCGGGCTTGAGCGCCGCCATCGCCGGTCACTTCGGCGTGCCGGTCGTCGCGATTTCCGGTGATGACGTCGCCGTCGCGGAGGCCCAGGCGTTATTGGGAAGCATCGAGGGCGCCGTGGTCAAGCGGGCGGTGAGCTTTCATTCCGCGGCGACTATGACACCGGCTGCTGCCCAGGCGCTGATCCGGGCCAGGGTGAAGGCGGGCATCGAGCGGCGCGGCGAGCTGCGCCCCTACGTCCTTCGAGCGCCGGTCCGGCTGGATGTCGGATTCAAGCACTACCGGCCCGGGGAGCTGCTGAGCTACCTCTCCATCGTCGAGCGCACCGGCTCTCACTCCATCCGGTTCAGCGGGCGGGACATTCTCGAGGTGTCGCGGTTTCTGGAATTCATGGGCGACTATTCGGCTGAGCTGACCCCGTAGAGTTCCTTGTGGCCCGGGGCCGTGTGAACATGGGCGTTGGACCGCCTCACTTGCCTCCCCTCAGTTCTTGTCCGCGTGGTCAGTTCTGGCTATAATATAGCCAGAATGCGCTACGACATGCTCCTGGCGCCGGGCGCGGTACGTGAACTCCGGACGCTCCCTGCGTACCACCGCGCACGGGTCCGGGACGAGATCGAGCGGCACTTGCGCCACGAGCCCACGAAGCTCAGCAAGAGCCGAATTAAGCGCCTTCGGGGGCTGAGCCGGCCTCAGTACCGGCTTCGTTTGGAAGACACGAGGGTGTGCTATGACGTCACGGACACGGCGGTCGAGGTCCTCGCCATCGTCTCGAAAGCCCAAGCCGAGGTCTGGCTCGAAGAACACGGGCAGGCGGACCCGGGAAGTTCCCCTGGCGAAGGTGAAGGATGACCTCTCCCGCTACCTGCGCGCCGCGGCCGAGCAAGAGATTCTAATCACGCGTCATGGGCACCCTGCCGGGGTTCTCATCGGGTTTGCGTCTGAGGACGACTGGCTGGAGTATCGGCTGGAGAATCATCCGGAGTTCCTCGCGCGTGTCGCCGCGGCACGAGCGGCGCTGCGCGCCGGCAAGGGCACACCCCTCGAAGAGCTGTCCCGGGGGGCGGTCTAACCCGACTATCCGAAAGCACGGAGCTTCCTCTGGTACTAGGCGCGCTCGATGGGGCACGTCGGGCCCGGTCGATTGCAGCTTTGGCGGACTTGGCGGACTGTGATGCAGGGAGCCCCGTTTAACCTGCGATGGCCACAGTGGGCTTTGCAGGTCAATGCTGGTCAGGCGGACCAGGAACAATGATGTCACAAGTTACGCGTGCCTTGGTGCTCTTGCTGGCCGCTTCCTCTACCATGGCGGCTCAAGCACCGCCCGAGGAGGTCGCCGAGTTGGCGTCGAGGGCGAACCTCACCCGCCCTGTGGTCACGTGGTGTTCTGGAGAGTTCCGAAAGGGGCAGTCCGGCGCCTTTGCGGTGGCGCTGAGCCCCTCAGCGGACAGTGGCCGCTATCTGATCCTAGACGCGGATGCCACCGTCACGGACTTGGCGAAGTACGCGGGC
>Ga0256867_10000452_pt1 | contig 16292 bp, 14 predicted proteins | sample RVTome_15_FD_185939 | JGI IMG/M metagenome (GOLD analysis project Ga0256867, IMG submission 185939) | Soil microbial communities from uranium-contaminated site in the Upper Colorado River Basin, Wyoming, United States - RVT150D86 (HiSeq) ... | reverse complement strand
CCGCTCCTCGACGAGGCCACCCGGATCCCGATCGCGAACACCGCCGCGCGCAGCCTCCTGGAGGGGCGGGCGATCGACCTGGACGAGGGCGTGCTGCTGCTCCGCCGGGACGGGAGCGAGGTCCCGGTCGGCGACTCGGCCGCGCCGGTGCGGGATCAGTACGGGAGCCCGGTCGGCGTGGTGCTGGTCATCCAGGACGAGAGCGAGAAGCGCCGGGTGGGCCACCGGCTCACCTACGAAGCCACCCACGATTCCCTGACCGGCCTGGTCAACCGCCGTGAGTTCGAGCGCCGGCTGGCCCGCGTGGTCGTGAACCTCGCCGGCTCCTCCTCGGAGCATGTCCTGCTCTCCCTCGATCTCGACGGCTTCAAGCGGGTCAACGATGCCGGCGGGCACGACGCGGGGGACGCGCTGCTCAGGATCCTGGGCACCCGGTTCAACCGTCACATGCGAAAGCGGGACACGCTCGCCCGCCTTGGCGGAGATGAATTCGCCATCCTGCTGGAGAACTGCCCGTTCAGCGACGCGGAGCGCATCGCCGAGAGCCTGCGGGCGGAGGTCGAACGGCTGCGATTCGACTGGGATGGCCAGGTGTTCACGATCGGCGCCAGCATCGGCGTGATTCCGGTGTGCTCGGAGCATGGCGGGGCGGCCGGGGTCCTGTGTGCCGCCGACGCCGCGTGTTATGTCGCCAAGGAGAATGGCGGCAATGCCGTGCATGTCGAGCGGGCCGGGTGGGAGCCGGCCGCCGCGCCGGCGCGGGCGTCCCGGCGGGTGGTCCGTCTGGCCCGCGCGATCGACGAAGGGCACTTCCAGCTCTATGCTCAGCCCATCGTGCCGCTGCAGTTCGGGGTGCAGACGCGCCCCCGCGTCGAGATTCTTCTGCGCCTTCCGGACAGCGAAGGCCGAATCCAGCCGGCGGCCGACTTCCTGCCCCACGCCGAGCGCTACAATCTGATGCCGGCGATCGACCGATGGGTGATCCGGCAGGTCATCGCGGTCCTTGGGCAATGGGCGCGGGAGCATCCGGAGTCGGAACTCCCGGTTTGTGGGATCAACCTCCATGCCTCCGCGCTGCTCGACGACCGGCTGGTGCCCTTCGTGCAGGAGCGCCTGGCCGCGAGCGGCGTTCCTCCCGGCTCACTCTGTTTCGAGCTCGGGGAGTCGGCCGCGCTGGCCAACATGGCCCGGACCACGCGTTTCCTCTCCGACCTGCGCGCGGCGGGGTGCGGCGTGGCCCTGGAAGACGTCGGGTGCGGCGTGACGTCCTTGACCTACTTGAGGTTACTGCCCGTGGATTTCCTCAAGATCGGCGGGCGATTCGTCGCCGGGATGGTGACGGACCCGGTCTACGGCAGCATCGTCAGCGCGGTTCACCAGATCAGCGCCAGCGCCGGCATCCCCATCATTGCGAAGCAAGTGGAGAGTGCGGCAGCGCTGGAGATGCTCCGGTTCCTGGGGATCGGATACGCCCAGGGGAGCGCGGTGTCTCCACCGGTTCCGCTCACCGACGCCAGCGGGCGAGTGGCGAAGCGGGGTGCCCCTCTCCATTCGCGCCCGGAAACCATCCCGTCGATCTAGATCCAAGATCACTCCATCGGGTGATGGGATCGGTTCCCGAACACCGGTAAACTTCTCCCATCGCATCAGTTGACCGCATTTCACAGTATCGCGAGGGATGATGACCGCTTTCGCCGGGTATGATCCGCGGCGTTCGACCGGGTACCGCCTCGAGCAGCTGGCCACGGCCTTCGACCGGGTTCGTGATCCGGCGGACTGGCAGGCCCCGGTCTGGGCGGTGATCGTGGCCGACGAGCGGCCGCTGGTCGAAATGGCGGTGCGCTGGTTCACCGAGTCCGAGCCTGTGTTCGATCGAGTCCCCGGGTCGGAAGAGCTGCTGGTGGTCAAGGCCGCGGGTTATCGGCTGGGCGACGGCGAACGGAAAAGCGTCGCACTGATGACGAGCGGCGCCAAGAGACCGGAGAGCCATGAGCACCTCCAGGTATAAAGGGTTCAGCATCCTCGCGAGGCCGTACCAGCTCCAGGAGTCCAGGCACTGGACGGTGGACCTCGAGATCCGGCGGTATGGACGGCGGCAGCCCTTCAGTACCCAGACACGCTGCGGAACCGAGCAGGAGGCGCTCGCCCAGTGCTCCGGACTGGGCCGCCAGATCATCGACGGCCGGGTCCCGGGATGGTCGGTGGAGCATCTGCGGAGCGGGGGCTGGCGGTGGCGGGTGCTCGTCAAGGCTTTCAAGGGAGGGTTCATGCGGCCGCTCGTTATTGCCGGAATCGTCTTGCTCGGTCTCGGAGCCTTCGTGCTCATTCGCGGGGGGAGCTTCACGACGAAGCGCAACGTCCTCGAGGTGGGCGACCTCAAAGTCTCGGCCAGCGAACGCCAGTCCATCCCGCCGTGGCTGGGAGGAGCGGTGGCGATCGCGGGAGTGGCGCTGCTGGTGGCCGGAGCACGCAAGCAGGGGTGATCGTGCCCGGCTCGTGTCGCCTGAAGAAACGGTCGTCGTCTTATCACTTGGCCCGGGGGCCTTCTGTTCCCGGCACTCACTCGAGGAGCCCATCATGTCGAAGCATCGCACATCGTTCATGGTCGCCGCCTTTGCCGCGCTCGCGCTCGCGGCCCCTCTCGCGGCGCAGGACCGGAGCGCCGTCAGCGGCACGGAGCTCGACGCGGCCGTCGCCACGCACAGCTCCGGCCGCGAGGCCGCGGTTCGCGAGTTTCTCGGGACGGCCCAGGTCCAGCAGGTCGCGGAGCAGATGGGGATCACGGCTCCCGATCTCGCGGCCCGGGTTGCCGTCCTCGATCCGGCCATGCTGGATCAGCTCATCCAGCGCGCCGGGGGCGAAGAACGCGTGCTCGCCGGCGGCGCGAACACCCTGGTCCTCAGCACGACGACGATCATCATCGCCTTGCTGATCATCATTCTTCTGGCCGACTGACGCACCAGGGGCGGACCGGTGGGTCCGATCGCACGCGCGCTCGGTGCGGGCGTGCTGGTCGCCATGGGACTGGGCAGCGCCACGGGCGCTGCCCAGTCGGCGCGTCCGGGGCCGTCTCCGGCCACGGCCGCCGCGCTCGACGTCCCGTATCTCCCCCAATCGGTACTGCTGTGCGGCGGCGCCGCGCTTGCCATGGTGGAGCGGTGGTGGGGGCGGCGCGGCGTCTACGCGGAAGACTTCGCCGGACTCGTCCGGCCGGCGGAGGGAGGCATTCTCACGACCGACCTCGCGGCCGCGGCGCGCGGGCGGGGCTGGGACACCCGGGTGCGGCATGGCGAGATCGAGTGGATACGGCAGGCGCTGCGCGAAGGCGTCCCCGTCGTCGCGCTGATCCAGGTCGGCCGGGACCGCTACCACTATGTCGTGGTCCTCTCCTGGGACGATGGCCGCGTGGTGTTCCACGATCCCGCCCGCGCCCCGTTCACCACGCTCGACGAAGGCGGGTTCCTAACCCGCTGGAGCGGCGCCGACCGGTGGGCGATGACGCTCCGGCCCGCCGCGGCCGCCCCCGCCGCGCCGGCCCCCGCCGCGCCGGATCCGGTGCCGCCCGATTCGATGCCGTGCCCGCCCTGGCTCGACCGGGCCCTCGACGCGGTGGGTGCGAACCGGCTGGACGAAGCCGCCAAGCTGCTGACGGAGGCAGGCGAAGCGTGCCCGACCGAGCCGCTCCGCCTCCGCGAGCTCGCCGGCGTGCGGTTCAGGCAGGGGCGGCACGCGGAGGCCATCCCGCTCGCGGAGCAATACCTGGCGGTGGTCCCGGGCGATCGCCTGGGATGGCAGCTCCTCGCGAGCAGCCGGTACCTCGCCGGGGATCGCAACGGCGCACTCGAGGCCTGGAACCGCCTCGATCGGCCGACGGTGGATCTCGTCCGCATCGAGGGAACGCGCAAGATCCGGTTCCGGGAAATCGCCGGAGCCACGTCCGTACCGCACGGTGCCGTGCTCACCGCTTCCCGCCTGGCGCTGGCCCGCCGGCGCGTGTCCGATATTCCGGCGCTTCGGGGGAGTGCGGTGGAGTATCAGCCGGTCGCCGGCGGTCTGGTCGAGGTGCGCGTGGCGGTGGTCGAGCGGCCGCGGGTGGGGCGCGCCTGGCGCCTGGTGGCGGCCGGTGCGGTTCGCGCCCTAACCCGGCACGAGGCAGGGCTCGAGGTCGCCAGCCCACTCGGGACAGGCGAGCTCTGGAGCGGAAGCTGGCGCTGGGAATATGCCCGCCCCCAGGCGGCATTCCGCGTGGACTTCCCAGCGGCCCTGGGGTTCCCCGGAGTCATGGGTGTCGAGTCCTCCTGGGAGCGGTTCCGGTTTGCGCTCGATTCCGGGAGTGCCCCGCCGGTCGAAGAGTCCCGGCGGGTTGCCGGCATCGGCTTCGGCGGATGGGCCACCGCCGGCGTGCGGCCATCGGCCGCGGTCCGGCTGGAGCGATGGTCCGAGGGCCGGAGGTATCTGGCGGTGTCGGCCGGCGCCGAGCTTCGCGCGGCGGGAGATCGCCTTGCCCTGAGCGTGACCGGCGAGCACGCGCTGGCACTCGCCGCGCATCCGGCGCACAGCCGAGGCGGCGCGCGCGCCATGTGGGCGTCGTCGTCCGGGCTGGGTCGCGCAGCGTGGTCCGCGCGCCTCGGATACGACTGGGCCAGCGCGAGCGCCCCGCTCGGCGCCTGGCCGGTCACCGGAGGAAATCTCGTCTGGGCAATTCCGCTCCGGGCCGGTGCGCTTTCTTCCGCCGGGGTCGTCACCGGCAGGAACGTGGGGCGCGGCATCCTCCACGCGGGGCTGGCGGGAGACCATCCCGTCCATCGCCTGGGGCCGCTCCTCTTTGCCGCCGGCCTGTTTCTCGACGGAGCCCGGGTTAACGGGGCCGCGGATGGCTCGGAGGATCGCTTCCATCTCGACGGCGGGGCAGGGCTCCGGATCGGACTCGCTGACGGGCAGCTGGGCGTCCTCCGCCTGGACGTCGCCCGTGGTTTGCTCGAGGCGGGGCGCTCCGCCGTGACCCTGGGAGTGCACCAGCGCTGGCCCCCGTTCGTGCGAGGCTCACGGGAAAGCGACATACCATGACGACTCCGTCCCGGCCGGTGGGCAGCTCCCCCACCGTCTCGACGATGCTGCTGATCGCCATTTTCCTGATCCTGCTGACCGCGGCGCTCCGCTTCGGGGCCGGCCTGCTGTTGCCCATCGCGATCGCGGCGCTCTTTACCCTGCTCCTGGACCCCGCCGTGCGTGCGCTCCGTCGTCTGGGGCTGCCGACCGGCGTGGGCGCGGCCCTGGTCGTCTTCGGAACGCTCGGCGTTCTGGTCGGTGGCGGCGCCCTGCTCGCCGGGCCCTCGGCCGAGTGGGTAGAAGCGGCGCCCAAGACGATGGAACAGATTCAGCGAAAGGTCAGGCGGCTGTTGCGGCCGATCCAGCAAACCGCCGAGCAGGTGGATCGCGCGGCGGAGTCCGCGGTGCAGGAGCGTACGCCGACGGTGCAGCTCAAGGCGCCCGGGGTGCTCCAGCGGGTCACCGGAAGCACCGTGAACTTCGTGGCCACGTCCGTCACGGTGATCTTCCTCACCTACTTCCTCCTCGCGATGCTCCCGGTGTTCCGGAGAAAGGTCGCGCATCTGATCGGGAACCGCGCCGGCGCACGAAACATGGAGGAGGTGCTGACGGAGATCGAAGTGCAGATGTCGCGCTACGTGCTGATCAACACGCTGACGAGCGTCGGGGTCGGGCTGGCGACGTGGGGGTTTCTCGCCGTCGTCGGCCTTCCGAACGCATTACTCTGGGGAGTGGTCGCGTTCCTGCTCAACTTCATTCCGTACGCCGGCCCTCTGGTGACCGTGGTGCTGATCGGTGCGGCGGGGCTCGTCGCGTTCGACGGCACCGGGCAGGTGCTGCTCGTGGTGGGCGGCTGCGTGGCGATCAACTTGCTCGAAGGCAACCTCGTGACCCCGCACCTGATGGGGAAACACCTCCCCCTCAATCCGGTGGCGATCTTCCTGAGCCTGCTCTACTGGGGGTGGGTGTGGGGGCCGGCAGGGGCGCTGCTGGCCGTCCCGATCACCGTCATGCTGCAGGTCCTGTTCAGCCGGATCGAAGCGCTCCGCCCCGTGGCCATTATGCTGGACAGCTAGGCGCCCCGGCCGCGGCCCCGCCGGAGCGCACCGATGAGGAGGAGCAGCAGCACCGACCCGATGAAGGCGACGAAGATGGTGCCGCCCAGACCGGCGAACGGCACCCGGATATCGAGTACCCCGAAGAGCCAGCTCCCCAGGAACGCCCCCACGATCCCGATGACGATGTCCCCCAGGAGCCCATACCCGACGCCGCCCACCACGAAGCTGGCCAGCAACCCTGCGATCAGGCCGACGAGAATCAGAGTGAGCAGGTCCATGTCGGCTCCCTAGTTGCCAGCCAAGGCCACTTGCTGGTTCAGCGCGATGACGATCGGCGTGCCCGCGGCGACCACCACGTCGCGATTCGCGGTTTCGACGGCCACGGCGGCACCGGCCGCCGCGCCGACGACCGCACCGATCACGGTGCCCTTGCTGTCGCCGCCGATGATCCGGCCGGCAACGCCGCCGATGACTGCGCCCGCGGCGGTCTTGGCCACTTCGCTTCCGCCGACGCCTTGCCCTTTGAGGGTGTGCGCCATCGAAGTAATGTCGGCGGAGACCGGATAGGTGCTGCCGTTGACGGTGACCGAGGTGACGTCGATCGTGATGCGTCCGTCGGCCTTGCTCTTGTCGTCGGCCGACTGCAGCTCGGTGATGGTCATGGTCACGGTCGAGCCGGCGGGAATGGCGACCCGGCCGCGCGCGTCCTTCACATCGCTCGACACGCTGGCGGTAAAGGTTTCTCCCGCCTTGTCGGTACGGGAGGAGATGGTCCGGTCCGTGGTGGCGTCGATCGTGGTGCCGGAGGCGAGCGTCAACGTGCTTGCGGCGGCCTGGGCCGTCGCGTCGGCGGCTCCGTTCTCACCCTGGGACCCACCGGTGCCGCATCCCACGAGGGCGGCCAGGGCGAGACTGGCAAACGTGATCTTGATCATTGGCTTCTCCGTTGGTGGCATCTGACAGAGCCCGAGAACGTCTTACTGACCCTGCCGGGCTGCGTTGGCACGCGCTTCCTTGCTTGCGTAAATCGCGACCTCGACCCGATTCGACACTGTACGGAAACACTCCTCAAGAAGAACGAGCGCCGATTCCGCCCCATGCGAACTGTAGGTTGTTCCGGGCAATTCACCATCCATCGAAGGATGGGTTGGTGGACTAACCCCGACGGGCGATACCGGATTCCACCAGGAGGGTTAACCTTCGAGGACAATCACGTAGGTCACGAGAGGAGCCCCACTTGGCATTCCGAGCATCCAGGATCGCTGCGACACTCCTGATCGCGTCGGCGTTCGCCGGCGCCGTGCAGGCACAAACCGACAGGCTGCATTTCGGTCCCAGGCTTTCCTATCAGTTCGACCTCGAAGAGTTCGGCATCGGGGCCCAGCTCGGCGTGCCGATCGCCCGGTATCTCGAGTTTTATCCGTCCTTCGACTACTTCTTCGTCGATCCCGGTTCGTTCTGGAACCTGAACGCCGATCTCAAGTACCGGATCCTGAACCGCTCGGCCAACTGGCTCTATGTGGGCGGCGGGCTCAACATCGCCCGGAGAGGTGCCGGCGGGTCGCACAACACCGGGGCGGGCTTCAACCTGTTAGCGGGAGCGGAGCCGTTGACGGGACGGGTGCATCCGTTCGGGGAGTTTCGCTTCACGGCGAACGACGGGTCGACGGGCATGCTCGCCGTCGGACTGAATTTCACGCTGGGCCGCCACTAGGCTGGTCTGCCGGGAATACCACCGCGGAGTCGGCCCGGTTCCGTGCCGTTCCTCTTGCAGGTTGAGGAGCAGATGACGACATCCATGGGGTACGATCCCCGTCGCTTGACCGAGTATGGCGGCCCCTGGGGGAAAAGGCCGTGCTCTGGTTCACGGATTCGATGCCCGCGTTCGAGCCGGTCCCGGGAGAGGAAGCTCTCCTTGTGGTCGTGGCGGCGGGCTATCGGACGGCGGGTCTGAAGCAGGAACGCATGACGACCGCGCCAGCAGGTGGGACACACGAGACCACACGGCGCTATCGAGCCGGCGTTCCCGGCCTGACGCGGGGTCTCATCCTTTCGGGGGTGATGGCGGCGGCGGCGTGCGCGAAAAGCGCGACCCCGGAGGACTCGGCCGCGACCGGCGACAGCGCGTCAAGCGGCCAATCCTCGGCGCAATTGGTCGCGGAGGGGCAACAGATTTTCCGCTTCGACACCTTCGGTAACGAACCCTTCTGGACCGACACGCTCCAATTGAACGAGGTGGTAGAGAAAGCGGTGGACCCGACCACGGCGCTCAAAGTCGGCCTCAAGGTGGATGCGGCTGTTCTCCCGCCCGGTCTCCTGCAGCAGGTGGACCTCAAGAGTCCCGCCACGACCGTTGCGCTCCTCAAGATGAACGCGATTGTCGGCGTGAAGGCCGAGGTCGACTCGAACAATCACATCACCCGGCTCGGCATCACCTGCGCGCTATGCCATTCCACCGTCGACAACTCCGTGATGCCCGGCATCGGGCAGCGGCAAGACGGCTGGCCGAACCGCGACCTCAACGTCGGGGCCATTATCGCCCTCTCCCCGGTCCTCCCGGCGGACAAGAAAGCCGTTTACAACTCGTGGGGCCCGGGGAGGTACGATCCGCGCTACAATATTGATGGAAGGAGCACTCCGTTGGTGCTTCCTCCCGCCTACGGCCTGGCCAATGTCAAGAACGAGACCTACACCGCGGAAGGGCCGCTCTCGTACTGGAACGCCTACGTTGCCGTGACCCAGATGCACGGCCGAGGTAACTTCGCCGATCCTCGGCTCGGCCTAGACATTCGCCATTCGCCAGACCTGGTGGGACCGAAGCTCGCCGCGCTGGGCGCATACCAGCACAGCATCCCGACACCGCCTCCTCCAGCCGGAAGCTTCGACTCGGCCGGCGCGGCGCGGGGGCGTGCGGTATTCGACAGCAGTTGCGCCAGCTGCCACATCGGCACGAGCGGTACCGACAACAACAACGGGATGCTGCATGCGCCTGCGGAGACGGGCATGAATGGAGAGTATGCCGCACGCACGGCCACTAAGGCCTATCGAACGACACCGCTTCGCGCCCTGTGGCAGCATCCTCCGTATTTCCACGATGGAAGCGCCAGGACGCTCGAGGCCGTCGTGGAGCACTACGACCGCGTCCGGGCGCTCAAGCTGACGAGTCCGCAGAAACGGGATCTGGTCGAATACCTGAAGTCTCAGGAATGAACCGGCGCCGCCTGCGCCACCGCCCAGCTGCCGCTCGGCCGCTGTTCAATCACAGGGTCCGTGGAAGCCTCCGCGTTGAGGCGTTTGGTCGCGAGCCGATGCCGGGTCAAACGCGGATCCTCCATCGAATGATGGGCGCGTGAAATAGTCCCGATGACCGATAGCGGGGCGCGGGAGGCCGAGTATGTTTCCAAAACCGTCCTTGAGGAGTCACGATTGGCCACCCCGCTTGCGATCACCGATCAACGGCTGGCCCAGCCTGAGCAGCGCTCAACCTACCGGGAAGAGTCCTTCCGGCGGGGCACCAAACGTGACCGCCGAACGCACGAAGTCTTGGCCACCGTGGCGCACGAGCTCCGGAACCCGCTCGGCGCGGTCATGAACTCGCTTGCAGTTCTGAGGCTGGCCCATACCGACCCGGGCCTGGTCGAGCGAACGCGCGCGACGATGGAACGGCAGGTGCTCCGGATGAAGCGGATGATTGACGACTTGCTGGACGTCAGCCGGATTGCACAGGATCGGCTCGAGATTCGGAAGACGAGAGTCAGCCTTGGCCTGATCCTCGAGCAGGCCGCTGAGCCAAGCCGGTCAACCCTCGAAGCCCGTGGACAGACCTTGTCGGTCACCCCGCTGACCGGGCCCGTGTTTCTCGAGGCGGACCCGGTGCGGCTGACCCAGGTTTTCGAGAACCTGCTCGACAATGCCAGCAAGTACAGCGACCGTGGTGGTCGCATCGATGTCACTGTCGAGCGCCAGGGACCTGATGTTGTAGTGCGGGTCGCCGATAACGGCATCGGCATCCCGCCCAGCCTGCTGACGAAGGTCTTCGAGCGGTTTGTGCAGCTCGATCGCTCTCGTGCGCGGGCTCAGGGAGGACTTGGGGTTGGGTTGGCGGTGGCCAAGCAGCTGGTCGAGCTCCATGGCGGCACAATCATCGCGCGCAGCGAGGGCCCCGGCCGCGGGAGTGAGTTCGTCGTTTGGCTAGTGGCACTTCCCGCCGCTGGCGTCATACACCCCGCCGTTCGTCGCCAGGAACGCGGAGCGCCACTCTTCGGCCCCTAGTGTGAGCTTCACGACGCCGAAATGCCCCTGAATCCGGGCGGCGCTGTGCGCGACGAGCGGGTCCCGCAATCCGCGCAGCTCGCCACCGCCGGTTCCCGCCACGATCTCGACCATGCCGCGGGTGGAATCCAGGATCCCGGCCGGGCTCACCGGATGGAAGCGCTCGTAGTGATGGTCGTGGCCGTTCAGGACCAGGTCGGCGCCCGCGTCGTACAGGAGCCGCCAGAACACCTCGAGACGGCGATCGGAGCCGTGCCAGCCCGAGCTGAAGCGGGGATGGTGCCAGTAGGCGACCGTGCACTTCTTCGGATTGGCCCTGAGATCCTCTGCGAGCCACTCGAGCTGGTCGGCCCGCTCCGCGTCGGAAAACAAGCCGTTGACGACGATCTCGCTGTTGAGCACGACCGCGTGCCATTCACCCAGGTCGTAGCTGTAGTATCCCTTGCTGGGTGACCCGGCGCTCTTCCCGAAGTACTCGTAGTAGGGCGCCGCGCCGAAGGTGAGGTGCTCGTGGTTCCCCGGGGAGGGCCGGATGTGGCGCAGGATCCGCCTGGCCGGATCGCCCCACGACGGCGTGAAGCACTCGGTAAAGTTCCGGGCCGACCCGTCCGGGTAGGCGTTGTCGCCCAGGGTAAACACCAGGTTCTCGACCTGGGCCACGCTGTCCGCCTTGAGAACGCTGTCCACGATGGCCGCGGTGAGCTCGTCGCCGCGGGAGTCGCAGGCGGCGATGTCTCCCACACCGATCAGGATCGACGCACCCGTCAACGCCACGACCTCGGCGGGTGCGTCGGCTGGCGCTGGTGTGGGAAGGACCTGGCCCCGGCAGGCGGGCAGCAACGCCAACAGGAGGAGGACAGCTCGCACTAGAAGTCCAATCCCGTCTTGATCCGCGTGAGCGACCGGCCCCGGTGCCGTCCCAGCTCGACGGTGAGCGCCGTCGACGGATTCAGGATCCCGATCCAGAAGCCAACACCGGCCCCGGAATGCCAGCCCCCGGGCGATGCTCCATCGAGGTAGACTCGGCCGGCGTCCGCGAACCCATAGACCCCGATGTCGAAGGGGAGCACCAGCGGCACGGTGCCCAGGGGAACCTGAAGCTCGGTCGTGCCGCCAAGCAAGGCGTCGCCGGCGTACCGCTCCCGATCGAGCACGCGGACCGAGCCTCTTCCTCCGAGGAACGCGGCCTGGTGAAACGGGAACTCGCCGAGGACCTTCCTGGCGTTGGCCCGAAGCACCAGGATGGGGTTGAGGGGAACGGGAACCGTGTAGTAGTAAGCGGCGGCGGCGCTCAGCGATCCGAACGCGCTCTCCACGTCCCACACTCCGGGGAACCACGTGGCCCCCAGGTCGAGCAGAAGCCCGCTGTGCGGATCTCGGGCCTGGTCCCGCTCGTCGAGGTACAGGCCGAGCCGCAGTCCGGCCTGCCCGAAATCGCCGAATCCATAGGGACGAATGGTCGAGATGAAGCTGCCGCGCTCCGGGCCGGTCGTGGAGAATTGGAAGACTGGTCCGAGGGTGAGATCGCTCCGGGTGCCCACGGCCAGCGCGAGGGCGGGCTGGAAGAGCCACTGGCGGTGCTGCACCCGGTAGAAGCCGGCGGCGGTGCCGGCAGTGTCTTCCGGAGTGTCGTTCCCTAACCCGCGAAAGTTAATCACTTCGAGCTCGGACATCCGGGCGAGCGCGGTGAAGTGCAGGGGTGTGCCTTCGCGGCGGCGATCGGCGGAGCCGGTGAGCCGCCAGGCGCTCGCGCCGGTGGCGTACTCCGCGGTCAGCACGGTATTCGCGGCATAGGGTCGCACTCGGAAGCCGTAGCGGGTCTGTCTCACGCCGGCGCGGAGCACCAGGCCGACGTCGCCCGGGGCGCTCACGCCGATTACCGGCCCGGCCGCAGCGCCGCGATCGCGTCCGGGCAGCACCGGCCCGCCGTCAGCCTTGACCCAGGGCCTCCGGTTGAAGAGCGTGTCCGGCCCGTACTCCACGTCCGTCACCGTCCCCACGTCGTAGAAGCGTGCCTGGTTCGCTCGGCCGCCTACCCTTGAGGAATCGATGAGCGCGTTGGTGCCGTTTCCTCCGATGACGCGAACCGGCATGCTCCGCGAGACGGTCCCGGTGACTACCGCGCGATCATCGCCGCCGTGGAGGTACAGCCGGATCTCATCGGTTTCCGACGGGTGAAACCGCCGGCGGAACCAGGGTGGGTCGTTCCCGGATTGGAGCCGGACCTCCACGGAGCCATCCTCCATCCGGAGGATGGTGGCACGGTCGGCGGCGTCGGTCGCGTGGATGTCCGGGCCCGCGGCGAGGTATCGGTAGAACCGCCCGGCATGCTCGGGCAGGCGGTCGCGACGTTGCTTCAGCTTTGCCGCGAGGTCCGGCGCGGAGTGCCGGTACTCGCCGGGCATGCCGGCCACCGCCGCGTCGATCATTGGGTCCGTGATCCGGTGCTGGAGCTCGCCGGCCACCGAGTCCCACACCGGCTTCTCCACCCCGACCAGGAGCCTCCGGTCGAGCTCGAGGCTGTTCCACGTCAGTCCGCGAACCGCAGGATACCGCGCGTCATAGGTCATCAGGTTGGGCACGAGCTTGCCGGCCGCGGCAACGATTCCACCATATGTGATGAACGCCTTGTCCCGGTCGCGCGAGATCGGGACCCACCTGGCCTCGGGGGTCGATCGCATGCGTGCCCACTTCCAGTTGCCGCCGTGGCGGTCCCAATCGCCGAGCATCGCGTCCATCAACCGCGCGGTCAGGTAGGCCCGCGTGTCGATGCGAAGCGTGGCGTCCTTCTCGAGCAGGCTCCGCAGGCTATCGCTGTCGATGATCCCTGCCGCGCCGGCGAACCCCGGACCCTCCGCGGGCTCGGTGGGGAACACCTCGACGCTTCCCAGGGCTCCGGCAAATTCCTTGCGGAACTCGCCCAGCAGGGAATCGTCGGGCATGACCGCCAGGATCGGGGTGGGGTGAAGAACTCCGGCGGCCTGGAGCAGGGGGGCCGCGACCACCGCCCCCGCAGGATGGTGGGCGCTCACCTGATCGCGCGATATCGACTGAATGATCGTGTGCTCGAATCCTGCAGGGAAGCTGGTGTTGTCCTTGTCCACCAGCCGGAACACGTACTCCGTCCCGTCCGGGGAAACGAAGCGCAACGACCTGGTCTGGTTCCCGCCTCCGGTCTTGGTGGGCGATAGCCCTCCGGCAAACCGGCGCAGATCGAGCACCGGGACCCGGATCGGGGTGGTCCACAGGTCCCGGTATGTGTCGCCGAGGACGAACCGCGTGATTCCGCCTGCCGCGTAGCGGGTGCCAGCCGTGGCCATGACGCTGTCGCCGCCGGCGTGTCGGGTGACGGGCTTCTGCGCCGCCGCCGGTACGGCGGACAGCGCCAGGAGCAGCGTGATGAGCACGAGAGGACAGGCTGGCATGCGCCTCATGGCCAGCGGTAGAGCGTGATGTCGGCGGGGACGGATGCGGACGCGGCCTCGTCGCTCACGATGAGGAGACTGTCCCTGGTGATCGCGATACCCTCGGCCATGTCATGTCCCGGGGGGAGCGGCCGGGACCACACCACCTGGCCCGCGGCCGTTACGCGAAGGAGTCCCTTTTCCTGCGCGGACACGATCACGTAGTCGCCGCTTCCGGGATCCACGTCGAGGTCTGAGGGGGTGAACCCCTTCCACCCCTGGGTGCCGATGACCTGGGAGAGGGGAATCGTGATCCGGGAAATCCGGGCATCCGTCGTATCGGTCAGGCTGAGCTGGTACAGCACGACGAAGTCCTTGAGGCCGGCGGCCAGGACGTTCTTGCACGCCAGCACCAGCGCGTGGGCGGTGGGGTCGAACGCCAGTCCTTCGAATTCGCATTCGCCGTCGAGCCCGGTGTCGTGGACCGTGAACGGCACTCGCGACCCATCCGTGCCCTCCGCGAACGCGTAGAGCTTGCCGGTGCTGGCGAGCAGAAAAATCCGGTTCCCGACGGCGGTGATGGCCTCGAAGTCGTCGCGGAGGATCTGCGTGCCGACCCAGAACGTCTTGACGATCACTCCCCGGCGATAGTCCACCTCGAAGATGCGGCCCGCCTCGTCATCGTGGGCCAGCAGACGTTGATCCGGTGTGAGCGCTATGCCCGAGATTTCGGCGAGGGCGTGCGGCAGGACCCAGCGCGCCAGGGGCGCGTCCGATGCGGTGTCGGCCTGCGCGAGCTGTGCGGCCAGCCGGGATGCCCGTTCCGCGAGCGCGCTGCTGTCCCGTACCCCGGCCGATTGCCCCGGCGTGGCGTTGCACGCACCGCCGGCGGCGATGAGGAGCCCGAGCCAGGCGCCGTCGAGGAGCCGTGGCATGCTTACTTCCCCTTCTGCTTATCGTCCTCCGCTTCGCGCTCCTCGCTCAGCTCGAGGTCTGCCTTCACGATCGTCCCGCCGGCTTTGGCCCGGACGGCCGTCAGCACCTCGTCGCGGCCGGTCCGCTTCCGCAGGCGCATCAGGTAGTAGAGCTCCGATGGCTTGCCGGTGTTGGTGACCACCTCGTCGAGCCGCCAGCGGCCGGCGATCTCGTCGAGCACTTCGCCGATGTGCTTCTGGGCTTCGCTCAGCTGATCTGTGTTGATGGTTAGGATCGAGTTGAAGCGCGCCTTCTTGCCGCTGGGCCCGAGGATCTTGCGGACCCGGTTGAACCGGTCGGACAGCGCGACCGCATGCTTCTGATCGAGGGCCAGGACCAGGTCGCGGTCGGGCACCTTGCCATTGCCCGGCTTCGCGGCGAGCTCCTGCAGGGGCTCGGTCCACTGGGCCGAGGCATTCGGCTCCAGCACGTTGCGGCCGAAGTCGTACCGCCAGCTGAGGATCAGAATGAAATTGAAAGTCAGAGAGACGACGGCCGCCACGATGAGGCTCTGCACTCCCGCCGCGAAGCCTACCGCGATCGCGAGGAAAATGAACACCACGTCCCGCGTATCCTGCAGGGTAGTTCGAAACCGCACGGCGGCCACGACCCCCGCCAGGCTGAAGGCCAGGGCCAGGCTGTTCTGCACCACCAGCACGACCCCCGCGACGACCAGCGGGAGAAAGATCAGGGTCTGGGCCACCTGCTGATTGTGGATCTTGGACGGCTGGGTCGACATGTAGACCCAGGACACCGGGAGCATCACCGCCAGGGTGGTCAGCAACAGGATGGCGGTGCTGAGGGCGAGCGCGAGCCGCGGCGGAACCTCGACTTCAGCGGCCGCAGCGGCCGGTGCGGCGCCGAGTCCGTCCTGGAGCGTCTGCGGAACCCGGACCAGGTCCATCGGCGCCGCCCCGCCGAACATCCGGTCCACCACGGGGAAGGAATATGCGAGCGCGACGACGACGGCGGCGAGGAAGAGATAGTACCCGATCAGCCGGCGGACCGGGCGGTCGGACCCCAGGGTGAGAATATCAATCAGCGTCTTGAAGAACCCCATGCACCCAATCCTTCCGGTTGTACCGGGCTATCTGACCACGACGGTGACGGCCCGGTTCAGGGTCACGACCATCGGCGTCCCAGCGACGACGACGACGTCACGATTCGCGGTCTCGACGGCAACCGCGGCCCCGGCTGCGCCACCGACAACTGCGCCGATGATGGTGCCTTTCGTGTTTCCTCCGATGATTCGGCCGGCGATGCCGCCGATCACCACGCCGGCGGCCGTCTTGCCCACCTCGGCCTCGCCGACGCCGCGCCCCTTGAGTGTGTGCTCCATCGCGGTGATGTCGGCCGAGACCGGGTAGGTCTGGCCTCTCACGGTCACCGAGCTCACGAGCACAGTGATCCTTCCGTCGGCCTTGCTCTTGTCATCGGCCGGCTCCAGCTCGGTAATGTCGAGATTGAGCGTCGAGCCGGCGGGAAGCACGACCCGGCCACTGCCATCCCTCACGTCGTTTGAGACGGTGGCGGT
>Ga0256867_10000451_pt1 | contig 16310 bp, 16 predicted proteins | sample RVTome_15_FD_185939 | JGI IMG/M metagenome (GOLD analysis project Ga0256867, IMG submission 185939) | Soil microbial communities from uranium-contaminated site in the Upper Colorado River Basin, Wyoming, United States - RVT150D86 (HiSeq) ... | reverse complement strand
CGCCCCCGTCGACGACGACGTCCGCGCCGGCGACAACGACGTCGACCACGACACCCACTACGACGACGTGCCCGGGGCCGCAGGGGCCACCGACGACCACCACCACGACTGCAGGTGGGTGTGACTAGATGACGCCCCATCCCGGATCACGTATACCCCCGGGAGGTAGGGAGCGGCGCCGAGACGGCGGTACGCTTACCCGTCGGTAACCACGACGCCTCCTCCGGCTGGGCGGTCCGCGGTCGTGGTGGATGACCGCGCGGACGGCCGGCGGTCTTGACCGCACGGTCAGTTGGACGGAAAGGTTGCAGGAATGCATGCCGAGGAACGTCGGTTGCGTATCGCGCTGCTCGCCTATCGGGGCAAGCCCCACGTCGGCGGTCAGGGCGTCTACGTGCGCCACCTCTCCAAGGCGCTGGTCGACCTGGGCCACCACGTCGAGGTCTTGGGCGGTCAGCCCTACCCGGTGATCGATCCGAGGGTGCGGCTGGTCGAACTGCCCAGCCTCGACATCTACAACGACTACTTCCCCATGCGGATGCCCGGCCTGTGGGAGCTCAAGCGTTGGACCGACTTCGTGGAGGTGGCGGCGTTCTCGGCCGGCCAGTTCCCCGAACCCTTGGCCTTCAGCCTGCGCGCCTGGCAGCACCTGCACGGGCGCCGCGGCGAGTTCGATCTCGTGCACGACAACCAGTGCCTCGGGTACGGCCTGCTGGCGATGCAGCGCGACGGGTTCCCGGTGCTGGGCACCGTCCACCACCCCATCACCGTCGACCGCCGGCTGGAGATGGAGCACGCGCAGGGCTGGTACAAGCGACTGACACTGCGTCGCTGGTACTCGTTCACGGCGATGCAGACCCGGGTGGCCAAGCGGCTGCAGCGGGTCATCACCGTGTCGGAGAACTCGTTCAACGACATCGTCGCCGACCACCAAGTCGACCCGGCCCGGATGGCGGTCGTGCCCGTAGGCGTGGACGTCGACCTGTTCCGTCCCTTGGCGGGTGTCGCGCCGGTGCCCGGGCGCCTCATCACCACCGCCAGCGCCGACGTCACGATGAAGGGCCTGAGCTACCTGCTGGAGGCGCTCGCCAAGGTCCGCACCGAGCGCGCCGACGCCCACCTGATGGTCATCGGCAAGCGCAAGCCGGGCGGCCGGGCGGACGAGGTGATCCGCCGGCTCGGCCTGGATGACCACGTCGGGTTCGTGACGGGGGTACCGGACGAGCGCATCATCGAGCTCTACAGCGAGGCGGAGCTCGCGGTGGTGCCGTCGCTGTACGAGGGATTCTCGCTGCCGGCGATCGAGGCCATGTCGTGCGGGACGCCACTGGTGGCCACCTCCGGCGGTGCGCTGCCCGAGGTCGTCGGCCGCGACGGCGAGACCGCTCTCGTCGTCCCCCCGGGCGACAGCGAGGCGCTGGCCGCCAGGCTTCGTCGGGCGCTGGACGAGCCAGGCCTGCGGGGCACCGTCGGCGCCGCCGGGCGGCGGCGGGTCGTCGACCAGTGGTCGTGGCGACACACCGCGGAGCGAACGGTCGAGCAGTACCGGATCCTCCTCGCCGAGCGTCCCAGCTTTGCGATGGCGACCGATCGGCGGACGGCCTGATGCTCACCGTCGACTACGACCGTCTCGCACTCGCGCCCGGAGACCGCCTGCTCGATCTGGGCTGCGGCGCCGGGCGGCATGCGTTCGAGGCGTTGCGCCGTGGCGCCCGCGCGGTCGCCTTCGACTACGACGAGGCCGAGCTCAAGGACGTGGCCGCGATGGCGGCGGCGATGGACCAGGCCGGAGACATCCCGGCGTCCGGCGGCAGCGCCACCACCCGCGGCGACGCCACCCGGCTGCCCTTCCCCGACGGGGCGTTCGACCGGATCATCGCCGCCGAGGTGCTGGAGCACATCGCCGACGACGAGGCAGCCATCTGCGAGCTCGCCCGGGTGCTCCGCCCCGGCGGCACGATGGCCGTCACCGTGCCGGCGTGGCTGGCAGAACGGATCTGCTGGGCGCTCTCGGACGAGTACCACGCGCCCTTCGTCGAGGGCGGTCACGTGCGGATCTACAGGGCGTCCGACCTGCGGGCCAGGTTGCACGGCGCCGGGCTCGAGCCCCGCGACGCCCACCGTGCCCACGGCATCCACGCCCCCTACTGGTGGCTACGTTGCGCGGTCGGGCCCACCAAGGACGACAACCGGTTCGTGCGTGCCTATCACCAGGTGCTCGTGTGGGACATCGTCGGCACGCTGCCGTGGCAGCGGTTCACCCGGCTCGCCGACCGGGTACTGACGCCGCTGTTCGGCAAGAGCATCGTCATCTACGCCCGCAAACCGGCGGCCGCTGCCCCGTCGGCGGAGGCACGCTGATGAGCCTCGCGGACGTACCCGGCGTCGTCACGGCGCGCGAGCTGCAACAGACAGTCGGCGCCATCGCCGAGTGGCAGCTGCCCTCGGGGATGGTCCCCTGGTTCCCCGGCGGCCACGCCGACCCCTGGAACCATGTTGAAGCGGCCATGGCGCTCACGCTGGGCGGCCGGCACGCCCAGGCCGAGCGGGCGTACCAGTGGCTTGCCGACCTGCAGCGTCCCGACGGCGCCTGGCATCAGTACTACCTGTCCGACAGGGTCGAGCAGGACAAGCTCGACGCCAACGTCTGCGCCTACGTGGCCACCGGGGTCTGGCACCGCTGGCTGTGCACCAGGGACCGTGGGTTCGTCGAGACCATGTGGCCCGTGGTGGAGAGGGCGATCGACTTCGTGCTCGACCTGCAGACCCCGCGGGGCGAGATCCTGTGGGCCCGCCACGCCGACGGCACACCGTGGTCGTTCGCCCTGCTGACCGGCTCGTCGTCGATGTGTCACAGCCTGCGCTGCGCCATTGCCCTGGCCGAGCTGTTGGGCCACGAGCGCCCTGATTGGGAGCTGTCGGCGGCCCGCCTGACCCACGTCATCCGGCACGTGCCCGACGCCTTCGCGCCCAAGCACCGGTGGGCGATGGATTGGTACTACCCGGTGCTCAGCGGGGTGATCACCGGCGACGAGGGACGGGACCGGCTGGCCGAGCGCCAGGCCGCGTTCGTCATGGACGATTGCGGCGTGCGCTGCGTGTCGGATCGACCTTGGATAACGGTTGCCGAGACGTGCGAGTACGCGATGGCCAACCTGGCCGTCGGCAACCACGAGCTGGGGGCGAGGCTGTTCCACTGGGCTCAGCGCTACCGCACCGACGACGGGCGCTACTGGACCGGCACGGTGTTCCCCGACGAGGCCCGCTTCCCGGCGGGCGAGCGCTCGACGTACACCGCCTCGGCGGTGGTGCTGGCGGCCGACGCCTTTGCCGAAGCGTCGCCCGCGAGCGGGCTGTTCACCCGGCACGACGAGGTCCTGCCGGCGCTGTTCGAGGCCGAGGCCGAAGCCGAGGACGCCGCAATGACCGACCGCGATTAGACCGGGGCGACGAGTGGCGCCACGCAGCCGGAGGCACTAGCGAACGGTTCCCAGAGCCGGAGGCAATGGCCAACGAAGACCGTTCGTGACTGCCTCGCCCTCTCCGAACCGTCAGCTATTGCCTCGGGTCAACCCACGCGTTCGAGCACCCGCAGCGAGCCGACGGCGCGGCGTTCGGTGAACCGGCGGCTGGCCAGTGCCGGCAGGTAGATCTGCTCGTACGGGGGACGCCCGCCGTCGGCCGGGTCCGGGAACACGTCGTGGATCACCAGCGTGCCGCCGCGTGCCACGTGCGGTGTCCAGTGCTCGTAGTCGAGGCGGGCTGGCTCCTCGCCGTGTCCCCCGTCGATGAACAGCAACGCCAGCGGCGTGCTCCAGTTATTCGCCACCGCCGGGGAATCTCCCACCACCGCCACGACCGTTCCCTCGAGGCCGGCGTCGTGCACCGTGCGCCGGAACACCGGCAGCGTGTCCAGCTTGCCGACCTCGGTATCGACCAGGTCGGCCTCGTGCCACTCCCAGCCGGCCTGGTTTTCCTCGGACCCGCGGTGATGGTCGACCGAGAACAGCACCCGTCCCCGCTCCCGGGCGGCGGCGCCGAGGTAGACGGCGGACTTGCCGCAGTAGCTGCCCACCTCCAGCAGCGGCCCGTCGACGGCCACGGCCATGGCCGCGTCGTACAGCACCGCACCCTCGTCGCCGGGCATGAATCCCCGGGCGGCCTCCGCCTTGGCCCGCAACTCGGGGTCCATGCTCACGGCCCGGACCGTAGCTGCGCCTGGACAAGGGCCGGCAAGGCGCGCGCGCCGTTCACCCCGGCACGGCGGCGAGGGCGTTGGCCCTGGCCACCGACGCGAACCAGGCGGCGCTGGGTTTCGGGTCCCGAGCGAACGTCCGGCGATCCACCGACACCAGTCCGAACCTGGGCCGGTACCCGAAGGCCCACTCGAAGTTGTCGAGCAGCGACCAGTAGACGTAGCCCCGCACGTCGAGCCCGTCGGCCAGGCAGCGCAGCACGCCCTCGAGCGCCGCCCGCACGAAGCCGATGCGCTGGTCGTCGTCGGTGGTGCCGATCCCGTTCTCCGTCACCAGGAGCGGCACCCGGCCGCCCGTGAACGACCACGCCCGGCGCAGGCATGCCTCCAGCGCCTGGGGCCAATTCTCGTAGCCCATGTCGAGCACCGGGACGCCTTCCTCGGGCGGCAGCATTCCGTCGGGCCCGAGGCGCATGCGCGAATAGACCTGGACGCCCACGAAGTCGTCGCCCTCGGTGGCCTCGAGGAACACGTCCTCCATGTCTCGCAGCACCCGGGCGCGCCGGGACTCGCCGCCGTCCATGGCCTGGTACTCGGTCATGGAGAGCGTCAGGCCCACGGGCACGCCCGGCGCCGCCGCCCGGACGGCCTCGACGGCTTTGCGATGGGCGTCGACGAACACGTCGTTGACCCGCAGCCGCAGGTCGTGGTCGGTCTTGCCCGGCGGGAACATGCCCAGCAGCCACCCCATGGTGGCCACGATGTTCGGCTCGTTGATCGTGCACACCCGCCTCACGACGTCGCCCAGCTCGCCCGCGAGGCGCGCGCAGAAGGCGGCGAATCGGTCGGCGCTGGCCGGGTCCTCCCAGCCTCCCCGAGCCGCGAGCCAGCGGGGCGTCGTGAAATGGTGGAAGGTGACGGTGGGCTCGATGCCCCGCGCCAGCAGCGCCTCGCACTGGCGCCGGTAGTGGGCCACGGTGGCGGTGGACCACTCGCCGTCCTCGGGCTCCACACGGCTCCACTCCACCGAGAAGCGATGGGTGCCCAGCCCCAGGTCGGCCACCAGCGCGACGTCGTCCTGCCAGCGGTTCCACGAGTCGCAGGCGTCACCCGACGGCTCGGCGCACCCACTGGCGGGATCGTGCTCCCAGGTCCACCAGTCGTTGTTCCAGTTGCCACCCTCGATCTGGTGCGCGGCGGTGGCGGTGCCCCATGTGAAGCCGTCCGGAAAGGATGCGCGGTCGCTCACGGCGAGGAACCCTATGGGACGACGAACGGCCGGTACCTTTCCGGCGTGCCCCAGGACGCCGTCGACAACTTGGTGCGACTGCTCGACCTCGAGCCCATCGAGGTCAACATCTTCCGTGGTGTCTCGCCCGATGAGGACCGCCAGCGCATCTTCGGCGGCCAGGTGGCCGGGCAGGCGCTGGTGGCTGCGGCGCGCACGGTCGCTCCCGACCGGCACGTGCACTCGCTCCACGCCTACTTCCTGCGGGCCGGTGACCCCAAGGTGCCGATCCTCTACCAGGTCGACCGCATCCGGGACGGCCGCTCGTTCACCACCCGGCGGGTGGTGGCGATCCAGCATGGCAGGGCGATCTTCAACATGGCCGCCAGCTTCCAGGTGGACGAGGCCGGCTTCGAGCACGCCTTCGAGATGCCCGACGTCACGCCCCCGGAGGATCTGCCCGACCTGCGGGAACGGGCCAAGGCCTATGACGACGAGATCGGCGCCTGGATCGACCGGCCTCGGCCGATCGACATCCGGCATGTGGACTGGCTGCCCCCGGACCGCAAGGCCCCGTTGCCGCCCCGCCAGAACGTGTGGCTGCGGGCCGACGGGCGCCTGCCCGACGATCCGCTGATCCACACCATCGTCCTCACCTACGCATCGGACATGACGCTGCTGGACACGTCGATGCTGCCGCACGGCGGAAGCTGGTTCGACCCCACCCTGTTCATGGCCAGCCTCGACCATGCCATGTGGTTCCACCGGCGCTTCCGGGCCGACGACTGGCTGCTCTATGCGCAGGACAGCCCGGTCGCCGCCAACGGCCGGGGACTGTCGCGAGGCCTGGTGTTCACCCGTGACGGCACCCTGGTCGCGACCGTGACACAGGAAGGCCTGATCCGTATCGCGCGCTGACGGCGCGTACGGTGCCCCCCCATGATGCGTGAGATCGGGGTGGTCCTGGTGGCCGGCCTAGTGGGACTGGGGTTGGCCGGATGTGGCGACGACGGGGACGGAGACGCGTCGGGCGGGACGACCACCACCGAGGACCCGGCCACCGGCGGGGAGCCGCCCACGAGCGGTTCGACGGCCACCACCGCCTCCGCCGCCGAGGCCCCGCTCGACCAGATCGAGATCGGGGCCACAGCCGTGGTCGAGGTGGATTCGCCGACCGCCCTGGTGGTCCGTCCCGGCTCGCCGACGCTGTACGTCTCCGAACGCGCCGGGCGCGTCCGCCCCGTGACCGTGGCAGGTGCCGGACCTGACCGGCGCTACGACGTGGGCGAGCCGGTGATCGACATCAGTGCCGACGTCGTTGCCGACGGGGAGCGGGGGCTGCTCGACATCGACTTCTCCGAGGACGGCAGCACCCTGTACGTGCACTTCAGCCTGGCGCCCAGCGGCGATACGCGCGTGGCGGCGTACACGATGGCGGGCGACGACGTCGATGTCGGGTCCTCCCGCGAGCTGCTGGCGGTCGGACAGCCGTTCCCCAACCACAACGGCGGCGAGATCGAGACCGGGCCCGACGGCCACCTGTACATCGGCCTCGGCGACGGCGGTAGCGGCGGCGATCCCGAGGGCAACGGGCAGGACACCGAGGCGCTGCTGGGCAAGATCCTGCGGATCGACCCCGCCAGTCCGTCGGGCGGCCAGGCATACGGCATTCCCGCCGACAACCCGTTCTCCGACGGGGGCGGGCGGCCCGAGGTGTGGCTCTACGGCGTGCGCAACCCGTGGCGCTTCAGCTTCGACCGCGCCACCGGCGATCTGTGGATCGGCGACGTCGGCCAGAACGCGTGGGAGGAGATCGACCAGCTGCCGGCCGCCACCGGGGCCGGGCGCGGCGCCAACCTCGGCTGGAACGAGATGGAGGCCACCCATCCCTTCGAGGGCGGCAGCAACCCGGAGGGCGGCGTGCTCCCGGTGTTCGAGTACTCCCACGACGAGGGCTGCTCGGTCACGGGTGGCGTGGTCTACCGGGGCTCGGCGATCGCCGGTCTCGGGGGCGCGTACCTGTTCGGCGACTACTGCCAGGGCGACGTGCGGGCACTGCGGGTGCGGGACGGCCAGGTGACCGAGGAGCGCACCTTCGACGCCCACGTCGACGAACTGGTGTCGTTCGCCGAGGATGCCGACGGTGAGGTGTACGCGTTGTCGCTGCAGGGCGGGATCTACCGGCTCGACGCCGCCGGCTGAGTACGCGGGAACCGGCGCAGTCTCCTAGGCCGAGGAGCCGGCAAACGTGACCGCAAGCCAGCCGTCTGCGGTCTCCTCCCCGACGGGAACCAGACCCAACTGGCTCGCGGAGGCGATCGCCTGCGGTCGCTGATCGATCAGGATGCCGCTCACCACCAGTGAGCCGTCGGCCGCCAGGGCCGTCCGCAGGGCGGACGCCAGGGCCAGGAGCTCCGGCAGCAACAGATTGGCCGTCACCAGGTCGAACGGCGCGTCGGTGACCACCACGTCGTCGAGCCGACGCCCGGTGACCGTGAACCTGTCGCCAAACCCGTTGCGGGCCGCGTTGGCGCGTGACGCCGCCACGGCCACCGGGTCGTGGTCTACCCCGACCGCTTCGGCGGCGCCCAGCGCCAGGGCGGCGATGCCGAGCACACCGCTGCCGCAGCCGGCGTCGAGCACCCGCTCGCCGCCCCGGACCAGGCGGTCGAGTGCGGCCAGCGCCAGCCGGGTCGACCCATGGGCCCCGCTCCCGAAAGCCCGCCCGGGATCGATAACCACGTCGACTGAATCACGGTGCGACCCGGCCGGCACCCACGGTGGGCGCACGCGCAACCGCTCGCCGACGGACACGGCCCGGGCGAACGTCCGCCAGGCATCCAGCGCCGCGTCGACGTCGACCGCCGCCACCTCGGCGGGCCAGCTGCCATCGACCGCCTCCAGGAGCGGCGCGAGGTCGGCACCCGCAGCGACGCCCGCCACCAGCAGGAGCCCGGTGGGCGTCTCGCGCTCTTCGATGGCGATGGCGCCCGCCCGCCACAGCGCGTCGGCGGCCAGGTCGGCCTCGCCGCCCGCGGGCACAGCCACCCTGACCACGCCCGTCGTCGATGTGCCCGGGCAGGCCTGGCTGACCGGGACGGATCCGTCGGGGTCCTCGCGAACGATCACCGCCGGAACCGCTAGTGCCGTGACCAGCCGGTCAAGGCCGGGCGCGCCAGCGTGAGCAGGTAGTCGCCGTCGGGGTCGGTCCAGTGCCCCATCACTTCGAGCCCCGCGTCCGCCAGCTCGGACCGCACGCGTTCGGGTGTGAACTTGGCGCTGATCTCCGTCCTGATCTCCTCGCCGGCCGCGAACTCGACCGTCATGTCGATGGCCGACAGCCGCACCGACATGGCCTCGGTGGCCCGCAGCCGCATCTCGATCCACTGTTCGTCGGGATCCCAGGCGGCTACGTGCGCGAACCGTTCGGGGGCGAAATCGGCGTCCAGCTCGCGGTTGAGCACGTGGAGCAGGTTGCGGTTGAACTCCGCGGTCACCCCGCGGGCGTCGTCGTATGCGGCGACGAGACGACCGGCATCCTTGACCAGATCGGTGGCGAGGAGGAACCCGTCCGACGCGTCGAACACCGTTCGGAGCTCGGTCAGGAACCGCCGTCGCTGGTGCGGAACGAGGTTGCCGATGGTGCTGCCGAGGAACGCGACGAGCCGCGCCTCGCCCAGGTCGGGGATGCCGTCGAGGTCCTCGTGGAAGTCGCCGACCACCGCGTGGACGCCGATGCCCAGGTCGGCGGCTATGCCCTCGGCCGCGCTACGCAGCGTGGCCTCCGACACGTCGAACGGGACGTAGCCGCTGAGCCCGGCGCTGGCGGATGCCATGGCGTCGAGCAACAGCCGCGTCTTCTCCGACGTACCCGACCCGAGCTCGACCAGCACCCGCGCCTTCGCCGCCTCGGCGATCCGCGCCAGGGCCCGATGGTTGGAACCCGGGGTAGGGGCCGTAGGGGCTGGCCGTCCACTGCCAGACCGCGCCGAACCACTGTTCGTCACCGGGCGAGGGGGGCGCTGGGTGGAGACCCGACCCGGCGAGCCCGGCGTCGTCGAGCCCGGCGGCGGCCGCAACGCCGTCCGCGGCGGATGCCGGCGGGTGACCCCTGGTCACGGCGACCACCTCCCATTCGGCCTCGGTCGGGAGGCGACAGCCCGTCCAACGGGCGAATGCGTCGGCCTCGTACCAGCTCACATGGCACACGGGTTCGTCGGGGTCGAGCGGCCGGGGACCGGCGAGGGTCTGGACCAACCAGCCGTCATCGGCCCGCATCCAGTACTCGGGGGCCTCCCAACCCTCGGCCTGGACCGTGGCCCAGCCGTCGGACATCCACAGCGCGGGCTCCCGGTAGCCGCCCTCGGTGATGAACGCCAGCCAATCGCCGGCCGACACCAGGCTCGATCGGATGGCGAAGGGGCTCAGCAGCGCGTCGTGACGCGGCGTCTCGTTGTCGAAGCAGAAGCCGTCACCGGAATGGCCGACTGACACAACGCCCCCGGCGTGCTCGATCCAGGTGGGGCCCCCGGACGCAGCGGCGGCCACGGGCGCGCGTTCGAACCCGCGGTAGGCGGGGCGCAGCGGGTTGACGGCGAGCACGTGCTTGATGTCCATCAGCAGCAGCTCCTGGTGCTGCTGCTCGTGGTGCAGTCCGAGCTCGACGAGCTCGGTCACCCGTGCCGGCGGCTCGGTGCCGCCGGTGGCCAGGAGGTGGTCGACGGCTTCGTCGACCTTCCCCCGGTAGCGGCCCAGCCCCTCCGTGAAGCCCCGCACCCGGTGATACCGGATCCGCAGGTCGTCGCCGTCCTCAGCCGGCGCCGTCGTGGTCCGCGTGGTCGCGGCCGTCGTCCCGGTGGTTGGCATGGGTGTGCCCCTCTCGGTGCCTCATGGGGGAGAGTCCGCGGCGGCCCCGGGACCCTACCCGGGAGACACCCGAGCCACACTGCGCTCCTGCGCTGGTATCGGCCCCGTCGTCACCAGCCGGCCGGAACCCGGTCGGGCTGACCGGTCAACACCCGATGCGACGGCTTGTCGGGTCGGAGCTGGGGCTCGGGGCGCCGGCGATACAGCTTCTCCGCAGCCACCTTGCACACGACTGCCAGCATGGCCGCCCCCACCAGCAGCCCCCAGGCCCAACAGGGCAGCGACGTCCGGCTGGCCAGCACCACCGCCAGCGGAAACAGCGCCAGCGCCAGCACCCGGGCGAACCCATCCAGGCGGTCGACGGTAGGGCGGGCCCAGTTCGGATCGGTACCCGGCCGGGCTGCACTACTGCCCCGCTGGTCCGCGTACCAGCCGCGGTCACGGTGGATGCCTCGCATCGAACCGGCCGCCACGAACCGGTCGGCCGCCCAGCGCGGGTTGTCGGCCCGCAGCAACACGCCGTCGAGCCCGGGAGCGGGCCGACGGCGCGAGGCTCGGTAGCCGAACGGGAGCCGCCCCAGGAGCCCGAGTGCGGGGCCCCACCGGAGCGGGGGGACCGCCTGCGGTGCGGCGAACAGCAACAGCGTGGTCGGCGCTCGTCGCGCAGACGCCGTGGGCAGGTGGGCGATCGTCCGGCCCGGGAACTGCGCCCGGATGTCGGCCGGATCGCGGGGCGCGTCCGGTGCGGTCAGGTCGACCACGGCGATCCACGTGGCCGGCACCGTCAGCTCGTCCCGGCCGAAGTACCGGGGCAGCTGTAGGTGGGCCGAGTACGCCGCGAACTCGACCCGTGCCTTGCGCATCCGGTAGCCGTAGTCGCGCAGCGCGACCCGGCGCCCGGGCCCCAGCGAATGACGGCCGGCCGGCATTCCGCACAGCTTGGCACCTGCCATCGGGCCCTGGCGCGGATCGCTCGGTGGTTTCCGGGGACGCCGCCGCAGCGGCCAACCGTCGGGCCGATCCGGTCCCTCCTGCCCGACTAGAACATCGCTCGGCGCAGCCTCTTGGCGTCGGCCTCATGTCCCACCGCCCAACGGAGGTACACGCATGCGATCACGGTTGGGGTTGTTGCTCCTGGTGGCCACGCTCGTGGCCGCCGCCGTCGGCGCAACCACCGTCGCCGCGCCGGCGGCCATGGCGTCGGGCGCAAGCGCCCTGGCAGCCGAGCGGGGGCTGCGGGTTGCGTCGTTCAACATCCGCCACGGGGTCGGGCTCGACGGTGTGCTGGATCTCGCACGCATCGCAGCGGTGGTCGAACGGTCGGGCGCGGAGGTCGTCGGACTCCAGGAGGTCGACAACCACTGGAGTGCCCGTAGCGACTTCGTCGACCAGGCCACATGGCTGGCCGAGCGGCTGGACATGCACGTTGCCTTCGGCGCCAACCTCGACCTCGACCCACCGGCACCGGGGTCGCCGCGCCGCCAGTTCGGTACGGCGATCCTGTCGGCTCACAAGATCAGGTCCACGACCAACACGCTGCTCCCCCGGCCTCTGGGCGGCGAACAGCGGGGACTGCTCGAGGTCCTGATCAAGGTACGGGGCATCCCCGTCCGGGTGTTCAACACCCACCTGCAGCACGACTCCCAGGTCGAGCGGCTCGCGCAGGTCGACCAGATCCGCCAGGTTCTCGCGACCGCCAACGAGTCGGTGGTGCTGCTCGGCGACCTCAACGCCACTCCGGAAACGCCCGAGATCGAGGGGCTCACCGACCAGCTCGTCGACGCCTGGGTGACTGCGGGCGTCGGCGACGGCTTCACCTTCGACGCCGCCACGCCCCATGCCCGCATCGACTACGTCATGTCTTCGGGGGACGTAGTGGCGCGCACCGCGGCCGTGCTGACCACCGACGCCGCGGACCACCTGCCGGTGGTCGCCGACCTCGTCCTTCCCGGCCAGAAGCTTCACCCCTAGCCGGTACCGTCGACCGGACGGTGCGCGCGCTCACGTTCAACATCCGCCACGGGGTCGGGCTCGACGGCGTCCACGACCTCGAGCGGGTGGCTCGGGTGATCGAGGGGGCGGCGGCCGACCTGGTGGCGTTGCAGGAGGTCGACCGCCACCTGAGCCCTCGCAGCGGCTATCTCGACCAGGCCGGCTGGCTGGCCCAGCGCCTGGACATGGACATGGCGTACGGTCCGGTCGTCGACCTGGAGCCGCCAGCGTCGCCTCCCGCTCCCACCGCCGCTTGGACCGCCGGTCCCGCGGCGCGGCGGCAATACGGGATCGCCCTGCTGTCCCGAACGGCGCTACACGAGCCCCGCAACCTGCTCCTGACCCGGCCCCGGGGCGGCGAGCAGAGGGGGCTGTTGGGTGCCGCCGTCCACATGGACGGCCGTGCGGTGCGAGTGTTCTGTACCCATCTCCAGCATCGGTCCCGCACGGAGCGGTTGGCCCAGGCCACCCAGATCGCCGAGTCGCTGGTGTCGGGCGCCGGGCCGGTCGTGGTCATGGGCGACCTCAACGCCCGACCGGGCGAACCCGAGATCGCACCGATCACCGAGGTCCTCGACGACGCCTGGGCGGTGGCCGGGCACGGTGACGGGTTCACCTTCGACGCCGCCACCCCTCACGCCCGCATCGACTACATCCTCACGTCGGCGGACCTCGTGGCCCGCAGCGCCGCAGTCCTCCGGACAGATGCGTCCGACCACCTGGCCGTGCTCGCCGACCTGGAGCTCGACGCCCTCGGATCGGGGGGCTGATCGGCGGAATCTGTTCGCCCACCGACCGCGGACCGCGCCATCCTCGGGACATGCACCTCACTGTTTCCCGCCTGGAAGAGGGCCTCGACCACGTCCGCAGCTCCCCCACCGACGTCGGACGAGTCGAGCTCATCGTGCGGCGTCCTGCGGTCGACGCGCGTGAGGTTCTCGACGAGGGCATCCTCGACCTCGCCGACGGGTTGGTGGGCGACAGCTGGCGGACCCGGGGCAGCAGCCGGATGGCCGATGGCTCGGCTCACCCAGACATGCAGCTCAACGTCATCAACGCCCGCCTGTCGTCGCTGGTCGCCGTGGATCCCGACCGGCGAGCCCTGGCCGGCGATCAGCTGCACCTCGACCTCGACCTGAGCCACGCCAACTTGCCGGCGGGCACCCGCCTGGCCCTGGGGAGCGCGGTCATCGAGGTCACCGAGATCCCCCACGCCGGGTGTGCCAAGTTCCGCGACCGCTTCGGGGCCGATGCCCTCCGGTTCGTCAACTCACCCACCGGGCGCGAGCTGCGCCTGCGCGGCCTCAACGCCAGGGTCGTGGTCGCCGGCACCGTGTGCCAGGGCGACGCCGTCCGCAAGCTATTCGGTCGTGGCGGCTCGGAAGCGACGCGGTGACACGGCCGCCGGGTCGAGGCCGGGTGTGACCGACGCCGGCGAGACGTCCCCTCTGATGACTCCCGCCGCCAGTCGCGCCAGCGCCGGGGCGGTCTGGATCCCGTAGCCGCCCTGGCCCGCCAGCCAGAACAACCCGGGGACGTCGGGGTCGTAGCCCATCACGGGGACACGGTCAGAAGCGAAGGTTCGTAGTCCCGCCCACGCGGTGACCACGGACCGGATCCCGAGGGTGGTCGCCAGGTTCACCCGTTCGATGGCCCGTGCGACGTCGGCCTCCTCGGGACGGGCGTCGCACGGCTCGCTCGGCGTCTCGTCGGCGGGCGACAGGAGCACGTGGGGGCCATCGGGACGGAAGTAGAACTCGTCGTCCGCATCCGCCACCAGCGGCCACGAGGCCGGAACTGGTCGCGCCGTGCGGGCGATCACCACCGTGCGCCTGAGGGGCCCCAGGCCACATGGCCGGGCACCGAACAGGGTGGCCACGCCGTCTGCCCAGGCCCCGGCGGCGTTCACGACGATGCCGGCCGCAACCGTGCCGCTCGCGTGGCGCAGCCGCCAGGTACGTCCGTCGAAGGCCACCGCCGACACCCGGCTGTCCCGCGAGACCGCCACGCCGTTGCGCCGGGCGCCGCGCAGGTACGCCTGATGCAACGCGGCGACATCGATGTCCTGAGCATCGGGTTCCACCACTGCGGCGGTCACCCAATCGGTGCGCAGCACGGAGCACATCCGCCGGGCTTCGACAGGACTCAGCGCTCGGAGCCCGGGCTGCTGCTGCCGCATCGCGGCGATCGCCGGCTCGCGGCCCGGTCCGGCGATCCACAACAAGGGCCGCGGCGCCAACAGGGGCGCATCCACGCTCGCTGCATCCAGCAGCGGCCGGCTCGCACGTGTCAGTGCCCGCACCTCGGGGCCGCCGTAGCTCTCGAGGAAGGCCGCCGCCGAGCGGCCCGTCGCATGGTGGGCGAGCTGACTCTCCTGCTCGAGGACGATCACCGAGTGCGTGGGCGCCAGCTCGCTCGCGATCGACATGCCGGCCATGCCGCCGCCGATGACGGCCACGTCCACCTCGGGCGGTTCCCAGCTCAGCCGCTGTCCCGCAAGTCGAACCTGTAGACGTTCGAGTCCCGCCGGACGAAACCGGCGCGCTGGTAGAGGCGGATGGCGGCGTCGCGCGACGGGCGCGACGTCAGGTCGACGGTGACGGCGCCGAACTCACGGGAGCGGTCGACCATGGCGCGGGTCAGGGCGTCGCCCACCCCCTGGCCACGGGCCGCCCCGTCGACCACCACATCCTCGATCCATGCCCGCCGCCCGGTGGGGATGCGGAAGGTCACGAGCGTGGCCATCCCGACGATCGTCCCGGCGTCGTCCAAGGCGATGAACAGATCGGTGGCCGGTGACGCCACGAGCTCGCCGAGCTCGGCGGTCGTGGGCGGCGGGTTGGAGCGCGACAGCTGCGGGACGAGCCGCTGGACGGCGTCGACGATGGCGGGCGTCAGCGAGGTGGCGATCTCGACCTTCACCCGCCGCACGCTACGCGTCTGAGCGGGCAGGCCGCGCTACGGGCCCGAGCGGAGACGCACGTCCGCTTGGCTCACGGTGGTCAGCGTAGGCTGCACGAACCGCCCTATCCGCTCGGCTCCCAAGCCTCGGCTTCGGGAACGGGCTGCGGCGGCGGCGGTCCCACGTAACGGGCCGACGGACGGATGATGCGGTTGTCTGCGGCCTGCTCGAGGATGTTGGCGCACCAGCCGATCACCCGGCTCGACGCGAAGGTGGGGCTGAACAGGTCGCGTGGCAGGCCGCAGTGCTCCATGACCACGCCGGCGTAGAACTCGACGTTGGCGTACAGGTCGCGGCCCGGCTTGAGCTCGGCCAGCACCTCGACCACCGTCTGCTCGACCTGCTTGGCGAACTCGACCTTGGCGGCGCCGATCCGCTCGGCCACGCCGCGCAGGAACACCGAGCGGGGGTCGTCGGTCTTGTAGACCCGGTGCCCGAAACCCATGATCTTCTCGCCCCGGGTGACGGCGTCGACCAGGTAGGGCCGGGCGTTGTCGGGCGTGCCGATGGCGTCGAGCAGATCCAAGGCTCGTGAGGGCGCGCCACCGTGCAGCGGGCCGGAGAGCGCGGCGATGCCGCCGGTGGTGGCGCCCGCCAGGTCGGCACCGGTGGAGGTGATGACCCGGGCGGTGAACGTGGAGGCGTTGAAGCCATGGTCGATGGTGAGCATCTGGTACTGCTCCACCGCCCGCGCCACCTCGGCGTCGGGCCGCTCGCCACCCAGCATCCACAGGTAGTTCCCGCCGTAGCCCAGATCGGGGTCGGGGTCGATGGGGTCGAGCCCCTGGCCGAGGCGGTGCAGGGCCATGATGAGGGTCGGCACCGCGGCGCACACCGTCAGCGCGTCGGACCGCAGTTCGCCGGGCGACACGTCAAGCCAGGGGCGGAAGCCCTGGCTGTGACCGATGAGCGACACCGCGCTGCGGAGCTGGTCCATCAGGGGGCCACGGGTCGCCGCGATCTCGGGCAGCAGGCCCATCACCGCGTCGGGGACGGTGCGGCGCGCGCTGACCTCGTCGGCAAACGCCCTGCTCTCGGCCGCCGACGGCAGGCGGCCCTCGAACAGC